>Ga0209786_1000491_pt1 | contig 13678 bp, 12 predicted proteins | sample WorMetilvaeELBA2_FD_187405 | JGI IMG/M metagenome (GOLD analysis project Ga0209786, IMG submission 187405) | Marine gutless worms symbiont microbial communities from Max Planck institute for Marine Microbiology, Germany - Olavius ilvae ELBA.2... ...
AATTTGCGAAAAATTGAGGGATTTAGGAATTGAGGGATTGGGGGATTAAAGGATAAAATCAATAAATTAAAAAAGATCGTTCGACAAAAAAAGCTCACGACGGGTAGAATTCCTTCAATTCCTAAATTCCTAAATCCCTGAATCCCTAAATTGAACCCGTGTCCAATTTTTATGCAATTCCTTTACGTACAAAGGTTCACAGTCATTTTTTCAAACGAATTTCCGAGGTCTGGATATAAGTTAATGGTTGGTGGGAGTGGCCTCGATTCGGCTGAGCTCGTCGCAGGCCGGCCACGATTACCAGGGTAATCGCGGTTAAAAACCGCTCCCACCATCTATAATAGCGCCTTGGATCTATAGTAGTTTCTCTCTTGATCAGATTGGACGCTCGCGGCCAGAGGCTGCGCTCGTGTGAAACTACAGGGAAGGTTTCAGGTGTCAGGTGTCAGGATTTAGTGCCCTAATTTTCTAACACCAGGAAGCTCGAGTGAAACCGCCTATTTCAGAAACGTAGGGCGGGCCACCGTGCCCGCCAAAACCGGTCGGCACGGTGGCCGACCCTACGCTGGGCATATGAACAATGTTTCTATCATTGATCAGACTGGACGCTGGCGGCCAGAGGCAGCGCTCTTATGAAACATGAATCTTTGTGCTATTTTCGTAACGTAGGGCGGGCCACCGTGCCCGTCCCGCTATCGGCGGGATCGGCACGGACTTCGGCGAGCTCAGTCGAGCCGTGGCCGACCCTACGTTGTCAAATGAACAATGTTTCTAACATTGATCAGACTGGCCGTTTTTTCGCCAGAGGCCTCACTTGTATGAAACTTCAGCTAACCGGATCACAGAAAAAAATTGAACATCGAACGTTCATAAGTTTCTTTTCCGATTTGACCGGCCGCTTGTTTGCCGGCGGCTTGCCTGAAACCCAACCCGGCGAAGCCGGAAATGAAGATTGAAGATTGAAAATTGAAGATTTATGGTATCGCTTCGCTCTGTCTTTTTAATTGAAATCGATAGAATTGCTCATATTTTCAATCTGGCTATGACATAAATCCTGCGCAAACATGATGTGATTTCAATAAATAGACACTAGGCTTATTCCAAGACTACGCACGGAATAAGGGGCCCCTGCGGTGCAGCTACAGCGCAATTCAAAGAATTTAGGTGTCAGGTGTCAGGTTTCGGGTGTCAGGGAAACGACGCGCAAAATCCTGACACCTGACACCTGACACCTGACACCATCCGTAACTTACAACATGTTGTCAGAAAAATCCTGCTAAGGGCCTAAAACCAATGACCTGCGCTACTGCTGCCCCGCCGGATCCACTTTTTCCGATCGCGCATAGGAAAAAGCCTAGCTTCTACTCGTGTGCTTTGCCGCTTAAATGTTCGATATTCATTTTTATGACCTTGGTTTCATCCCAATACTTCTTCATATAGTTGTGGCCGGCTTTTAGATAATCCGCCGAATATTTGTTTAACACAGACAATAAGATGTCCTTTTTTTCCGAATCGTCGGTAACTACCGTCGCCTTGCCAAATGCAATTGCACTTTCATAATCCGTGTCAAATTCATTGCTCAAGACGTCGGATTTGGTGACCACACAAAAAGATACTTTATTATTGAAATCAATATTATCGAGTTTATGCCCTTCCCGGGCACAATGAAAGCAAATGCAATTGTCAAAATAGGTATAATTCAACGGCACCCCGTAAGGATATCCATCCGCGCCCATGGTAGACAATACACCATATGAACCTTTGGTTATTATTTCAATTGCCTTGTCATCCGTGACGACTCTGTCTTTTAGTCTGATTTCTCTGAACATGCACCACTCCCTGATTATTGATGGATTATCAATTCACCGTATCGATTTGTTGGGTTTCACCCCTAGCCAGCAATTCGCCTCAAATGCTTGTTTTTCGTAGGTTGGTCCGCCGGAGGCGGAGAAACCCAACATTTCAAACCGGGCTCAACCCAACCTACCTAAAGCCGGAATTTTCGTTCAGGCATTAGTAAGAACTCAGTAACTAGGACTATGGACTGACCTGTAAAGAAAACCAGCGATGAAAACTGCACCACGCTCAGCCCTCAGTCCACAGCACTCATCGCTTTATTTTTATGACTGAGCGAAGCGATTCCACCCTTCGACATTCGACATTCGATATTCGATATTCCACTCGGCCTGAGCTCGTCGCTGGCTGCGGTACGCTTTTTAATTTGGTCGGGATCCATTCGAGGCTCTTGGCTCCATCACACCTGCCGCCGAGGCCTTGAACGCCCGCAGCATTTCTGCGAGATCTTCCTGGGTGTGAGCGGCTGAGAAAAACGCCAGATGCATCCAGGGCAGCAGAATGTTGTTTAACCTGAATTGAAGCTGCAGCTGTGCCAGGGCCTCTTCGTCCTGTTCCACCAGATCCCGCGGGAGAACGGGCAGGTCGGATTTGGCATGAATCTGGAACATCGACCCGATGCCGGTCATGCAGAATGGATAGCCGTTCGAGGCGCAGTATTCATTGAATCCGTTGCGCAAAGATTCGCCTTTGGCCATCATGTCATCATAAATGTGGCGATTTTCCTGAAGATACTTCAACGTGGCGGCACCGGTGCTCAGGGTCAAAGGATTGCCGCTGAAGGTTCCTGCAATCGAGAAACCGTCATCGGTTTTCTGGGCGATGGCCACCATCTCCTTGGAGCAGGCCACGGCGCCGATGGGAAGCCCGCCGCCGATGGTTTTACCGTAGGTGGCGATATCGGGCAGCACGCCGGCTATTTCCTGATACCCGCCCAGGGCCAGACGAAAGCCGGTGATGACTTCATCGAAATGCAGCAGCACTCCGGCTTTTTTAGTCACCTCGCGCAGTTTTTCCAAAAAGGTCTTGTCAACGGTCAACATGCCGCCGCCCAGAACCGGTTCAATCGCCACCCCCGCGAGTTCGTGGGCGTGCTCCTCGATCAAGCGGAAAGCGTTGTCATTAAAAGGCAGCACCAGTACCGTGTTTTTGGCGCCATCGGGGATACCAGCCGATCCGGGAGACGGATGAGGACGATCCTCCGGCCCCATGGTTTTCGGGTCGGCAAAAACGCTCCACTGGGCGTAGTCGTGCCACCCGTGGTAACAGCCTTCAAACTTGGCAATCACCGGTTTGTTGCTGGCAGCGCGCATCAGACGCCAGGCCAGCATGGTGGATTCGGTTCCCGTATTGCAGACCATGGCCAGTTCGGCGCAGGGCACACACTCGATTAAGCGTTGGGTAAATTCCACTTCCCGGGTATGGGGCATGCCGTAGCTCATTCCCAGTTCACACTGTTCGTGCAGGGCTTTTAAGACCGGGTCCGGACCGTGTCCCAGCACATGGACGCCGTACGACATGGCGCAGTCGATATAGCGGTTGCCGTCGATGTCCCAGGTATAGGCGCCCTTGCTGCGCTCGACATAAACGGGGTAGGGCTCCATTTTGCGCGCCCCGCTCATCAATCCGCCGGGAATCAGGTCTTTTGACTGCGCCCAGTATTCGCCTGACTTGGGGGTTCGCTTCCTTAGTTCCTGCAATATCGCCTCTTTATCTAATGCCATTGCTAATATCTCCTTCCAAATCTAATAGTTATATATTCATAATATCTGGACCAGCGATGCCGGAATGCCAGGAGGCTTGGAAGCTTGAATGCTGGGATGCTGGAAAGCTGGAATGCCAGGAGGCTTGGAAGCTGGGATGCTGGGATGCTGGAAAGCTGGAATGCCTGAAGGCTTAAGGATGCAGTCATTTTAATTCTTTTACCGCCCAGCTTCATAGCTTCCCGGCCTCCCAGCCTTCCTGCTTCCCAGCTTTATAGCCTCCAGGCTTCCCAGCCTTCTTGCCTCCCAACCTCCCAACCTCCCAGCCTCCCAGCCTTACTGCCTCCCCGCCCTGGCTTCCGCCAGCAGACATAAAATCTCAAACATCATCTGGGCTCCGGCCCTGGCGGTGTTGGTGGTGGGATCATACTGCGGTGCGACTTCCACGACATCGCCGCCCACCAGATTCAGGCCGCGTAATCCCCTGATCAGGGCCAATGCCTCGCGGGTCGTCAACCCGCCGACCTCAGGCGTCCCGGTACCCGGCGCATAGGTTGGATCCAATCCGTCAATGTCAAAGGAAATATAGGTGGGCCCGTCACCCACCACTTCACGGGCCTTTTGAATAACATTATTGACACCCAATTCTACAAAATCTTCGATATGAATGACCGTCATGCCGGAATCATACGAAAACTCCCAAACCGGCTCGGCCGGCCCCCGAATACCGATCTGGATGGTGCGGTCGGGATCCAGCACCCCGTCCAGCACGGCGTTGCGAAACGGGGCGCCGTGATAGAATTTTGAATTTCCCATCCAACCGTCGGTGTCGCAATGGGCATCCACATGCACCAGTCCCACGGGTGCATCCCGCCCGACGGCCTTGAGAATCGGATAAGAGATGGAATGATCGCCGCCGGCCGCAAGTGGCGTAATCCCGGCATCCTTGACCTGCTGAAAGTATTTCTCGATATCGCGCAGTCCTTCATCAAGATGATAGCGGTTTTCAATCGGCACATCACCGACATCCGCAATTGTGCAAAGTCCAGCAGGGCTTATTTTGCTGTGGTGATTGAAAGATCCGAACATCGCGACATTGCGAATCGCCTTGGGACCCAGACGGGCTCCGGCCCGGTTGTAAACTCCCTGGTCAAACGGCACGCCGATCAACGCGATATCGATATTTTTCAACTCCGGCTGATAGGGCATATCGAGCAGGGTGGATACACCGGCATAGGGTACCCGGTCGTCATACTGATCCTCTGGTTTATGGGTCTGATCATCTGAATATTTTTCACGCAGTTTGGCTAGCTTTTGTGCATCCATCTGTTACATCTCCGTTAAAGAGGTTCAGCGGTTAATGGTTCATGGGTCGGCGTTCAAAGGTTCTGGGTTCAGAGGTTCTGGGTTCAGAGGTTCTGGGTTCAAGGTTCAAAGCTTCAAGATTGAACAACGAACCGCAGAATTCCGAAGTGTGGTTTCGCTCGCGCAGCGCAGGCGCTTGCGCCGCGTGTTGCTCAGTCTTTTTAAAATAGACAGAATACATTCACACGGGCCAACGGGCCAACGGGCCAACAGGCCAACGGGCACTCGGGCTAAACCCATATTGTCAGAATTAATAATATAGATCCGAAGGCCCCTTATACTCCTGGATCGTGTTGCCGCCGTCGATGACGATCATCTGCCCCGTAATGTAGGTCGATTCGTCCGAGGCCAGAAAGGCAATCAGATCCGCTACTTCCTGCGGTGATCCAGCCCGGCCGATGGGGGTGTTCTCGGCCGCCGCCTTTTCTTCTTCCGTGGACGAACCGGTGCCGATCCAGCCCGGGGCGACGTTATTCACCGTGATATTGTGCCTAGCCACTTCGATGGCCAGGCTGCGGCTCATGCCGACCATGGCGGCCTTGGCGGCACTGTAGGCCGTTTCGCCCGGATTGCTCACCAGGGGGCCGGTCACCGATGATACATTGATAATTCGTCCGTATTGATTTTTGACCATTATTGGCAGCACTGCATGCGTCATGTTGAAACAGGTGTTCAGATTGCGGTCGATGGCGTCATCCCATTCATGCGGCGCCAGATCCACCATATTCAGGAAGGCTTCTTCTTTTCCGATCTGCACCATGCCGGCGTTGTTGACCAGGATGTCGATGCGGCCGAAGTCCCTGATGACGCTGTTCACCAGATCCTCGACCTGATCGCGGTCCATGAGGTCGGCTGTATACCCCTTAACATCGGTACCTAAAGCTTTAACACCCTTTGTTCTTTCATAAATACGGTCGGTGGTGGAGGTAAGGGCTACTCCCGCTCCGCCTTGGGCAAGAGTACGCGCCGCTGCAAAGCCGATTCCGGTTTGACTGCCGGCTCCGGTGACAAGGGCAACGCGGTTTTTAAAGCGAGTTTTGTCTGTCATAATTTTCCTGTATCTATGTCTTTTGGTGCCAAATTGAGGAATTGGGGAATTGGGGAATTGAGGAATTGAGGAATTGAGGGATTGAGGAATTGGGGAATTGAGGGATTAGATAGACAGAATACCTTCAATTCCTAAATTCCTCAATTCGCAATTCCTAAATTATTCTTTATCCTAAAGTCCTGATTTAGATCCATGTCCAATTTTCATGCAATTCCGTGACGAACAAAGGTTCTCAGCCATTTTTTCAAACGCTTGCCGTATGGCTCGCCTTTTGGGGTGAAGCACCCTCACGCATAACCTACCTGGAAATATTCGCTGCGCACGACCTGGAGTGGGATGCTGCCGTGGAGGATATTATCCGGAAAATGGCCGGTGATGAGCTTAATTTTCGCGGGATGAGTCTCGGGAAAATAGCTCAATCGCTGACGGCGATGATCGATGGTTTTTGGGTCGAATATCTCATCGCCGGCGACCGGTATACCTCCCAGGATGCCATAAACGCATGCTTTGCTTTTCTGGCGAGGTTTTTTCCTGAATTTGAAAATGTATAAAATAATTTGCTCTCGATGTTGCCGCGTGCTCGGGCATTTTCAGGTGTCGGGTAAAAGGAATGTCGAATGACGAATGTCTAATGTCGAATTATTGAATCGCTCGCGCCGCGTGTCGCTCAGTCTTATCCCCAACGTTGCGAAAATTCCTTATCGTAGGGTGGGCTGTGCCCACCAAATATCGTTGATTTAATCCATCGAAGGTGGGCACAGCCCACCCTACATGGAATGACGAATGATGAATGACGATTGATCCGCCGACCTGTGACGAGCTCAGTCGAGTCAAGGCGAACCACAAATATTCAATCTTCAATTCCGATTTGTTCGCAACTATGCTATTTCATATCAACAAGTCTCTTTAATAAAATATCTTCTATGTTTCGTCTTGAATCTAAAACAGATAAAACGTAAACTTTCATTTCTGCTATTCTAAACATAATTCTCCAAGGTGGTACAATTAATTCTCGATACTGCATAATACCTTGGTCTTTAAGCTCTGGGACGATACGGCATCTTTCTGGCATAGTATAAAGACTTGATGCTTTTATTTTAATTTTTTGGAAAATTTTTAACGCATTTGCTGGACGATCGATTGCGATATAGTCAATTATCTCCTTTAAATCGTTTTCTGCAGTACGAGCCCATACAATTTCATAAATTTGATTCACTTAAGCTTACCTTTCAGTGAGCTTTCTATTTCTTTGAACACTTCCTCTTGAGATTTGATTTTTCCATTTTTAATATCTGATTCACCTTGAGAAAGAGCCTTTAATATTCCTATTGCATTACGCATGTTCTCATAACTTTCGGGATCTTGAAGAACAGCGCGCGGTTCGCCGTTTTGGGTAATAATAACAGGGCGATGGGTGTCATTTATTTGATTTAACAAATCGGCTGCTTTTGATTTTAAGTATGTAATCGGTTTTATATCACTTGTAATACGCATTTTTTCTCCTCCAGTCTGAATATGATACTAAATTAAGACCGATTGTCAAGAATAATTTTATACCATTCAGTTGCGAACGCTTGCGCACCATCTGCGGCCATAAGGAGTTCAATCAACCTAATAATCCTCACAATCCGGAACCATCCAGTCCTCGCCACGCACTGTGGCGACATACTCCGGCCAGGGGTAGTGAACAGGAGCTTTAAAATCTTTGGGCAATAAAGGCGGTATCCATTTATCGCCGCCGCTGCCGCCGCCGCTGCCTTCTTCAACTTCAAACCCTTCCTCGCGCAGTTTGTTGACATACCAGGCGCAGGATTTGTATTCGCGCCAGGCCGGCTCGGCCAAGTGCCAGATGATCTGGTGCCAGTCGGAGAGGTTTTGCCGGTTTTGGTCAATCCAATCGAAGGCCTGCTGTTTGTCGGAGGTTGCCATAATAGCCACCTTAATAAACATTTTAGATTTTAGAATTTGGATTTTGGATTTAAGGGATTCTGTCCATTAAATTTTTTTCTCTATAGTTGATAGAGCGCAGCGATTCCATCAATCCGAAATCCGCAATCTAAAATCCCAAATTATAACTCTTGATGGCACAGGAATAAAAAACAGGATTAATTTATAAATCAGACCTCGGAAATTCGTCTGAAAAAATGACTGTGAACCTTTGTACGTAAAGGCATTGCATGAAAATTGGACACGGGTTCAATTTAGGGATTCAGGAATTGAGGAATTTAGGAATTGAAGGAATTCTACCCGTCGTGAGCTTTTTTTGTCGAACGATCTTTTTTAATTTATTGATTTTATCCTTTAATCCCCCAATCCCTCAATTCCTAAATCCCTCAATTTTTCGCAAATTGACCTAAATCGTGTCCAAAAAAGTTGCCTCATTTTAAAAGTAAATTACGATATCTGTAAATGTAGATTTTGCATATATTCATTACTCCAGGTGCATGATACCCGGCTTTACAGGAAAGAAAAAATTCAGGCATTAAGCTAATTCTTTCAATCCCGCTTCCATGATCGCAAGCCCTTTTTCAAGCTGCTCATCGGTAATGACAAACGGTGTCAGGACCCGAACCACGTTGCCGTAAGTTCCGCAGACCAGAATCAGCAACCCCCGGCCCAGACAATAGGCAGCCAGTTGCTTGGCTTCGTCGGCAGCCGGTTCTTTGCCTTCGCCCTTGACGATTTCAAGCCCGAGCATGGCCCCCAGGCCTCTGATTTCACCGATTCGACTGAAATCTTTTTGCCAGTTTTCAAAACGGGCCTTTAATTTATCACCCAGGGCAACCGACTTGGCCAGCAGGTTTTCTTCTTCAAAGGCGTCCAGCACCGCCAGCCCGGCCGCACAGGCCACCGGATTGCCGCCGTAGGTTCCTCCCAGACCCCAGGAGTGCACGGAGTCCATGATTTCCTGTTTGCCGACAACGGCCGCCAGGGGCATGCCGGCGGCCAGGCTCTTGGCGACGATAACCATGTCCGGCTCGACCCCCCAGTGTTCGATGGCAAACATTTTACCCGTGCGCCCCATGCCGCTTTGAATCTCATCGGCCACAAATAAAATGCCGTTGTCGTGGCAGATTTTCACCAGCTCCTGAAAGTAATCCGGCGGCGGCGCAATGAACCCGCCTTCACCCTGGACCGGCTCGGCCACTACGGCTGCCACGGCCTCCGGGTTGACGTGTTTGATAAAGACATCATGCAGCTGATCGGCGCCGGCAACGTCGCCGAAGGGGATGCGGTAAACTTCCGGCGCAAACGGTCCAAAACCCAATTTATAGGGTTTGACCTTGCTGGTCATGGTCATGGTGAGCAAGGTGCGGCCATGATAGGCATTTTCAAATACAATAATTGCCGGCCGTTTGGTGTGGTAGCGGGCTATTTTAACGGCATTCTCCACCGCCTCAGCCCCGCAGTTTAAAAATACGGCCCGCTTGGGGAAATCGCCGGGAGTCAGTCGGCAAAGTCTTTCGGCCAACTTTACCGCCGGTTCATAAGGATTCACCATAAAGCAGGTGTGGGTGAATTTTTCAGCCTGTTCTTTTATGGCCGCCACGACCTTCGGATGGCTGTGGCCGACATTCATGACGGCAATGCCGCCGGCAAAATCGATAAATTCATTGCCTTCCACATCCGTTAAAACGGCACCCTGGGCCGATCGGATGAAATTGGTGGTGGTGATCCCAACACCTTCGGATATGAACTGTGTTTTTTGCTGGGTCAACTGCTCATTGGATGTCTGGCTCATCTTTCCTCCTTTTAATCCGCCGCCGGCGGACCAGTTATTGGTTATTGGTTATTTGTTATTAGAAATAAGTTTCCATTCCATACTCCCATTTTCAAATAACCAATAACTTGTAACTAATAACTAAAACAATATTTTCTCAGAAAATTATTGTTTTACCCCAGTTTATGTTTTTTCATAATATCATCCAGCACCATCCCCAGGTCGAGACGGCCGATTTCCTGCAGGTTGTAGTACACCCGGGTGATGGGTTTGTCAATTTTAATGATACAGAATTACGTCGCAGCCATCCGGACCTTCTTCCGCCGCCCGGATTCCCTCTAACTCAGTCCTCAAGCTTGCCGCGGCGTAGTCCAACGGACGAAGACGGGTCCTCGTTACTCAGTCCTGAAGAGTATCCTTACTTCGACATTCATTATTCGATATTCGATATTCGCTTTTTCAAAGTTTCTTTTCCGATTAGACCGGCATTTTATTGGCCGGCGGTGCTGACACCTGACACCTGAAACCAATTTAGATGTTCACATTCACCAAAATAAAATGATAATCAACTATCGATTAAAATCCCTCAATTTGATTTGGAAAATAGTCCTCGCAGGTCCCTTCCCGGTAGACATCCGCCGTTGCACAATGCAGTCCGCCGCCAAAGGGGCTCACGTCGATAAATGGCACCGGAATGACTTCAAATCCGAGTTGATCGAACTGCTCCATCTGTTCTGTTTCCTGGGCATCGACACAGATGGTTTTGGGATCCAGCATGAGCGTATTCATGGAAAGCCAGGGACTACAAAAAGACAACGGCGGATAGTCATCCAAAAATGGTTTGGCGCATTCGACGACTTCCCAATCATTTTTATTGAAGAAATCGAGCATGTTGGGCGTCAGCGGAATGCGCTTGCGATTGGCGAGGGCCAGCCCCGGACGCAGTACAACAAAGGTGGCGTCGATATGAATGGGATTGTCCTCGTAGAACCAGATCGGGTGGATGCGGTGGTTCGGAAAATGGCGGCGCAGCCACTCAATTCCGGCCTTGTTTGTCACCGAAGAATGATACACAAACAGGTCTTTGCCGGCCCGTCCAATATCGGCTGCATCAAAGCAGGGTTCTTTTTCCGTCAATACCCAATCGCGTTCACGAATCGCTTTTTCCTTCTCTTCTTTGCTTTTTTTACGCCACTCGCGCCAATAGTCATTTTTGTAATTGTCATCCGCTAAGCGGGGTTTGGGTGCCGCTTCCCATCTGAAATTCGGGTCCTCCTTGAAATATTGCTCCAGCAGCGGTCGGTAGCATAGGTATTCATGCCAGCGGGCGCGCTGGGACATCGTGGCTTCGATTATTTCATTGCCGACGGTTAACAGGACATCGCGCGGCGGCATGCAGCCGAACATGGATTTCTGCTCCCAGTCCGGGGTACCGACCTGCTGGCTGAAATCCAGCGGTGTCGGTCGATCGACCCGAATCCCCCGGCTTTCCAGCAGTTTCGCGAAGTTGTCCAACTGTTCGTTGGCCTTGGCTTCCATTTCCTTGGGCAGCGGACCATAAGTGCCCAGCGGAAATCCATGATCGGGCCAGTCACGCTCCATGGCCGGCTCCGGCGCCTGAACCATGGTTCCGTCGGCCCGGCCGACGATGACATGTTTCAGCGGGTTCCATTCATTCCAGGAATTGACAACGGTTTTACGAGTTTCATTTTGTTCAGCCATTAAAATCTCCTTGTTAAGGCGGGTATATGGGATATCGAATTCAATTTAAAATTGGGGTCCCGAAAAGCTCGGCTTCGAGGAGGCTTTCCGGCAGGGCGGCGCAATTTATCTGGATAAACGGTGTTTTGATCCATGGTTCCTCGCAAAGTAAATGCATATTCGTTATTTACTCCTCGTATGAAACTTCTGAGGAATGGATTCGATTTTAATTATTTTTATTTAGACAGGATTTACAGGATTATCAGGATTTTTTTCGCCTGCGGCGAGGGGCCTTTCGGCCGAAGGCCGCATTATCCTGACGATCCTGTTGATCCTGTCCAATTATTTTATTAAAAATAAGAATCCATTCCTCTCTTTCTTTCAAATTCTAGAGTTTTTTATTTGATCAGACTGGCCGTTTTTTCAGGCCAGCGGCAGCGCTCATTTACAAAATCTGTCAGACTGAGTAAATCGCGGTTGAAAACCGCTCCCACAATCTATAATAGCGCCATTAATCTACGTAGTTTCTTTTTTTTCGATTTGACTGGTACCCGCGGCCGGCGGTCCGCCTCCGGCGGAACACCTAAATTCTTTTAATTGCGCTGCAGGCGCGCCGCAGGAGCCCCTTTTTCCGAGCGCCTAGTCTTGGAAAATGCTTAGTATCTTAGCTGTTAGTTTTTTGCATTTTATGTCAAAACAGTTTCATTTGGATTCCTTGCTTTACTGTTGCGACAGTTTCGCCGAGCGCGGATTTCTCAGTCTGACAGGCTCGAGTCTAGGCCTGCGAATTCTTAAATTCAAAAACTCGACAAACGTTGAAAAGGCCATGGCAAAATAAATATAACCTTTGGGGATATGGAGATCCAGCCCTTCGCCCACCAGTGAAACGCCGATTAGCATTAGAAAGCTCAGAGCCAGGATTTTAATGGTTGGATGGCCTTCAACAAATGCACTGATCTTACCGGCCAGCAAGATCATCACGATCACCGCAATGATGATTGCCGCAACCATGACACCGATTTGTTTGGCAAGACCGATGGCAGTAATCACCGAATCGATTGAAAAAACAATGTCAAGCAGCATAATTTGAAAAATCACGCCCCCGAACGTGACATTTTTGCCGGCCCGTGCGCCGTCGCTATGCGATTCCTCCCCTTCAAGATTGCCGTGAATTTCCAGGGTACTCTTTCCCAGCAAAAATAAGCCGCCGACAATCAAGATAATATCCCTGCCTGAAATGTCGAAGCCTAAAATTGTTACCAGGGGTTGGGTTAACTTCATTATGAGGGTGATCGAAAATAACAAGGCGATTCGGCTTATCATCGCCACCAGCAGACCTAAGGTGCGTGCCCGAGCCTGCTGATTTTGGGGCAATTTTCCGGACAAAATCGCAATGAAAATGATGTTATCGATGCCGAGCACAATTTCAATCGCACTCAATGTCAGCAACGCTATCCAGACATTGGGATCTGAAAGCCAACTCATCTCAGATTTCCTTTCCTTTTTTGCAATTTGATGACGTTGTGGCGGCACTTTCAAGTGCTGTAACCATGTGACCGCTTAGGCTTGCGTAAATCCTGAAAAATCATCAATACCGCAATCCGGTTGCGGGATCAACGGTCAAAGCTATACCAGGCGAAAAAAAGAAGGTGAGAATACCGGGCAAGCCGCAGAGCCGATGTAGGGTGGGCTTTGCCCACCGTTAACAGACGGGATCGGTGGTATTTGGTGGGCGGAGCCCACCCTACAAAAAAGACTCCTTAAATAGGCTGGAAAGCTATGAAGCCGGGAGGCTGGAATGCTAGGTAGGTCATCACCAGATCTGCCTCCAAGCTTCCCAGCCTCCAAGCCTCCAAGCCGCCAGGCCGCTCCTATAGCGAAGCGCTCCTCAAACGAAGTGCTCTCCTCAAGGGCAGCGCAGAACGAGAGAAAAGCGAACCGCAGCCAGCGACGAGCTCAGGCCGAGTGGAATATCGAATCCGCCGGCGGAAATGATGAAGTGTGGAATCGCTTCAGACTTGGGGCTTCGCTCTTCGGGCTACGACCCCACAAGACGACCCGACAGGTCGCTCAGTATTTTTATAAAATAGGCAGAATACACCCAGATGCTGCATAAATAATGATGGAAATGTTCATCAATCCCCGTAAATACAGGGCTAAATCGAAATTGGAATGGTATAGCTGGATATCACCCTTGGTTGATTCCTGAGTTTTTGGTGTAGGGTGGGCTGTGCCCACCTTCGACAGCTATATTCAGCGCTATTTGGTGGGCACAGCCCACCCTAC
>Ga0209786_1000495_pt1 | contig 13632 bp, 9 predicted proteins | sample WorMetilvaeELBA2_FD_187405 | JGI IMG/M metagenome (GOLD analysis project Ga0209786, IMG submission 187405) | Marine gutless worms symbiont microbial communities from Max Planck institute for Marine Microbiology, Germany - Olavius ilvae ELBA.2... ...
AAGATAACTACCGTTTACGAGTTTTTAATGCAAGTAAAAAATGCATTAAACTGGAAAATCTTCGTTTTCCTTTTATGCGATATTAATCAGCAATATCAAAGAGTTCTGGATACCCGTTCGAACACTATCTAGTTCCTTTTCCATTTCATCCGGCACATTTGCGGTTATAATTACTTTTGATTTTCTTCTTCCGTCAGGTATAACTTTTACGGAAGCCGTTTGCGTTCCGTCGGTGGCTTCAAGTAGGCGCTGGGTATTATCTTTTTTCAGAATTTCGATTTTTCCTTCGGCTTCTTCGACTCGTTTTTCAGCTAAACGCACGACTCTCAGCCAAAGATCGTCAGCATTCCGCCTGACTTCCGCCGTTGCGACATAATTATCATCAGTGTTGTAATAATAAACAACAATTGGGATGGCAGCAACACACCCCATAGAGAAAATAACCGCAATGACGGAGAATAAAGAAACCAGATAAATTTTGTTGCTAATTTTCATTTTTGCCTCCTTTTTGGTTAAGATAAATCTGAATAATTTCGACTTCTGCGGTGTTGGGGCCTATGCGAAAACCGGAATTCAGTAAGCCTGGGTAAACACCTCCATAACCTCGTTGGGATCGACGACCGGCCGGCCGTTGAAGATGACCGCCGTGTCAACGACTGCGTGAAAGGCACAGATCGGCAGGTTTTCTTCGGGAACCCCCACGTCTCGCAGACGTAGGGGATGACCGACTTTTGTCATCAGAGCTTCGACGGCATCAGCCGCGGCCAGGGCCGCGTCGCGTTCATTCAGGTCGGCGGTGTTCACGCCCAGCGCCTGGGCCACCTGGGCCAGCTTGGCGGTGACATGATCCACATTGAAGCGCATCACTTTGGGCAGCACGATGCCGCAGGCGGCCCCGTGCGGGACATTATGCAGTGATCCCACGGTGTGGGCCATGCCATGGGCCAGCCCCACCTGGGCCACGGTAAAGGCAAAGCCTGCCATGCTGGCAGCTATCTGCAGGTTCAGCCGGGCCTCTTCATCACTGCCGTTGGCGGCCACCACGGCCAGGTTATCGCTTATCAGGCGGATGGCCTGCAGCGCCATGCCGTCACAGATCGGGTTGGCCATGGTGCTCGACATGGCTTCAACTGCATGGGTCATGGCGTCCATGGCCGTCGACGCAGTCAGTTCCTGCGGCAGGGACAGGGTAAAGCGTGGATCGAGTATGGCCACGTTGGGCATGATGTGGGTGTCCACAATAAACAGCTTGCGGCCGGCATTCTTGTTCGTCAGGACGGCCACATTGGTGACCTCGCTGCCCGTGCCCGATGTCGTCGGAATGGCGATATGCGGGGTCTGGGGCTCGGTGAGGACCAGCAGATTCAGATGGTCGTTGGCTTTGCCGCCGTTTTTCAGTGTCACGCAGACGCCCTTGGCGGCATCGATCACGCTGCCGCCGCCCACGCTGACGATACAGTCCGCTTTCAATTCCCGGGCCGCCTCGGTGGCCCGGTCAACCGCCGCCATGTCGGGATCGGCCGGTATCTGGTCGTAAACGCCCACGCAGAAATCCCCCAGCGCATTCGTCACGAGTTCGGCCAGGCCGGCGGCGGACACCCCGGCATCGGTGATGACCATGACGCGCCGGCCGCCATTGTCCACCACGGCCTTGCTGATGGAATTAAGGCTCCCGTGACCGGCTGTGATCAAGGTCGGACATTTGTAGCCGAAGCCTTCTAATTTGTTGTTGTCCGACATCAGCTGGAAGGTCATATTCGACTTGTGGTCGGCCACGGCACTGACATGGATGCGCTTGACCACAGTGTACTCCTGCAGGCCGGTCACCCCCAATTCGCGTCCAACCCCGGATTGCTTATAACCGCCAAAAGGGCAAAAATCCGCGAAGATGTGATAGTTGTTGATCCACATGGTGCCCGTGCGAACGCTGTGGGCGATCTTTTCCGCCCGGGCCGTATTACTGGAAAATACGCCGCCGCCCAATCCATAGATGGAATCGTTGGCAATGGCAATGGCCTCTTCATCGTCGTCATATTTGATGACACTGACCACCGGGCCGAATATTTCTTCCTGGGCGATCCGCATCCGGTTATCCACCCCGGCAAAGATGGTCGGCTTATAGTAGTATCCGCCCTCCAGGCCTTCAACCTCTGCCCGTTGACCGCCGGTGACAAGCTGCGCACCTTCTTCCAATCCTATCTTCACATAACGTTCAACCGTAGCTCGCTGTACGTTGCTGACCAGCGGCCCCATGTGGCTTGCGACGTCCAGCTGATACCCGATGCGGAAGGACTCGGCCCGGGCCTGCATTTTATCCAGGAATTCGTCGTATATTTTCGAGGAGACCAAAACCCGCGTGCCGGATTCGCAAATCTGTCCCTGGTGAAAGAAAGTACCGAAGCAGGCGCCTTCCACAGCCAGGTCCATGTCGGCGTCGTCGAGAATGATGTTGGCCGATTTGCCGCCCAGCTCAAGGGTCACTTTTTTGACCGTGCCGGACGCCATCCGCATGATTTCGCGCCCGACCTCCGTACTGCCCGTAAAGGCGATCTTGTCCACGTCGCGATGCGTGCACAAAACTTCGCCCAACTCGGCACCCGGACCCGCGATAACATTCAGGACGCCGTCCGGTATGCCGGCGGCCTTGGCGGCTTCGGCAATGATCAGGGCGCTGAGGGAGGTTACCGAAGCGGGCTTCAACACCACCGTGTTGCCCATGATCAGGGCAGGGGCGATTTTCCAGAAAGCCATGGTCATGGGGAAATTCCATGGGATGATGCCCACGCAGACGCCGATGGGTTCCCGGCGGATATATTCCCGGCCGGGGGCAAACACGTTGCCCGAGACCGGGATTTCCTCTTCCCACGGAAACTGGGTGGCGGCCGCCAGGCTCAAATTACGTATCAACCCCATGCCCAGCAACGGGGCAAATCCGGCCAGTTTGACGATCTGGCCTGAATCCATGGCCTCGGTGGCAGCCAGACGCAGGGCCTGCTGGGAAATCTGGTCTGCAAAATCCTGCATTTTCGCCATCCGGGCCTCGGGGCGCAGCCCGCTCCAGTCCCCGCGATCGAAGGCCCGGCGGGCGGCTGCGATGGCCGCTTCGGCGTCTTGCCTGCCCGCCATGGCGATTTGTGCAATCGGCAGCTCGGTGCCGGGGTCGATCGATTCGAAAGTTTTGCCGTCGGCGGCATCCACGAACTCGCCATTGATGAATAATTTGTACTGTTCCATGGGAACGTCCTTTCTTTTTGTTAATCCTGTTATCCTGTCGAAATCAATGCAGTTTTATATTTGCTCCGCTGCCCCGATACCCAGTAAAATGACGCAACTATACCTTGATGTCGCAGACGCCGAAACCGCTCCATTCACTTAACGGCTTTTGCGATTTGACAATGAACCCTTCTTTACCTTTTTCATTTCGTATATCCCAAGATTTTACATGGTGTCAAACCATTACAACAGATGGCAGAATAGTTGAAGTGGCGATGCAAGGTCAGGGTAGGGCGTCTTGAAGCTATGAAGTACCATAGCATCCAACTTGCAGAGGAACAATAATGGACCCAAAAAGCCATTTTGAAAATAAACAATTTTCACCATCCCAGGTGAGTCCTGGTACGTCTACATTATTGATGGGACGCCTGTTGGCGGTCTGATGGCAGGGTATTCGATTCAGCGGTGAATAATTCTTCATCTTCGTCTCCAAACTCGCCCCACAGAAACGGCGTATTGGGCATAACGATGATGCGGTTGTCATCCGTAAATTTGAAGGCTACTTCCCGGACGGCCGTATACATGATCCCAACCTGGTTGCCGGCAGGATCGTTGATGCGGGCGCCGAAACGCGTGTAGCCGAAATCTTCCCAGATCCAATAGATCATGTCCCTGAATTTCTGGCTGTCGGGGTCAACCTCGCGCCACATTTTGGAGCCGGCATTATATTTTTTATCGACGCCGATTACGGCAATGGGTTCACTGCCGGAATGGTAGTAGTAGTGGTAGTCCGCCGGTACCTGGTCGGTGTTAAACGCCCGGAATACATCACGGTCCCGGTTGTAGTTGCCGAAATTTGCCAAACATCCGGTCAACAACGGCACCAACAGGATGCCGGCCGCTGCCTGCAAAAAGCGGCCGGCCAGCGGTCTTTTCAATTTTAGACCCAGCATTGCCATTGCTTACTACGCCAGATTTCCTATTTTGCCCGCTGTTCCCGTGTATTGTTTTCGCAGCTTGGGCTTTTCAATCTTGCCCGTGGGGCTGCGCGGTACTTCACCGAAAATGATTTTGCGGGGTCTTTTGTACCTGGGCAGTTCTTCACAAAATTCCGCTATCTCTGCTTCGGTCAGGGTCTGGTTGGGCTTTTCTTTGATGATGGCGCCGACGATTTCACCCAGGCGCTGATCGGGCAGGCCGATGACGCCGACATCCTGGACTTTGGGATGGCCCATGATGTGACTTTCGATCTCTACCGGAAAGATATTCTCGCCGCCGGTAATAATGACGTCCTTGGCCCGATCCACCAGCCAGATAAAGCCGTCCTCATCCATACGGGCGATATCGCCGGTGTACAGCCAGCCGTCCTTCAATGTCTGGGCGGTGGCTTCCGGGTTCTTGTAATATTCCCGCATTACACCGGGTCCTTTCACCAGCAGTTCGCCGGGTTCTCCCGCAGCCACCGGCTGATGTTCAAAATCTACAATGCGGCATTCCCAGTCAAACCCCGGAACGCCGATAGCCCCGACCTTGTGGGTGTTTTCCAGGCCCAGATGCACGCAGCCCGGGCCGGTGGTCTCGGTCAGTCCATAGTTGGTGTCGTAGTCATGGTGGGTAAAGACCTTTTTCCAGTTTTTGATCAAACTGGGCGGAATCGGCTGGGCACCGATGTGCATCAGGCGCCACTGGTCCAACTTGTAGTCCCCGAGCTTGACGTCCTGGTTTTCAATGGCAATCAATATGTCGTGGGCCCAGGGAACTAGCAGGAAAATATTGGTGACCTGCTCTTCCGAAATGGCTTCCAAAATCCACTGGGGATTCAATCCTTTTAAGAGTACGCCTTTAGCTCCAACCAAAAAATTGCCGAACCAGTGCATCTTGGCGCCGGTGTGGTACAGGGGAGGGATGCAAAGGTAGCAATCCTGGTGGGTCTGGTAGTGATGGCGGTTTTCGACATAGCAGGCGTGTTCCAGGTTGCGGTGGGTCAAATGCACCGCCTTGGGCGTGCCGGTGGTGCCGGAAGTAAAATACAAGGCGGCACTGTCATTCAAATCGGAGTCGACCCCGGGTGCATCCGCTGAAGCGGACGCGAGCAGGTCCGTGTATTGCTCGGCAAAGGCGGGGCGCTTGTCTTTAGGGCCGACAAATATATAGTTGGCGACCGTTTTATCCAAGGCCTTTTTAATCTGCTCGACCCGATCGATAAACTCTTCGCCAAAGAAAAGTGTCTTGCCTTCGGCGATTTCATTGCACAGCTTGATGTCATCGGCCGAAAACCTGAAATTCAACGGCACCACCCAGGCACCCGTGCGCAGGATTCCAAAATAGGCCGGCAGCCACTCCATGCAATTCATCATGAGATGAACCACTTTATCGCCTTTTTGGATGCCTTTAGCCAGCAAAGCGTTGGCCACGCGATTGGCCTCGGCCTCGAACTCGTTCCAGGAAATTTCCTTGCGGCTGTTGTTAACCGGATCCCTTTCAATCAGCGCGATCTCATCGCCGTACACCCGGGCATTGCGGGCCAAAATTTCAGTAATAAGCAAAGCAGATCCCTCCTTTCACCCTACGATTGTCTATTTTACCATTAACCAAGAGCCAGGTGCCAGCGCAACTTAGCTAACCATGGCCGGTAGTCGGGTTATTGGTTATTTGTTATTGGCTATTAGTTAGAAGGCGTGATTCCATTTTAGAAAGGCGATTCACACTATTTTTTTATCTACCCCCATTTCAATACGCTAATAACCCTCTTTAACACAGACGGCGTACAGCGGCCCAATAAATTTAGAAAATACGCTTATCTATAATGCTCAAGTTGCCATAATAGATTCCTGTGGGAGCGGCTTGTAGCCGCGATTTTAAAAGATCGCGGCTGCAAGCCGCTCCCACGTCTACTATAACTTGCTCTCTTCAGATAACCGGGGTAGACAATTAAGGTAATCTAGTGCATTTTTGGGCAATTCTAAATACCGGTTTAGGGATTAAATCAGCTATTACCAATACCCAATACCGAATACCCAATACCGAATACCCAATACCGAATACCCAATACCGAATACCCAATACCCAATACCCAATACCCAACCAATACCAGTCCCTAATCCAGTTTTTTAAACGCCTCCTTGCGGCCGGTGTATTTTACCCGCATCTGGGGCTTCATGAGTTTGCCGGTGGGATTGCGCATGACCGATTCGAAGATCACCTTGCGCGGCATTTTGTATTTGGCCATTTTGGTTTCGGCAAATTCCAGCAGCTCGGCTTCCGTCATGGATTCGCCTTCCTTGAGCTGGACGATGGCCAGTACGATTTCCACCAGCCGTTCATCCGGGTAGCCGATGCAGGCCACGTCATCGATTTTGGGATGATCCATTAGGGCATCTTCGATTTCCACCGGAAAAATGTTTTCCCCGCCGCTGGTGACCATGTCCTTGGCCCGGTCAACAATGTAGAAATAGCCCTGATCGTCGACTTTCACCAGATCCCCCGTATACAGCCAGCCGTCTTTCAGTGATTTGGCCGTCAATTCCGGATTTTTGTAGTAGCCTTTCATCATGCGGTTGGTCTTAAGCAGCAGCTCGCCGACTTCGCCGGATTTGACCTCATTGCTCTCGAAATCAACCACTTTGGCATCCATGCCGAAGGTCGGTTTGCCGATGGAACCCGGCCTTTCCAGGACTTCCTCCGGGTAGAGGTTGTACAGCCCGCCGCCGCCGCCTTCTGTGATGCCGTAAATATTGGAGCAGCCGCAGGGCAGGATTTCCACCAGGCGTTTCATAACATCGAAGGGCACCGGTTGGGCCCCGATCTCCATGTAGCGCCAACTGGACAGATCGTAGTCGGCCAGCTTGATATCGCCGTTGTCGATGGCGTTAAGGATGGCTATGGCAATCGGAACCACAAAAAGAACATCAGTGCCTTTTTCCTCGGCCATGGCCTCGATGATCCATTTCGGATCCGTCAACTCCCTGATGATGGTGCCGGTGGCGCCGGTGGCGTAAAAGGGTGCCCATAAGAACATGGTGCCGCTGTGATACAGGGGCAGGAAAAAGACATAGTTGTCATTTTTTTCGACGAAATAACTCATGCCGTTGCCGATCGCCGTATTATTCAGCGAATAGTGGGTGTGCAGCACCGGCTTGGGATCACCGGTGGTGCCGGAGGTGAACATCATGGCCAGATCATGCTGATCATCGACGTCGACCAGGGCCTCCGAGGAATCGGGATAGGTGGCCATTAATTTATAGTCGATCATATCAGCAGGTGCATCCCCGCCGACGCAAACATATTTCTCGACGGTCTTCAGGTCTTTTTGGATGGGCTGAACCACCGGCAGAAATTCCGCGCCCAACAAAAAGGCCTTGGGTTGGCAAATATTAGCCGCATACAGGATGTCCTGCCCCACAAATCGGAAATTAAGGGGCACCACGATCGCGCCGAGTTTGACAATGGCATAATAGGTGATGATCCATTCCAGGGAGTTGTTCTGCAAATGCATCACAAAGTCGCCGTCTTTAACTCCCAACTCCTTGGACAAGTAGTTGGCCGCCTTGTTGATCTCATCATTAAACTCGTGCCAGGTCAGCGTTCTTCTTAGATTTTGGGAAGGCGTTCTTTCGATCAGGCACACTTTATCGGGCAAATGGCGGGCATGGATCGCGGCATAGCTGGCGTAGTTCATTGTTATCCTCCTATTTTCTCAATAAACACTTTATATACTAAAATAATTATTTCAGATCTCAAAAAATGTAAATTATTAAGAGAAAATGATCTAAAGTTTGAAATGATCTAAAATGAGCTAAAATTGTGGTATTCTGCCGATTAAATAAAAAATATAGAGCGCAGCGATTCAATAATTTTAGTCATTTTAGGCAATTTAGATCACTTTAGGCACTCTTATATTCGCTACATCAGTTCTTTCTATCAAAAGGCTGAATAAAAATACTTATTAAAACTATGCTACTTACCATACTTATCCCTAAGTTTGCGGTGCAGTATTTTGCCGGTCGGGGTGCGCGGCATTTCGTCTTCGTCGATAAATATGACTTCTTTCGGTCGTTTGTACCCGGCGATTTGCCCCCGGCAGCAGTCCTTGATCATGTCTTCAGTGATATCTTCCGGCTGCAGGCCGTCTTTCTTGATGACGACAGCCGTCACCTTCTCGCCCCATTTTTCGTCCGGCAGCCCGATGACCGCACAGTCCAGCACACACTCGTGGCTGCCGACGACTTCTTCGATCTCACTGGGGTAGACGTTCTCGCCGCCGGTGATGATCATGTTCTTTTTGCGATCCACCAGGTGGTAAAAGCCGTCTTCGTCCTGGCGGGCCAGGTCGCCGGCGGAAAACAGGCCTTGTTTGAATGATTCGGCGGTTTGCTCCGGCAGCTTGTAATATTCGTCGAACAGGGTGGGGCCGCGGGAGTACAATTCACCGATTTCACCCTGAGGCACCTCGTTGCCCTCCGGGTCCAGGATCTTAATGAAATCGTTGCCGAGGGCTTCGAACCCGATGGAGCCCAGCTTGGTCATCTGGTATTCGGGCTTTAAAATGGTCACGATGCCGCCCTCGGTGGAGCCATAGGCCTCGTAGAGCTCAACACCGGAGAAAAATTCCATGACGGCCTGCTTCATGCTGCGTCGGCCCGGTGCCGATGAGCACAGTAGCTTGCGAATCGATCCGACGTCGCGTTGTTTGGCTTCTTCGGGCGCATTCAGGATCAGGGTGTAGTGGGTCGGAATGAGGGAAATAAAGGTGATCTTATGCTTTTCGATGATCTCCAGGGCTTCTTCCGGTTTAAAGCCGATGGCCGGGTGGATATAGGCTGAGCCGCCGATGTACAGAAAGGTAAAGGTAAAAAATATGGAGTTGATGTGGCACAGCGGCATCACGTTGAGGCAGACATCTTTTTCGTTGAAGCCGAAGTCCACGCTGCAGTTCAGATAATAAGCAATATGCGATTCATGGGAGCGTAAAACGCCCTTGGGTCTGCCGGTGGTGCCGGAGGTGTAGATCAAAATCCAGGTGTCCCGGGGGTCCACCCGGGCCTCGGGCTCGTCATCGGCAGCATCTTTGATAAAATCTTCATACTCGGTGTAGCCCGCCTCGGCCTGGCCGACCATCACATAATTGGCAGCCGGAATGTTGGTCAGCTTGTCGCGGATGGGGCTGATGGCTTCAGCGAACAGGTCGTGAACCACCAGGGCTTTGGCATCCGAATTATTCACGATGTACTCGACTTCAGGGCCGGCCAGGCGAAAATTGATGGGCACCATGATGATGCCGGTTTTGGCCGTTGCCAAAAACAGCTCCACGATTTCAATGCAGTTTTCCAAAAAGACCGCAACCTTATCCCCTTTTGCCAGCCCCAGGCCGTTCAAGCTGTGGGCCAGCTGATTGACCCGTTTATTCATGGCCGGATAGGTAAACGCGCGATCCTGATCCATCAATGCAACCGTGTCTTTAAACTTTTTGGCATTTAATTTTTGGATTTGACCTATGTTCATCCAAGATGGCATGGGTGTACCTCCGTGTAAATGTGGGATTTATAACTACATTACCGGTACGAACCTGTTTGTCGCCTGATACTCGGAAATGAGCTAAAATTCAGGAATTCAGGAATTCAGGAATTCAGGAATTTAAGGAATTCCATCTCTGTTATTTCATCAATTTTATCCCTCAATCCCTAAATTTGACGCAATTATAAATAGATAGAATGCCTTAATTTTAGTCATTTTAAATTTTAGGCAATTTAGTCATTTTCTCTCCTAACTTCTCTCTTCCAACTGCTCGATAAAGGCCTCCACGTTGGTTTTCGTTTGCTCATCGGACAGCAGACGCAGATCGTTTAAGTCGCCGTGAATCGTCAGGCTGGGGATGCCGGATGCTTTCTCGAGCCGCTGGGGCATGCCGTAACGGCAATTGGAGTTGTTGGGACAGGTCTTGGCGTCATGGTAGATGATGCCGTCAACTTTGAATAGCGCCAGCATGTCCCGGATATATTTTTCTTTGGCCTCGTCCGAACGCACGATAAAGAGTTCCGTGTAGGCCTCTGCCATGCTGTTGAAGGGATCTTCCGGGTTCAAGGCGGAGAAGATCCAACTGTTGCAGTACGTCGATGCCAGAACATTGGCGTTCAGCCCGGCAAATAACTCGGAATGGGCCCTGAGCCGGCCCCACACCGGCATGCCGTCCCAGTATATTCTGAATCGCTCATCATCGATGGCGCCTTCGCTGTTTTTGATGCGTTCCCCCAACTCTACAAGCAGCGCTTTAAAAACGTCCACCGCCTGTTGGGTACCCCGGCCAACCACGGCCGGACCCATGAGGGTTGTGGCATCAAAAAATGTCAGCGGTGATGGTTGGCTGGCAGCGGTTTGCAGCACTTTTTTCCAGAGTTCGGAACACTCCCGCGACAGCGCGACCACCTGTTTCAGGCGGTTCATTTCCAGTGATGTGCCGGATATTTTTTCGAGCGAAGTGGCCAGATCCTGCATTTGCCTGGCGATGGAGACGACCAGGGCCTGGGATACATCACCGACGTTGCGGTGGGTGTAGACGCCCAGCACCGGGGCATTGAATTTTTCACCATACCAGGAAAACCAATCCTGAACGTCGCGGCACTGATTCGTGTTGAACACGAGAACATCCGGTTTGGGGATACCGGTAATGCCTTCGTAAATTTTCGCCAGCGGGGTTACGCCCTTTAGGAAAGCCCCGATGTCGGCGGTCAGATAGGAGCAGATGTCCGGCGAATAACCCAGGGCATTGGCCTCGGGTATCAGATCGGTGGCCATGCGGGTGGCCCCCAACATGGCGGAGTGGGTTTCCGGAAAATAAACCAGATAGCCCATGGCCCGCAATATTTCCGCCGGCCCCACACTGGTGCACCAGGCAATCGGGGGATGACCACTCTGCGATGCGGCATGCAGTTCGTAATAGTAATCCGCCATAAACTTGCTGATTGCGCCGGCGGATTTTAGTTTATTTCTGACACCATTTTTGTCTTTAGCCATCGTGAGCCTGCTCGTATATTCTAAAATGTTAAAGGTATATGGTTTTAGTTATAGAAAGTGGTATAAGGTGTAAGGTATAAGGTATAAACCCTGCACTACATACCTGTTTTTCTCCCCTACACCGTGAGCCGAATACCGAATACCGAATGCCATTCTCCTTTTCCGCCATCCAACTTCCAAATTTTTTTTCACCCTACACCTTACACCCTAAACCCTATACCCGGAACCTCATTTTTTCATCCCATACAGGGCCGCACCGATGGCTCCGGTGAACTGGGGAAATTCGGGCACCAGGATCGAGCGCTGGACAATTTCTTCGGTCATTTTAACGAGGTAAGGATTGTGGGCAACAACCCCGCCGGTCATGACCACCTTATCGGTCAACGCATCCATTTCCAGCACCCGCTTGGCCATGGAAAAAAAGACGCCCTTGACGATGTCCGGCAACTTGACGCCCCGGCGGATGTTTTCCAATACCTCGGTGGCCGAAAAAACGGTGCAAAAGCTTCCCAGCTTGACCATATTCTCCGAACGGCGCGCCAGGCCGTCCATTTCGCCCAGTCCTACATCCAGCCGCATGGCCATTTCTTCCAAAAAGGCTCCGGTTCCGGCCGCACACTTGCGATTCATTTTGAAATTGGTGCGCAGTCCCCGGTCGTCCAACTTGATGATTTTGTTGTCCTGGCCGCCGATGTCGATAATGGTCGTTGCATACGGAAAATAAAAAAAACACCCTTTGGCGTGACAACCGATCTCGGTTTTACTGTTTTCGGCAAAGGCGACGTTGTTGCGCCCATACCCGGTTGACACGGAGCCGGCAATATCCGACTGTTGAGCCCCGGCCTGTTCAAGGGCCATTTCCAGGCAGCTTTGGGCCGTCGCGGCAAAATCGGTACCAGATTTTTTGACCGCCCATCCCAGCAAATTCTTGTCGGCATCGAGAATCGCCACCTTGGTTCGCGAAGCCCCCACATCCGTGCCGACGAATAGAGTTCTTTGACTCATAGTTATAGATTAGATGAACGTATTGGGTATTCGTTCCGAGCGTCCATCTGAGGTAATGTGTTATTCGTTATTGGTTATTTGTTATTGGCTAATTCTACTCTTTCATCCTTCAGCAAACAAATGCCTAAAGTGAACTAAATTGACTAAAATGACTAAAATTATGGAAACGCTTCGCTTTATCTTATTTTTATAAAATTGACAGCATACCTTAATTTTAGATCATTTAGTTCATTTTAAATTTTAGATCATTTTCTCGATAGAACTCTATAATCTGGTTGCCCCGAGGTCTAGTAACGATTAACAAATAACCAATAACTACTCCCTACTTTGATTCCAACCCCTTGACCAGCGTCCACAGGGTGTGGTTATACGGCGTAGGGATTCCGGCCCTTGCGCCGTATGCTACAAACTTTCCATTCATAAAATCGATTTCCGTACGCCGATTGGCCTCGATGTCCATGAGCATCGATGGTTTATGGTCTCCCGCATTGCCCATGTACTCCATGGCGTGGGGATAAAAATCCCAGCCCACATTGATTTCGTTGGCCCGAGCAACCTTCAAACATTCTTTAACCAGGTTATCGACGGTCTGGTAAACGATGGGATCGTTCATGGCCCGGGACATGGTCAGTCCGGTTACCGCACACACCGGGTTCATGCAGGAGTTCATAACCGCTTTGCGCCAGACCATGGAAATGATTTCGGCCGTGTGCTCTGTTTCCAGGCCGCACTTGCTGAGGGCCCTGGCAATTCCGGAGGCTGCCGGTTGGGATGCGGGATCCAGTTCCTGAATGTAGTGGGGGGGATGATGAAACGGAATGCGCACGTGGGCCGGGCCGACAAGTCCGCAGCCATAGTTTACCACCGCGCGCATCACCGGGCCCTTGCCCAGGATCTTGGAAAGCTCCAGCTCGGTATCAATGCCGTTTTGCCAGCTGACAACATACATGCCTTCACGCTGAAAACCCTCGATCGACGAAGCGATCAGCGGCAGGGCGTGGGCCTTGACCGTGATAATGATGACATCCGGGTCATGCCGGGCCAGCTCATCGATATTGCTAATTGTCCTGGAAACTTTTTGCTGCAGGTTTTCCGAACCTTCAATAATAATCCCGGGATCCAGTGCCGGCGCCAAAAGCTCATTGACGACATCACAAAGGATGACCTCATAGCCACCTTTAGCGAGAAAAGCGGCAACAATGCAGCCGACCGGTCCGGCACCGACCACGGCGAATGTTTGGGGATTAAACTCGGAATTGTCATTCATATAAAACCCCCTAGTGCGATGTCTCACAAGTTTTGTCGCTAAATTTGGCAATTTAAAATTCACAAACAAAGCATGGCAGCTATGCTGCTATTGGCAACGGCAGATCTCGGCTGATAACAGTTTCCGTAAAGCGTCTA
>Ga0209786_1000496_pt1 | contig 13607 bp, 2 predicted proteins | sample WorMetilvaeELBA2_FD_187405 | JGI IMG/M metagenome (GOLD analysis project Ga0209786, IMG submission 187405) | Marine gutless worms symbiont microbial communities from Max Planck institute for Marine Microbiology, Germany - Olavius ilvae ELBA.2... ...
TTTAGAGAAAACGCTGCTAAATATTGATTTGCTATTGTTCGCCATCGTTTTGAACGGCAGTAATTTAATGAGTGATAATTAGCGGCCGGGCTAACTGGAAAAACGGCCACTTTTCGTTCAGGCACTAATTAAGATCTATCGTTCTTCCGGTTGCTCCGTGAATTGTTGGAACCTTCCCTCCAATACTTGAATTGCCCATGAAGAATTTGATATCATTGAGTGTTTGATATTCCGAATAACACATATTCTCGCATCCGGCTTCGGTAAAATAAGTTCTTGGGACATAGACATCTCCGGAATCGTTATCCTTTTGGTCAGGATTTTCATCCTCAGGGCAATTATCACTGTCATTCAGAACGCCATCTAAATCACGATCCGTGTCATTTGGCACACCGGAAATAGGGGCCACATTGTTTATAAAGTTACCAGACCCGTCCACGGCCACTACGGCGAAGTAGTAGGTAGAACCCTCTGTCAAGCTCTCGACCGTATAGGTGTATGTTCCGGCATTTACAATGTCATGGTGGCTGAGAGTAGAAGCATCGGTAAAGTGTAGGGCTTCTACGTAAATTCGGAAGTTAACGATGTCTACAGGCGCTGTAGCCGCATATCCACTCCAATCCAGAAAAGCAATCGTTCCATCCCCATCATCACTCACAGTGAGAGCGTCGACGACAGGTGGAGGGGTTATATCATCGGGGTGGATGTATGCGATCAGATCATCAAAATTGGAATGGTAGGTAGCTTTGATCCATGCATCGGATCGGCTGGTATTTGAAATTCTTAATTCATCTATGTAACCTTTATAGGTGTAGCCGTGTCTATTCTTTCGCGCACTAATCCAAAGGTCACCCTCGCCCTGGGAATAGCCACTAGTAAAACTCCTATCATAGATACCATCTTTAAAGATTTTAACACTTGTACCATCAAAAGATGCAACTACATAAGCAGCCTCGTTCTGCTGAACAGTGTAATTTGTGGAACCAGCCCAATAAAACGTTATGTTTTTTGCAGACTCTTGACCATCCCAATTATATTCGACCAGTTCAAAGTCATCTTTAGATAAAATGATATTTGCCCATGAGCCAGGGCCTCTATCATAAGGTTTCATGATCAATTCAATGGTACTTTCCGAAAAGGCTGGAAAGTTGGGTACCTCAACCCCATAACCAGAACCACCATTTACCTTAAGGGATTGCCCGAGCTCATCCTGTATCCCATTGCTATCGATTTCAACATTTTGGGAAACATTATAAGTACGGTTAGCAGTACTCTCTATAAAGCCACCTTCAAAGTGCCACACACCGATATAGTCGTCCCACACGTTTTGAGCAGGGGCATCGTCCGTATCTCCAATATAATCTGTGTTTTCTTGCATTGTCTTGGCATAATGGATCATCAAGTCTGTATCTTCAGTAGCGCTAATCTCCGGAATCTTCACCCACAACCACGCCTCTTTATTGGTAGCATCCCATCGCCCGATCTCTGTGTAGCATTGGCTGCCATTTTGATCATATATCGCAAATTTCTTTATATCATCACTGTATGGCCTACCCGGTGGAGTGAAGTTTGAGGTCCATCTGGCTATTCCTTTGGAGATGCGGAGTTCGTCCATGTACCCGGTGAACTCATTGCCTCCTGCCAATTGCCGCCCATTAATCTTTAAGGTACTCGCAGCCTGCGGCATGGGAGTAGAACCGGATTGAGTAACAATCGACACTCCATCTTTAAACAAGTAAAATTCCTCCCCATAACGTATCAAAGCGACATGATACCATGTTCCCGGCGACCAACCAGTCATGCTGCCTTGTGAAAGGCTGATAACATCTGAACCACCATTTCTCGCTCCAAATCGTAATCCGGGATTGCCCAAAGAATTTCTATTATCTAAATATAGTGTCCACAAAGTAGTATCATCGGGATATTGAGAAATCAGATGTACAAAATTGTCTGATGGAATCTGGTTAAATCTCACCCAAAAATCTATCGTAAAATCTTCGCTTCCAAAATACCAATCATCACTGTCAGGTACTTCAAGATAGTCTCCGCTGCCATCAAAATAAATTGCGCTTTTTCCAAATATTTTTTGTGTTTCTTTATGCTGGATATTTCCCTGCGGTGTTATTGAATGATTGTAAGGACTGCTGTCTTCAAAGGATATGGAATCCGGTGCATGATCGGAATGTATAGACAGGACAGTGTTGGCATCAATCCCACCGTTAAGTTCATCAAACATGGCGGATGCATCAAAGCTGTTTGTGCCGCTTTCCTGAGAGAGGTGGATCAATACGGGAAAATCCGTGAGATCTTCGTCTACTTTGGTGTGGTCGATAGTGGCGGTTATGTATTTTGGTGACGATCCGTAGGGGCGTGAAGGTGGCGTGAAATCAGAGGTCCATCGGCCAATGCCTTTTGAGATGCGAAGTTCATCGATGTAGCCGTGAAATTCTCTGTCCCAGTTGATTTCAGGCCTGGTACCGATATAAAGAGGGGAATCTTCAAAATCAACCGAGCTCATTGAAGCAACAGAGGAGATCTCGTGGCCGTCAACAAACAAGAATCCGCTATTTCCACTGCGGACGAAAGCAATATGATGCCAGGTTCCCAGAACGGGATTCCAAGGTCCGGCAAGGTCTAGGACTGGGGTATCGCCTGAGTAATATATAAAGCGGAGTTCGTTCGTTGAATTCTTGTAGTCGAAATGGAATGCTGCATTTGTGGCGTCTCCATGCCACATGATTGTGTCGAAACCATCGGGATTAAAAGAACTGAAGTTTACAAAACATTCGATTGTATAGTCTTTTTCTCCGAAATGCCAATCATCACTATTCGGAATCTCGAGATAATCTCCATCGCCATCGAAATAAATACTACTCTGGTCAAACTTTGCCTGATCTACTTCATGGTGGACTTCTCCGTGTACAATTATCTCATGTTGATTTTTACTACTGTCAGAGAAATTAGTGCTCCCATCTTGGTTATTACTATGAACTAGTAAGACATTATATTCTGACTCGTTTTCATTGTAGAGTTGCCTCATTTCATCTTCCGAGAGGAGCCGGTTGTACATGCGGATGTCGTCGATACTGCCATTGTGAAAATACTGATACGGATTTCCCGGAATCCCTCCACCGATCATTGCCGTCCGCGGTTCGGAACCGACATTAATGACGACAGATGAAAAATACTCTCCATTTTTGTATAAGGCCAATTCTCCTGAATGATATTGAAACACGTAATGAATCCATATATCTTGAGTAAGAACGTCTGAAATTGTTCGCTCACCATTTATACTGGTATCTGTCCCATATATTTTTAAGTCGTCTCCCAAATAATACAGAACCAATTGCCCGCCGATTGTGAGAAATGTTCTGTATTGGCTGTCAAAGGTTGATTTCGCCCAGTATGACCATGTAAAATCATCGCCCGAATATTGTGATTCAGGCAATGAAAGGTTATCATCCACCCCATCAAAACTATAGGCACTATCAGCATTACCAAATCTATCAAAAGCTAAGGTAGCCCCGTTAACCGTACCATGGTTTTCATTGCCGCTTTCGTCATTGGCGTTGGCACTGAATGGGTAATAGGCCATCAGGCCGTCATTGATGTCCGCCAAAGCGATTCCGCTAATCATCCAAATCAAAATCGTGGCGATGATTGATATGGTTATCCTCTTCACATTTCCTCCGAATAATTCAATCGTTTGACAAGAAATCATTTAAATAGATCGCACTCCTTGGATTCTAATTCGCGCTTCATCATTTTAGGGCTTATTCCTCAGCATTTTTCTCCCCGCAGGGCTTACAATTGCCGACCGTCTTCATGCGGCTGTCGCGGGGCTTCCAGGAAAGCATCAGGCCATCCAGGTATTTTTGGTATGCCGCAATTCCGCCCTGCAAATAAAATGATTCGATGCCCATTCGGTTCAGTAGTTTTTCCGCCCTTGCGTACTGCTCACCGGTTTCGTTCAAAATAACGATCGACTGAAAGGGATTGCTCCTCTTGTAGAGTCTTTTAAGTTCCGGGATGGATCCGTTGGATTCAGGCAAGATGGGAATGTGTTTCGCATACGGAAACAGCCGGTTGGAAGCATCGCTGCGGTTTATTGAAATATCGACCGCCTCCGTATTCTCGTAGTCTTTGGCCCGGAAAAAGGCCTGGGGCGAGACGGCTTTCCTCTCATCCAGCGCCAAGAGGTCACCGGTAAGTTGGCCGCCCTTGCGATACCAGGCCGGCAAGCCGCCGTCCAGGATAGAAACTTTAAAGCCGCGCTCCCCAAGCCGCCGGCATTCGGTTTGCAATTCGGAGTAGTTAAATCCTTCGTTGACCAGGACAACCGGCATTGATTTTAAATAGGTTTTGGCCTTGACGGCATACAGCGGGATGTTGAGAGATCCGGGAATGTGGAGCCGTTCGAAGTCAGGCCGGCGGCGGACATCCACCAGGGTGAGCGGCTGGTTGCGTTTTAAATGATAGAGGACCGCTTCCACTGAAATTGCCAGGGACGGGTCATGGGTTTTGAGTTGGCGGGCGATGAGTTCGTCCGGAATTTTAGATGGTGAAGTCGAGTCTGCCACCGATATATTGGGGCAAAAACCTGCTAAAATTAAACCTATTATGGCAATTTTTGAAAGTATGAATTTCATAGGTTTGAATTTTTTTCTTTGCATCTTTGCGAGAATATATTTTTTCCCCCACATTCCGAATTCAACAATAGTGGCTACAAATGGCCGACATACACGCTGCACCAATTGACGACGCGCACCCAATCCATTCTGCGTTCTTCAGATCTTCTTCGCTCCGTATATTTGCGTCTTTCATCCCCGCCGTCTATGAAATAATCCAGACTATATGCTTCGCGCTTATCTTCGCTTGAACGGCGATCGATTGGTGAACGTTTGAATAATAATGCTGGCATGACTCTATCTCCATATCCAATTTGAAATCCGCATTCCGCAATCCGAAATCCGCAATCGATTTATCCGTGTCCCCGATTTTATTTCAGATGTATCGGCTAAACCTGCTTAGATCTTGCCGTTTTCTAATTATTGTCCCCATTGCTTCAAAAGCGCCTTTAACAGGAATTGCTTCAGGAAATCTTTAAAATTCCGGTTTCCTTCCTCGGTGTCTTTCCCGGACGAATCCTTCTCAGGTGCAGGCTCATCCGGGTTTGAGGGTATGGCCGATCCATATTCGAGCACCAGGGTTTCTCCTAAATGCCCCTTCGGCAGTTGACTGCCGTCGATCGTAACGACCGGATTAATTTCGGAGTCCACCTGGTAGGTGCCGACGACATCCTTGCGCTTACCGTCATAGGCCGTCAGGGCAATGGGGTCTGTGGCACCGGCATACTCCAGGGTCAGGTCGATATAATGGGGCGGTCCGATCGGTATCCAGGAAATATCCATAACCTTGCAGTTTAAGAACCTGTCGCCGATTTCAGCCGCTCTCCTGCCGGTCAAGTCAATGGTATCGCGTTTTTTCCCGATCACAAGGTACACCCGGTCAGCATCCAGATGTTCAACATCTATTGAAAAGTAATCCCCCGGATAAGCCTGGTAGCTGTCAATAAGATGCTTGCGGCGTGAATCCGCATAGACTTTTATCTCTTTTTCGCTAAAACCGTCGTAGCTGAAATCAAGGACCGTGATGCGCCAGTCATCATAGTCTTCCGTGAAACCAGCAATCTCAAAATCGCCGAACCGTTCACCGATCTGCAGGGCCGGCTCACCGGAGGTGTTGATCCGCTGATAGTTCATTGCCGGATCGACGCCTTTCGGAAGCTTGCCCTTGAGCTCGACTTGATCCGATCCACGGAAAGAGCCGTCAAACGTCGCCGGATCGCCATCCAACTCCAGCTCGCCGGTGATCGCCATCTCAACTTCCGGCGGCGGCGAGATCAGCAGAACGAGTTCATCATCCAGGTAAAGCCGGGCCTCACGGGTCAGCTTCTTGCAGTTGATCGACAGATACGGGTTTTTGCCGCGGGCACCATGGGTCCTGATCGACACATCCTGCCGCTGCCCGTCCACGATCAAATAGCGCTCCGACCACTTGATCGGAAACGGTTGATCGTCAAATACAACCGTGTCGCCGATCACCAGTTTGGCTTTTTGGGGATGGCCGATATCCGAGACGCGGATGTGTTTGCGCGGGTGTTTGCCTTTGAGCCTCGCCCCGTTGTGGGTGGTCACCAGCCAATCGTCGCCCCGTTCGAGATCATTCCGGCCCAGCGTGGACATCACATCGAAGCGGTTGAACAGAACCTCCATTGCAACCAGCCTGGTTTCCGGTAAAATCGTGAGCGCCAGGGCACCGTCCAGATAAATCCGCGCCTGGGCCTGGAGGTTGTGGTGCAATACCTTCAGCAGGTTGTCTTTGCCGGACACATGGATGCGCATCATCTGCAGCCGGCCGTCATCGGTCAGGCTGAACCAGTCCTGCCAGTTGACGGGATACGGTTCATCGGCAAAGATCGTCTGGCTGCCCACCTCCAGGGTCATCTGTTGGGGCTGTCCCACGTTGGCCAACCAAACATGATGCTTTTTCTCTTTGACGACCCCGTATGGCGGCTCGGCAATCACGCCGGACTGCGCCAGGTCCGCCGCGTCTTCGGTTATCAGCTGCGCACTGCCTTCGATGATGGGCACCTGCTCGTTGAGAAGAACCGTTTCCGGGATGATATCGGCCGCCGACAACAGCGGTGGACCGGACTGATAAGATGACAGCACAATGTGGCGGTCTAGATAACCAGCTGAACTGCGGTCGATCACAATCATATCGTCGGCGTTAACGCCGTAAAAATCCTGTACCGTGTTACCGGAAAAGGCCAGAATGTCCATTTCGTCGACACCCACATACTTCAGGGTCAGCGAAACGACTTTTTCCTTGCCGTGTTTGGCACCGGTTTGGGCCGCCACGACATCCACCACGGCAAAGTCGCCATACCCGTCACCGATCTTGAGCCTGGCAGCCTTGTCGGTCGGGATAACGGTTTCGACCTCGGCGTTTTCGAGACTGATCTCTGCCTTAACGGTATGCTTTGAATGACGGCCGTGCGGAGTATCGAACGGATCCAGCCATTTCAGGTCCCAATTATGCGGCTGAATATGCACCAGCGCCGGCACCGGCCCCACTTCGAAGCTGACCTCCAGTTCGGCCGAATTGCCGGCATAATCGGAAGCGGCCACGTACAGGGTGTGGAACCCGTCCGCCAGTTCAGACAGATCCAGCAGCTCATCGGCCGCGATCGTCCGGCCGTCGAGGGTGACAACTACGCTGGCGTCCACCAGCCCGCTTAAAACCCCGCCGCTTTTAGGATCTTCAACCGCCACATCGACCCTTATTTCATCCGTGTTGCGGTAATAGCCGGCCTGGGGCTCGTATACCTCTATGACCGGCGCAGTCTTGTCGATCAGCACATCGATCGCACGGGGCTCGCTAACGGCACCGTCATCGTCGGTCACCGTTACGCTGACCGTAAACGAGCCCTCCGCGGCATAATTGTGAACGACAGTCAGGGTGCCGGTTGCGTCGGGTTCTTCATGTTCGGCATCAATATCTTCGCCGCCTGCGTCAGTGCCGTCACCAAAATCACACACGCCCGTGTGGGTATCCAGCCAGCCCGAATCCGAAAAGGAGGCCGTCAGGTGCACCTCACCGGTGGATGGATTGTCGTTCGTCAAGTCGGTGATGACAGGTGCGACGTTGGCAACGGCTACGGTCAGTGTGCCGGTACCCACACCGCAGTCATCATCGGTCACCGTCACGGTTACGGTATAGGTTCCGTTGTCACCGTAAGTGTGGCTGACAGCGTAGCTCTTGTCCGGATTCAGGCCGAGGGGCACAGCTGCCTTGCCGTCGCCAAAGTCCACCGTCGCCGTCCAGGCATCGGCGCCCGGATCCGTGAAACTGCCGAAAAAGCTGACAAGTGAGCCCTCAGCGACGGTTTGACCCGCACCGGCATTCACCGTCGGTGTTGCGTTGGTAACCGTCACCGTCAGGGTTTCGGCGCCCACTCCGCCGTCATCGTCGGTCACCGTCAGCGTGACCGTGTAGACGCCATCGTCCGCGTAGCTGTGCGACGGCGTCAGGCTGCCGGTAACTGCCGGCGATCCGTCGCCGAAGTTCCAGGCATACGTGTGCGTATCCAACGGACTCGCATCGCTGTAACTGCCCTCGAAGCTGACTGCTGCGCCTTCAGCAACACTCTGATCCGCACCGGCATCCACCGTCGGGTTTGCGTTGGCAACCGTCACCGTCAGGGTTTCGGCGCCCACTCCGCCGTCATCGTCGGTCACCGTCAGCGTGACCGTATAGACGCCATCGTCCGCGTAGCTGTGCGACGGCGTCAGGCTGTCGCCTACCTCGGCCGAACCATCGCCGAAGTTCCAGGCATACGTGTGTGTATCCAACGGACTCGCATCGCTGTAACTGCCCTCGAAGCTGACTGCAGCGCCTTCAGCAACACTCTGGTCCGCACCGGCATCCACCGTCGGGTTTGCGTTGGCAACCGTCACCGTCAGGGTTTCGGTGCCCACTCCGCCGTCATCGTCGGTCACCGTCAGCGTGACCGTGTAGACGCCATCGTCCGCGTAGCTGTGCGACGGCGTCAGGCTGTCGCTTACCTCGGCCGAACCATCGCCGAAGTTCCAGGCATACGTGTGCGTATCCAACGGACTCGCATCGCTGTAACTGCCCTCGAAGCTGACTGCAGCGCCTTCAGCAACACTCTGGTCCGCACCGGCATCCACCGTCGGGTTTGCGTTGGCAACCGTCACCGTCAGGGTTTCGGTGCCCACACCACCGTCATCGTCGGTCACCGTCAGCGTGACCGTGTAGACGCCATCGTCCGCGTAGCTGTGCGACGGCGTCAGGCTGCCGGTAACTGCCGGCGATCCGTCGCCGAAGTCCCAGGAATACGTGTGTGTATCCAACGGACTCGCATCGCTGTAACTGCCCTCGAAGCTGACTGCTGCGCCTTCAGCAACACTCTGGTCCGCACCGGCATCCACCGTCGGGTTTGCGTTGGTAACCGTCACCGTCAGGGTTTCGGCGCCCACTCCGCCGTCATCGTCGGTCACCGTCAGCGTGACCGTGTAGACGCCATCGTCCGCGTAGCTGTGCGACGGTGTCAGGCTGTCGGTAACTGCCGGCGATCCGTCGCCGAAGTTCCAGGAATACGTGTGCGTGTCAGACGGGCTCGCGTCACTGAAACTGCCGCCGAAGCTGACATCGGCGCCTTCATCGGCACTCTGGTCGGCGCCGGCCGATACAATCGGATCCGCATTGGCTACCGTCACCGTCAGGGTATCGGTGCCCACTCCGCCGTCGTCGTCGGTCACCGTCAGCGTCACTGTGTACTCCCCATTGTCTGCGTAGCTGTGCGACGGCGTCAGGCTGCCGGAAACCAGCGGCGTTCCGTCACCAAAGTCCCAGCTAATCGTGTGCGTGTCACCTGTGCCGGCATCGTCGAAACTACCATTAAAGATGACATTCACGCCTTCATCGACTGTCTGATCAGAACCCGCGTCCACCGTCGGCGCAACATTGCTCACCGTTACCGTGGCCGTGGCGCTGACCGGCTCACCGCCACCGTCGTCGATGGTAACGACAACGGTGTATTGGTCGTCTTCAGAATAGATGTGCTCCAGAACGAAACTCTTGTTATCCAGGGCAAGCGCTTGGACCCCGGAGCCATCACCGTAGTCCACTGTCGCCGTCCAATTGTCGGCACCCGGATCGCTAAACGAACCGCTGCCGGCAAACGTGCCGCCTTCGTCAATGGCCGCATCAGAACCCGCGTCCACCGTCGGCGCCACATTGCTCACCGTTACCGTGGCCGTGGCGCTGACCGGCTCACCGCCACCATCGTCGATGGTAACGACAACGGTGTATTGGTCGTCTTCAGAATAGATGTGCTCCAGTACGAAACTCTTGTTGTCCAGGGCAAGCGCTTGGACCCCGGTACCATCACCGTAGTCCACTGTCGCCGTCCAGTTGTCGGCACCCGGATCGCTAAACGAACCGCTGCCGGCAAACGTGCCGCCTTCGTCAATGGCCGCATCGGAACCCGCGTCCACCGTCGGCGCCACATTGGCAATCGTTATCGGGTGCTCAACCCAATCGGTACTGCCGTCGTCGTCGGTCACCGTCAAACGCACCGTGTACACACCGTTATTAAGGAATGTATACTGCGGGTGTCGATCGTTGCTTGAGCCCAAATTCCCAAAATCCCAGCTCCAGGCTACGATAGCGTCCGGGGCTGAAGTCGAGGCATCTGTAAACACCATGGGCGAACCTTCATCCTGGGTGCCCGGCAACCAGTCGAAAGCAGCCGTCGGCGCGCGGTCGGCGACCGTGACCTGGTGCTCAATCCAATCTGTACTGCCGTCGTCGTCGGTCACTGTCAGGCGCACCGTGTACACATTGTTATCAAAGAAAGTATGCTGCGGGCTTTGCGCGTCGCTCACGTTTCCATCACCAAAATCCCAGCTCCAGGCTACGATAGCGTCCTGAGCTGAGGTCGAGGCATCAGTAAACATCACGGGCGAACCTTCATCCGGAGTGCTCGGCAACCAGGTGAAAGCAGCATTCGGTGCGCGGTCGGTAACCGTGACCTGCGCGGTTACAATTTCACTGGTCCCACCACTTGCATCCTCCACACGCAGGGCCACAGTGTATGTATCATCATCTGCGTAGGTCCAGGTTGGTGTCTTCAATGCACTGCCCTGCTTATCGGCGACGAATTCACCGCGGTAGTCAAAATCCCAGAAATAGGTCAATGACGTCGATTCGACATCTGCGGCACTTCCGGTAAAGTTAATGCTCTGTCCTTCACTACCGCTGAATGACTGGTTGATGGTGGCTGACGGAGCATCGTTGACCGCACTTACGGTAATGTTCACGGTATCGGTATCCGTCTGCGGCCCGCCGGAATCGGCATTCCCCTGGTCGTCGGTTTCAATGGTGAGCAGCGCGCTGCCGAAATAGTCCTGATCCGGCTCAAAAAGCAGGCCGTCCAGGGCAGTATTAATGGCCGCAAGGGTGCCGCTGAACGTCTGAGTCGTGTCCGCGATGCCGTTGCCGGCGCTAAACGTCAGTCCATTTGTTGCGGCCAGGGTCAGGGTGCCGTGGGTGGCCGTTAAGGTTACCTGCAGCGGGCTTGAATCCGCGTCGATATCGGCAATTGAAATGGGAGGCGCAATGGTCAACCCCATATCCTCGGAGGTCATCTGGTCACCCGGCACGGTGTTCTCCGGAGCGTCGTTGACCGCAGTTGCGGTAAACACCACTTCGCTTTCATCCGACAAACCGAAGGGATCGGTGGCTATGAATGTGATGGACTCTGAGCCGTACCAGTCAGGATGAGGGATGGTTATTTCGGCCACGTGGGTGTTGTCGTCGATATCGACTAAAAGCTTGATGTCGCCGTTGTATGTCCAATCCAACTCAGCGTCAGAGTTGTCCACATCTTCGACATAATCGTCAAGGTCTATGGTAACAAATAATTCGCCTTCATCGATGGTCTGATCAGGAATATCGCTCACAACCGGCAGGGCATAACCGGTTACCGTCACCTGGGCCTCGTCATTGCTGTTGTCCGGATCGAATTCGTTAAGGCTGACGATGTCGGCCGTGTTGTCCTGCGCTCCGGCTCCCACAACGTCTACGATCATTTCCATGACCACCGCGGCACCGGCCGGGATGATATCCAGCTGCCACAGTTCGCTCTGGTCATCGTAAGTGCCCTGGGATGGGCTGGCTGAATGCAGCTCCAGTCCGTCGGGCAGAAGATCATCGATCTCGATATCGCCGGCGTCATCCGGCCCGTTGTTTCTGACCAGCAGGGTAAACACGGCCTGCTCGTCGACCTCGACGTCAGGCTGATTGACCAGCTTGTGGATAGCCAGGTCGGCGCTATAGGGATGGGTAATCTGATTCTGATTGATGACGATGCTCGCGCGGTTATTGGTGGGATCCGGGTTCGGTTGATCGCCGGCGGTCAGGGCAGCGGTCAAAACCATTTCATCGTTGCTGTCGATGGTCAGCGTCAGCAGAAGTTCGGCACCGGCACCGGAGTCCAAGTCACCAACATCCCATATTCCGGTATCCGGATAAAAGTCGCCCTGGGAAGCCGTACTGCTCACAAGCGACACATCGCCGGGCAGCAGTTCTTCGATTTTTATACCCGTGGCATCATCGATACCATTGTTGGTGACAGCGAGGGCGACCGCAATGGTATCCCCGGCTTCCGGTGTTAAATTGTCGCCGGTCAGGGCCAGCGCCAGATCCGATTGGCTCCCGCCATTTAAGAGCAGGGCAGCCGAATTGTTGGAGCGGTCCGGGTCATATAAATCAACATTAGTGAGGGTCGCGATATTGAGTATTTTGCCGGGCCGCTTCACCTCGACGGTCAAATTCAAGGTAGCCGTATTGCCCGGCTCTAAATTCTCGACAAACCAGATACCGCTCAGGGGATCATAAAAATCGCCGGAGTCATCGCTTTCACCGGAGTCATCGGGTTTATAAGTTAACCCCTGGGACAGCAGATTGACGATCTCAACCCCGGTGGCCTCCCGCGGACCGTTGTTGGTGGCCGTGAGGGTCAGAGTCAGTTCGTCGCCAACAGATGGGTTTATATTATCCACCGCCAGGCGAATCGCCAAATCGGCATGTGCGGCCGGATCGGTATCATTTAAGAATTCATCTAAATCCGATATACCGTCGCGGTCGAGATCTCCGCTGCCATCCCGCGCCAGGGTTCCGAAATGCTGGAGTTCCCATTCATCATCCATACCGTCGCCGTCCGAGTCGTGAAAGCCGGTGACTTTTATCGTGGCTCGACGACTGATTTCGAGCGTGCCATCCGAGGCGGAAAAAACGATGCCATAGACCCCGGCCTGGCCGGCGGCCGGTGTCCAATCAAAAGTACCCAGGCCCTGCCCTCCATCGATAAATCCGGCGCCGGTGGGCAAAGGGGCGGCCGACAGCTGGGGCACTGTGTCATTAGGATCACTGGCTTCGACAATAAAGGAGACCTGCTCACCTTCGGCCACGGTTTTATCCGTGATGTACTGCATCGCCGGCGGCAGGGGCACGGTCGAAGCGTCATCAAACCTGACGGTGTAGGTTCCGGGTGAATTCACATCGAACAGGTTGAGATGATATTGCCAGGGATTATCTTTTACCCGGGTGTGGGACAGCCAGACATTTTCCGGTTTGATGACCTTGCCGTCGGAACGTACGACCTCTTTGAGGACTTTTTGTCCGTCAAACGGATCGGTCAGCTGGACATACATGAAGCCGGCCGTCACGGCCGTTTGCAGGGTGCGCGTATCGCCGCCTTCGCTTAAAACAGCCGTAGACGACTGATCACTGACCTCCGGGTCGCCGCCGAACGCATCCTCAAGACCGGTCACTTCCGATTCATAAATGCGGTACACGCTGTCGTCTTTAGCCAGAAAATCGCGCACCGCGTCGCGGCCGGGCAGGTCTACGATAACATCCCGCACCAGAAAATGGGTGTTGACCGCCTTGATCAACGAGGTCAACTCGCCGCCCAATTCATCGGAATGTGAAAAGTCGGCTGTAAAGGAGACAAA
>Ga0209786_1000497_pt1 | contig 13607 bp, 4 predicted proteins | sample WorMetilvaeELBA2_FD_187405 | JGI IMG/M metagenome (GOLD analysis project Ga0209786, IMG submission 187405) | Marine gutless worms symbiont microbial communities from Max Planck institute for Marine Microbiology, Germany - Olavius ilvae ELBA.2... ...
CCCCCCCCCCTTGGGTCGACAACCGAGAACCTCCCCCCCCCGGAGATGAACCCCCAGTTGATGTGTAAACCCCAGAGAAAAAACCCTCAGTACTTGCAAAATGATTGGCTAGAAAGACTCTTAAGAATTTGTCGGCTTACAGTATTGTTTCATTGTTTTTGCTGCGATTGTAATTGATTGTCAGAAACGTCCATCTGTAAGTTAGATGAAAATTGCGCACAGGCCTATCTTAAGAAATTATATTCTTCATATGGTTACGATATATTTTTGGAATGTAATTAGGGGCCTATTGTTTTCTGTTACGAGTTATGCATATCGATACATCCGATTGTATATAGAATGTTTCGCACGTACACCCAGCGTTCTGCGGTGGACTTATCCACACGGTTCAAGTTGCCGAGCGCCAGTACCGTTGATGTAATGACTTCTAATTTTTGAGTAGGTCGCTCATGCCGCTTTGATCGGAAACCAAAGTAGGTATTACGCAGTAGTTAGCTAGTTGGGAGCGCGTAATAAGGCTGTAGGCCTTTGTATCAGCGGCAACCTTTTTGATGTATGGAGCAGGAGGAATAGGAGGAGAATATGTGTGACGGCGTGCTCTACGTCGATCACAGTCGGCGTTCGCGACTGTCGACCCGAATAAGTCGCTCAGCCGTCGATGTAATGATTTGAACTTTTGAGTATGTCGCTCATGTCGCTTTGGTTAGAAACCACGGGAGGCATTACGCAGTAGTTAGTTAATTGGGAGCGCGTAAAAAGGCTGCAGGCCTTTGTATCAGCGACGCATAGTTTTTCGCTGTAAAAAATGAAACAATACTGTAAACCGATAAATTATTAAGAATCTTTCTAGCCCATCATTTTGCAAGTACTGAGGGGGAGGTTTCTCCGGGTATGCATATGAACTGGGGGGGGTTCATCGCAGGGCGGGCGTGCTGGGTTGTCGACCCAAGGGGGGGGGTTATCTCCAGGGTATGCACATCAACCGGGGGGTTCATCTCCGGGGTTACAGTTTTGGGGGTTTTCTCCGGGGGTTACTATCAAGGGGTTATCTCTGGCATTCGTTGGGGACAGGTCGGCGCCGAAAAAAATTTCATGTCCCCCAAATTTCGAATTTTGGGGAACGTAATGTTTTTGCAAAATAAAAGTTAGATCATTTTATGACTGTATAGTATCATACATTTAATAGTCATTTGCCGAACATGAACATGCGTGTATCGGTCCTGAAAAATGCTCTATGCTCATTCACATTAACCAATCAATGAGTTCCTGATGGACATGGCAGACTGCTAGAGAATTGAGACGCAGTTGGATGATGGTGCTCCGCAGCCAATTTTTCAGTCTGCGAAGGGCGCTGAAACTTCGCTAAGCTTCTGCTGACGAAGCAGGTGAAACAAGAAGCATAAATTCGATGAACGCAGTTGGACGATTGGTCAATCTATTAAACATTCAACTTTTCAACATGTTTATGTTTACAAAATAGTGGGCGATATAAGCAGATCCGTTCCCTCCACCTCACGTTTATGGGGCGTCCCCTCCTGCCCCCGCCCCCAATTCTCCGCCTGTGATTAAACGTCAAGAGGAGTCTTGTTCTCCGGGCTGTACGGTTGGTTCTCCTTGCACGTGCAATGTGCCCAGGGCCTATGCGCACCATCCTCCAAATTTCATCGCGATCAGATCAACCACCTGGACACAGTCCACCCGCGTGACCAACAGACAGACAGACAGCGAAGCTACGGAGAACGTCGACAGCAATATGATTACATAAGTGCACACTGAAGACAGAATTTGTAGGAATTGTCAAAGGCCTAGCCTCAGAGGAAATGGATCAGTGTAGATAGGGCTGTATTTGATAATTTGCTCAAGTCAAAAACTAGAAATGGGGATCAAACATTGAACATTGTAACTTAAATTCATGTGATTTTCAGTGTTGTATTAACTCTTAGTCACATAAAGATACATAATCACAAAGTTCAGGGACAGAAAACCACGTGGATATGGTGTTACTTTTTGTATCAAAAATGTACTAAAACTCACCTACGAGCATATCTAAAATCAAAAAGATTTCCGGGGTGATACGCGGACCCTATTAAAGGGGATTGGGTTAAGGGACACGAGGGAAAGGATGGAAGTGCCGGATTAAGCAGTGGTCATTTCGTAAAACAGGAACAATGGGAACGCTCTTCTCCCTCCCCTCCCCTCCCCTCCTCTTCCCTTAGAAGTAGGCCCCCAAATACATCTAGGGGTATGGAGGCGCTGTAAGGGCGGCGCCCCAGTCGATATCGAATTTGGTGCATTTTAGCCATAAAATCCGTCATCTGTTTGCAACAATTTTAATGATTTTCGTAAGAGTCAACTGAACTACGACTCTTGGTTTGGCATAAGGTAAGACCGTTTTTATTTTTTCTCAACTTGAGATGAGTTTTGTGCGTTCTTAAACACTTTAACAATGGGAACACCGTTCCCATGCGTTCCGGCAACTTTTCAACAACAACACCGTTCCCACGCGTTCCCCCTCGAAATGACCCCTGGGATTAAGGTATTTGGGGCCCTGGGCTAGATACAAATATGGGCCCCTACCGCCATCTTTCCTCCCATGGTTCCCCTACATCGGAACTCTGGCGTATCACCTCCCCCTCGGAAAATGTTAAGTTGCAAATGCCTGTAGCTGTAGGTGTTAGAGTTTTATTGCCTGAATTAAACGTTCAGTCATTTCATATGTTCACGATGAACTTGCAACTTTTGCACTCACAACTTCACAGTATAGGGTGCGCGAAATACAGCAATCCTGTAAAGAATTTTGCTAATAATTTTTAACAAGCTGTGCTCGTGGCGACACAATGTGCCTCCGCTCTTCTCCTCCCCCGTGGACGCCCAAGCGCCTCACGCCGCCGAGCCGAGCAGACGCAACGTAGCAGCAGTTTACGACGGCGAACACGTACTCACGCGCACCGCTGCAGCCGCCTTACGCTTTAAGGCCTCGCTGAGTAAAGCGGCCTTGTGACCTTGACCTTTGACCTTTGACATTTTGACCTTGAAAGGCCCCGTGCGGGCTCCGGGGTTGTAAGAATGGACCCGATCCGTTTCCTGGCCGGATGTCGTACAAGGCGACTAAACCAGGGCTAGCTGTCTGTCATATCTTAGCATGTTTTTTTATTGTGTTGTTTATTAGGGCTAGACTCCAAAGCCGCCATCGTTAGCCGCCATAAGCCGCCATGGAATGTGCTAAGCCACAAGCCGCCACCAAATTAGTTAGCCAAGCCGGCAGAAACGTAAGCCGTAAGGCCCGCAAGCCGCCGCAGCTTAAGGTTTTCTGCTTCCAGAATTATCAATATTATTGCGTTACTACTTAACGTCAATTTACCTGCACTCCTGCACTAACACGCAAGTTGACGCACGGACCTGCTTGGTCCAGTTCGATTTCCTCATTACCTCGAGTACCTTCTACTCCTGACCATCAATTTCTTAACTTACTATTTAACTAACTATACTTTTCTAACGCTAATTCACGAACAGTGTCATTACTATTTTCCGTGTTAGATTTGACGTATGATATAAATTGATATGACTGTGCTAATTTGCTGCGGTTAATTTTCTTGTTTGTACCCGTAAGCCGTACGTGGCTAGCCGCCATCAGTCACTATAAGTCATCAATAGTCACAAGCCACGGCTTAAGCCGTCTAGCCAGCCACAAGGATTGTAAGCCAGCCGTCTGAGACTCTAAACTACGGCTTTGGGGTCTAATTAGGGCCCCTTTTATGTTTTGTTAGTTTTCATTGTATGTGCTCTGTCTTTTGGTTGTTCTAGTTAAGTTGTCATTACTTGCCAAGTGATGGCTAGAAAGACCCATCTGCATGAGCAGTTGAGTCATCTCCCTTACAGTTCTTGGCGCTAGCGTACCTAATTTAAATGAGCCTCCTAGAGCTTTAGCTACCTCCACTATAATGTGGGTTAGGAGCTAGTTCCATCCCTTTTGGGCCGTTGTAAACAAAAACAACGCGGGTTATGTCGCTGGCCATTACTGAATGGGAGATGCACATCACTGCTCAGGGCCGCCCTCTCTGAAATGACCTATATACTGTGTTGAGTGGGACGATAAACTCTAGTATACCATACCATTGACCTTGAAAGTGGTATCCGAGTCACGTGTGACGTGGGCTACCTCTGTGTCAACTTTGGTCTTCCCCGACCTCTCTGTTCTCGACTTAGTCCCGATGTACGCGACAGACAGACGTCGTCAGACGTCAGACAGACGTTGTCAGGAGTATGTTTTAGGTCAGTGCGTATCACGGCTTGTACCGTATTACAAGCTGTTGTATAAGCCGCTGGCCAAAGTTATGGGGAAGGGCCATTCTTGACCCTCCACAGCGCCGTAACCCTTTAACCGATTTGGATCTCCCTTGACACGTATAACTACACACCACAGGCCACCCACCATGCAAAGTTTGATTTTGATCCGATGACGTGGGTGGTCTCCACAAATAGCCAGTTTTGGGTGTATTTCTTTCTTCCTTGCTTTCTTTTTTTGTTTTCTTCGGCTCGCCTACAAGGCGCGCCGGCGGATGAATCGTCACCGCTCTACGCTTAGTAGACGTGTTTTGCGCCAAGGATGTGCCTTTTGGGGGTTAGAATATCTAACTTTCATATTTTTGGTTATTTTTCACCAAAAATCGTCAAAATTAAGCCTGAAATAGGCAATTTCAAGCCAAAATGCTGAAACATGAAATACAAGATTATTCAGAAATTAGGAAACCGAACGTCGTAAAAATTTAACACAAAGTTGGGAACGTAAAGTGTAGTTTTCCGATTCGATGCGATGACGTCATAACAAATCCAAGATGGCGGACGGACGCCATATTGAAAATAGTTTTTGGATATTTATCGGCGCCATATTGGCCGATCAACGCGAAATTTGGAACATAGATGAAGGATCACATGGCGATATAGGTCACATGACCAAAACTACAATTTTTCGCAAATTGAAGATGGCGGACGGCCGCCATTTTGAAAAGTTTTCGGCGTTTACGTCATTCTTGTAAGGAATTAATGTTATCCAGTGTTTATTTTTAATAGGCGTACTAGTTTCAAAGAAATGATGAAAACAGCAAATATTATATAGAAAAACTGCACACAGTCTATCTACATTTGTATAAGCCGATGCTCTAAAACGGCAAAAATTAAACTGTTTATAAATTATAAGCGTGAAACATATATGCGCTAGCTTACACATTTAAAGGTGGCTGTTGACAGATTTAAATGTGCTAGAGCATACATTTCACGCTTACAATTTATAAACAGTTTAATTTTTACCGTTTTAGAGCATCGGCTTATACAAATGTAGATAGACTGTGTGCAGTTTTCTAGATAATCACGCGTATGCACGGTAGTGCACTACGCTGTGTTAGAAGCCATTCGCGCAGTATATGGAATATGGCAAATTTGACCCCTATGTAAATAGAAAACGACTAAAGATATCGAGAAGCCGTCTATGATATATCATTATGATTTATGTCCATCCGTCTGTCTGTCCGTATCCTCCTGCATACGACTAGTGCCAGTGGCTGTGCTCAGTCGATTGTCGCGGCCGTCGTCAGTATTGGACATTGCCTGCATGCACTATACACTGACCAGCTAGCTGATAACAATCAGCAGGTGTCAATGTACGCGCGAATGGACGTCACTGCAACTGCACAATCACGCATTGGCGGTAACAATCAGATATACGACTGTTCAGCACTAAAATGATTTCGTGCCATAAAGTCGTATAAACAAAAAGTGCCAAGTACAAAACTATTGCGTCATGTAGCAGGCAAACTTATTACTACGTAGATAACGTAACCAGCAATGTTGCACAATACAACTTTTAGAATTAGAATTCCATTGCTACATTTTAGACAAACACAAAAATGCGTCTCCTGAACAATTACAGTTACGACTGTTCAGCACTCAAAAATTATACGACTGTACAGTTCTCAGATGACGAAATGTGATCAAATCAGGGGCTGTGCTGTCCAGGGGTCGGGACCTACCCAGCCATGGCTAGAACGACTCGATTCATGCAGTTCCGAAGAGTTTTTTGGTGGAGGGGATGATATGGACCGTTCACTGGGTAGAATAACTATTCACGACGCACAGTTGCAAACTGCAAACTGTGCAAGAAAGATCCGAGTGATACCAATGAACATTAAGCCTAAAGCTGAGCTCTTCTCCCGAGCCTACGGCGTTTCGTTGGCTGACTAGAAAGGCGCGTGATTTTTTTTCGTTTGAAAAGGCTAAAAACAAGGCGATGATATATAATTACCTCACACCGGGCGCGCCAAAAAATATTTTCTAAAGAATTTGGCTAATTTTTCAAGAACTATAGAGAGGTATGACACAAAAATTTACTCACTGGTTATTCATTCAATTATCCGTAAATGTGGAAAGTTTCGTTACATTATCTACGTAATTGACAAAATTACGCTGCTTTTAGTCATGATAACTAAGCGGTTGAGACGTTATCAAAAATTGTCTCAACTATTCAAGATAGCGTAAACGTCGTAAGTAAGCACGAACTCTTTTTATGCCCCGCCCGTAATTAGACGCAGCATTAAGCGATTATGCTGTTTGACGTCTGTCTGTTTTCTGTCTGACGTCGGTCAAAAGATCAAAGGTCAAGGTGTCCAGGCCGCTTTACTCACCGCTGCGTTAACGCGTCAGGCAGCTGCAGCGATGACCGTGGGCACGTATTGAACGTGGGAACCTACTGCTACGTTGCCGTCTGCAGGCGCGGTCGGCTGGGCGGCGCGAGGCGCTTTGGCGACCACAGAGGGAGGAGATGGGCGGGGGAATATTGTGGCGGCCGCTCGCCTACATCTTGTTTGAGTAGAGATAAGTGCTTGGAATGATTTCATTGGGTCACCGTTCACGTACACTTATCAAACTATTTGTAAAAATCGGGACAGCTTTATTAATTGGTTTTACGGAAAATTGTCCCATATCTTCTACAGTGCGACTCTTAGTACAGAAACAATTTTGGGCTTCGGATGAAGTTTTCAAAATAGCTTCGTGCCCCAAACATATCTACATTCCATTCGAATTTGGAGAGTTATTAGTTGGTCGTTATTTCTTTTCAAGCATGTGCTGACAGTTCTCGTACAGAAACACGTGCAATGCGCGCATAGCCCCGTGCATCTTGTTAAATCTGTCGCTCCGTCTGGCAGCAGTTGGTTGTCAATGAACTTTTACAGCAGAAATTATTAAATAACTTCAATTACTGTTTGCAACAACATTAACACTAACATTACGTCACAGTGTCGTCATTGCCATGTATAGCGGCATTAACTTTTGTTGAAAAAAACGAGAATTAGTTAACTCAAAATTAAATGCTCAAAATGTTCAGACAGCTGTATTTAATTTACAGCATCTTTCTCATTGTTATCTGTAGCGAAATATAGCTTGGGATTATACATGTTGATATGAAAAAGCGTTCAGAGAGACGCAAACACTGAAACACTGCGCGCGCTGTAGTAAGGCGGAGCCAAAAATTTTCGCCCCGCCGCAGTTCCTGGGGCGAAGGACGGCCAAAATTTAATCAGCTGGAGATGGTCACTACATTCACCTACAGACCAAGTTTGGTGAAAATCGATGCACGCAATTTCGAGTTATCGTGGTAACAGACACCGCCCGCCCGCCCACCCGCCCGCCGTCCGCCACAGACAGGACCGATTACAATACATTGCGCCGCTATGCTTAGCGCGCAGTGTAATAAACGTTCAATAATTACGCAAAGTGATACAAAATTAGCTTAAACCGTTGATGAGTTATCGGCAACAGATTGTAGGGGGATACTAGTCTTTTTATTGGCGCCCCTGTAGTACCTGCTGCTGAGCACAGGAACAGGAAGCTCAGCTGATGCTGACAAACCTGCACGACTCGTTTATAGGTCAGTCAAGTCACCAAACACAGTACCATTCCATAGGTATAGTTTCTTATTGTGCAATAGTAACTTTGCCTTTAAGACGCGCCGTTTTTACGACATTCGACTTCAAAAAATGTCCTGACCTTGAAATCGGGGTAAGAGGTCACTCAAGGTCACTGAAAGTGGCACCATTTGATTGATTGTGTACGGTTTCCTAGCTATTAGTGTTTTTAGTAACTTTATCCGACTTTATTCGACTTCAAACATGCCGTGACCTTGAAAACCGGGTTAGGGGTCCGTCAAGGTCATTGGAAATATCACCAATCGATAGAACGCATACGACTTCCTATTGACGTTCTATAGTAAGTACGGCTCTATCTCGTGTCGTTTCTGAGATATTCAATGTCGAAAAATGTCATGACCTTGAAATCGGGGTCAGAGTTCACTCAAGGTCATTGAAAGTGTTGTCATTCGATAGATAGTGTAATGGTTTCCTATTAGTGTTTTTAGTAATTTTGTCCCTAAAACGCACCGTTTTTGAGATATTACACTTGTAAGTATACAGTGACCTTGAAACCCGGGTTAAGGATCACTGAAGGTCATCGAAAAATGATACCATTCAATCCGGCACCCATGACTTCCTATTAACGTTCCATTGTAACCATCGGCCTATCTCGCATTGTTTCCGAGGTAAACGGCGATTTTAGTCGAAAGTCGCCGATTTTTCCCATCCCCGCTGAAGAGGTTCCCCGGGGAATTAGGTATCGTCGCAAGGTGTCAAAAAGCTCAAATGATGGGTCTACCGGGTGGTTGAAAAGGTTTTAAGATAGGTTTAGTCGTTTAGACACAATACCGGCTGTGACAGACAGACAGCCAGCCAGCCACCCAGCCACGTTGCCGTAGAATATATCGCACTTACTACCTCACGCAGGTAAAAACATATAGCTGGATTTCGATGATATTCTCTGAGGTGATACCTTTGTGTCAGCGAAGACCCGCAATTTCAGAGCGATCCTGGTTGTACTGTAGTGCCATACCATGGTTAATTCAGATTAATCCGGGTCACTGGATCACACGTTATATGCTTACTTTCTTTTTCCTCTTCTGATGTAGGCCTAGGGCCTACAGCGTTTTGTGCGCACTGAAAAATGCGGATTCGATCAATCTCATTTTCAGTCAGATATTCTAAAGTGCCCTATGTGCAAAAATCGACAATCACGGGCATCGTGCAATGTTCAACGAATTGCATGTCGAAACTATGCGCTCTATTGAGGGACCTTCTAGGCCTGTGCACTGTAGTGGACAGTGGGTAACAACTGCCTCGCGGCCATCGGGCCTGCATGTACTAGTATGCTAATATCGCAGCAGCATGTACCATGCCACCTGCTGTGCACTTCTTCACTGAAGCGAGCGCCGCCAGGCCGTGGTTTCTTTGTGTCGTTGCGCAATCGCGCATGCAGCCAGTGCCACTGATTACATTACATTACATTTATTTGACAATATGGTATGATACAGAATGTGTGGCAAGGAAATGCTTCTGTTGCTCGCTGGCATAAACGCTACCTTATTTTTATTTATTTATTTATTCAATGACTGCAACATAATACGAAAAAAATAATAGACTACAATAGAAAAAAATGACAAAATAAAAGCAATCACTGGGTACAGACAGGCTATACGCTAGTAAGCACTTACGTCTGACCCGCAAAAATAGGCCTATGTGTAAATCAAGTACCAAATTGAAAAAAAATTCCGAATACACGGGTACACTGTATATAACAAGAAGCTCAGCTGATGCTGACAAACTCGCGCGACGCGTTTAGAGGTGAATGAGTGAGTAACTATATTTGTACACGGCGCCCCAAAACAGTTACTAGGCGCCGCAGCCTCAGCCAATCATATGACCTAATGATAATAATAATAATAATTGATTTATTAGGTTTAGCAGCCAGAAGCTAAGAAGCTAAGAATCCAGAAGTTGGATTAACACAATGCGTAGCAATAAAACAACACTAGGCCTAATGTCCAATGTCCAATGTCAGTAACAGCGTAAGGTTATGAGGTTATGTACACATTGTACATAATCCAGACCTAGGCTACTATTCCGAAAAATGTCCTAATCATAAAGATTCAGACAGTACGGTATAAATGAATTGTGAAATTTTTCAGTTCTAATGGGGAATGATGTAAATGTTTTCGCATGACGTAGTCTGTCTGTGATGGTTGAGTCCCGTTTGTCCGGCAGCAGGTAGTGTAGACAGGACGATTCCCGTAAAACGCTCCTTCTGAAGAACCGCTCAGTCGGGGACGGCCCGTCAGAACGAAATCCCATCAGAACGAAAGCATTTTTCGATGTAATAGAACGAAAAATTTCGTTCTGATGGGCGTTCGTTCTGACCGGATTTTCGTTCTAACGGGAATTCGTTCTAACGGGATTTTGTTACAGTAGCAAATGCAACTCGGTCTTTGTTGTAAGATCCTTTTCGTTTTCAAGGTAGTTTTTATTTTTGTTCAATTGTTTTGCTGGTTAATTACGTGTAGTAGGCAAATATATTAATCTCATTAATGATTTAAGGCTAGAGCTGCTCACACCAGTTATGTTAATCCTTGTCCTTGTCCTTAAGGACTCCTTAACTACCAAATTTAAGTCCTTGTCCTTGTCCTTTCAAGTTTAGTCCTTGTCCTTGTCCTGGTCCTTGTCCTTGTCCTTGCCGGTCCAGTCCTTGAAAGTCCTATTCCTTAATTTAGCATGCAACATGAAGGTACTGATTGTGATTTACTTATTTAGTGTAATGGGTTTTACAGTCATATGTTGTGAACCTTCACTTTGTGTTCATTGTTGTTGCTTGATAGCGATTGTAGGTTTAACTGCAACTTGCAGTAAGTACTGTAGCTGTAAGTGAAGTCCTTGTCCTTGTCCTGGTCCTTGTAGGCCTGATCCTTGTGCTTGTCCTTGTCCTTGCACGTCCAGTCCCTGTTAACATCACTGGCTCACACACAAGTTTGTCGATGACTGCATAGTCTCTGATCTGCTAAGTAACCTTATTGCACGTACCTCTAACGATGAACTCCACACTCTACAATATTATTCCCACCGCCGAGGGGCATTAAGCGATGATGCTCGCTGACGACGTCTGTCTGTCAGACGTCTAACGAACAAATAGCACATCGTCGACATAAAAATCGTGAACAGTTACAGAACATTACACAAATAAAAACATGTTAAAACGGCAGATAGGCCTATCTGACCAACTGCCGCCATGAAGCGGTCTATTATTACATCAAGCCGATAGCCCGGGCCATGCTGAAACAGTAATGAGTTAAGTTTAAAGGGATAAGGGCGCAATCTGACAAGACCGCCAACGACTTAACGACCCACCTGAGCGTTGAGCCGATGGCCGATGCATGTAGGAATCGACATGAGTTGCCAGTAAAGATGTTTTGCGGTTGTAATAGCCAGCTGTTGTGGTTAGTGTCACGAAAAACTATATTTTTCTTCTTTCGTTCTGATGGGCGTTCGTTCTGACGGGATTTTCGTTCTGACGGGAATTCGTTCTATCGGGATTTCGTTCACATGGGCTTTCTTCTGATGGTATTTCATTCTGCCGGGCCGTAATCGCTCAGTCAGCTGCTCTCGTCGTGACTCGCGCGTGTCAACGCTGGCGACAATCGTCTGGAAATATTATTTTCATCGCTCTCTGCTGTAATGACTCAAGCGCCTTTGTTTGCGCAACACTGAGGCTCGAGAGCCACACTGGCCATGCGTATTCTAGCGCTGGACGTATCACTGCGACGTAGAAAAACAGCAAGTCCTCTGGTCCAGCGCCTGATCGTTTAAGCTGTTTTAAGAAGTACAGTCTCGATGAGACCTTATTCGACGAGACAGCATCGACATGTTGCATCCACTTCAAGTCATTCGCGTATATGACTTCCTATATACGTTCTATAGTAACTATGGCGCACTCTCGTGTCGTTACTGGGATATTCAATGTCGAAAAATGACAAGACCTTGAAATCGGGGTCAGAGGTCACTCGAGGTCATTGAAAGTTGTACCATTTGATAGATTGTGTACGGTATTCTATTAGTGTTCTTTAGTAACATTGTCTCTAAAACGCACCATTTTTGAGATATTCGACTTCAAACATGACGTGACCTTGAAATCCGGGTTAGGGGCCCGTCAAGGTCAATGAAAATATCACCGATCGATAGAGCACGTACGACTTCCTATTGACGTTCCATATAACTATGGCTCTATCTCGTGAATTAGTGATGAACACAGTACCCACAAGTTCCCCCTTTGCTGCTTACGGTATTGTGCCCTGACTCTAGGTACGGGCATTAAGCGATCATTCGCATCTGACGTCTGTCTGACTGTGGTGCACATGGGGTAGAAGTTAAGAACACGGAGATCTGGCAAGACTAAAATTGGCACGGAGGTAGCGCACGTCACACGTGACCCTGACACATAGGGTTAGGGTTAGGGTATTGTTCCTCGCCCCGAGTATAGGGGGGATTTGATGGGCATGCACGTCTGTCGTCTGTCTGTCTGTCGTGAACATGGGTCGAAGTCGAGAATAGACAGGCCAGGGAAGACAAAAAATGGAACAGAGGTATAGCTCACGGCGCACGTGACTCGGACACCACTTTCAAGGTTAAAAGGTCAAAGGTCAACTTGCAGGGGGCGTGGGAATATTGTGGCGGGCTCCCGCACAGCTTGTTAGAATTCGATTTTTCTCAATACACCGTACAGACTTTCTTGCAACTTTTGTTGTTTAGGGGTAACTAATTCTTGCGTACAGAATGGTCTTGTGGATGACGGGCTTAAGCGCAGTGAAACGTTTCCACATAATAATTAGTGATGCACACAGTAGCTCACAAGTTCACCCTTTTTTCGGCTTACGGTACGTTCCCCGCCCCTAGTGTAATTAAGGGCATTAATTTGATAATTAGGTCACGTGACCCTGGCCACGCCCACCCAGGGGTCGTTTTATGATCCGTTCGCAGGGAGCCTACGTCCTCTGTGTCTGTACCAGATTTCAAGCAGATAGCTCTTTTCCTTCATAAGTTATTAGGGGGTCCCAAAATTTCGAAATTGGGTCACGTGCACCAGGCCACGCCCACTTTGGGGTCGCTTTATATTCCTTACGCTGGAGGGGTCCGTCCTCCATCGGTGTACCAAATTTGACGCGGATCGCTCAATTCATTCAAAAGTTATGAACGGGGTCCCAAAATTCGGAAATTAGGTCACGTGACCCTGGCCACGCCCACTTAGTGGTCGTTTTATGATCCGTTCGCAGGGAGGCTCCGTCCTCTATGTCTCTACCAGATTTCAAGCAGAGAGCTCTCTTCCTTCAAAAGTTATTACGGGGTCCCAGAATTTCGAAATTGGGTCACGTGCACCAGGCCACGCCCACTTTGGGGTCGCTTTAAATTCCTTACGCTGGCGGGGTCCATTCTGCATCGGTGTACCAATTTTGACTCGGATCTCTCAATTCGTTCAAAAGTTATTAACGGGGGCTCAAAATTTGGATATTAGGTCACGTGACCCTGGCCACGCCCACTTAGGGGTCGTTTGTGATCCTTTCGCAGGGAGGCTCCGTCCTCTATGTCTGTACCAGATTTCAAGGAGATAGCTCTTTTCTCCTTCAAAAGTTATTAGGAGGTCCCAAAATTTCGAAATTGGGTCACATGCACCAGGCCACGCCCACT
>Ga0209786_1000501_pt1 | contig 13521 bp, 11 predicted proteins | sample WorMetilvaeELBA2_FD_187405 | JGI IMG/M metagenome (GOLD analysis project Ga0209786, IMG submission 187405) | Marine gutless worms symbiont microbial communities from Max Planck institute for Marine Microbiology, Germany - Olavius ilvae ELBA.2... ...
TATCGAATCAACCGCCGATTCGAACTCCACACCTTGGTCGATCGGCTGCTGTGGAGCTGCGCTAGGACGGAGCCTTGTTCGGAAAATTGGCTGCGCCTCGGCCACGTGCGGGATAGCTGAGTTTCGATACTAATCACCTTGCGGTATGGTCAGAGACGTTCGGAACCTGCTATCTTCTTGGCGGAAAGCAACGTCAGGATTATCAGAAGTTGATTGATCACCTCAATTCCGTGCGCCCAAGAGATGGATGGTTCACGGAGCACTATGGTGGAGATCCAAACGGGGGATGTTCAATCCTACAACGAGCTGCATCTTGCAGTTCCTGAGATCTTTGTCTCTCACGCGGATCACCAAGTGTTTTGCCGAGACATCTTTGATTTGGCGGGGGATGTATCAGCTGATCTAGCCTATTTCGATCCACCGTATGGGTCTAACAACGAGAAGATGCCGCCGTCGCGAGTGCGTTACGCGTCTTATTACCACGTCTGGACAAGCGTGTGCCTCTATGACAAGCCAGAAGTATTCGGGAAAGTCAAGCGTCGCAAGGACACATCCGACACCGTCTCCGCATCTGTATTTGAGGAGTTTCGGAGAGGTAATGGTGGCCATTTTATTGCAGTGACCGCTATTGAGCATTTGCTTACGATGACAAATGCTCGTTGGATCATACTGTCCTACAGTTCGGGTGGGCGGGCTACCGCGGATGAACTGAACGATGTGGTGTGCCGCAGTGGGCGTCTACTCGAAGTGGTAGAACTTGACTATAAGAAGAACGTCATGGCCGGAATGAAATGGACTAACGAGTGGTTGCGAGATGCCGTAGAACCCAACAAGGAGTTCCTATTCCTCATAGAAAAGTAGGCGGCCTAACAACAGTATGCAGCGGACGGTACTACGCGCTGCCGCTGATGCTGAGCGTTAGCCCTTCTATAAAAGGCTCTGCAAATGAAAGGAATTTATGAGAGAGATTTTTGAGGCCATGTGGTGAGGCGGACAGTATCATGGTTATTTTGAAGCCGCTAAGTTGGCGAACTACTATGTGAATGGAAATGGGAAAACGCTTTCAATCAATCCAGAGGTCTATAAGCGATCAATTATAGTCTCTGATGCCATAGCGTCGTTAAAAAGCTATATCAGAGACAGGTCGGCTAAGAAAAGAGCAATCGTATTTATTAGGACAGGTGACGTGGATTTTCTTCGTTCAGACCACGCACTATGAAAATTCTCCGAATGATATTACCTATTATTGCAACTATTCTGGCTGCCTGTTCAACTGAGACAGAATGTTTAATTGCTGATTCCATCCATCCCGTTAAGATGATTAATGTTGATGGTAGCGAGTACTCCATCTATCTTAAGGTATCCGGGTTTCATGATAAGGTAAGTTTCTATGAATTATATAAAGGCAAGCCAATATTCGATGCGTGTGGAAAGCCGAGTAGTTTAGCGATTTCTGAAGAGCCCATCGATTCCTCATTGGGTACCGTGTCTAAACTGGTTATTGACACAAGAGGATTGCGTATTGTTTATACCGAAAACGGATCCCAAGAGGTTGACCTAAAAAATGTGCCAGTAGAGATTAAATCGCTATCGAGCCCTGGCCCTGGATTCCGGCACTCCTTGCCGGAATGACTCGGTGCAACCTCAAGGATTTCAACCTCGGCAATGAACCGTGGAGACACAGCGGACGCCCAGCACCGTACTGCCTCTTAAGCGGTTCAAATTACACAACGAGTTGCTTTATATCTATTTATCATCCGGCATCGGCAATGCCAAGGTCGAGACCCTGGCCGTGGACGGCATCGCCGCCGTGGTTTCCGCCTTACCGGGGCTCCGCGGTACGGCCACAGCGGACCAACATCGCCGCCCACCAGAAGGAACTGAGCGCGCTGCTGGCGGTGACGACGGAACGAGTCCGCGGCAAGGTGGAGATGGGGCTCAATGTGCGTTGGGATTTGGCGAACATCTTCGAGTATTTCGTCGACCGGCACCCGCCCCTGAAGGCCCTGCGGGACACCCTGTATGCCGGGGACCGGGAGCCTCCCCGGGACCGGAAGATCGAGCTGGGCCGGCTGTTCAGTCAACTCCTGGAAGAGGACCGGGAGCGTTACACTGCCCAGGTGGAGACAGTCCTGCAAGGGTGCTGCGCCGAAATCCGGCGCGGGGAACCCCGTAAGGAGGCCGAGATCATGCGTCTTGCCTGCCTGGTGGGGCGTACCGACCAAGCCGCTTTCGAGGCGGCCGTGTTCAAAGCGGCCCAGGCCTTCGACGACCATTACGCCTTCGACTTCAATGGTCCATGGGCGCCGCACAGCTTCGTGGACGTGTCCATTACCCTCTGATGTCGGGTAACGGTTAAATTTAAAGTGGCATGAATGATTCGAACCCCCACTATTCTGCCATCCCTGGCCTCTAATCCATGGCACTTGGGATTCCGGCATTCCCTGCCGGAATGACGAGCAGGGGCCGGCAGACTTCACTACTTAAAATTTATCCCCTACCTGATGCTGGTAATCGACGACCTGCTGCTGGCACCCTTCAAGGGGCTGTATTGGATCGGCAAGGAAATCCATAAAGCCGTGCTCACCGAGCAGGTGTCCCAGCGCGAGGCCATTACCACCGCGCTGTCCGAGCTCTATATGGAGCTGGAGACGGGCCGCATCGACGAGGTGGAGTTCGACGCCCGCGAGGCCGAGCTGCTCGATGCCCTGGACCGGCTTCAAGAGTCACCCCAGGACGGGGAGTGAAGGGCCCCGCGCTACTCCGACCCGGCAAACCGCGCCTGGTGTTTTTCGGCGGCAAGGGGGGCGTCGGCAAGACTACCTGCGCCATGGCGACGGCGCTGCGCTGGGCCCGCGAGGACCCCGACGCCTCTCTGCTGCTGGTTTCCACCGATCCGGCCCACTCCCTGGCGGACTGCCTGGCAGGCGGATCACCCCCCCGCAACCTGCATGTCAAAGAACTGAATGCCGCCGCCGACCTGGCGGCGTTTCGTGCCCGGCACGGCGATAAGCTGCACGAGATCGCGTGGCGCGGCACCTTCCTCGACGATCGCGACATCGATCGCTTTCTGTCCCTTTCCCTGCCCGGACTGGACGAGCTCATGGCCGTCCTGGCGCTCAGCCGTCAGGTCTCCGCGGGCCGCTACCGGACGGTCCTGGTGGACACCGCCCCCAGCGGCCACACCCTGCGCCTGCTGGCCTTGCCGTCGGCCATGCGCCGCTGGCTGGATCTGTTGGATACCCTAGTGGCAAAACACCGTTACATGAAAGAGGTGTTTCAGGGGAGTTACGCACCCGATGCGCTGGACCGCTTCATCCTGGATTTGGCCACCGAAATCGAGGCCCTGGATCAGCTGCTGCGGGACCCGGACCGCTGCCGGTTCGTGCCGATCGCCCTGGCCGAGACCCTGGTCCTGGAAGAGACCCTAGACCTGGCCCGCGCCCTGCACGCCGCCGGCATCGCCACCCCGGAGCTGGTGATCAACCGCTTGTATCCCGACTATCCGTGTCCCACCTGCCGGGCTGTGCGGACCGAGCAATCGGAGTGCCTGGCCCGATACGCATCGGCGATCCAGGGCATCGGGCATCTTTGGGGCCTCCCCGTGCGGCCGGAGGAGCCCCGCGGCATCGAGGCCCTCACCACGTTTTGGGATGGGGTGATGCCCATCGACCGAGCCGTTAGCTCTCCAGTGACGGCACAGCTGCCGGTCCGGGTCGAGGCGCCCAGTCCCTATCCGGGGCCGGACCGGCGCCTGTTGATCTTCTGCGGCAAGGGCGGCGTGGGCAAAACGACCCTGGCCTGTGCCACCGCCCTGCATGTCGCCGCCACCGAGCCCAACCGGCGCACCCTCTTGTTTTCCAGTGATCCGGCCCATTCCCTGGGTGACTGCTTGGGTGTCCCCGTCGGACCCGAGCCGGTCGCGGTCTCCCAGGGCCTGACCGCGATGGAGGTCGATGCGCAGGCCGAGTTCGCGGCCATGCAATCGGCATACGGAGAAGAGCTGCGGAGGTTTTTCGCCGGGCTCTCATCCAACCTGGATTTCACCTTCGACCGACGGGTTATGGAACAACTGCTGGATTTCGCTCCCCCCGGCATCGACGAGATCGCGGCCCTCACGCGCGCCCTGGTATTCCTGCGGGAAGGCGATTATGACCGGTTCGTACTCGATGCGGCGCCGAGCGGCCATCTGATCCGGCTGCTGGAGCTACCGGCATTGCTCGACGACTGGTTGCAGGCCATGTTCGCGCTGCTGCTCAAATACAAGGATGCCCTGGGCGTGCCGCGTTTCGTCCGGCGGCTGGTGCAATTGTCGAAGGATCTCAAATTCTTTCGGGGACTGCTCGGGAACCGGGACCAAGCCGGCCTGGCGCTGGTCGCCATCCCCACGGATCTGGCCCTGGAGGAGAGCCGGGATCTGGTCGCCGCCTGTCGGGCGGCGGGATTGCAGCTCCGGTACCTGTTCCTCAACCTGCTGACACCGAGCGGGGAGTGTCCACGCTGTGCTACCCAGGCGGAACGTGACCAGACCTTTGTCGAAGCCTTCCAGGCCGCCTTTCCCGCTACGCCCCAAACCCAGATCTACCGCGGCGGTCCACCACGCGGCCTGGAGGCATTGACGGCCCTGGGCACTGTCGGCTTCCGGTCCGGTAGTAGGTAGGGTGGGCTGTGCCCACCGACCGGGTTTCCGGTCACCAGCTGCCCGTCGCCGGCCGCCTGATTGATGCGGTTCGCGCCCCTCCCCTGTGTGCTGTGCCCTGTTTGCCATGTCAGTACCGGCAGGCATCCCTGGGGCGGTCGGCGGGCGCTCACCGCATCCTACGGGTGGTGTGGTATTTGGTGGCTACGGGTAGACTCGAACTACCGACATCGGCATTATGAGTGCCGCGCTCTGACCTGCTGAGCTACGTAGCCGGGATGGAAGCGGAATACTAGCGATTGGAGACGCATAGCGTCAAGTCAGACGTTGAACCGAAAATGGATCACGTCTCCATCCCGGACGCTGTAGTCCTTGCCCTCGGAGCGCAGCTTGCCCGCCTCACGGGCCCCCTGCTCGCCTTTGCAGGCGACGAAATCCTGGTAGGCGATGACTTCGGCGCGGATGAAGCCGCGCTCGAAGTCGGTGTGAATGACGCCGGCGGCCTGAGACGCACTGGCATTCCGGGGAATGGTCCAGGCCCGTACCTCCTTGGGTCCCGCGGTAAAGAAGGTCTCCAGGCCCAACAAGCGGTAGCCCGCGCGTACTACCCGGTTGAGACCCGGCTCTTCGAGCCCCAGGTCGGCGAGGAAGCTCGCGCGCTCATCGGCCGGAAGCTCCAGGAGCTCCGCCTCGATGGCGGCGCACACGGGGACTATTTCAGCACCCGCGTCCCGCGCCAGCCCACGTACCGCATCCAGCAGGGGGTTGTTCTCGAAGCCGTCTTCGTCCAGGTTGGCGATGTACATGACGGGCTTGGCGGTGAGCAGGAACAGGTCACGCAGCTCCCGGCGTTCGTCATCGCTCTGCGCCAGAGAACGCGCCGCCCCACCGGCGTCCAGATGGTCGCGCAGTCGCTCCAGCAGGGCCTTGCGGGGCAAGACCTTTTTGTCTCCGGTCTTGGCTTGACGGACGGATCGGTCCAGGGCCTTCTCCACCGACTCCAGATCCGCCAGGGCCAGCTCCGTGTCGATGGTCTCGATATCCCGTATCGGGTCCACTGTGCCCGCGACATGCACCAGGCCGTCATCTTCGAAGCAGCGCACCACATGGGCGATGGCATCCGTCTCCCGGATGTGGGCCAGAAACCGGTTACCCAGTCCCTCGCCCTTGGAGGCGCCGGCCACCAGGCCGGCGATATCCAGGAACTGCATGCTGGTGGGGATGACACCGGCGGGCCTCACGATGCGGGCGATGGCGTCGAGCCGGGCATCGGGCAGGGGTACCACCCCCACGTTCGGGTCGATGGTGCAGAAGGGGAAGTTCTCCGCGGCGACGGTGGCCATGGTCAAAGCCTTGAAAAGGGTCGATTTGCCGACGTTCGGCAGCCCTACGATGCCGCATTTGAAACCCATGTCAGCGCTCGCCTGCCGTGCGGTTGTAGGCATCCTCGAAACGGACGATGTCGTCTTCGCCGAGATAACTTCCGGACCGGACCTCGATGATTTCCAGGGGTATCACCCCCGGATTCTCCAGGCGGTGGGTGGTGCCGACGGGGATGTAGGTGGACTCGTTCTCCGTGAGCAGGAAGACCTTCTCGCCGTTGGTGACCCGTGCCGTGCCCGAGACCACGATCCAATGCTCGGCCCGGTGGTGGTGCATCTGCAGGGATTGAGATTCGCCCGGATTTATCGTCAGGCGCTTGACCTGATAGCGGGCGCCGAAGCCGATGGAATCGAAGTTGCCCCAGGGCCGGTGCAGGCGCTGGTGGTGCCGATACTCACTGCGCTGCTCGCGCTGGAGGAACTGGGTCACGGCCTTGACGTCCTGGGCCGATTCCCTGCTCGCCACCAGGACCGCGTCCGGCGTCTCCACCAGAATCAGGTTGTTCACGCCTACGGCCGCCACCATGCGGTGCTGGGCCATCAATAGATTGTCGCGCGCGTCATGGACAAAGGCGTCGCCGTCGAGCACATTGCCGGCGTCGTCCCGGGTGCTGACCTCCCACAGGGCGGACCAGGTACCCACGTCCGACCAGCCCACGTCCAGCGGCAACACCAGGGCCAATGGGTCCCCCTCCGGCGCATCCCCGGCCAGCTGCTCCATGACCGCATAGTCGATGGAATCGCTGGGGCAGGCGTGGAAGGCATCCGCGTCCAGGCGCCGGAAATCCCCGTCCGGTGCGCCCCCACGGTAGGCCTTTTCGCCGGCCGCGGCGATGTCGGGTCGGAAACGCTCCAGCAACCCTTGCCAGAGCGAGGCCCTCAGCATGAAGATTCCGCTGTTCCAGAGGTAATCGCCGCTGCGTAAGTAACCCGCGGCGGTGACTGCATCCGGCTTCTCGACGAAGGCGTCGAGGGCATAGGCTTCACCGGTGGTCCCCTGAGCCGGCAAGCGGTCGCCCCGGCGGATATAGCCGTAGCCCGTTTCCGGCTTATCGGGGACGATCCCGAAGGTGATCACCGCCCCCTGCCGCGCCAGGACGTAGCCATCCGCTACCGCCTGTCGGAAGCCGTGCCCGTCGCGGATATTGTGGTCGGCGGGCATCACCAACAAGACCGGGTCCTGACCGTCGTCCACCGCCGCCGCGGCCGCGAGAGCGAGGGCGGGCGCCGTATTACGGCCTTCGGGTTCGAGGACGATGGCGGCCGGCCGCCGGTCCAGAAGGCGAAGCTGCTCGGCGACGAGGAAGCGGTGGGCCTCGTTGCAGACGACGATGGGGTCGAGCAGACCGATGGCCTGACGGGGATGCTCCGGTTCGATCCCGTCGAGTCGCCTGACGGTTTCCTGGAGCATGGTGTGCTTGCCGGTCAGGGGGAGGAACTGCTTGGGGTAGGCCTCCCGGGAGAGGGGCCAGAGACGGGTCCCGGACCCACCGGAAAGAATCACGGGTTGCAGCGGCATGGCAAAGAAATCCCTCGAATTTGGGGGCTGTCGACATCCATCGTTCACGGTTCGATTGTGGCCCTTTTCCGCGCTGACTGCGTTGCGGCTCGTCAAAATAGACCTGCTATTCCTCCTCGCCGCGCCTTGTCAGCACGCAAATCTACTTATAATCGCCCGCGCGCAGATAAATGTCAACAGCCCCTAGTACCCCATTTCACCTTATTTTTTGCTCTCAGAGCCTCCCAAACGGGTCCAGGTAGGGGATTTGCAGGTCGGGATGGGCGCAGTTCCAGAAGCCGAATCGAAATCGGTCAATCCCCGTCCAGAAACAGATCCTCGTCTTTGTCGTCTTGAGACGGCGGGGGGATAGCCCTCGGTGCCCCGGCCGCCGGCGCCGCCTCCGGCGCCTCGAGCGAGCGTCCGCCGCGCCGGATCTCGGGCTCGGCCCAGGGTCCGCCGAGGTGATATTGGTGGCGACCCAGCTTGTCGATCGCCCCATCGGATACCTGATCGACCAGGAAGACGGCCGCCCCGACCAGGGGTCCCCACGGCGCCGGCGATGGCCGCGCCGGCACCGAGGTGCGGCGTAACGGTCACGATCTGGTCGAACTCTTGCTCGACCAGATCCGTACTCCCGGCGATGCTGACATCGGCGGAAGAACCCTCGATGAGTAGCTCCCGTGTGGTGGCCACCCCTTGCTCGATGTCGAACCGTCCGGAGATCTTTTCAAAGGCATAGCCGGGGCCGAACAGATCATTGAAATCCAGATCCAGGCGCCGCCGCAGGGCCTCGAGATTGAGGATGCCCAGCACCCTCCCGACCCCCGGCTCGACCTCCACCAGGCTCCCGGCGCCCAGGTCGAGCCGGATGTGTCCCTGCAGATCCGCCGCCTCGAATCGGCCCGGTGCGCCGGGCCAGCCCAGATCCAGATCCAGCTCGGCCGGCGTCTTATGGAGCAGGCTCTTGAACTCGAGACTGCGCAGGAACTCGCCCAGATCCCGGCTCCGTGCGGTCAGGGAGAGGTTGGAGCGAGGTCCCGCGTCCTGCCGGCGCCAACTGCCTCGTCCCCTGATCGCTATGACCGGCCCGGTGAGGGAGATCCGGGTGAATTCCAGACCGCCCGGTTCCAGTTGTGAGCGCAGGGTCACACGCCCCAGAGCATGCTCCCCCCACAACAGTCGCTCGATGTCCAGATCCAGCGCCCGGGCTTGGCGCGGATCCGAGTGGGGCCTGTCGGTAGACGCCTTGCCGTCTTCGTGTTTCTGCTCGAACAGGCCCTTCAGATCCAGCCGCGCCAGTCGGACCCGGACCGGTCCGCCGCGGGAACGGCGGGGCAGGGTAAGCTTGCCTGCGAGCTCCCGGGCGTCGAGCTGCACCGCCCAGCTAGGGCAGGGCCGCCCAGATTGAAGGCCCCGCGGACCAGCCGCCGCCTGCCGTCGCTGCCCCGGTCCAGTTCCAGAGCGATAGCGAGATCGCCATAGGCACCCTGGATACCCGAGGCCGGCGAGGTCGGATGTCAGCTCGAAATCCAGCGGCGGCACGGACCCGCCCAAATCCGCCCCGGTAAGCATGAGATCCAGCGCCAAGTGGGCCCGACCCTGCAGCAGTTCCCACGCCTGGGCCGGGAACTGCCGCGCCAGGACAGGGGTCGGAAAGCGACCCGTGACCCGGATCTGGGTAGTTACGGCGGTATCCTTCCCGGATCTGCGGGTAGCCACGGCCAGGCGGACCGGTACTCCCCACAGCTTGGCCTCGATGGACCGCGCCTCGAGATCCCGAGCGGTAAAGCGCAGGCTGCCGACAAGCCCGGTGAGCGCGATACCCTGGTCCGGGATTGCCAGGGCCGCCGGACCGGGCCAGCTGAGCTCGCCGGCGAGCCGCAGGGAGTCTGTGTCCCCCGTACGCAGCGGGATCGCCATATCCAGCTCCAGCCGCGCCTTACCTGCCTGCCTGAAGACCTGTGCCAGGACCCCGAGCCGCCTGCGCAGAGGTGTTTCGCCGAGTATCCGCAGCTCGTCGGCGAATGGGCCCTCCACCCGGCCCTGAACCTCCACCGCGACGGCCCGGCCCAGATCCGGTATGCGGGCGGAGACCGCTATGAGCTCACTGTCCAGCAACCGCCCTTCCGCAAGGGAAATCCGCATCCCGCGGTTCTCGAAACGCACTGCGCCGGCCAGCCCCGTGAGCGGGGGCCAGTCGCGATGGAAATTCAGGGTGCCATCCCGGACGGCGAGCAGGGCCTGGAAACGGCCTGGTTTGTCATCGAATGGAAAATCAGCGACGGCACCCTGGAACAGCAGGGTACCCTGGGGGATACTGCCGCCCACAAAGGCGTGTTCGAACCAGCCGGTCAGTTTCTCCTTGAGGATCTGCGACGGGAGATAGTCGGGGACCTTGGCGAACGCCAGGTCGCGGAACTCCGTCCGCAGGTCGAGGACAGGACCCCCACCATCCGCGGGTAGCCGCATAGCGAAACGGGAACGGGTAGCCAGATCGGCGTTGTCGGCGGTGATCTCCCGCGCGCCGAGCCGCAGCTCACCATCGTTTTCCCGCTGCCAGCGGACCTCCCCGGCTACCTCGGTCGCGGCCAACTCGGCGGTAAGGCCCCGGACACCGGGGACCTGTCGTGCAGCCCCCCGCCGGGGCGGATGGCGTCGAGGTCGAGTCGGTCGAGCGTTCCGGGCAGCAACCGCGGCAGCGGCGTGAGCAGATCCCGGACGGCGGCCAGATCGAGCAATCGGCTCCCCCCCGTGATCGTCCAGCCCCCGTCGTCATCTGCGGTGAAACGGAGCCCCAGATCCGAGACCGGGAGCCGGGTCCCGTCACGGAGCAACGCCAGGTCCTTTACCGCGAGCCGCCAACCCGATCGCTCCCCAGGTGCAGACCCGCGGGGAGCCGTCCCGCAAGGACCCGCCCCAGGTCACTGCCCTGCCATTGGAGGTAGAGCTCGCCGCTCCAGTCCGCCGGCCGCCGGGGCTCGCCGCGCAGGTCCCCCACCAACCGCAGCCGGCTGTGCGGGTCGGCCAGGGGTCGGGTAAGGATACCGATCCGATGCCGTTCCCCCCGGTTCTCGAAATCCACCAGCACCTCGGACAGCTGCAGGGTGGGCGCCCCGAGCTGCTCGTCGATCCAGGAGAGCGCGCTGTCCACCAGCCGGAAGCGGCCGTGACCCAGGAAGAAGCCCAGTGCCGCCGGGTCGTTGCCCATCAGGCCCTCCCCAGCCCGGTGATCACAATGGCACCGCTGGGCAACCGCCTGACGACCAGACGGGCGCCGACCAGCGTCACGGACTCGACGCGGGGGGCCAGCGCGCCCAGGCTGGCGACCGGATCCAGATCGATCCAAAGTTGCGCCAGGCTGAGCCGCGGGTGACCGCTCGCGGGGTCCAGGAACACGGCGTCCCGGAGCCGGAGCCGGAGCCGTGGGACCAGGCCCACCAGGCGCAACTCCAGACGCCCGCCCCGGACCTCCATGCCCAAGGTCCGGGCCAAGGTGCCCTCCAGCTCGGATCGGAACAGGTCCGCGAACGGCAAGGCGAGACGGATCGCTCCGATCAGCAGACCGACCGCGAATATTCCGATCAGACTCGAGCTGAGGGTCCGGGAGGCGACGGATTTGAATAGGTAGAGCATCGATGGAGAATGGGAACGGGCGGAAGTCGGCCGGGGGATCCGGGGGCCCAGGGTAGGCCATCCCTACCACCTCCGCATCAGGAACCCCGGTCGCGTCCGCGTTTTGAATCCGCAGATTATGCAGATTTTCACAGATTGATCCGTTTTTCGCCTGCGCAAATCGGCATAATTTTGGGAGGCCCTTTATGGGTTCCGGCCTCTTCCAGCTTCCACCCCTCGCATCGTAGGGTGGGCTGTGCCCACCGGGCGGGCTTTCAGTCACTGTTGGTACAGATACTCCCAATTACCGATAACCTTGGGCGAGCAGATCTTCACGGAAGGGTTATCCGCAAATCAACGCAAATGGAATGAAGAACCGTCGATAATGGCGAGCCGATTCCAACCGATTTGCGTTCATTCGCGTTCATTTGCGGCAAAAAAGAATTCCCAGTCGGTGGGCACAGCCCACCCTAGGGTCGCGCCGGAGGTGGAGGATAGAAGAGCCCGTAGGTTGGACAAAGCCCGTAGGCGTAGGATGCGGTGGCTGCCTAGTACCCCATTTCACCTGATTTTACGATCTCAGAGCCCCTCCAAACGCGCCCAGGCAAGGCACAGCGCGCAGGGAATAGATGTCTCTCTTGCCAAGCGCTGTAACGCCGCCTGGGCGCGTTTGGGGGGCTCCCTCCGGGCGCGGCGAGAAGCAGCCATCTGCGTTGTTGCGCGAGCTTGAAATAGAATTCGCTATTCCTGCGCTCGCGCGCCTCGCATCTGGCCACTTCTCGCCTCGCTGAGAACGCAAAATCAGGTGAAATGGGGTACTAGAGCGGCAACTTGGCCTTTCTCGCGCCTTCCTCGGTCGTGAGGAGTAGCCCGGAACCCACCACCCATTGCAGCTGTTGCGGCGACAACGGCGGACCGAATCGACACTGGGCATAAGGTGCGAAACAGCGCAAATACCTGATCTGGGACGAAGTCCCACGGTCTATCCGGAAGGTGGTCTCCTGGAATAGGAGGTCGTCACAGCCAAAGCCTCCGATTCCCACCGGCATCCGCGTGTTGTAATCCCTGATGAATGCCTGCTCGATCCGACCCACCCGGAAGCGCCCGGGCGCGATGCGTTGGGGTTGCTCCGAGACCGCGTTGATCTCGAGCTCGCACCAGGGATCATAGCGATTTACGCCTGGTACCTTACGGCCACGTTGGAATTTCGCGTGCGCCTGATGCGAGGGAATCACGAGCGGTTCTTCGAGCACCAGGAAAAGGGGTGTCCGTACCTCGTTGCGTTGCAGACTTTCGCAACCGACGACGAGCAAAAGGGCGCCTGCGCTCGCAAGGATGCGGCTACAACGCAATCGGTTAAGTAAAAAAGACAATGATAAGAACCGGTTCGGAAACATAATATAGACTCCGTCCACCAAGCGGAAGATCGCCGGGGAGGAGGTCAACCCCCTGGGAGCGTGCCTTTTGACAGCGCCGCGCCGGACCAATTTTCATCGCCGCTTGCCATGAGTACACTCCAGATCCGGACTAGGTCCTGAATTACTGGGCGCTGGTTTGGGGGATCGGATTGTTAGGCCGGATTATTTAGGGGACGTTCTCAATTGAGCCGAATCCTCGCCGGGAACGGGGGTCGAGCCTTGCCGGTTGCTGAGTGCCCCCGGTTTTCTCGCAGACTTGCCATCCCTGGCATCTGGATTCCGGCATCCCAGCCGGAATGACGCGGTCGGGGCCGGCAGACCTCACTACTTAAAATTTAGCCGCTACCGCATTTTGCAAGTTCCCCTTGATTGTTACTTACCGCGCCCGGCTCGCCGCGGCACGAAAAACCCGAGTAGGAGCCTATGAACCGTAGAGAACGTATCCAGGAACGGCTGCAATCCGCGCTGTCCCTGACCCACCTGGAGGTAACGGACGAGAGCCACATGCACAATGTGCCCGCGGGGGCCGAGTCGCATTTCAAGGTAGTGGTCGTCAGCGAATCCTTCACTGAGCACAGCTTGGTGGCACGCCATCGGCTGGTGAATAAGGCACTGCAAGGGGAGTTCGAAAGCGGTCTGCACGCCCTCGCCCTGCATACCTGGACGCCGCAGGAGTGGTTCGAGAAGGGGGGGGGATCGCACCCGCTTCCCCCCAATGCATGAGTGGCTCCAAGTCGGATTGAGAGCGGTCCTGAATGATATGTCGCGAGCCCCGAAGGGGGGGTAGTTGTCAGTTATACTACTCTTATATGATTTTTTCATTGAAGAAGCCCGTGTAACCATGTGAAAATTCTGTATCATGGGCGTCATGCTTGACTGTACGCTGTCAACCGAACAACTCGCCGAACTGCGTGTGGGGCACCGTTGCACGCGGGACAAACGCGAGGCTGATCGCATCAAGGCCGTCGT
>Ga0209786_1000502_pt1 | contig 13521 bp, 13 predicted proteins | sample WorMetilvaeELBA2_FD_187405 | JGI IMG/M metagenome (GOLD analysis project Ga0209786, IMG submission 187405) | Marine gutless worms symbiont microbial communities from Max Planck institute for Marine Microbiology, Germany - Olavius ilvae ELBA.2... ...
GTGATATAAAATGCTGTCATAGTAGGCCTCCTCTGTGTTTTTGAGACCATTATACCGTAGACCTGTGACAGATAAGGTCACAGCTGAATCAATTATTTTTATCACTTGGGCTTTCTATATAACCATATATAGGTAATCTTATTCCGGAGGATCGGCGCACCGAAATCGATGCACTGAGGACGAAATTAAAAGAAGGAAAACCGGTTAAATCGTTTGAAACCCTGCGTAAAACCAAAGCGGGTCAACTCGTAGACATTTGGCTGACCGCAACAGCCCTGGTGGATAATACCGGCATGCCAATTAGTTTTTCGACAACCGAAAAAATTGTGTAAAAAAACATCGGCTTTGGGCAACAGCTCATGGAGTTCGAACGCCAGATCCATAGGCCCTTTCTTGATCGTCACGGCAGGATCACGTTGCGGTAATCATGATGGGTGCAATTCCATTTCGGAAGGAATACTCTCAATTACCATGGGCAGCTCTGTTATGCCGTACAAAACCTGGTCGAATTCAAATCAACGTTAGTCAAGTTTATCAACAATGTCCCCTATTTTTTTCGCGCTTGACGTCATGGCTCTCATGATATTCAATTTAAAGGTGTGAATGTGGAGAAGGGGCTCGATTTCAATAAACCTTCTCAGCGGCGTGCCCTTTTTCCAAGGATCTTAATCATGAATCCAACGAAAGATCATCCTGGCTGCACACTGGCCGAAGGATTCAGCGTCCGGGAAAAACTCTGGGCGCAATCGTCCTTCCTTATCATGGGGATCGTCGGGACCATTGGCATCGTCAGGGCCGACTGGCCGTGGGTGCTGCCCTACATCGTCATCTACTGGTACGGTATTCCGGGTGTCATCATGCGACACACAAACTGCCCAAGATGTCCGCACCTTCATGTCTATGGCGACTGCCTGCAAGCCCCTCCTGCATTCACGAAATGGCTCGTGAAAAAACGGAAAACAGAACCCTTTACTCCCGGTGAGCGGGTGTTGTTTTACCTGATCTTTATTTTGATCCCTGTCTACCCGTTGTACTGGCTCATATCTCAACCGGTGCTGCTGACCGTTTTCGCGCTGTCCTCCGGCATGTGGTATCTCGGGCAATGGCTCTATTTCTGCAAGCGGTGCCGCATCGAGTCGTGCCCCTTCAATCGTGCGAAAATTCCCTCTGCATCGTCCTGAATAAATCTATGAACAAATTTAAGGATATGGAAAATGACCGTTCTATCACCCCACCGCGCCTCCCCCATCAAGGGGGAGGACAAGATTTCTCCCTCCCCTGGAGGGAGGGCGTCGGAGGGAGGGGGTATAAACGGATTCTATCTAAATCCGACCGGCTCTCATAAAAAGTTTTGTGAGTCCAATTTTCCCATTGACGGCGGGAAATTGCCGCGGGTAAGGTAAAGAAATACAGCGCGAACGTTCCTTCCTCTCATACCTCAACATTCAACGAGTTTCGCGCATCATCGTTTATCATTCCGGATTTTAGCTGCCTTTACAGGCTGGTCCGGCATCACGGAATAGACGCCCCACTTCCCCAATACCTTATAAGAGCAGGCAGATGCCATGAATGCCGAGATAAAATTCGATTTTGCCGAGTGTTTCGAAAAGCTTTCCGGAGTTGCCCACGCCGTCCCGTCCGAGAAGGCCGCGGTGGACGAAATCATTTCCATCATTACATCCAAGGAGGCCAAATGCGTCGCCCTGGCGAACCTGCCCAAAAAGCTGGTGACCGCCATCGAAAAGCGCTGCGACGGCATAAAGGTGCTCAAGGAACCGTATGCCGCCGAGACCCTGCCGGCAGCTATTGACGAGGCCGACGTGGGGATCACCGGCATCGCGTTTGCCATCGCACAATCGGGCACCCTGGTGGAAACAACCACAAACGACGCGGTCCGCCTGGTGTCGGCGCTGACGCCGACCTATATCGGGGTGCTGCGTAAGGCCGATATCGTGAACCGGTTCGAGGATGGATCGGCGCGCATCCGCGAGATCGTGAAGGAGCACGATGAAAACCTGGTCATCAGTTTCATCTCGGGTCCGAGCCGGACGGGTGACATCGAACTGAAGCTGACCCTGGGCGTGCACGGACCCGGCGAAGCCCACGCGGTGATCATTGGCAAATAGAGATAGTACATCAAATGATTACCGCAGAGACGCAGAGGGCGCTGAGGGTTAAGGTTTGCCGGTTTGCCAGTTACCCGGTTATCCTGAGCCTGCCGAAGGGTTCATTGGTCGTCCAGCAATATTAACTGGGAATACGAATTGCTCCTGCACTTCTGAGGAAGCGCTTTTCCAGAATCCCCCTCTCAGGGATTCTGAAAAAATTAGATAACCTCTCTGCGCGCTTTGCGTCTTTGCGATAATAGTTATCGAACTGGAGAAACCCATGACCACTCAACGCTATGAACGTCTGTACGAAAAAATCGATGCGTCGCTGAAGGATCGGTCCGCCAGCGATGCCCTGCTGCGGTGCATGAAACGCGGGCGCGACACGCGGGCTGCGGCCCTGGAGACATTGCCGGGCGGCACAGCGTTTCGAAACGATGTCCGAAAGGCAAAGGAGCGCTGCATCGAGGATCTTCCCCGCTTGAAGAAACAGTTCATTGAAAACGTGGAAAAACGGGGTGCCAAGGTATTTGAGGCCAAAACCCCGGCTGATGTCATCAAATACTGCATCGACCTGGCCAAGGAACGTGGCGCAACGCACCTGGCGAAATCCAAATCCCTGACCACCGAAGAAATCGAGCTGAACCGGCCGCTCATGGATGCTGGCATCGATGTGGTGGAAACCGATCTGGGAGAGCTCATCATTCAGCTGGTGAATGAAAAGCCGTTCCACCTGGTGTTTCCGTCCGTTCACAAGATGGCCCCCGAGGTGGCCAAGATTTTCGAAAAAGCCACCGGAAAGCCCGTAGAGGGCAACATCCCGAGCATCATGAAAGTCGTCCGCAAGTATCTTCGGCCCATTTTCCTGAATGCCGAGATCGGCATGACCGGCGCCAACATCGGCATTGCCGAAACCGGCGCCATCTGCATCGAAACCAACGAGGGCAACGCCCGCAACGTATCGAGCATCGGTAAATGCCATATCTGCGTCATGGGGATGGAGAAAATCGTCGAAACCATCGAGGACGCCATGCTGATGATCCTGGCACATCCTGTCAGCGCGTCCGGCCAGCTTCCGACCACCTACGTCACCTGGATGCACGGCCGCAATCCGCTCGGGGAGGGAGACGGAAAGAATGCCAGGGAGAGCCATATCATCATTCTGGACAACGGCCGCACCGAGATGCGCGACGACCCGGATTACCGGGAGTCCCTCTACTGCATCCGCTGCGGGGCCTGCATGAACGTCTGCCCCACCTCGGGCATCGTGGGTGGCCACACCTTCGGCCACATCTATCCCGGCCCCATGGGCATCTGCTGGACGGCCGCCGTCCACGGCCTCGAAACAGCCGGGGATTTCGCGCCCCTGTGCATTTCCTGCGGCCTGTGCAAGGAGATCTGCCCGGCCATCATCGACATGCCCCACATGATCGCCGAGATAAAGCACCGGGATGCCAAAAAACATGGATACCCCCTGCCCAACAAGGTCATGATGGGCGCCGACAAGGCGGCCAGGCTGGGCTCGGCCACCGCTGCGGTGGCCAACTTCTCCCTGAACACCCGTTCCATCCGCAAGCTGATGGAAAAGACCATCGGCCTCTCGGCCGATCGAAACGTGCCGCCCTTTGCCTATCCCACATTCATGCAGCGGTTCAAAGAACACCGGTTGAAGGTTGTCGCCCCCCAGCGGAAGGTGGCGTTTTTCGTCGACGTGTATGCCAACTACAACGATCCCGACCTGGGCATGGCGGCCGTCAGACAGCTCGAGGCATTAGGTTGCGAGGTAATCTTGCCCCCCCAGGATGCAAGCGGCTATCCGTTCATTGCCTACGGGGATCTGGACCGGGCGCGGAAAACGGCAGCCGGCAATGTGGCCAAATTATTCCCCTTCGCCAGTCAGGGATATGACATCGTGAGCATCGAACCCACTGCCACATACAGTCTGGCCGAATCTTACCCCCATTTACTGAAAAACAACAACACATCCCGTCAGGTGGCCGACCACACCCATGAACTGTTCGAGTACCTGAATAATATCGAGGAAGAGACCGGGAATGCACCGATGTCAAGGTCGCTGAAAGGCAGAAAATTCGGGTTTCACATCCCCTGCCACCAGCGTGCCCTCGGCTCCGGACACGGCGCCATCGAATGGCTGCGGCGGCGCGGGGCAGAAGTCGAGGTGATCGAAACCGGCACGTGTTGCGGCATGGGCGGCACCTTCGGCCTGAAAGCCGGCCTGCTGGGCCACAAGCTTTCCATGGCCGTGGGCGATGCCCTCTTTGACCTGTTTAAAGCCGCCGACATCGATGCCATTGTGACCGAGAGCAGTGTGTGCAAAATCCAACTTGCAGAAGGCACCGGACTAGAGGTGTTTCATCCTCTGCAACTGCTTTAGACGTCCCGCAAATTCGGGCATAATGGTTCGAAAGGAGTAAAAGGATGAGGCGTACATTCATGACAGTAATCTCCGTGGTTGCAGTTTTATTAATGGCAAGCAGTGCGGTCGCTCAGCAGGATCTTGTTGAGACCGTGGTTAACGGTTGCAAGGCTGAAATGGATAAGTTCTGCAGCCAGGTGACGCCTGGTGAGGGCCGCATGCTGGCATGTCTGTTTGCCCACGGAGATAAGCTGTCTCCGAAATGTGAGTATGCCCTTTATGACGCGGCCGTTCAGCTCGAACGTGCCGTTGCTGCTCTGGGGTATGTGGCAAATGAATGCGATGCGGACCTGGAAAAGCTTTGCAGCTCGGTCGCCGCCGGCGAAGGACGCCTGCTCCAGTGTCTTGAAAAAAACGATAAAAAAGTCAGCAAACGGTGCAAGAACGCACTGAAGGAAGTGGGGCTCAGGTAAATAGATTTCGCCACACCCTGTCGCTGCTGAGCTTTGCGGATCCGGCTGATTTGTATGTAAAAGTGGGTAGGTCCTGAATTATGACATTCTGGACCGATTAACACCTAAGAACATCACGCAATGCCAACCAAAATGACCATCGCGTCTAATCGATGGTCGATGAATAGGTCATGATATAAGCGCCAGCAATGACTGAAATGTGATAATGCAAGACCTGACCCCATTATTTACGTAGGTATCACTCCGACCTTGAGGAGCCTCCCGGCTACGATTCGCATAGCGTAGATCACTCGGTGCAATCCCCCAAAAGCCTCCGCGCATTACACGGTATCTGCCGTGAGACGGTCCAATGGGATTTTTCCTTGGCGATTTATCGTAGTAATTTTCATCATATCTGTTCTCACACCATTTCAAAACATCCTCCTTCCAACCACACAAAATCCATATCAACTAACGGTTCACGCCAGACTTGTCCTTCATAAGGATGGCTTGGTGGTCTGTCGAGGAAATCCTGGTTCTTGTCTGATTTAGGCGTGTGGGTTTCTGCGCAAGCTGAAATGACCAATAAGACTGGAAAAAGGATGATTATATTCCTGAGGTTAATATGGGTAAGCGATACCATCGTTAAGATTCAGCCCCTATCCTTATTTTGTAAAGATACACAAGATATTAAAATGAAAAAATATGATCGAAAAATCAAGGAATCAGCAGCTTTCAACAAATTCCAGATTAAAGGAGGTGATGGATGTGTTCCATATCAAGGCCACCGTTACATTGATATTAGTTATATTGTTTTTCTCATCATCCACGGCATCGGCTAAATCTCCTGGTGGCGTCTGGCTAAAAACAAACCATCCGGATCCGCGCAACATTTCCATTTTTTATGTGGATCGCCACGCCGTCAAAGCCATCGGCTATGGACTCATTACCGGTAAACCGGCCATCTGGCACGCAGAGGGAACTTTCCGGAAAGGACACTTGACCTTGAAGTACCGCTACAGCCCATATGCGAAACCAAACGGCTGGGAGGCTGAGGGAACCATGGAATTGACGGTATCGAATGACGGGACCCGCATGAGCGGAAATGCCCGTTCCCTGTCGGGTGCTTGGTCCGGACCGGTTGAATTCCGCCGTACCGATCTCAGGCCCAACTAACGACTTAGGGGGCGTTGGTAGGTTATACGGGTTATTTGGCCTTCTATGAAAGCCGAACACCCTTTACGCCTGGGGGCCGGGGTCGAACCGCGTGCCTTCGGTTCCTGTTGATTTACGGATACGCGTTCATACTTACCTTATCGTAATGTTTCCGTAGCGTTTTGTTATCGGAAGCGTTTCATAATCAACAGAGAGGATTCCATCAGGAGGGAAAGATGCCGAAGACCTCATCGACAAGATACGGACGTCGCCGATTTCTTCGCACGTTGGCGGCAACAGGTGCCGTCGGTCTGCTTTGGCCGGTATTCGGCTCCGCCGGGACAAGGTCCACTATTGTCCGGAAGATCCCTTCCAGCGGAGAAGCAATACCGGTTATCGGCCTGGGCAGTTGGATGACATTCAACGTGGGGAATGACCCTGTTGCCCGGGATTCCTGCGCGGAAGTGATGCGCCGCTTCTTTTCGGCCGGCGGCCGGATGATCGACTCTTCCCCGATGTACGGCTCTTCGCAATCGGTCATCGGGTATGGGCTCAAAAAACAGGGCAAAACCTCGGAGGTGTTTTCCGCGGACAAGGTGTGGACCCCCTTCGGCTCCGACGGGGAAAAACAGATGACCAAGTCCCGCCGTTTGTGGAACGTGTCCCGTTTCGACCTGATGCAGGTTCACAACCTTGTGGACTGGGAGGATCACCTTCCCGTGCTCATGGAAATGAAAGCGGCCGGACAGATCCGCTATGTCGGGATCAGCACGTCGCATGGCCGCCGACATGGAGAGTTGGAAGGGATCATGCGCAGCCGGCCGATCGATTTCATTCAAGTCAGCTACAATATCACAAACCGTGCGGTAGAAGAGCGGATTCTCCCACTGGCCCGGGACCGCGGCATCGCGGTCATCGCCAACCGGCCGTTCCAGAGGGGGGCGCTGATCGATTGGGCGAAGCGGCACCCGCTTCCCGACTGGGCGGCTGAGATCGACTGCGCCGACTGGGCGCAATTCCTGTTGAAGTTCATCGTTTCGCATCCGGTTGTGACGTGCGCCATCCCCGCCACTGGCCGTGTGGACCACGTGTTGGAGAACATGGGGGCTGCCACCGGCCGTCTTCCGGACCCGGCGATGCGACGGCGCATGATCGCCTATGTTGAGCGCTTGTAATGTCCGAGTGGTGGACCTATACACTGGCGGATGTATTGCTGTTTTCACCGCAGACGTACTACCGGCTGTTCGAACTCTACAACAGGGATATCTGGCCGCTTCAGATCCTTGCGCTGGCCCTCGGCGCCGTTGTGGCTGTGCTGGTTTTCCGGGGTTCCACCCGGCAGGGAAGAGCCGTGTCGGCCATTCTTGCGGCGTCCTGGCTGTGGGTCGCATGGGCGTTTCATCTGCACCGCTATGCGACCATCAACTGGGCGGCACCCTGGTTTGGGGCGGTGTTTGCCGGACAGGCAGCGCTTTTGATCTGGATGGGTGTTATGCGGGGCCAACTGGTCTATCGGGCGACCATGTCTTTTCGCACCCGGGCGGGATTCGGTCTACTTGTGTTCGCACTCGTTATGCAACCCCTCATCGGTCACTTTGCGGGATCTGCATGGGCGCAGGTCGAACTGTTCGGCATTGCGCCGGATCCGACCGCCATAGCCACCCTGGGGGTGCTGCTCACCGCCGAAAGAGTGCCGTTGACGCTTTTGGTCATTCCGGTGCTCTGGTGTGTCGTGAGCGGCGCCACGCTTTGGGCGATGGCATCGCCCCTCGCGTTTATACCGCCGCTGGCCGCTTTGGCGGCCTTGGTGCTGGCGATAGTCAGCGGAAATAATTGGTTCCGGGGACGGGCCGCACCAACCGATTGAGCTATAACCAATTTACCGGAAATTGTTCTTGAAAATGATCACATACAGCCCTTTTTAAATCCAATATCAGGGCTATCGGCGAATTCGCCCCAAATCCCATCTACTTTTGAAAAGCACAGCAGATTACAGGAGATATTATGAGCTCAATGGTGAGTCGACCTCCAGCGGCAGATTCTGCGCGGGCATTAGCGCATTTTGAAAGCTTGCTTGAATTTGAAACCGATTGCTGGGATGTGCATCATGCCATTGCCAACGACCGCAAGGACTTTGTGCTTCTGGATGTTCGGAGTGAGGAAAATTACAAGAGGGGCCATATCGAAGGGGCGATCAGCCTGCCCCATGCGCGCATTAATGAAGACAGTCTTAAGGGATATGCCCCGGCTATGCTTTTTGTCGTCTATTGCGCCGGTCCCCATTGCAATGCTACCGAGAAAGCCGCGATCCGGTTGGCAAAACTTGGCAGGCCCGTTAAAAAGATGATCGGCGGTATCACCGGTTGGCTTGACGAAGGCTTTAGCCTGATGAAATCTTAAATTTTATTACCTGAAAAAGCCCTTTAGCGAGACTTCCCAACAACATCAGCGGCCTTGCAAAAGCTACGGCCCGCCAAGCGAAAAGCACAGGAAACATGAACACACTGATAAATGAATTTAAAGAAATCATCGGGGAGCAACACTATTTATCCTTCCTTGCTCTCTTGAAAAAAATTGGTCCGGCCGCACGCACACATAGAATCAGCGTGGTGATTGCATCTATATTGCAATTCGCGGTCAACCGATTACCGCCGGATTGTGAAGAGGGTTCACTTGATCAGGCGTTCGTAATGCTCGATGAAGAGCCCTATCTTGCTTATGAACCATCTGAGGAGTATGACAAAGTGTACGATTTGATTGACGGGTTATGCCATGAAGCCGGTATGATTAACGAACGAATGTCTTCGAAAGGTGAAGAGTACAGTATTTCTGAAAATGCCATCCTTGAATATACCGCGTGGTACAACATGCCCTGGGAGGACTACTGAATTTACAAGGAATTCAACATACCGCCCGTATCAACCTGCGGATTCAAAGAAGATTCTTTACATTTGCATATTTCGCATGGTTTCGGGCGAGATTAAATGCTTATAGCTTTTAGCTAAGCGAAATCGCGTCTATCCAATCCATTAGCTCAGCCCGTACTCGCTTCGAGATATTGGAATTCAAAATAGAGGCTTTACGATGATGGCTTTCGTGGAAATCGGACTAAATACACAAATGTGAGGAACGTGCCATATTCCATATTCCATTAGACGCTCTATAAAACCGATTGTCCGAGTATCTATAGTACTGTAAACGAAAAACCATTCCACTCATAACGGGAAAGCTCATGCTGCTGTCAATTACAACTGAAATGAAGCCTGCAACCGATTTAGGATACCTGCTTCATAAAAAACCGTCTCGTTGCCATGAGATTGGGCTCAACTTTGGGAAAGCATACGTGTTTTATCCGGAAGCGACCGAGAACCGGTGCACGGCATCCTTGTTGCTGGATATCGATCCTGTTGGAATGGTCCGAGGAAAAGCGGGCAGCCTCACCAGCGGGCCGCTTGATCAGTACGTGAATGATCGGCCTTATGTTGCATCGTCATTCATGAGTGTGGCGATCGCCAAGGCCTTTGGATCAGCCATGAAGGGAAAATGCAGGAACAAGCCTGAACTTGTAAAAACACCCTTGCCCTTGAAAATCCGGTTGTCGGTGCTTCCATGCCGCGGCGGAGAAACATTTTTAAGAAAGCTCTTCGAGCCCCTGGGTTACGATATCATAGCCACATCGCACACCCTTGACACTGAGTTTGCCGAATGGGGTGACAGCATTTATTACACCGTAGAACTGAAAAGGGAGTCAACGCTAAAAGATGTGCTGACGCATCTCTACGTCTTGATTCCCGTATTGGATAACAACAAGCACTACTACGTCGGCGAGGCTGAGCTGGAAAACCTGTTGGCCAAAGGGGAAGGATGGCTGGGACAGCACCCGGAAAAAGAAACCATTGCCAAGCGATATTTGAAGCATCGATACAGCCTGGCCAGGCAGGCGCTGTCGCGGTTGACGGAAAACAGCAATGGTGGTTCAGGGCAAACGATGGGCGCCTCTGGCCAGCTCGAGGTAGAGCTTGAAAAACCTCTGAGCCTCAATGAACAGCGCATGAAAGCCGTGCTCTCGAAGATATCCGAATATGGGGCAACTACTGTCATTGATCTGGGCTGTGGTGAAGGCAAGTTGTTAAGAGAGCTTATAAAGGACAAAACCATCGAGAAGATTGCCGGAATGGATGTCTCCATTCGTTCCCTGGAAATTGCCCATAAACGTATCGGACTGGATCGTTTGCCGGCCAGGGTCAAAGATAGGATTTCATTGTTTCACGGGTCCTTGATGTACAAAGATAAGCGTTTTGCCGGGTTTGATGCGGCCATCGTCATGGAGGTGGTTGAACATCTGGACCCTCCACGACTGGCGGCCTTTGAAAAGGTGTTATTCCAGCACGCCCGACCCAAAACCATTATCCTGACGACACCCAATCGTGAATACAACGCCACGTGGGAAAGTTTGCCCAAAGGGGCCTTACGCCACGGAGATCATCGATTTGAATGGACGCGGAATGAATTCAAGGAGTGGGCCGCCCGTCTGGCCGATGATTATCAATATACTTTAGCCGACTACAGCATTGGACCTGAAGCTTCATCCCTCGGTTCCCCCACGCAAATGGGAGTGTTTAAACGTGCAGATTAAATTACCGGATTTGTCGTTGGTTGTTTTGATTGGTCCTTCCGGTTCGGGAAAATCAACCTTCGCATCAAAATACTTTTTACCCACAGAGATCGTGTCTTCCGATGTGTGTCGCGGAATGATTTCCGATGATGAAAACGACCAGACGATAACCCGCGATGCTTTTGACTTGGTGCATACCATCATTCGGAAGCGGTTGGCTTTGGGCTGCTTGACCGTGGTGGATGCCACCAATGTGCAGCGAGAGGCGCGCAGACCGCTCGTCTCCATTGCACGTGAGTACCATTGCCTCCCGGTTGCGATCGTTTTCAATTTTCCGGAAAAAATATGCCGGGCAAGAAACCAGAGTCGCGATAATCGCAATTTCGGCCCCCATGTGATTCGCCAGCAGCGCTCGCAGATGCGCCGGTCTTTAAGAGGGCTCAAAAGAGAGGGTTTTCGCCATATTTTTACCATCGATTCCGAAGAAAAGGCCAACGCCGCAACGATTACCCGCGAACCGCTCTGGAACAACAAAAAAACGCTGACCGGTCCCTTCGACATCATCGGGGATATCCATGGTTGCTGCGATGAACTGGAAGCCCTTCTTGCCCAACTGGGCTATGTCCGGTCAGCCAAGGAAGAAGATCAGACCTGGGGAGACCTGTGTTACCGGCATCCGGAAGGACGCAAAGCGTTGTTTTTGGGAGATCTGGTAGACCGTGGGCCGCGTGTCTTGGACACCTTGCGCCTGGTTCGCAACATGGTGCACACGGAAAATGCACTTTGTGTCCCAGGAAATCATGACGTTAAATTCCTGAGAAAGCTGCTGGGTAAAAACGTCCAGATCACCCATGGGCTGGATAAAACTCTGGCTGAGTATGAAGCGCTTTCCGACGACACGCGCGAACACTTCAAACAGGAAGCGATCTCGTTTATCCACGGGCTGGTAAGTCACTATGTCCTGGATGGCGGCAAGCTGGTGATTGCACATGCCGGCATGTCCCAGGAAATGCAGGGCCGCGGATCCGGAAAGGTGCGTGGGTTCGCATTGTACGGAGAGACCACGGGGGAGACCGACGCGTTTGGACTACCGGTTCGTTATAATTGGGCCGCCGACTATCGTGGTCCGGCTACGGTGGTGTATGGCCATACGCCCGTTCCCGAACCTGAATGGCTGAACCGAACCGTTAACATTGACACCGGCTGTGTTTTTGGCGGAGCACTGACCGCGTTGCGGTACCCGGAAAAAGAATTTGTGTCCGTGCCTGCACAATATACCTATGCGGAGCCTGCGAGACCGTTTTTGCCAGATGATGGGAATGATCACGCGTTAACCAGCCAACAGGCCTTGGACAGCCTGCTTGAGGCGGATGACGTTGTTGGAAAACGCATTGTTTCAACACGATTGAGAAAAAACATCACCATAAGAGAGGAAAATGCCACGGCAGCGCTGGAAGTAATGAGCCGATTCGCCGCTGATCCGAAATGGCTGATTTATCTGCCGCCGACGATGTCTCCCTGTGAGACCAGCGCAAACAGCGGATTCCTTGAATATCCTGCAGAGGCCTTTGACTATTATCGGTCTTCAGGCGTTACCCGCGTAGTCTGCCAAGAAAAGCATATGGGCTCGAGGGCCATTGCCGTCGTTTGTCAGAACGAAACTGTGTCTTTAGAACGGTTCGGGGTTGAAAATGATGGATCGGGCATTGTGTATACACGGACTGGCCGGCGGTTTTTCAATGATAAAACGCTTGAGGAAAGCCTGATCGTTAGAATCAAAAACACACTGGATAATAACGGTTTCTGGGAAAAACTAGAGACACAGTGGGTGTGCCTTGATTGTGAATTGATGCCCTGGTCCGCAAAGGCCCAGGAGTTGTTAAAAAGCCAATATGCAGCAGTCGGGGCCTCTGCAACAGCAGCTTTTACCGATACTATTGAAGCGTTGGAGCGGGTTGCTCAGCGCGATGATTTGGAAAGAGACTTCACCGTACCTAAAAGTAGTTCTTCCCAGCCGGTCGACATCGACAATGTGCTGGGCTGGTATAAGAACCGTCTTGCAATGGTTCAAAATTATAAGGCTGCTTATCGCCATTATTGCTGGCCGGTCGAATCCATCCAAGACCTAAAGCTTGCGCCATTTCATGTACTGGCCACTGAAAAATCCGTGCATGCGGATAAAGACCATGAGTGGCATATGAAAACAATACATGATTTTTGCGCTAACGATTCGAACTTACTACTGAGTACACATTATAAAATAGTAGACTTGAACGATCCCAAAAGCCAGCAGGAGGCCGTCCGCTGGTGGGAGGAGTTAACCGGCAAAGGTGGAGAAGGCATGGTGGTCAAGCCCTATGATTTTATCGCCAAAGGCAAAAGAGGGCTCATTCAACCTGCTGTGAAGGTGCGGGGAAAGGAATACCTCAGAATTATCTATGGCCCGGAGTACACGACCAAAAGGCATATGGACAGATTAAAAGAACGCAATTTAGGTCGGAAACGATCATTGGCGCTTAGAGAATTTTCATGAGGCATCGAATCCTTGGAACGGTTTGTCCGAAATGAACCCCTGCGTTACGTCCATGAATGTGTTTTTGGTGTATTGGCCTTGGAAAGCGAGCCTGTGGATCCGAGATTGTAATTGTAAAGGATGGTGGATGCAATATGGACTTGATCGTAAAAATGAAATCTGGTTATAAAGAAAGCCCAAGTGAATTAATTTTGTAGAAGTAAATCAGCTTGGATTCCACTTTTAATTTGTCTACAGGTTATCTTAGCCGATGAAGCGACTTGTTCTACAATTCGCATGAA
>Ga0209786_1000503_pt1 | contig 13516 bp, 9 predicted proteins | sample WorMetilvaeELBA2_FD_187405 | JGI IMG/M metagenome (GOLD analysis project Ga0209786, IMG submission 187405) | Marine gutless worms symbiont microbial communities from Max Planck institute for Marine Microbiology, Germany - Olavius ilvae ELBA.2... ...
AAAATTCATGCGAATTGTAGAACAAGTCGCTTCATCGGCTAAGATAACCTGTAGACAAATTAAAAGTGGAATCCAAGCTGATTTACTTCTACAAAATTAATTCACTTGGGCTTTCTTTATAACCAGATACCTATATTCATCTTCAGGGCTTCCGATTTGTCCCAGCCGTAGATTCTTTCGGCGGCTTTATTCCAGGCAAGAATGTTACCGTCGAAATCCTGCACCGTAATGGCATCGTTTGCATCCTGCACCACTGTCGCCAATCGCTGCAGATCTTCCGAGCGCTTTATTCTTGATATATCGGCAAAGGTGACCACTATGCCATCGATCAGGTTGTCACCCGTTCGATACGGCATCATGCGCATGGTGAACCATTTGCCGTCCTCGGTCGAAAACTCTTTTTCGATCGGTATCAGAGTTGGCAGAACCGTTTCGGCGTCTTTAGGTAAATTAGTATATGCGATGCTGGATGTAATATCACCGATGGGGCGGTCGATATCGTTCTCGATTAAATTGAACAACTCGGTGGTTACCGGGGTGTAGCGTTTGATGCGCAATTGGCAGTCCAGGAACAAGGTGGCGATTTCGGTGCTGGCCATCAGGTTGTTAATGTCGTCCTTGGCCCGAACCAGCTCTGCTAATTTACTTTGCAGCTCGTCATTGATTGTCACCAGTTCTTCATTGGTCGAATGCATCTCCTCTCTGGAGGTTTCCAGTTCTTCGTTGGTAGATTTCAATTCTTCATTGGTAGATTGCAATTCTTCGTTGGCTGATTTGAGCTCCTCGTTGGAGGTTTCCAGTTCCTCAATGGTCGACTGAAGACTCTCCCGTGTATATTTTAACTCTTCCTCAAGGCTATTTACATGAGGGTTGAGGGTTTCTTCATCCACTTTCGCCTTGGTCTCGGTCGCGGTGTCGGCCGGCGAATCGTGTTTCTCGAAGATCACCAGCATCATTCCCTGGGGAGCAGCCGGTTCATTCAGAGGGTTGATGCTGATGTCGCACGTCGTCAGCCGGCGGTCATGATGGAGGGGCAATTCCTTGATAACGATGTTCGTTTTTTCCCGGACGGCTTTTGCCAAGCCGATGCTCAATTTATGGTAAAGTTCTTTGCGGATGAGATGCAGCAAGCTGACGCTGGGCTCACCCGCCGATTGGCTTAGAAAGGGGCTGGTATCACCCAAATAATAAAGAATTTCGTATTTCTCATTAATCAGGACACTGTCCGGCGTATAATGTTTAAGGACCATGCTTTCGGCAACCGCACGGGCGTCCAGCGCTTTTTTGGGCTCAGTCGGTTGCGGGACTCCAACGGTATCGAGCAGGGGAGTGCGCGGGTATTCGACCATTTTCTCCAACAGTATCTCTTTGCGTTTGAATAGCTTATGCTTGGAATGGATGGGAGTGAAGAGATCGGAAAAACGACCGATCGACTCCGAGCTTCCCAAAAACAACATACCATCCGGGACCAACGAAAAATGGAAAAGGGGTATTATTTTCTTCTGTAGCTCTTTATCCATGTAAATCAGAAGATTGCGGCAACTGACCATATCCAGTCTGGAAAACGGCGGATCGTTGATCAGGTTCTGGAGTGCAAAAACGACCGGTTCCCGAATTTTTTTCCGGATGGCATATGTTTTACCGTCTTTAACAAAAAATCGGTGCAGCCGCTGCTTGGTGACGTCGGCGGCAATGCTGTATGGATAGAGCCCCTGTCGCGCGAGTTTGATGGCATCCTCATCGATGTCCGTGGCAAATATCTGTACATGGTGGTGTTTATTCAGCCTACTCATGAGCTCATCGAGCAAGATGGCCAGGCTGTAGGCTTCCTCCCCGGTTGCACATGCGGGAACCCATATGCGAACCGGGCTGTCCGGGTGCTTGTTCTTCAAGATCGGCACGAGAGCTTTTTCAGCTGCCGTTTCAAATGCCTGGGGGTCTCTGAAAAAACTGGTAACGCCGATTAACAGATCCTTAAACAGCGTATCGATTTCGACCGGTGTCTGCTCAATGAATCGCAAATAGTCCTGAAGACGACGGATCTGCTGCAGGGCCATGCGGCGCTCAACTCTGCGACGGATGGTGTTTAATTTATATCCTCTGAAATCATTACCGGTTTTGGAACGGATGATCAGCAGGATTTTTTTGATGGTGGCGTCGAGGGTGTCGGTGGTGTCCGGTTTTTCCTTGGCGGCGATGTACGGCTGATGCAGATACTTGAGCAGGTCAGGGCCCATCTTTTCAACCGGCAGCACCAAATCCACAAGTCCGGTACCGATGGCGCTGGCCGGCATTCCTGTATAGGCCGCCTGATCCTGCTGCTGCACCATGGCGATGCCCCCCGCACCCTTAAATCGCCTTGATCCCTGAAGTCCCGTCGGTGCCGGTGCCGGACAGGATGACGGCAATCGCCTTATCTTTCAGATCCTCCGCCAGTTGCCGCAGAAAATAATCGATGGGCATGCCGGCATGCAGGTTTTCATCTGGTTTCACCAGGCGGAGGGTGTGGTTGGAAATGCCCACGAGACGATTGGGTGGATTAATATAGATACTATTGGCCTCGGGTTTGAGGCCATCCTCTATCTCGACAATCTTCAGCGCGGTACGGGGCCGCAGAAGTTCTCCCATGAGGCTTTTATGTTTCGGGTCCAGATGCTGTATAATCACTATTGCCGCATTGATATCCGCCGATACATGGGCCAACATCCCTTCAATTGCCGCAAGCCCTCCGGCCGAAGCGCCCATTCCGACGATGGGAATGGTGTTTTCTTGTGTCATGGATTCGCGCATCTCAAAGCGGGTCGTTCCCGTTGTCATCCTTGTCTCTAATCTGTATCGAGGATCTGTCGCAGTATCTGGGAAAACTGTTGGAGCGTATAGGGCTTTTGAATGAATCCCCTGCAGCCGCGCGTGAGGATTTCTTCGGCGGCGCCTTCCTTACTGTACCCGCTGGCCAGCAAGACCTTTACCCCGGGATGAAGCGCTCGAAGATGCTCGTATGTCTCACGGCCGCTCATTCCGGGCATTGTCATGTCCAGCACCACCAAATCGATTTGGTCGTGGTACTGACCATATTGTTCGATCGCCTCTTTTCCGCTCTCTGCAAGTAACACGCGATAGCCCAAACGTTTGAGCATAATGACGCCCACATCTCTGACATGCAGTTCATCGTCCACCAGCAGAACGGTTTCGGTGCCGGAGGGTATCTCCTGGGGGAGGCGGGCTATGGGGGCGATGCTTTCGGTTGTTGCCGGAAGGTAGATGATAAATGTGCTGCCTTTAGACGGTTCGCTGGAGACCTGAATACGCCCCTTATGGTTGCTAATGATACCGTAGACGGAGGCCAATCCTAAACCGGTGCCTTGTCCGCCGCGCTTCGTGGTATAAAAAGGTTCGAATATCCTTTCACGGGTCGCCTGGTCCATCCCGCTTCCCGTGTCGCTGAGTGTTATCCGTACATAGCTGCCCGCCGGCAGTTGAGGGGGACCACCGGGATTTTCTTCCAGATCCAAATTAGCGGTCTGGACTCTCAGACGGCCGCCATCCGGCATGGCATCACCGGCATTAATAAAAACGTTCAACAGCACCTGTTCGATCTGGGATCGATCGGCCTTCACCGCCCAAAGATCATCCTGCAGGTCGGTTATGACCTGGACGTCCCTGTGCGTGCGCTTAAATATATCCACGCTGTTTAGAATGCTGGTGTTGATGCTGATTGGACGGACATCATACTTTCCGCCCTGTGCAAAGCCCAGCAACTGTCCGGTCAACTCGGCGGCACTTCGGAGCATCGCACTGAAACTTTTTAAATAGCCGGCATAGGGCTGGTTCAAGCCGGGGTCTTCCCGCATCAGCGATACATAGCCTTGGATACCCATAAGAAGGTTGTTAAAGTCGTGAGCCACCCCTCCGGCCAGGGTTCCGATCGCTTCCATTTTCTTTGCTTCGTTTAAATGCTCTTCGAGTCGCCTGCATTCCTCTTCAGCTTTCTTACGCTCGGTAATATCGATCACAGCCGAAAAAACTTCGTTCTTAAACGGTTCGACCTGGGGAATCAGGCTGCTTTCCAAGCTAACAAAAACCTGCGCACCATTTTTGCAATCTAGTTTTAGTTCAATCGATTTTCGGCTGCGGGATTCGATGACCGATCGACGGTGACGCCAGAAGGAATCCTTATCCTCCGGGGCTACAAAGTACCTGAAAGGCTTGCCGATCAGGTGTTGGCGCTCAAAACCCAGAAGGGCCGTTCCGGTCAGGTTTACCTTCTGGATCAGCCCCTTCGAATCGATTGTAAAATAGCTGACTGGAGCGAAATCATAAAGATCGGTGTATTTCGCCAGAGCGGTCCCCGTTTCGATTTGTGCCCGGCGCAGTTCATCGTTTTGCATTTCAAGTTCGATTTGATGGACCTGCAACTCATGCAGAATTTGTCTGGTATCGGTGTCTGCTATTTCCGGGATGGCGTCCGCATGTTCGGCAAGAAATTGTTCCGCCCTTTTGCGCAGTGCATTTGCGGGGACATTGTTCTGGCGTACAGGTGTCAAACGGGGGATGTCCTCTTTTGACTTGTACAAATAACAGACACCGACCCCAAAACGGGTTTCCTTATCGATTTCCAGTTTTCTACAGCTTTTTACCTCCACCACGTAGGACCGGAATTCCTCGGGCCCCTGCGCCCCGGGATCATACGTGTCCATGGTAAGCTGTAGCTGGTCACCCGGCTCGTAGTCCTCCGAGCATACAAAAAACAGCCCGTCTTCGTTATAGTTTTGCATTTGCCCATCGTGATGGCGTCGGCCGCCACCCAAGGCAATGGTGAGATTCGCCTGCTTACGAATCCGGGGAGAAGCCCTATTTTCGTTTGGCACGGGCATTCGATCCCTCCTCCGGTGGGAATTAAAAGGACTGATCCAAACGCAATCTATAATTTCACTTATTTTTGGGTAGTTTAAATTGCAGCTTGTCGATCAGACATCAGCACGTGGGTGCGGGAGAGAGAGCGTGAGTGCTCCAGTATTCAGCTCCGAAACGTAGTAAATAATACCATATCGCACATACCCCCTTTTCGCAAGAAGGATAGCAGAATTTTGTGCTTCGCATTTGCGATAAATATTGATAAAAAGATGAAAGATCGATGTTTTAGGAGACCTTTACTCACCGGCAAGGGTGGTTACCCTTAAAGCTGTTTTCTGACATTACTTGCAATCATCGTATCGCATCGGAGTCGCATCCATGGTGATCAAAGAAGAGATCGAAATAAACGCGCCCTTGAGTGTGGTGTGGCGGACCTTCTCCCAAATGGAGGACTGGGACAGCTGGAACACGGCCTGCCGGAGTTGCTGTATCATTTCTGGGGACGAGGACCTGTCCGCCGGTACCTGCTTTTCCTTCGTGATTCGCCCCCTGGCATTTCCCATGAAGGTTCAACCTAAAATCGTTAAATGCGATCCGGGCCGGGAGGTTGTCTGGGAGGGCGGCAAACTCGGCATCCATGCGTCTCACAGGTGGAAATTTCGCGAAGAAGAGGGCAAGGTCAAACTGTTGAGTGTCGAGAGCTTCCAAGGGCCCATGGTCTGGATGGGGCATCTGCTAAGCGTCCCCAAACGCCTGCACCGATTGACAGTGGAATTTCTGAGTACGTTGAAGCAGGCTTCCGAAGCCTGTACCTCGACCCAGGCCTGGCGTCTATGAATCCAAGGTATTTCAGTACATAACGCTCATCACAGTTGCATATTTCGTCCGATTTCCATAAGAGCCGTAATGGTCAATCGCTGTCGGCTGACAGATGAAGTCATCGCCCAGCTTCGGTCGCGCGACCAAATGTATACTGATCAGCAACCCGGGTAGTGAAAAGAGCAGGATAGAATCCGTCCCCGATATCCTTGAAGGATAACCAAAAGGATGACCACCAGGCTATATAAATTTTCGGCAATAGTGATATGCAGCGTGCTTTTAGCCGGCTGTGCGACAGTATCCTTTGAGAAACCGAAACCCTACAGCACAGCGATCACCGACACAAGCGATACGGCGTTCGGCCAATATGCTGCCGACATGGCCGCCCGGTTCGGCGGGGCCTCCGGGTTTTATCCCCTGAATCAGGGTATGGACGCGTTGGGTGCCAGACTCAGGCTGGCAGAACGGGCAACCAAGAGTATCGATTTGCAGTATTTTTTAATGAAGAACGATACAGCCGGCGCCGTGATGGCAAACGCGCTGCTCAAAGCAGCGGACCGGGGTGTTCGAGTTCGGTTTCTTCTGGATGATTTATTTACCACAGCTCCCGATCGAACTTTCCTGCTGATGAATCAGCACCCCAATATCGAAATTCGGATCTTCAACCCGGTTTCCCGGGTCGGCATTTACGCGGTGAACTTTGTCGGCTCATTCGGTCAGGCGAACCGGCGCATGCACAACAAATCATTTACCGTGGACAATGCGATTGCCATTGTCGGCGGCCGAAATATCGCTGATGAGTACTTTCAGCTGAAAACCGAATCGGTCTTTATCGACTTCGATGTTCTGGCCGTGGGACCCATCGCAGCCGAAATATCCGAGTCCTTCGACGAATTCTGGAACCATTCGCGGGCTGTGCCCATCGAGCAATTCACCCACGATCCCCGAAAAGAGGATCTGGAAACGGTTCGAGCGGACATCGCCGAAGAGTTCGATGGCATCTATGACAGCGTATACAGACAGGCACTCGACAGCCGGCTGCTGCAAGATCTCATCGAAGGCCGGCGATCGCTGTATGCCGGGCGGGCCCGTGTCCTCAGTGACAGCCCGGACAAGCTGATCAGCAAGGTCGACGAAGCGCATATGCGGCTCGCCATGGACTTGCGCGACGTCATACTGAGTGCCGAAACAGAAGTGGTGTTTATTTCACCATACTATGTGCCGGGCGATGGGGGTGTACAGCTGGTCCGCGATCTTGTCGATAGGGGGGTGCGCGTCGTCATCCTCACCAATTCACTGGCGTCCAATAATCATGTGCCGGTGCATTCCGCTTATGCGAGCTACCGAAAGGATGTCATTGAGGCTGGTGGCGAGTTATATGAAGCACGCGCCAACGCGGCGCGCGAATTGAGCAACGACAAGGAAGGCCCGGACACGCTAACCCTGCATACCAAGGCCATTTTTATAGATCACAGACAACTGTTTGTCGGTTCACTGAATCTCGACCCTCGCTCGATTGAAATCAACGCCGAAATGGGCCTGTTAATTGACTCTGAAGCAATTGTTAAACGCTTGACACAGGACATGGAAGAAATCCTGGCAACCATCGCTTATCGGGTACGTGTAAACGACAGGGGGAGGCTCGAATGGCATAGCCGCATTGATAATCAAAAAGTGATCGAGACAACAGAACCCTTGACGAATTGGTGGCTCCGATTCAAAGCGTGGTTTATGAAAATCGTTCCTGAAAAGCAATTATAGAGACCCCTCAACCGTTCGCATTGTCACCATTGGAATTACGGTGATTAGCAGGCGCCATCGTTTTTCAGCAGCAACCATTAGAAGGACATGCCGGAGGGCGCCTTCTTCGATGTCGTAAGGGATCGTTATATTCCGGAGTCAGGAAGTAGCCCGATCCTAAAATCCTACTTTTTCGGATCGCTCGTCATCGGCAGGTTAAACAGGATATCGTTCTCCAGGTAAATCTGCTCCAGCTTTTCCTGGTGGGGGCGGACGTCATCCCGCTGTTTGGCGGCCAACTCCAGAACCAGGTAGCTGATGACACCGGACATGGCGGCAATGTAGCCGATGTACGGGATGGACCGGGACGGCACCACCACTGTTTTGTGGGCAACGGGAAGCAGCGGGCACAACGGACTGTCGGCCATGACCAGAAGGGTTTGATCGAGGCGGCGGACAAGCTTCGCCATCCGGATGAGTTCATTCGGGTAGCGTGACGTGGCCACAATCACTATCAGTGCATCCGCAGGGGCGCTGTTGAGCCGATCGAAGACGGTGCTGTCGCTGCCTTTTAGAATGTTTACCCCCTTGCGGACTTTGGACAGGGACCAGCCGAAATAATAGGCAAAGGTGTATGACAGCCGGGAGCCGGCGACATACACTGACGGGGCTTTCCCTAGCTGATCGATAAACGTGTTCAGTGTCTCCCGGTCGATGGTCTGGTAAAGCTGACGCATATTTTCCATTTCTTCGGTCATGACCTGGCCGAGAAGATCCCCTTCCGCCCCCTTCAGGCCGGGCAGATCGACACGCTCCTGCAGGGTCATGCCGGTATTGACCAAATCCCGCAGGGCCTGAAGAAAGGTGCCATAGGTCCCATACCCCAACTGGCCGACGAAACGCACCACGGTGGCCTCACTGACCGCGCAGGCCTTGGCCAGCTCTTTGGTGGTCATGAAGACCGCCTGTTGCGGGTGCTGCACGACATAGTTTCCCAGGATCCGTCCTTTTGGCGTCAACGTCGGCATGTGGTCTACAATGTGCTGGACCACCGGATTGTCTACATGGTTCATATTTGCCACCTTTTATCTATTTCTCCATCCCGAACATTGCATGAGATTTGTTCCGTGGGTTGGTAAAAAAGACTTTAATTCAATGTGTTATGGTGCAATGTCCGGACAATGGCATGAAAGAAACCTTTCACTTGGCTTGGATCGGCTTAAACCTGCCATATCTCATAATAAAATGATGCGGTTTGGCAAGAAAAAATCGACCTGAAATAAAATATTTCTTACATTATAAATTTTATTTGACATTATTTCTTTCATTTAGGATAGAGGTGTGCCGCCCGGGGAGCGTTCACGGCACGTGATCGATGGTTGCCAGGGCTTCCTGCCGGGCGGGTGGTTTGGAGACAACCTCGAACATCCTGACAGCGAAAGGTGTTCTCATGTTCGGCAAACGCAAGCCCCTGTGGGGAACTAAAAAACGGCTCAAATCCAGCTACGATGCGGTCATCATCGGCGGCGGTCTGCACGGTCTGGCGACAGCGTACTATCTGGCCAAAGAACACGGTTTGACCGATGTGGCGATTCTCGAAAAGCGATACATCGGCTTTGGCGGCGCCGGCCGCAATACCGCCATCGTCCGGGCCAACCAGCGGACCCAGGAGAATGTGCCGCTTTACAAAGAGGCCCTGGACCTGTGGCCGGTCCTCACCAAAGAGCTCAACTTCAACCTGATGTTCAACAACTGCGGCAATCTCAATCTCATGCACAGCGAGGCGGCCATGAAAGCGGCCCGGATGACCATTGCCACCGCCCAGTTTCATGGCGTGGAGAGCCATCTCATCGACGCCAGGGAAGCCAAGGCGCTGGTGCCCGCGCTGAACATTTCCGAAGACATCACCTTTCCGATCCACGGCGCCATGTACCATCCCCCGGGCGGCATCGTCCGTCATGACGCCGTCGTGTGGGGCCTGGCCAAAGGGTGCGCCAAACACGGCGTGCACATCCACCAGCAGACCGAAGCCACCGGCATCCTATCTGCCGGCGGCAGGATCACCGGGGTCGACACCGCCCGGGGCCGCATCCAGACCCCGCGGGTGCTGGTGAGCGCCGGCGGGTACAGCGCCGGTATCATGTACCACATGCTCGGCATCAAGCTGCCCATCAGTGTCCTCACCATCCAGGCCATGGTGACCCAGCCGCTCAAACCGATTCTGGACCACGTGGTGTCCTCGGGCGCCTACCACTGCTATGCGAACCAGACGCTGAAGGGCGAAATCGCCACCGGTGCCCACATGGACCCGTGGCCCAATTACACCACCCAGAACACGGCGCATTACATCAAACATCAGGCCGAGGCTCTGTCGGATTGGCTCCCCTGTCTGCGCGGCGTGAAATTCATGCGGATTTGGGGCGGCCTGGCGGACATGACCCCCGACATGGCCCCCGTCATGGACGGCAACGATCCCATCGACGGCTTCTACATGGACTGCGGCTGGGGATACTTCGGGTTCAAATCCTGCAGCGCCGTGGGCAAATACATGGCCGAATACATGGCTACCGGCAACTGCCCGGAGATGCTCAAACCGTTTCACCTGCGCCGTTACGAAAACCACCGGTTGATGGGAGAGACCGCGGCATTGGTCAACTATACGCCGGACAACTAGCCCAAGGAGATAACATCATGGCGTTGACACTTACGTGCCCCGTCTGCGGTAAACGCAACGGCTACGAGTTCCGATACGGCGGTGAAGACAAAGGACCCCGGCCGGCAGAGGATGGTCTGACACCCCGGGCCTGGTGCGACTATGTCCATATGAACACCTGTACGGTCGGGATCCAGAAGGAGTGGTGGTGCCATCGCGACGGGTGCGGGGCCTGGTTCACCACCTTCCGCGACACCACCAAAAACCTCGATGTAAAACCACCGGAGGCCGAAAATGGACAGGCTTGAGCAACTCTCCACGCTCCGGATCAACACGGATGAACCGTTGACTCTGAAATACAGGAGAAAAACCTATCGCGGGGCGGCCGGAGATACCGTGGCAACGGCACTGTATGCCGGCGGTGTCCGGATATTCGGCCGCAGTCTGAAGTATCACCGCCCCCGGGGGCTTTACAGCCTCGACGGCGAGTGCAGCAACACGTGCATGGCGGTGGACGGCATCCCCAACGTCCGCACTGAAAACACGCTGCTCAAAGACGGCATGGTCGTCGATGCGCAGAATGTAAAGGGATCGGCGAACTTCGACTGGCTCGGGTTCATCGATAAACTCGACTGGATGATGCCGGCCGGATTCTATTACAAAACCATGCACAAGCCGGCGGCCGTGTGGCCGGTGGCCATGAAGCAAATCCGAAAGGCCGCCGGACTGGGGGTGATTTCCCCCGACGATGAGATGAAGGGCCGCTATGACGAGCAATACCTGACGGCGGAAGTCACAGTTATCGGCGGCGGCCCCGCCGGAATGGCCGCGGCCCTTGCGGCCGCCGAGTCCGGGCATCGGGTGGTCCTGCTGGAATCACGCCCCCATCTGGGAGGGTGCTTCGACTATCGCGTCACCACCAACGGCCAGGGCACGCACCTTTACGAGCGGGCCGGGGATCTGGCCGAACAAGTAAAACAGACCGGAAACATCCGGCTCTTCGAGCACACCGCCATGGTAGGAGCCTACAACAACAATCTGATTGCCGCGTTCCAGGTGGGCAAAGCAGGCGACGGGTTCACCGAGCGCTATATCGAGATCCGCTCTAACAGCGTCGTTGTGGCCACCGGCTGCATCGAACGTCCTCTTCTCTTCGAGAACAACGAGCGCCCAGGCGTCATGCAGGTGGGTTGTGCCCACCGCCTCGCGCGCACTTACGGCATCCTGCCGGGCAAGAAAGCGGTGTTTTCGGTGGGACACGACCTGGGCCTGGAGGCGGCCGTCGACCTTTCCGATCTCGGGGTGAAGATCGCCTGCGTGGCCGACATCCGTGAGGACGGCCAGCGCCCCGCCCTGCTGGAGGCTCTGGCCGAGCGCGACATTCCGGTTCTCAAAGGCTGGGTGGCGACCAAAGCACACGGCGCAAAAATCGTCAAGAAAGCCACCCTCTCCACAGTGGAGGGCACCGTCCGGCGGCAATACCCCTGCGATCTGCTCGTGGCTTCGGCCGGTCTGACACCGGTGAACGGTCCCTTCATCCTGGCCCTGGCCGGGATGGGCTACGACAGCCGGACCGGCTATTTTCTACCCACCGGATTGCCTGAAAAAATCTTCCCCGCCGGCCGGATCACCGGTATCAACGACCCCGATGCCATCGAAGCATCGGGGCGCCTGGCCGGCCTGGAGGCGGCGGCGGCCGCGGGCGCTGATGTGACTCAGGCGGCTGCCGCGGCCCGGCAGGCCGCAGCGGCGCTTCCCGGCCCCGAACGGGGCTGCAAACTGGTCACCGCTCCGGTGAAAGGCCGCAAGAGTTTTATCTGCTTCGATGAAGACGCCACCGTCAAATCGGTGAAACAGGCCATCGACGCGGGGTTTGATGTTCCGGAGCTGGTCAAACGGTATGCCGCCGTGGGGCTGGGGCCCGGCCAAAGCGGTATCCCCGGTCACAATCTTCCCCTGTTTGTGGCGAAATACACCGCCTCCACGGGCACGCCGAAACCCACCACGGTGCGGCCCCCGCTGGTGCCGACATATATTGCCACCTATGCCGGCTACAACCACCACATGTTCAAGCGCACCCCGCTTCACGATTCCCAGAAGGCCGACGGCGGCATTTTCCGCAACATCGGCGTCTGGCAGCGGGCCCGCTATTTCAGCGAAGATTTCGACTGCAAGGAAGAAATCCTCAACGTGCGCAATAACGTCGGCATGCTGGACGGTTCCACCCTGGGCAAGTTCCGCATCCACGGTCCCGATGCCCTCAAGGCCCTGCAGCGGGTGTACGTCTCGGACATGCGCAAGGTCACGGAAGGCCGCATCAAATACTCGGCCATGTGCAACGACGATGGCTGCGTCATCGACGACGGCGTGGTGACCAAGCTGGGAGAGAACGACTACTACTTCACCACGTCCACCGGGCGGGCCGGGCAGACGTCGGAATGGATCCGCTACCACACCCGTTTCGACGACTGGGACTTTCACATTGTCAATCTCACCGATTCCATGGGGGTCATCAATCTCTCGGGGCCCAATGCCCGAAAGGTGCTGGCCAAGGCGGTCAATATCGACGTCTCCAACGAGGCCTTTCCCTTTTCCGGCTATCGGGAGTTTTTCATCCGGGAGACGATCCCTGTTCGGGCCATGCGCCTGGGGTTTGTCGGCGAACTTTCCTACGAGCTTCACGTACCCGCATCATACATGCAGACGGTGTGGGACATGCTCAAGGAGGCGGGCGCCGAATTCGGCATCCGAAATTTCGGTGTCGAAGCGCAGAACGTGCTCCGCATGGAAAAGTGCCACATCATCCTCGGCCAGGAATCCGAGCAGCGCACGAACCTGCTGGATGTCGGTCTCGGGTTCTTGTGGGACCGCACCAAATCAGACGCCAAGACAGTGGGGGCCGTGGCCCTGCGCCAGGCCGAAAACGATCCCGGCCGTTTGACCCTGGTGGGCATCCGCATGGCGGACGACACCCGGGCCGCCCGGGACGGCGCCATCATCGTCGATACCAAGGTCCGCGGTTATGTGGCTACCATGCGGAAGAGTTTTACTACCGGCGAAGCCGTTGGGATGGCTCTGGTGGAATCCCAACTGGCCGGTATCGATACCCGGCTGCAGATATTCGAGGACGAATGCAACGGCGAACTCCTGGATGCCCGGGTCGTTCCCATGCCTTTTTATGATCCCGAGGGTGAACGGATGAAATTATAGCTCGAACACTGCATGAGATCTTTTCAGCGATTTGCATAAAAAGAACGGGCCTATAACCTAACTCAAGGATGTTGCAATCGGCCACTCCATCACCCCCACCGATCCTCCCCCATTGTATGGACCGGGGACAAGGGTTACATGTGTTCGGAGACATGGGTAACACTTTTTGTGTTTCATTGTTCTTTTACATTTAGTTGCGAAATTTTCTGGTTGCAAAAATAGACATCACAAAGGCCATCG
>Ga0209786_1000504_pt1 | contig 13498 bp, 11 predicted proteins | sample WorMetilvaeELBA2_FD_187405 | JGI IMG/M metagenome (GOLD analysis project Ga0209786, IMG submission 187405) | Marine gutless worms symbiont microbial communities from Max Planck institute for Marine Microbiology, Germany - Olavius ilvae ELBA.2... ...
CGGCGCAACGTCGTCGAGCGCGCCATCTGCCGGCTCAAGGACTGGCGCCGCATCGCCACCCGATACGACCGCCTCGCGGTCAACTTCGCCGCCGCCGTCTACCTCGCCGCCATCGTCTGTTGCTGGTTATGAGTCCGGAGCCTAGAGCAGCTCGATGGTCGCGGCGAGCGGGCCCTTCTTGCCGTCGCGCTTGGTCAGCCGCACCCGCTGGTCGGAGTCCAGCGTCATCAGGCCGGCGCGCTCGACGACGCTGGCCGGCAGGAAGACGTCCTGCCCGCCGGAGTCCGGCACGACGAAGCCGTAGCCGCGGTTGGCGTCGAAGAACTTGACGCTGCCCTCGACGACTTCGGCGTCGGGCGGCACGGCGCCCGGGTCCGGCGACGACACGGTGAAGATCGACTGCACCATGGGGCCGCGCGGTCCCTGCGTTATCTCGCAGGTGATCGTGGCCCCGTCCTCCAGCGACCGGTAGCCGGCCTGCTCCAGCACGGAGGCGTGGAGAAATGCATCGGGGGTGCCGTCGGCGGGCTTGACGAAGCCGAAGCCCTTGGCAGTGTTGAACCATTTGACGACAGCGGAAATCCCGGCGGACCCGTTGCCGCCGATTTCAGTCTCGAACGTGCTCATGTGCTCCTACCCAGAATGACCCATCAAATCGCGGGCCGATCACCAAAAAACGGCGCCATACGCACCGTTTGGACGGCAGCAGTACCTCCGCTGACCTCCGGCCTGCACCAGAGGCCACATCAGTACCCGCAATTCCTTTCGATCCCGACCCCGCGCCTCGACCGCGCTTGGTAGCGGTACCGCGGCCCTACATGGCATAGGTTGCAACGGCGTGTCACGATTGTTACCGCGAACATGCGGGGTGGTTTTTCACGCGTGCGTGAAGTGCCCAAATCGTGGGCAGTCGCCGCGAAGTTTTGAACGTTTGTTCTAGTGCGCTGCGTCCCAGGACTGGCCGACGCCGGCGTCGACGTCCAGTGGTACGGCCAATTGTAGGGCCGGCAACGTAGCGTTCTCCATCACCGCGCGCATCGTCTCGATCGTCGCCTCGACCTCGGCGTCGGGCACCTCGAACAAGAGCTCGTCGTGCACCTGCAACAGCATGCGGCCGGTCAGCCCGGCGGCGTCGAGCGCGGCGGGCACGCGCACCATGGCGCGCTTGATGATGTCGGCGGCGGTGCCCTGGATCGGCGCGTTGATCGCCTGGCGCTCGACGAAACTGCGCTTGGCCGGGTTCTTGTCGGCGATCCCCATGAGGTGGATCTTGCGCCCGAACAGGGTGCGCACGAAGCCGTGCTCGCGGGCGAAACCGACGCTCTCGTCCATGTAGGCACGGATGCCGGGATAGCGCTCGAAATAGGCGTCGATATAGGCCTTGGCCTCGCCCCGCGCGATGCCCAGGTTGCGCGCGAGGCCGAAGGCGCTGATGCCGTAGATGATGCCGAAGTTGATTGCCTTGGCGCGGTTGCGCACCTCGCGCGCCATGCCCTCCAGCGGCACGTCGAAGGCCTGGGACGCGGTCAGCGCGTGGATGTCCTCGCCAGCCTTGAACGCCGCGACCAGGGGCGCCACGCCGGCGCGGTGGGCAACGACGCGCAGCTCGATCTGCGAGTAGTCGAGGCTCAACAGCTTGTGGCCGTCGGGCGCCACGAACGCCGCGCGTATCTTGCGCCCCTCCTCCGTGCGCACCGGTATGTTCTGGAGGTTCGGGTCGTTCGAACTGAGCCGCCCGGTCTGGGCGATGGCCATGCCGTAGGCGGTGTGCACACGCCCCGTCCCCGGGTTGATCTGCTCGACGAGCGCGTCGGTGTAGGTCGACTTCAGCTTCGTCAACTGGCGCCAGTCGAGCACCACGCGCGGCAGGTCGTGGCCCTGGGCGGCCAGGTCCTCCAGCACGTCCGCCCCCGTGGCGTAGGCGCCGGTCTTGCCCTTCTTGCCGCCCGACAACGACATCTTGTCGAACAGGATCTCGCCGAGCTGCTTGGGCGAGCCCACGTTGAACTCCTCGCCGGCCAGCGTGTGGGCCTGAGCCTCGAGCTCGGCGGCGCGCGCCGCGAAATCGCGGCTCAGGTCGTCGAGCCGGGCGCGGTCGACCTGGATGCCGGCGCGTTCCATGGCGGCGATGATCGGCACCAGCGGCCGCTCGATGGTCTCGTAGACGGTCGCCATGTGCTCGGTGACCAGCCGGCGCTTCATGGCGCGGTGCAGGCGGAGAGTGACGTCGGCGTCCTCGGCGGCGTAGGTGCAGGCCTGGTCGAGCGGTACGCGGTCGAAGGTGATGGCGTTCTTGCCGCTGCCGATCAGCTCCGAGATCTTGATCGTCGACAGGCCCAGCTCGCGCTCGGCCAGTTCGTCCATGCCGTGGCCGCCGCGTCCGGCGTCGAGCACGTAGCTCAACAACATGGTGTCGTCGACGGCGGCCGGCACCAAGTCCTCGCCCAGGTGCGCGACGCAGGCCTGGGCCAGGATCACCAGGTCGTATTTGAGGTTGTGGCCGACCTTCAGCACCGCCGGGTCTTCAAGGAGCGGCTTGAGGGCGGCGAGCGCGACCTTGGGATCGAGCTGGTCGGGCGCGTCGCTGGGCGGCGCGCCGCCGTCGCCCAGGTCGAGGCCGCCCTGCGGCTCGGCGGCGACATGGCCGACAGGCACATAGGCCGCGCGCCCGGGCTCCACCGACAACGAAATCCCGACCAGCCGCGCGCGCATGGCGTTGAGCGACGTGGTTTCCGTGTCGACGGCGACGGTGCCGGCGGCATAGGCGTCGGCAACCCAGCGGTCGAGGGCGCCCTCGTCCGTCACCAGCTCGTATTCGACGTCGCTCGGCGCCTCCTCCACCACCGGCGCTTCGGCGACCTCGGCGCCCAGGTCGGCGGCGATGCGCGCGGTCAGGCGGTTGAAGTCCTGGGCCTGGAGGAAACCGATCAGCGTCTCCGGGTCGGGGGGCTTGAGCGCGAAGTCGGCGATCGCCTCGTCGACCTCGACATCGTCTTTCAACGTCACCAGCTCGCGACTGACGCGCGCCAGTTCGGCGTTCTCGATCAGGTTCTGGCGGCGCTTGGGCTGCTTGATCTCCTCGGCGCGGGCCAAGAGCGCGTCGAGATCGCCGTACTCGTTGATGAGCTGCGCCGCCGTCTTGACGCCGATGCCGGGCACGCCGGGCACGTTGTCGACGCTGTCGCCGGCCAGCGCCTGCACGTCGATCACCTTCTCCGGCGCGACGCCGAACTTCTCGGCCACCTCCTCGGGCCCGATGTCGCGGTTCTTCATCGGGTCGCGCATGGTGACGCCAGGCCGCACCAGCTGCATCAGGTCCTTGTCGGACGACACGACCACGACCTCGGTGCCGACGGCCTCCGCGGCGCGGGCGAAGGTGGCGATCAGGTCGTCGGCCTCGTAGCCCTGCTGCTCGATGCACGGCAGGTTGAAGGCCCGCGTCGCCTCGCGGATCAGGCCGAATTGCGGCACCAGGTCCTCCGGCGGATCGGGTCGGTGCGCCTTGTACTCCGGATAGATGTCGTTGCGGAACGTCACCGCGCTCTTGTCGAAGATCACGGCGATGGCGTCGCCGTCGTCGCTGCGCATGTTTTCCAGCAGGCGGTGCAGCATGGCGCAGAAGCCGTGCACCGCGTTGGTCGGCGTGCCGTCCGACCGGTTCATCGGCGGCAGCGCATGGTAGGCGCGGAAGATGTAGCCGGAGCCGTCGACCAGATAGAGGCGTTTGGGTGCAGTCTCGGGGGTTTCGGCGGCGGCGCTGGACATGGTCCCTGTGTAGCCGATTTGCACCGGGTGCGACACCGCGACGGCGCGGCACTGCGGTCGGGCGCCATGCGCAAACTCGCCTCTCACGAGAAAATAGGTTGTGGGCCCACCGGTCCGATCCCACGCCTTCAGGTAGTACAAACGGCATCGAGAGCGCCCGTGTCCTTCCTGTGGCAAATGACGTTGGCGGCACGCACCCGCGCGCGCCTACGGGGCCGCGCGCGACCCGCCAAACGGTCGATGGCCACCGGCCGCAGCCAAGAACGACTGTTGGATCGACCAACAGAATAGGCGTTTTATCAATGGACTATAGAGATACCGGATCATCGCCGCGGGGATTTGCCCCGACGCGCAACGCTGCGCGGTTCGCCCCGCCGCTCGTTTTCGCGTAGCCGTTGCGGCCTGCCGACAGGGGCGGATACCCGCAGCGTAGGGTGCTACCTGCGGCAGGTCAGTGATGCCGGTCACATACGCAGGTAGCACAAGCGACGCTAGAATAACTTTCGAGCGTTGGACGGCCGGGACCTGCGACTGCGTGCCAGGGAGGCGCCAGTAGCCCGGATTGCAGCCGCCCGGCGTTCGCCATGCGCTGTCTTTCGAGCGCCCAACCAAACTCCGGCAAGGAGGAGCACAGAAAATGGCTGAAGCACTCAATCTCACCCAGCTGGCCAAGGACCTGAAAGACGCCGGCGCGCCATGGGAGATGGACGAGTCCACCGACATGGCGATGATGACCGAGGACGAGCGAAGCCGACGCCTCGGTTTCACCCCGCCCCCGGGCGAGATCCAGTTGGTCGAAGCGGAAAAGATCGCCGCTGCCGCGACGGCGCCCACCGCCGCCGAAATCGAGGCCGAGGCGATCGGCGCGCCCGCCGCCTACGACCTGCGCAACGTCGGCGGCAAGAACTACACGACGTCCGTGAAGAATCAGGGCGGCTGTGGCTCGTGCGTCGCCTTCGGCTCGGTCGCGGTCATGGAGACCACGCTGAAGCGCGGCCGCAACAACCCGAACCTGGCGATCGACCTGTCCGAGGCGCAGATGTTCTACTGCCACGCCGCCGAGGAGGGCCGCAATTGCGGCAACGGCTGGTGGCCGGACAACGCCTTCAAGAAGGGTAAGGCGAAGGGCGTCACCTTCGAGGCGTACTTCCCCTACACGGCCGGCAACCAGGCCTGCAACGTCGGCTCCGGCTGGCAGCAGAACCTGGCCAAGGTGACGGGGCACAAGAAGCTGAACTCGCGCAACGAAATCCGCAACTGGATCTCGACCCGCGGCTCGGTGACCGGCTGCTTCATCGTCTACCAGGACTTCCACAGCTACCGCTCGGGCGTCTATCGCCACGTCTCCGGCAACTCGGTCGGCGGCCACTGCGTCGAGATCATCGGCTACGACAACGCGCAGGGCTGCTGGATCTGCAAGAACAGTTGGGGCGCCAACTGGGGCGAAGGCGGCTACTTCAAGATCGCCTACGGTGAGGCCAACATCGAGACATGGGCCGGGCCTTACGGCGTCGAGGGCGTGTCGCTGAGGACCTGGAACCGCAACACCAAGGTCAACGGCCTGTGGAGCAACAACGCAGACCGCAACGCCTGGGCGCACCTCACCGGGGTCGGCTGGCGCAAGGTCGCGACCACCAACGCCGCGGTGCATCACGCGATGCTCGCGGAGCTGGTCGCCGCCAAGGGTGCCAACCGCCGCGTCGACGCGTTGGAGACGGACAAGAAGATCGAGCAGGTCTACGTCATCTGACCCGCTTCGATCCTCGACCGAAGACGAAACACCTGAACCCAAGAGAGGTCCAAAATGGCAGATCCACGTCTCATGGAGCCGGATCCCACGGTCAATCCCCAGGTCACCGACGCCGTGACGCAGAGCGCGGCCGAGGGCGCCGAGGCGCCGACCATGGAGGCCGAGGCGGTCGTCGCCGAGGCGAGCTTCGCGCACCTGGCGGAACCCGGTCAGCGGCCGCCGACCGAGGTCCTGGTGGAAGCCGAAGCCGAGGGCATCGCCGCCTGGCACAACGGCAAGAAGATCGTCGCGCTGTGGAGCAACGCCTCGCCGCGCAACGCCTTCATCTCCGTGCCGGGCATGGGCTGGAAGCGGCTGTCGAACGCCAACGACAGCTCCTACGTCAGCCTGACCATGCTGGCGAGCCACGCGGAGCAGACCAACTCCACCGTCAACCTGCGCCTGGAGGCCGACGGCAAGGTGCACGAGATCTACGTCTGGTGACACCGCCATGACCGGCACGGTCCACCTGGGACCGGGCGACGCGGGCCGCGAGGTCCGCGTCGCCGCCGGCGGCTCGATCGTGCTCGAGCTGCCGGAGAACCCGACGACCGGCGTGCGCTGGAACCTCGCCGCCGTGCCGGCCGCGCTGGTGCTGGTGCGCGACGACTACCGCGCCTCGCCGGCCGATACCGGCATCGGCGCGGGCACGACGCGCATCCTGGAATTCCGCGGCGACACCCCCGGCCGCTACGCGCTGCACCTGCGCCGCCAGCAGGAGTGGGAAGGCGACGCCTCGACGGACGCGGAGTTTGATTTCACGCTCGTGGTCGGCGACGTCTAGAGGTTGCCGCGCCGCGAACGCCCCCTCCCCTCAAAGCACCGGGCGTGCCGCCGAGGGCAGCCCGTCCGCCACCTTGCCCCACGCCGTGCGGGTCAGTTCCCAGCGGCCGTGGTCGGCGTCGGCGCCGGCGCCCAGATGGCCGAACCCCAGCTTTTCGAGCAGCTTCAGCGAGCCGGCGTTGTCCGCGTGCGTCTCCGCCAGCACGCGCACGACGCGGCCGTCGGTGAAGGCGCGGGTGAGCAGCGCCGCGACGCCCTCGGTCGCGAGCCCGCGCCGGCGGTGCGCCCGCACCACGGCATAGCCGATCTCCACCTCGCCGGCGGCGGCCGGCGGCCCCTTGAAGCCGATGCCGCCGACGATCATGCGTTCCGGGCGGTACTCGACCAGCCACAGCCCCCAGCCGGCGAGCGCCGGCATGGCCGCCAGGTGATCGGCGTGCTCATGGAGCATCGCGGCGAGGGTGCGTCGGGGAAGTCGCGGTGCAGCACGGCGCCGGCCAGCCGGCCGGCCTGGCCGCGGTCGCGGGCCAGCGCCGACGCCAGTTCGGCGTCGACCGGGCGCAGCTTCAGGCGGCGAGTCGGGATCGGGTCGGGCACGGCGGCCGGCTTGCGGGCGGGCGCCAGGGCTCAGTGGTCCGCCGGGACGGCACCGGCCTTGAGTTCGAAGCGGCAGCCGCAATACGGGCAGTCGACGTGGTCTTCGTCGCCCATGTTGAGGAACACCCGCGGGTGGCCCAGCGGCCCGCCGTCGCAGGCCACGGTCCGCGTCTCGACCTCGACTGTCTCGACCGGCTCCACCTCAGACACCCCCAAATGAACCCGACTCGCGCGCGTTTGACCGCGGCGCGCGGCGGATGATACCCGTTGCCGCCGCCCCGGCAAGCCCCACATGTGCCGGGCAACCGCGCGAAAAGCCCGCCGCCAATGCCCGCGTCCGACCTGTCCCTGTCCGACCTGCCCCCGTCCGACCGGTCTGCGCCCGAGCTGCCCGACCACGCCATCCAGGCGCACGGGCTCGACAAGGTCTATGCGCCGTCCGGCGGCCAGCCGGCGATGCACGCGCTGAAGGCGGTCGACCTGGAGGTGCCGCGCGGCAGCCTGTTCGGCCTGCTGGGTCCCAACGGCGCCGGAAAGTCGACGTTCATCAACATCCTGGCCGGCCTGGTGATCAAGACCGGCGGCCAGGCCAGCATCTGGGGCCGCGATATCGACGCCGAGCCGCGCAATGCGCGCGCCGCGATCGGCGTGGTGCCGCAGGAACTGAACATCGACCCGTTCTTCACGCCGCGCGAGCTGTTGGAAGTGCAGGCCGGGATGTACGGCGTGCCGCAGGCGGCACGGCGCACCGACGAAATCCTCGCCGCCGTCGGCCTGGCCGACCGCGCCGGCGCCTACGCGCGCACGCTGTCGGGCGGCATGCGCCGGCGCCTCCTGGTCGCCAAGGCCATGGTGCACAACCCGCCGGTGCTGATCCTCGACGAGCCGACCGCCGGCGTCGATATCGAGCTGCGCCAGAACCTGTGGGCCCATGTGCGCAAGCTGAACGCCGCCGGCACGACGGTGGTGCTGACGACGCACTACCTGGAGGAGGCGGAGGAGCTGTGCGACCGCATCGCGATCATCAACCACGGCCAGGTGATCGCCTGCGACACGACCGAGCGGCTGGTGCGCCGGCTGGACCGCAAGGAGCTGCGCATCACGCTGGCCGAGGCGATCGCCGCCGTGCCGCCGCCGCTCACCGCCTTCGCCGCCGAGCTGGACCGCGACGGCCGCCTCATCGTCGGCTACCACACCGGCCAGACCGACATCGGCGCGATCCTGGCGGCGGTGAGCGACGCCGGGCTGACGATCCGCGACCTCACCACCGAGGAGCCGGACCTGGAGGACATATTCCTCGAGCTGACCCGCGCCGCGCCGACACCGCGACCGGCGCCGCCGCCCACCGTGCGCCGCGCCGGGTGAGCCACTTCGCCCGCCTGGCGGCGCCGCTGCTCGCCGCCGCGCTCGCCGCCTGCGCCGTCGCCACCCAGCCGGCGGGCCCCCAGGCCGCCGCTCCCCAGCCGCCGGTGTTCGACGGCTTCGTCCTGATCACGGCCGACGGCACGCGCCTGCCGCTGCGCGTCTGGCTGCCGCAAGGCGAGGTCCGGGCGGTGGTCGTCGGCCTGCACGGCTTCAACGACTACTCGGCGATGTATCAGAACTACGGTCCCGGCGCCTGGCTGGCCGAACGCGGCGTCGCCCTCTACGCCTACGACCAGCGCGGCTTCGGCGCCGGCCCCTACACCGGCGTCTGGCCCGGGGCGGACCGGCTGGTGAGCGACCTGAAGGACGCCGTGGCGCTGGTCCGCGAGCGGCACCCGGACGTGCCGGTCCATGCCCTGGGCCACAGTATGGGCGGGGCGGTGGTGCTGGCGGCGCTGACCGACGCCGAGCCGCTTCAGGTCGAGGGCGCGATCCTGGTCGCTCCCGCCGTGTGGGGCCGCCGCACCATGCCGCCCTTGCAGCCGCTGGCGCTGTGGGTCGCCTACAACCTCATGCCCGGTGCCCGCTTCACCGGCGAGAGCGTCGGCGTGCAGGCGTCCGACAACATCGAGATGCTGCGCGGCCTGGGCGCCGACCCGCTGTTCATCAAGGAGACCCGCGTCGACGCCATGAAGGGCGTCGTCGACCTGATGGACCGCGCGCTTGCCGCGGCGCCCAACCTCAACGGTCCCGTCTTGCTGCTCTACGGCCTCAAGGACGAGGTGACTCCGCCCAACGCGACGCGGGTGTTCCTGCGCGACCTGGCGCCCGACCCGACGATCCGCATCGCCATCTACGCGGACGGCTGGCACATGCTGCTGCGCAACCTGCAGCGCGAGGTGGTGTGGCGCGACATCGACGCCTGGCTGGAAGACCCCGCGGCGCCGCTGCCGTCGGGCGCCGACACGGTCGATCCGATCGTACTGACGCAGGCGCTGGAGGACCGCCCGCAGTAGGGCGCGTCCAACTGACCCAAGCCCTCATGCTGAGCCGAGTCGAAGCACGAGGGCGTCTCGCGCGGCACGGGCCTCGTCCTTCGACACGCTCGGGATGAGGCCCTTGTGTTCGGCCGCGCGACGCCGCGCAGCCACTGAGGCACTGCCAACCCGCTCAAGCCCTCATGCTGAGCCCGTCGAAGCACGAGGGCGTGGCTCGCGGGGCCGGGCCTCGTGGCCGTGCAGCGCCCGGCGCCCTACACCGCCGTCACATAGGCCGAGAGGCCGCGCACGTTTTCGTCCATGCGCAGGCGGTGGTCGACGGGGGCGAAGGCGCGCTGGCGGCAGTCCATGCGCGGACAGATGCGGCAGGAGACGCCGATCGGCACCGCCGCGTCGTCGTTGTCGAGCGCCATGCCGTCGGCATAGACGAGCGCGTGCGCATAGCGCGCCTCGCAGCCCAGGCCGATCGACAGCGTGCTCTGCGGCGCGCCCCAGCCGCCGCCCGCCTTCTGCACCGTGCGGGCGATGCAGAAATAGGTCACGCCGTCCGGCATGCGCGAGACCTGGGCGTTGATCGTGCCGGGCTGCAGGAACGCGGTGTAGACGTTCCAGCGCGGGCAGGCGCCGCCGTGGCGCGGGATGTGGATGCCCGAGAGCGTGAAGCGCTTCGAGACGTTGCCGGCGATGTCGACGCGCAGCATGTGGAACGGCACGCCGGCGTGGCCCGGCCGCTGCAGCGTCGTCAGGCGATGGCAGGTCTGCTCGAAGCTGGTGCGGAAGTGGTGCTCCAGCAACTCGATGTCGTAGCGCAGGCGCTGGGCGCATTCGAGGAAGCCGTCGTAGGGCATCAACAGCGCCGCGGCGAAGTAGTTGGTGAGCGCAATGCGGCCCAGCGCGTGGGCCTCGCTGCAGGCGTCGCTCTGAATGCCGTTGCGTTCCAGGAGTCCGTCGATGACGGGGCTGGCGTCCAGGAGGCCGATCTGCACGGCGAGCTGGAAGTTGCGGCTGGGCGAGTCGAGCGCGTCGGAGAGTTCGAGCTGCCGTGCGCCGGGATCGAAGCGCCGCGCCGCCGGCTGGTTGGGCGACGGTGGCAGCACCGTGACGCGCACGCCGTGCGCCGCGGCCAGGTGCTCGACCATGGCGGTAAAGCGCCGGCCGAGTTCCAGCCCCGCCGAGTCGGCGACCGCCCGGGCGGCGTCCTCCAGCTCGGCGAAGTAGTTGCCGTTGGTCTGGATCATGTCGGAGACCTGCTCCGACGGCAGCCGGTTGACGCCTTCGGCCGGCGCCGCGCGGCCGTCGCTCAACAGCTCGTTCATCACGCCGACGTCCTGGCGCGCCGCGCGGTAGGCGTCGTAGAGCGCCAGAACCCCGCGCGCCGCGGCCGGGCTGGCGCCGACCATGTCGCGCACGTCGTTGGTGCGCACGTCCTCGCCGTCCAGCGCCGCATCGCCGAACACCTCCATCAGGTCGGCGATCAGCCGCGACTCGTCGTCCTCGGCGAGATCCGCGAGGTCGAGCCCGAACACCTCGGCCAGGCGCAGCAGCAGCGGCACCGTCAGGTTGCGCCGATTGTGTTCGATGAGATTGAGGTAGCTCGCCGACACTTCCAGGCGCTGGGCTAGCTGTGCCTGGCTGAGGCTGCGCTGGCGCCTGAGCCGGCGGATCTTGCCGCCGATGCGTGGCGCCGTTACCGGCTTGCGTGGTTTCTCGTGTTGCATGCGCTGCACAACTCCGGCCCCCCGGATTGACATTCTTTACACGCCCGAGCGCCAGCTATGTAAAGTCTTCACGCTTTTTCTCATTGAATATGAAGAACTTATTGCCGGACGACTCGAAGCCGTAATCTACTGGCTTTCACGTCGCGTGTCTATTGCGGCGCACAATCGCGGCTGACGCGAGACGCCGCGCCCCAACCGGAGTTTCCGAGCCATGTCGATCACCGACCTCATCGCCATCGAAGCCCGTGCGACCACGCGCCACGCGCCCGACGCCGGCGGTGGGCCGGCCCCGGCACGCCAGCCCGAGCCGGATGAGCAGTGGCCGGCACCAGAGTGGGCGCGCGACCGCTGGGACGGCATCCGCCGCACCTACTCGCGCCACGACGTCGCGCGCCTCGCCGGCTCGGTGCGGCTGCGCCACTCCCTGGCGGAGCAGGGGGCGGAGAAGCTGTGGCGCCTGCTGCACGAGGAGGACTTCGTGCCCACCCTGGGCGCCTTCACCGGCAACCAGGCGGTGCAGCACGTGCGCGCCGGCCTGAAGGCGATCTACCTCTCCGGCTGGCAGGTCGCGGCCGACGCCAACCTGAGCGGCCAGACCTATCCCGACCAGAGCCTTTACCCGGCCAACAGCGTGCCGCAGATCGTCAGCCGCCTTAACGCGGCGCTGATGCGCGCCGACCAGATCCAGACGCTGGAGAAACTCGACGGCACGGCCGACGAGGACATCGACTTCCTGGCGCCGATCGTCGCCGATGCCGAGGCCGGCTTCGGCGGCCCGCTGAACGCCTTCGAGCTGATGAAGGGCATGATCGCGGCCGGCGCCGCGGCGGTGCACTTCGAGGACCAGCTGGCGTCGGAGAAGAAATGCGGGCACCTGGGCGGCAAGGTCCTCGTCCCGACCTCGACCTTCGTGCGCACGCTCAACGCCGCGCGCCTCGCCGCCGACGTCATGGACGTGCCGACGCTGGTGATGGCGCGCACCGACGCCAACTCGGCGCAGCTCATGACCAGCGACGTCGACGAGCGCGACGCGCCGTTCCTGACCGGCGAGCGCACGGCCGAGGGCTTCTACCGCATCACCGGCGGGCTGGACTGCGCCATCGCGCGGGGCCTGGCCTACGCGCCCTACGCCGACCTGATCTGGTGCGAGACGGCGACGCCGGACCTCGACGAGGCCAAGCGCTTCGCCGAGGCGATCCACGCCACCTACCCGGACCAGATGCTGGCCTACAACTGCTCGCCGTCGTTCAACTGGGCGAAGCACCTGGACCGCGACACCATGGAGCGCTTCCAGCGCGAGTTGGGGGCCATGGGCTACAAGTTCCAGTTCGTCACGCTGGCCGGCTTCCACAGCCTCAACCTGGCCACCTTCGAGATGGCCAAGGGCTACCAGGCCCGCGGCATGGCGGCGTACTCGGAGCTGCAGGAGCACGAGTTCGCGGCCGAGGTCGACGGCTACACCGCGACCCGCCACCAGCGCGAGGTCGGGACCGGGTATTTCGACGCGGTGTCGAACGCGGTGAGCGCCGGCCAGGCTTCGACCACCGCCATGGCCGAGTCGACCGAGGCGGCGCAGTTCTGAACCCTGTAGCGCCGCTTCCGCTGGCGCGCGGCCGGCCCTTCACGGGGCCGGCCGCGGCCATGTCCGCACCGCCCTAAAGGCCGAACCGCAGGCCGACGACGACGTTGTGGGTCTCGTAGTCGACCGTCAGCGACGAGCCGGTCGACGACGCCACGCTGGGGTCGTCGGTCGCGAAGTAGCGGTAGCCGACGTCGAGCTTGAGCGACCCGCCGAGATCGTACGACGTGCCGGCGCCGACCTGATAGGCGAACACGGTCTCCGAGTCGTCGGCGAGGTTGCCGCCGGCGCGCCAGTTGTTGACGTCGACCCGCGCCACTCCCATACCGCCGCCGAGATAGGGGCCGAAGCGCCCGCCGGTGTCGAATTCGTAGAATGCGCTGGCGAGGCCCGAGAGCGCGGCGATCGTGCCGTTCGACGACGAGCGGCCGCCCTCCGCCGTGATCGGCAGGCCGCCTGCGCTGCGCACGTCGAAGCTGTCGACGCTGGCCTGGCGGTAGCCGACTTCCGCCTCCACCCGCAGACCGAAGTCGAAGGCGTAGCCCACGGCCCCCAGACCGCCGAAGCCGACCTCGTAGTTGGCCTCGATATCGGCGCCGGCGCCCGTCACCGTCGAGTCGGGCTGGTAGAAGGTCGCGAACTGCCCGGCCAGATAGAGGCCGTCGCGGCTTTCCGCGTCTAGCGTGTCGCGCGACGCCAGCGCCGATTCGCGGCGCGGTTGCTCGGGCGCGACGGGCGCCGGCGCGGGCGGCGGCTCGGCTGTGGCGACGGGTTCTGGGGCGACGGGTTCCGGCGCAGGCGGCGGCTCGGCTGTGGCGACGGGTTCAGGAGCGGCGGGTTCAGGAGCGGCGGGTTCAGGAGCGGCGGGTTCAGGAGCGGCGGGTTCAGGAGCGGCGGGTTCAGG
>Ga0209786_1000508_pt1 | contig 13363 bp, 11 predicted proteins | sample WorMetilvaeELBA2_FD_187405 | JGI IMG/M metagenome (GOLD analysis project Ga0209786, IMG submission 187405) | Marine gutless worms symbiont microbial communities from Max Planck institute for Marine Microbiology, Germany - Olavius ilvae ELBA.2... ...
AAATAAATGGACGGATGGATGACGAACAAAGAACCATGGGAACCAACGAACAAGAAAACGAAAGTGACCACGTGAAAACGACGTCGCCAAGAGTACATTGCTTTATTAATTATGCAGCCTATAAGAGCCCAAGTATACCGCTCACTGACCATCGCAAAGCCTGTGCAATTTTTTAGTCCGATAAGTCTGCTTCAGTGTCGTCATTACTACACTGCTCTATCTCTATCATTGCGTAAGTATGTAACTCGCTGGCTGGGTCGCTCGTGTGCCAAATAAGTAGCGAGTGCGACAATCGATACATGCACTTCGTTTTCGTTAAGTTACTGTGATTGAATTACACTAAACATTTCAAACATTTGTCATATCTCTAAACCTGATTCATTGCAAAATAAGGGAGAACTTACACGGAATCGAATGTTTCCATATGAGGATCCAGAATGCTTCTGCAAGACTGTGTCCTAACCGGATCTTTCACCAATATCTACACAACATCGCACCATCACGACAAAATCTAAAACTCAACTTTTACCGGTTCCTTATTATTAAACGAAAGTTAATAAAGGCGAATTGACTTAGTATAGCGGTCGGTGACAAACTGCACAATTGATACAAAATACAAAATATATCACTTTTAATACTTCTTTCAGTAGCAACAACTGAATAACTTACGATAACGTCAGGAGCTTTGTATCCAGTCCACAAAGTCCCTGTGACGGAGGCAAATTGGAGCTTCAGAATTCTGGAGTTTGTTCCTGCCGTCGGAACGGCACGCATTCGCAAACTGTGATTGGTGAAAGGTGGATCCGTGGCAGAGAATGTGACAGAACAACTGGACACGGTCAGACCGATGTGTTTCTCCAGCTGGAGAGAGACAGAACAACCAGGACATGAGACAGGAACAGTGAGTTGATAAAACAGCTCCACGTACGGCGTGCTCTCCCACATCTCGATCTGATATTCCATCTCTGACATCGTCTCCTAACACATGTACACGGTTGAGATACGGTAGTTGTATATTAGTGTAGTTTCCGAAGTGAAGAGATTCCGAAATGTAGTTGTATGCTATTGTCATTGTTGTTATGTTCTTTCACGTTCTTTTGTTAGGTAAGGTGATTAGGCTATTTTTGACAAGTTGCAGAACTGAAAGGATATTAAAAATTCAGAGATAACAACTACACACGCAGTCATTAGCCGTGCCGAATCACTTAAAGGGAACGTATGGGACACACTTATTTATATAGCAGTATGCAGAATCAGATGTGAAACTCAGAAGGTTGTCTGCAACAGATGAATAAGGCGATGGAAGTTGTAACTCGTTTCCACGCCCGTAGAGATTAAAGGAACTAAGACGTATTTGCGTCGCATTGCTTATTTCTGCACTTATTCTTAATTCGTGTGTGTCTGTGTGTGTCTATGTCAGATTTTTGTATCATGGCAGTATTGCAAGCTTCCAAAAAATAACTCACTGTGTTGAAGAAATCACACCAAGACTTATTTCAGTAAAATGAGACTATACATAATAACGTTTTTTTCAGGTGTAAAACATCGAATTTTCTGCCTTGGATAGCATGTTACAGCAGTCATTCAAGGGTAATCGAAATAACATCGTAAAATCGAATACAAACCATGTCGTTGTATACTGTGTATCCGTACGCAGGAAGGCAAGAATAGTTGTAGCTGACCTACATAACATCCGTTAATATAGATTAAATTTGACAACAAGATAATTGCTAACAGTAACTTCTTATCCATTAATTAGTAATATTTGTATTAATATTATTAATTATTAGCATAATTTACCATAACTGCTTATTTGATTTTCGTTTTACTACTGCTTTCAATACCAGGCTACGAGTAAATGTTCATATAAAAAATCTACAGCTAAACCTAATCCCTTGCCAAACTACACGCACAAAAGAATGTAACTTTATATTAAAACTGTCAATGTGTGAAGACATCCATGATTGAATAACAGCAGGTAATAGATGATTTTGAAGTTTCTTCAAGGCTTTACTTTTAAGTAAGATGCTGTCATCAAAGCAAGGCTTTTTTGTCAGCAACATTTTTGTCAGCAAGGTTTTACATTTAAATTCCACATAAGAACGCAAGAATATAGAGTGCAAAGTGAATTTACTTACAGCCCAGAACCATATTCCAACAAAATACGACGTGTGACTGGGAATAAACTGATCGCCGGAATTCTCCACTCGAAAGCCACAAGAAAACTGCACGCACAATCACAAAGCTATATGTATGTTGGCTTCTTCTATATCACCACATTGGCAGACATTGAGACAATACTGAGTATTTACAATATTCAGCGTCATCCGTAAGTCTCATTGATAGGATAAACCGACTAGATGCAGATGTATAAATGATCGTAACTGTCGATATTCCGAACTGGGTCTAGAAAATTAGAAGACGGTGGTAAAAGTTACAACCGACTACGAAATCGTGACAGCATTGGTCATAGCACAGACAGCAAACTACGCATATTCTTTCTTGATGATACACAGTACTATTCTGCCGAAACGTCGTATCTTACCACTTGGCCGAAGTGTGCGCCAAAGTCTTCCGTAGTAAAATTGACTTCCAATGCAGATGCAGTTGCAGTTTTGACCGGCAGACTACTGTCCACTTCACCGTCGAACAACAACGTGACTTCGAACACTGCGATCCTCGTTCCGAGGTAGTGTGGCAGTCCACAGGTGAAGTAATATTCTATGTATGACTCGTGATAGACGAGCAACGGACCCAAGAACTCAGGTTCAGTCCTGTTTAAATCGTCTAAACAGCAACATATTAGTGTTGACTGCTTTGATCAATAAGGACAACATCATCAACAGCTACAACAACAAAGCATTCCTTTATCAAATACTAACCGTAGATGCCCTCCTACGTGCAAACTGTTATTGAATGCATGAGCCCTCTACATACGCATATGTGGCTAAAGCAATTGACGTTATTGCTATTAACTACTTATTTACGATTTCAATTTCCGCCTTTGTCTCCTTTTATTATGTACCAAAACACTCACGTCATCACGTCAATATCACATTTGGGGGTACGCCGTACGGGAGCCGAATTTTTCGGTAACACATAAACATCAAACCGACAAAAAACACAACTCTTCATCTTGTATACTAGTTCAGATAATGTGTCGCTGAGAAATGTTTGTCTTATGCAAGACGCAGTGAAATGAGTCGTGCTAGCTCCGTGTCATCGCTGACTAGCATGGAACACTTAGAAAAGGGACCAAACGTCGCGATCTGGTGGATCGATAATTCCTTGATTCGGAATAATATGTACCTGAGATTGGAAGTATTACCAGACCATATCCAACAGGAAACTCAGCTATCGCTGACAAACCGCGCGACGCATTTAGAGGTCAGTAAAGGTCAATAAACATGATACCATTCCATATGTTAGGTATTGTTTCCTAATAGTGTGCTTTTGCAACACTGTACCTATGTTTTTTTGAGATATTCGACTTGTAAGTATACAGTGACCTCAAACGCGGGTTGGGGTCACTTAAGGTCATCGGAACCTACACGGTCGATCCGGCGCCTATGGCTTCCAATTAACATCCCTAGCAACCATGGGCCTATCGCGTACCGTTTACAAGCAACGAACGATTTCAGTCGAAAATCGCAAAATTTTCCAACCCCCTGTACTTTGCGCACCTGATGAAGGGGTTCCACTTGGAATTGGTCACCGTCGCTCGGGTCAGAAAAGGAGAATGATTAGCTGCCGGGCGGAGGAAGTGTGATGATATATTCCGCCGTCTGGATTCAATCCATCAACGTGGTAGACAGACAGACAACGGACACCGGGCGACAGAAAAGACGGCGCTTACGCATATTGGGCGGTAAAAATCACTTATTTCTTCGATGTCCCATTTGCTAATAATAGTAAAACAAACTCGGTTGAAGTCGAACTACAGCGACATTGTATAATCTCCTGACATTCAGGATGTTCTGCAAAATCGGAAGGAGATTCACGATTTCTCGGATGCAGAATCGAGACTAATCCTGTTCAGTCGCAAGTACTGATATTGATGTAGCAAATTTCACAGATATCCGTTCCAAAAGTTTTCGAATTTTCCTGCGCGGACGGATCTATTGTCACTCAATGTAAGCGTCGTTGCTTGCTTTGTTGTCATAAATGAATACTAAAACATGAGTTACATTTGGTAGAATACCTGGTGACAGAGTCGGCCGGATCGCTGCAGTAGCATTATCCAGATCTGACACAGTCGATTCTGCAGCAAAATGTTTACTTTCTGTTAGCAATCTTCTTAATATGTAGTAGCGTACAGCCGTGGTAAGTGTGACACGCAGTCACGAAAATAGCTGTACGCTGAATGTGAATACAGGTTTGCTTTTCCCAGTGGGTTGTGTACAGTGTTTGTCTTCGTTCGGCGTCAGAGTATGTAGGCATAAAGAAAAGGGAAAGTTAATTTGGGTACGCTGTGAGACCGACATTTGTGATGGGAGGCGCGTCTGACCTCAAGTAACACGTCCTGCACGTGTTACCCTGCCATGCGTGATCGTTATGCATTAAACATTGCAGACATAAATTTAGTAGTACCCAAAATATTGGGAACGTAGCCTTCCACAACATGTGTTACAATGCCGAACGTGGTCGTTATGTGTCAAATATCAATGCTTAATATCAACAGATTTCTGTCTGGTTTACACCTGATCCTGATTTTGACTACAATCCGGATCGATGATAACTATCGAAAGTTTGTCGTCCTCACTTGTCAATTAGTGGCAAATTTGATCGAGATCAATATAACTTATCGATTTATACTGTTGACTCACAGTAAGTAAGTAAGTATGTAAGTAAGTAAGTAAGTAACTACATTAAAGTGCGCCAAAAAGCCAGCTCAGCTGGCTTAATCTGCGCACTGACCAATGTTTTCAACGCCAGAGACTTCCGTACACAGACACCCGTACGGATCGTAGTAACTAGAGTAATGTCAGTCACTGGCATTGGCAAATTTTGATTTATGCATCGGGAATAATTAAATACCTGGAAACAATATCGCCACGGTAACTGCAGTTACATCGTCCGGAACAGTTGCTCCTACAAGCAAAATATGTAAGTTCTTATGCGATCATCGCCAGGAGCTACAGCATTATTTGCACATTGGAGAGGCTTACCAACAGTTTGTATCGATAGTAACATCGACAAACTCAAAAGTCGCAGTTATTATGACTAGTGAAAAATAACATTTAATGTAGTAACGGATCGGATGCACGAACCGTCTCAAATATCAGAATTGCAGTATTTCGCTCTTCCGGAGAATACCACAAACAACTGCTTACTATCCATTCGATTAGCAACAGACTCCTCAACACAGACCGTCTATCGAGTGCGGGATCGTAATCAGGACCACAGACTTTGGAACGATATGATAAAAAAAAAATCAAAATAATTTACAGGACTTATAACACATATAAAGGTTAAAAACCTATCAGTTTAAAACTCACTGTAAGGGTGACAGGCATAACTCTAAAACTGCAAATATCATTTTACCAGGACTCATGATAAAACAAAGGTGAACGTCCTCACGTCTGCAAGCGGAATGGTATTCAAATTCATTGAACTGCATTATGTTGGTTGAAACAACTCATCTCATCCAAGGTGAATAGGCTACTATATTTCGCTTGCAGACGTAAGGACGTACACCTTTATTTAATGTGTACGCTGAATGTGAATAAAGGTTGCTTTTCCCAGTGGGTTGTGAACCGTGTTTGCCTTCGTCGATGTCAAAGTACGTAGGCATAAAGAAAAGGGAAAGTTAATTTGGGTACGCCGTGGGCCCGCCCTTTGTGATGGGAGGCGTGTCTGACCTCAAGTAACGCGCCCTACCCCACGTGTTACCCTGTCGTACGTGATCTTTCTGCATTAAACGGTGCAGACATAAATGTAGTATATAATATAATTCATATTGACAGAATTAAGTCACCGGTTGGTATAAATGCGGTCCACGAAGTATCATTGTGCGTTGGATCACAACGTTCCAGCGGATTCCAGGGATTAACCTCATCGGCCTCGAAGCAGTTTCCGTTGATTAAACAGGTATCCGTCTATATAGCAACACACAATTGTAGATATCGTCAGAACAGTAGTCCCACAGCGCGATACTATTACTCAGTTCTCGTCTGCATTCCGCTGCTGGTTTTGTGTCATAACGGTTGAACGATTCGTCATTTTTTTCACCACGTGGTAGCACCATCACAACAGTTTTTTATTCACTGGGACTTTACATAATTCCTAGGGGAACACCGTATTCGGAGACGTTAAATGCAACGAGATGGGAAAATTTAAGATTTTCGACGGAAGAAGTCGTCATCTGTCTCGCAGACGACACGGTGGATAATATGTATCACTCGTCGGAAGTCGTAGGTACCCGATGGATCAGTCGGAATTTTCCGACGACCTTGAGTGACCTCAAAAGGCGAGACCGTTTGACATAGATTGACCACATTGGGAGATTTTGGAATGGTAACATATGTTGGGAGCACTATTATTTCTTTACCTATTGCAAAAGAAGCCAAAAGTTGACAGCAAATCTGCGATACTTTTATGCTTTTTACCGCTACTGTGTATACGGTGTTTGTTGTGGTATTGTTATAAAATCTCAGTTGGATAGAAGAATCTATTCAATTTCATATCCTTATTTCTCATACACTCGCAATGAAGATTACCTTCTGTTGGCAAGCGGGGGCATCGTCGGTGCACACGAGACACTTGGAGTCGAATACAAAGACGGTTGTCTGGTTGCTGAATGTCACGTTGTCATTGGACACCGACACCAACCACGTGAGACTCGACCACGTTATTTCTATGTCCACTATTGAGAACGGCATGTCACACTGAACCTCGAACGCTGATACTAGCTCGGCTGGCGTGAAGAAAATCTCCCTTGTCTCATATAATTCCTGCAAATATTATCAACGTAATGCATTATCGTGCAGACTATCAAAATATGCGACTGCATTTAACACATCTTCGGATAAGTTCATGCGAGCCACCGCCGACTGGCAGTACTTCAAGCTGTTCAACGTGCCCTCCGCCGGCCGAACCGATCGCCGATAACATTGTCTTCATTAACGACAGCGGCAGCTTTAGTAATTTACAGACATGTGATATCAAAATGTAAGCTATTAATGAGAACAAACGTTAATCTATCTACACGTTTTATCACCGCTCTCCCCAGGTTAAAGTTCGGAGATCGGATAACCGCACATGTGAGCGGTGGTGTTCATGAAACAGTGCAACAGCATCTGATAGCATTTGTCCAGTTGCCGAATTGGTAGTCAAACGTTTTAACCATTCGGCAATGGCTGCTCAATGGTACAACCGTTTTACGGCCATTCGTTCAAGACAACCTGGGTGATCCGGTACCAGAATATGTCGAACATTTTAACCCACGCGACGAGCATGATCTTTTTCCAGCACATTCCCATGGGCAGGACCAAGAGATGTTCGGACACTTTCAAACGGCTAACCTAGTTTCGCCACTGTCCTGCGCAATACCCCGATGAGTCTTCACCCTTTACTGCAGAACAAAGCATCTACCTTTATTATCTTCAAATTCCATGGTTCTGCAGTAGTACCAATTTAGTTTCAGTCACAGGTCTGTGATACTTACGAATCTACAGATGAATGTTTCGGTGAACGTGAACTGTATGAGAAATAGTGAGACGAAGGTGCACGGATTTAGCGCTCGGGCGTCACACACTGGGACACGTACTCCAGTGATCACTGGCGGTGAACCTTCCGTGATTGAACAGTCAACGCCGATATAACCTGCCGCACGTGAACAAACAACGTTAGAAACATCTCCGAACATATGTCCTCCAAGGAAACGTTGTTGCACGTTAACTGAAATGATTGTGATACACATCACCTTGCGAATCATAAGTATGGAACATGAACCAGAAAGAGTGTGCGAACACATGTTTCAGCACAACAGCTGATAACAGCATCGAGACCAGAGCTCGTCGTCACAGCAAAACAAAAAGAATTTCATGACAACGTCATTTTAATATCGTATGACTTCACACATTAGCTATTTCACACAGTAACTGAGAATTCCATTCCGTGACACATAAAAAGACCGTTCGGTATGTCGGCTTTCAAGGATGCACCAGATAATACCTAACCATTTGAAACTGGAAACCCACACAACGTCCAGCGTTCCGTACCGTTAGAAATTGGCTGTAACGTGACTAGTCTTGTGCTTCTTGCATTTCAAACGACACATTTGGAACAATTTCATGTTTGAAAAGCAGCGTAGAGGAACATAACTCCCGAACGACTTGCGGTTGTCGGTCAAGTCGTTAGAAACATTTAGGTCTAGGCCGAAACCCTTTCTGTTTGGACACTGACCATTCGACAGACCATTTGCTACTGCGTGCGAATTTGGGCAATATAAATAGCATTATTTTTCGCCCACCAGCACAGAGCCGGAAATTACCGGAAAATAATCTTCTGGGTTGGCAAAGATTGGCCAGGTGAAAAATGTGGCAACTTGACTTATCTGTTTTTTGCTGGAAATTCTTACCTTTCGTCTGGTCAATAATGGACTGCATATACCACTCAAGTAGCGTTTTTTATCATTTTAATTATTGCATAATAAATTTTGAACGTGAAATTCGGTGTGCTTGTTGACATTGGTGAGTTCTGTTTTATCTGTGGTAAAAATTCGGCGAAATTCCAACGAACGGTTGCGTCAAGCAATTTGACAAAGTTGTTGAAACTTTGACCGCGATTTTGCAAAAGTGCAAATTTCGGACATACCTGGTTATTGCACGGCACCCCTCAATTGACACATTAAATCATCAACATTAATATTGAAAAGAAACTGATAAAATAATGTTATACTAAGTTTGGTAGTACCTGTGACACAGACGCAACGAGAGTTAAGGCACTGCCCGTTGGCACTGCAGACAGGTTGACCGGGACACACAACCGATATAATCTGTTCGATGATAACAGTTATGTTCACACTGAAGATGCTGACGATCTCTACGGAACTGTTGAACGTCTGAATGGCCTGCTCGACTGTCTGGTTATCTGACTGAATGATGCTCCAGACACAGATCTCCACGAAGTTCGACAGAACACTTGCTGTCACCGAGTCCGCTGCGTCAGTCAACTACGGTATAAAATAAATCTACATAACAGTCATAATGTTGACCAAACGATGAACTAAATAATCCTGAAAATGATGTTAGTTTCACTAGCAATAATAACACGAGGGCCTATATTACAGGCATAATCTATCATCCTTACCAGCAAATCCAGCATGCAGCTCTGCGAGATGAATTCCAGACCGAGTACAGTGAAGTTGCTGCAAAGAGAGAAGACATCAGATTCCAGTATCGGTGCCTGACAGATACGTCTGGCTTCAGTCTCGTTAATTCCGCTCGGTGTTGGCCATGTTACATTCCGATGCCGCGGTTCTGATGGAGGACTCACTACTGGCGGTGCAGCGGTGTCGTCAGCTGTGATTACGCCATTCTCCGACTGTGCGGTGCTGGAAATGATACGAAACACAACCGATTAACTTAACCGCAGGTTCATAGCTTTTCTCACTAAATACTAAATGCCCATGACGTCCGTAATCTGGAAACAATCGCAGAAGGCTACATGACAAACACAATACATAACACTAAACTAATTTCTCTAGCGCCGTGGTGTCACAGCATACATAGATGCAAGGATGAAGATGAGGTTTTGAATTCTGATCTCCTATTATTCCCCGCCCAGGGGGCATTAAGCGATGATGCTGTCTGACGTCTGGCGTCCGACGTCTGTCTGACGTCTGTCACGTACATTGGGCCTAAGTCGAGAACACAGAGGCCTTGGAAGACTAAAATTGCCACAGAGGTAGCCCACGTCTACAGTCGGCGCAGAACGCGGCGGCCAGGCTGATCACACTGACAGGTCGGCGTGAGCACATCACACCCGTTCTAAGGGAACTACAGTGGTTGCCCGTTCGACGCTGCGTCGACTTCAAGCTGGTCACGTTCATGTACAAGACGCTGCACGGCCGGATACCACGGTATTTGTCGGGCGATTGTCAGCACATCTCCGACGTAAGTCGCCGACTTCGGTCGTCCGACGTCTACATTTGCCATGCTACGGACCAGAACTTGACTGGGTGACTGATCATCTGTTGCCGGACCACACATATGGAACAGTCTGCCGCCTAGTTGACAGCAATGCTTGCTTTAGGAGACACTTAAAGGGACATATGTTTGGCTGAGGCTGCGGCGCCTTGCGACTCTCTTTGTTGGCGCCGTGTGCAGATATACTTACTTACTTACTTACGTCGCACGTGACTCAGACACCAATTTCAAGATCAAAAGGTCAAAGGTCAACTTGTTGCTGATGTCTTAAATAGCCAACATGCCGGAACAGGTGCCAACTGGCGAATAAATAAGAAGATATTGCCGACTTGCAGGCCTGAGTGGGGGCACTGTGCCGGTCTTCCGCACAGCTTGTTTCACGGTTGCAAACTCAGCGCTCAGAGCCGTTCACCGAAACTGTTGACTACAGAGTTTCTGTCAATTTGAATCGACTCATTTCTGTTCAGCCTCCAGAGAGAGTTCAACACCTGTACTTCATTATTTGCAGATTTTTGTTACAAAACCATTTGATTTAAATGTACCACAGTGATTTTAAATTAATAACAGAATAGTGGACAACTCACCGATTGATGATGGCGTAGCAGCTTAGTGCGGCTGGAGCATCAAATACTATCCCCGGTAAGGCATCATATATAGTCATCCGCCCACAACTGTTTGATGTGTCGTGACAATCGCAGAGGCCAGGTAGGAGTAGTACACTCTGTTCGCACGTAACCGCCGTTATGTGTCCGTTTATTAGACTCTCATTCGCACTCAACCTGAAACACAACATCACTCTATATACTCGTTTTTAAATCCCTTATTCATCCATTTTAGATCACTCGCCGATTTCATCTAGAGTTGATGTTAACGACATCAGCTTCGCAGTGCACGTCCTCGATACTGAGCAGTTACTAATTAATGTCGCTTGTCTGCCAATGTGTGTCATTTCTATGTTACTCAGTAGTCAACGAAAGTACTTACTGCCGTTATTATTATGATTATGATTATTATTATTATTAATATTATTATGACTGTTATTATTATTACTATATACGATGACAGGTTTTACGAGCAAACAAGATATCGTTTAGCCTAATATGTGTAATATCAGGCGACTGACATGTATTTCTTGACGAATTCTATCGGTTGTAGATTGAACTCGTCCAAGTCCGTTCCTGCAGGAAGGTCGTCGTCTTGCTGTGCGTTGAAGTTGCCACACAGGCCTTCGGAGTTGCCAGCGTCCTCAGCCAGCGGGTAGACATTAACGTCAAGGTAGCAGCCTGCTTGACTTGTACACGTGTGCGTCGCAGTCACAATCGTGCCAGAGGGCATCGTTATCTGCCAAAACAGCACGTGAACAGTACCTGTAAGGTATGTGCGTTCCATATTATGCCTACATCCTTAAAATAACATTCGGCATTTTGATTTATATTCTGAAATTCATTTTGGTAACGAAATGCAAAGGTACAGATCACGAATCGCGATGGATTTTTCGGTAGACTACAATTACAGCGAGCAGTTAAAACTGTATTATCAATTGGCGTCAGACATGTGAGAATTGCAATTGTAATTCAGTTGCAATTAATATTTGGGCTAGTGTAATTGTCATTTTCAATTACTAAGACAAATTGGGTTTCTACAACCTTGCGTATGTTAAACGAGTTTGTAGAGTTTGGTTTAATCTTTGGCGTATGAACTCAGCTTTCTAGCGATTCTGAAGTGGTACTTTTATAACTTCTGTTGCTAGATGTCAATTTGTAATTTTGTTGCGAAATAAATAAATGCACAAGTAACGGACACCTCTACCCGACTACGCCGGGTTCAGCTTTTTCTAAATGTAATTGTAATCTAATTGACTTTCTTTTACAGCAGTTGTAATACTGTAATTGTAACAGAAACTGCAATTGTAACTATAACTGTCAGATTGCTTAAGTAATAATTTAAGTTGGAATTTTCTCAGTGTAATTAAGCCATATTTCCTTCTGTGAACTTTTCATTTACCGTGTATTCCTTTCCATCGGGACTGATTTCCAGCAGCGCGCCAGGAACTAGCGGATCATCCAGATAGCGAATGGCTACTGGAGGTTTGTCTGGATCGCAGGCGTACACTCCGATGACGTGGTTGCCTTCACGTACTGCCACGGCACAGTTGCACGATACGTCTGTTCTGTGACAGTACTTGGTGCGAATGTGTACCTATATTGCCGCCACAGCAACAATCAGGCAAAACTATATCACAAGCGCAGGAATCCACAATGGTAATATATCTGTTTAATATTTCAGATAGAATAGGTCAAAAACGACACAGATAAACGTTGATAGTCAACATCCTTCACCGAGAATTTCTTGCCATTACAGTCATTTCTACTCCTGTATGCGGAAATGAAGCACGTGTTAACATTACAAAACACAAACTTGACTTCACAGGTCATCTATTAACTTTCATGAATCATGATTCATTCGCAAATGACATTTTAAGTTAGTCCTTAGCAGGTTTATAAAGGATCAATCTGCCGACCTCGACATATCTGCAGGTCATGCTTCGCCATAACACGAAGTCGCCTTCCAAGTATATGTGATACCGTCTGCACAGAACAATGTCACACACGCATCTCTCAGGCATACTTTACACTTTTACGCGAATGGGCAATATCGTAGTAATCCACCTACGAAAGGGCAGTCTTGATCATGCTTGGCAGCTGGTGACACGGTTGACACCTGCTGAAAATATGCCACTATTTTCTATTAAAAAATCTATCCATATCCAGCTGATTTGATACAATGGATATAAACGGCATTTCAACCACAAAATCCTCACAAGGATTCACTCATCTCCAGGTACAAAAAGTAAATAAATAAATAACTAACTAAATATATAAATATATAAATAAATAAAATAGATAAATAAATAAATGGACGGATGGATGACGAACAAAGAACCATGGGAACCAACGAACAAAAAAACGAAAGTGACCACGTGAAAACGACGTCGCCAAGAGTACACTGCTTTATTAATTATGCAGCCTATAAGAGCCCAAGTATACCGCTCACTGACCATCGCAAAGCCTGTGCAATTTTTTTAGTCCGATAAGTCTGCTTCAGTGTCGTCATTACTACACTGCTCTATCTCTATCATTGCGTAAGTATGTAAGTCGCTGGCTGGGTCGCTCGTGTGCCAAATAAGTAGCGAGTGCGACAATCGATACAAG
>Ga0209786_1000510_pt1 | contig 13288 bp, 9 predicted proteins | sample WorMetilvaeELBA2_FD_187405 | JGI IMG/M metagenome (GOLD analysis project Ga0209786, IMG submission 187405) | Marine gutless worms symbiont microbial communities from Max Planck institute for Marine Microbiology, Germany - Olavius ilvae ELBA.2... ...
ATTCTTTTCCATCCTTATTGGAAAATAACTCGACTGACGAGGCAATCATCTATTAAATTTACCTGAAATAAGATTCTCAAGAACTGCTCTCTGTTCTTAACTTATTTTCGGTTCCTAACTGTCCAACGGTTGGGGTCCACCTCACTTGTCATGGTAGGCCAGGCTAGGCGCGTGCCTCGGCGTCGAGATATACAAACGAGTCTGAATGTGCCCTCGCCCGACAACCGATTTGGTAAGAAAAAACTACGAATCACGCGAATCGGCGCGAATGGATTCGCGCCGATTCGCGTGATTCGTAGTTTTTCCTCTTGTTTGCCGACCGGTAACGCTTAACTTAATGGCATTGCCTTCGTCTGTGTCAGCCCCCATCAATGCCTGTCGTGCACCGGATCCTCATCGCCTCCCGCCGCTGCCATGCGTTCCACCTCTGCCACCGACAGACCGAGCAGATCGGAAACCTCCGCGGTACCAAGCCGGCTCAACAAGCGACGCACAACCTGCGTCTTACCTTCTTCCCGACCTTCTTCCTTACCTTTTTCCTCGCCACGTTCGAAGCCAATGGCGAAAGACGGCAAACGTTCAACGTCGATTTCGGTCAGCATGTGTTCGGCCTCCTTAACCTGCGCCTGGAGATCCCGATTCTTCGACAGGATCTCCAGCATGGTGATGTGTTCGCGGAATCCCCGCTCGTCCGCACCCAGCAGCTTCCGCAAGCGGTGCACGATGTAGGTGATGACCTCCTGTGGCCTGCGGTCGCCGAAGTCGCACAGCACGGCCAGTATCAGGGCATCGGGATTGTCCTGCGCCAGCAAGCCGGCACAGTCGACGCGATGCATATCGATCAGGCCATAGCGATAGTCATCGAGCAGCCCCGACTCGTCGAGGCCCGCCGGCATGGTCAGGGGGTCGGCACCGATGTAGATCAGAAACTGTCGGATCGGTCCGTCATGGCCCGCAAGGCGAATATCGGTGTAGTAACGCAGCATCCGTAGCGGCATATCCCGAGTATTGTTGTTGGCGATCTCGATGTGTAACAGAAATTCTTCGCCATCGGCTTGTCGCATGCGGGCGACCAGATCCGCTCGACGGTCTTCGATCCGCTGATTCTGGGTCTCCAGTAATTCGACGGTCTCGGCATTGAGGCCGAGGAGGTAGTGGGCGAGATCGGTAGTTAGCCGCTTGAGCATATCGCGGCTGATAATATCTTTGGCGGTCATACGGTCAGGCTACCACGGCAGTGCGGCGGTTGCGACCAAGTTAGAGTTTCGCAACGAAGCTTTTATCCGGTCCCCACACTCCAGCAGGGGAGCTACATTAGAGTTCTGCCCGCAGCCTGGAACCGACCGCGCCGTTTTGCCGGCGCATTCCAAATGCTACTGCCCCTCGATCAGCACATAGGGCGCCCAGTAGTTGGGATCGCTGCGCCTGGAATCCTGGGCCCGGATCCAGGCCAGCTGGGTCTCCCGCAGGGCCTGGGCCGGATGACGCTCGGGGTCCTGGAACCAGGTTGCATAGAAATCCCGCATGAAATCTGAGGCTAGGCGGTCGTTCAGGGACCAGAGGGTCATGAGCAGGTTGCGGGCGCCGGCGATGCGAAAGGCGCGCACCAGGCCATAGACGCCTTCCGAGTAATCCACCTCGCCCTTGCCGGTGTCGCAAGCGGAGAGGGTGACCAGCTCGGTGCCTTCCAGATTAAGATTCTGGACCTCCAGGGCATAGAGGACACCGTCCTCCCCGGCGGAACTCCGCTCACCCTTCATACCGGCGTTGGCCCCCGCCAGGGCCAGGCCGGCCAGGGTCATGGGCCGCTCGGTGCGCTCCGATTTCCGTTCGAAAAAGAAGCCGTGGGTCGCCAGATGCAGGATCCGCGGCGGGGAAGCGAGAGATTCGAGCCGGGTCTTGAGCCGGTTCTCCGAGGCACACTGGCTCCGCCAAACCTGGGCCTTGGGGCCATCAGGGTCCCCATAGAGCTGGCCCACCGCCTTGGCCTCGCTGCCTGTGAACCTCAGGTTCCCGAACTCCCCCCGTTCGTCGCGCAGGCGACGGTTCACGGCGACTAACCCTTTCGTGGCCGGTTGGGTTGCGACCGGGACCGAGGGTGTCGGCTCAGACGTCGGGAAATGGGTATAGTCCACCCCGCCCAGGACCAGCATGCCCCCGGTTGCCGACCGGCCCGGACCCTGTTGCACCAGATCCCGGCCCGTGCGGATCTGGCGTAGCGCCTGGCGCTCGATCCAATAGCGCCCATCCGGGACCACCAGCCGCGCGAAGGCGACCAGATCCAGCATCCCGTCCGCGGCGATATAGAGCCGGTCGTATCTGGTCAATTCGGCATCCAGCTTGCCGAAGAGCAGCCGGTAGAGCTCGTTGGCACCCTCCTTGCTATAGGTCTTGCGCAGGGCGAGCTGGGCCTGGACCGTCGGTGCGACGGGGCCGAGATCCCGGAGCAAGAGCTCGGGTCCATCGCCGGGGTCCGCGGGGATCAGCAAGGCCAGCCAGTGCGGCTCCTCGGAGTCGCCGGTCACAAGGTCCCGCGGGCTGAAGGCTCGCAGGGAGAGCAGGGCCGAGCCCCGGGGCAGTTCGGATCTTACCTGCTGCCAGTCGAGGGCGCGCTTCGCCAGCTGGATCTGGAACTCCCGGCTCAGTCCGGCCAGCTCTACCTCCAAGCGTTCGACGGCTGCCCGGCTGTCGGCAATGGCGTCCTTATCCGGTTCGGGCAGATTCACCAATCGGCTCAGTTCTGCCCGGCGTTCGCTCAGCTCCTTGGCGAGCTCTATCACCCGTGGCTCTCGGCTGGTTCGGACGAGCCGGGCGATCAGGGCCTCGGCCTCGCCGGCCAAGCGCTTCCAGCGCAGCAGCACATTAGCGGCCAGGCGTAAGGCATCCGGTTCGGGATGCTGTAGGGCGAGACTGAATACCGCATCCTGGAACTTGGATTCGGACAGCAACCAGTGGCGACGTACCCGCTCCCGGTAGGTGGTGGCGAGCTGATCGCCGACGAAGCGGCGCAGATGCTCGTCCATACGGCGCAGCTCCTGCACGGCCCGGTCTCGCTGCCCGCTGGCGATCAGTACACCGGCCAGATTGAGCTGAGTGTTGAGGGTACCGGGGTGGTCCTGGCCCAGTGTCCGTTCTTTGCCTTCAAGGGCACGCTCATACAGGGGCTCGGCCTCGCCATAACGGCCCTGGTTCTCATACAAGGCGGCGAGGTTGTTGAGGCTGGTGAGGGTAGTGGGGTGGTCTTGACCCAGTACCCGCTCATGGGCCTCCAGGGTGCGCAGATACAGCGACTCGGCCTTGCCATAACGGCCTTGGGCTCGATACAACTCGGCGAGGTTGTTGAGGTTGCCGAGGGTGTCGGGGTGGTCCTGGCCCAGTATCCGCTCGCGGGCCTCCAAGGCGCGTTTATACAGGGGCTCGGCCTCGCCATAGTGGCCTTGGGTTTGATAGAGCCCGGCCAGGTTGTTGACACTGATGAGGGTAGTGGGGTGGTCTTGACCCAGTACCCGCTCATGGGCCTCCAGGGTGCGCAGATACAGAGGCTCGGCCTCGCCGTAGCGGCCTTGGCTTTCATAGAGCACGGCCAGGCTGATGAGGCTACCGAGGGTATGGGGATGGTCCTGGCCCAGTGTCCGCTCGCGGGCCTCCAGGGCACGCAGATGCAGGGGCTCAGCCTTGCCATAACGGCCTTGCGCTCGATACAGCTCGGCGAGGTTGTTGAGGCTGGTGAGGGTATTGGGATGATTCTGGCCTAGTATCCGCTCGCTGGATTCCAGGGCGCGTACCAAGAGCGGCTCGGCCTCGTCATAGTGACCTTGGGCGTAATAGAGCCCGGTTAGGCTATTGAGGCTGTTGAGGGTCTGGGGATGGTCCTGGCCCAGGATCCGCTCGCTGGCCTCCAAGGCGCGTTTATACAGGGGCTCGGCCTCGTCATAGCGGCCTTGGGAGTGATACAGCATGGCCAGGTTGTTGACGCTGAGGAGGGTCTGGGGGTGGTCCTGACCCAGTATCCGCTCGCTGGCCTCCAGGGCACGTACCAAGAGCGGCTCGGCCTTGCCATAATGGCCTTGGGAGTGATACAGCATGGCCAGGTTGTTGAGGCTGGTGAGGATATCGGGGCGGTCCCGGCCCAGGATCCGCTCATTGGCCTCCAGGGCGCGTACCGAGAGCGGCTCGGCCTCGTCATAACGGCCTTGTGCTCGATATAGCTCGGCGAGGTTGTTCAGTGCGTCAAGTGTTCTTGGGTGCTCCCGGCCCAGATCACGTTCTGCCAGTGCCAATGCCTCCTGGACAGGGGGTTCCGCTTGGGCGTATTGGCCGGTCTGGTAGAGGTAGACCGTGACTTGGTTGAGGGTGTCGACCAGATCCTCCGTGGTTGGTTCTCCGCCTATCTGCTCACGGAGTGCTTGGAGCACGGCTTCGGAAGCGGGACCGACGGGCTCCAGCGCCCAAGCCGGGTCGGCCGCGGCCAGCAGTACGAGTACCAGGCAGGCGAGCCTGAAGCCGTCTTTCATCGTCTCGGGTCTTTTTTGGAGTGCGGCGGCAGCTTTTTACCCAGGTATCTGCCGCAACCCATAGTATTTGGTGTGACCACAGTGTTGGCCCAGTGGCACACGCCCGCCGCCGCTTTGAATTCGGCGCCGCGTTTATCCCAAAAGGCACCGTGGGCAAAGAAAAGCGCCGTCGCCGCGGCTGGCACGCAATGCCGAGCCTAACCCCCCGGCCATTACCGATCGTACCGCATGCCACTTGGGTCCAATCATGCCACGCCGCTGTGCCGGCGCACTCCAAATTTGGAGTGCGGCGGCAGCTTTTTACGCCGGTATTTGCCGAAAATAGCGACCTTGTTTACTACGAGAAACCGCGAGGTTGTGCAGTACGGCGAGCTCTGAGCCTAAACGATGAGGTTCCGATCCTCAGCAGAGAGGTTCTGAGCCTCAACGGAGAGACTCCAGACCTCAACGATGAGGCTTGGGGCTGCGATCGTCAGGCAGTCGGATCAACGACCCGGATTGGTGGGTATCCGGCGCAGGGCCCGGATCCGGTCGCGCGGTAGTTGGAGGGTCGGAATCTCACCGCCGTCCCGGTCGGGCCGGATCAGGTAGAGGGAGTGGGCCGTCTGCAACAGCAGCCGGTAGTTGCCGGCGGCCAGATCCTGCGGCAGGTCCCGGAGCCTGGCGGGGGCGTCGTCCGGGTCCAGTGTGGTCCAGATCCGGACCAGGGGGTAGTGATCAAAACCTGCTTCCCGATGGGCTTGGTAGTCGAGCCGGACGGCACCTGCACCCAGCTGATAGATCAGCAGGAAGGTGAGCGGGACCCAGACCGGCATCGTCCGCGCGAACAAGTCCAGAACAGGATCGACCCGGGCCCAGTAAGTCAGGGCCACCATGCCGGCGACGGCCAGGATCAGCCACCAGAACGACTGCAACACCCAGAAGCCGTACATGAAGTGGTATTCGAAGGGGATGCCCAGGCCGATGAGCCCCAGCTCGAAGCGCTCGTACCAGTGGTAGGCATAGGACCAACCGGCGGTATAGATGAGGGCCGTGATCAGGGTGAGGGCGGCGCCGAGGTCCAGGATACGGGGGTGCGTGCTCATGGCTGCTCTGTCTCCCTAGTACATCATTCCATCTTAATTTTCAGGTTAGGTAGGGAACGCCCTCTGTGGCGTTCCGGGACTTGACGCAAATTCTTAAACAGAAAATTAGGGTGAAATGGGGTGCTAGGGGGCGTTCTCAATTAACAACTGGGTTGGGCCTAACTATATGTTTTCCTGGACACCAGAAATTGGTCACTTCATCCATCGGATGCAACGGGTAACTTAATATATCGATTAAAATCATAGTGTTACATTTAATTGAGAACGCCCCCTAGTGCTGCATAGCGGAAGTTCCGATACCATCTTATTCGCGTCGAAATCAACTGATCGCGCAGAGACGCAGAGACGCGGAGAAACTCATTCTTCGAGCCCGTTGACATATCGAGTCATACCGGCTTTCATCACCGCCTCACCGAAGTAGCGTTCCGATAGCGTTCTCCGTCATCTTCTGCACCTCTGCGTCTCTGCGCGAGACCGGTTCCACTCCGATCCCGAGCAGGAGGTATCAGGACTTGCGTTCGGTTGCACTAGCGGCAGGCGGGGCGGTGTCCGTGGGCGGTGCCTTTTCCTCGTCATCCTCTCCGCGGATCTGCCTCAGGTCGGCCCTGCCGCTCAACCGGCAGAGGGAGTGCAGGGGAGCTCTCCGTCCGCTACCCGTTCCAGATCCGAGCGGTCGGTCAGGTCGATCGGCTCGCCGTCGGCCGCCCTGATGCAGATGATCTGCGGTTGAGGGAGTTGGGGGTTGGTGTGCTCCCGGCAGTCGAACCAGAGGATATCGTCGGCGGCGGTCAGGCAGAAACATTCACTGCCGAACGCCGGCCAGGCCAGCAGGGCCGATAACAGAAAGGTGAGTCGCAGCATGTGGAGCTCCGGGGGGGTCAATCGGGCATTAGGATTCCTTGACGGACCCACATCTTTACAAATGAGTCAAGTTTGTGCGCTCCTCAGGGGGCAGTTGTCAGGGGGCAGGTATCAGTTGCCCATCCCTGAAAACTGCCCCCTGCCCCCTGAATTGTTGGATACGGCGCACCGTCCTTGGCGCGCCTTATCTCAACTCGTCGGTCTGAGGTGGGGCCTCGTTAGCCAATAGTACAGGATTAACAGGATGTTCAGGATGAACCGGATTTTGTTGTTGTTGTGAATGGCACTTAGGAACGGTTCACTAATGAGCTATCCATCTTTGGGGTCATGGTGATGCCCCGTGTCAAATATCACACAAAGACACAAAGCCACAAAGGGATGGGGGGATGACGGAGAACGCCGGCATAATGCTTCGTGGCTTTGTGGCTTGGGGTGAGAACAAACGTATCGACCAGGTACTTGGGAAATGGAGCGCCGGTCCTATTTCTGTGGGAATCCTACCGGCTCGATGTTATCGGTAATTGGGAATATCCGTACCGGAATTCACTCAAGATTCCTCTCGGGAATCATCGCCGCCTTCCGCACCCTCGCCGTTCCCATTCAGGCCCAGGATACGCTCCACCCCGGCGAGCCGCTCGTCCCCGGCCAGGCTGATCAGCTTCACCCCCTGGGTGTTACGGCCCAGCACCGGGATCCCCTCTACCAGTGTGCGCACCAGGGTGCCACCCTCGGTGATCAGCATGATCTCGTCCTCCGGGAGCACCGGAACGGCGCCGATCTGATCCCCGTTGCGCTCGGAGGTACTGATGGAGACCACGCCCTTGGTGCCCCGCCCCTTGGTCGGGAAATCCTCGCTCGCGGTCCGCTTGCCGTAGCCGTTCTCGGTGACGGTCAGCACGGTCCCCGGCTCCGCCACCAGCATGGAGATAACCCGCTGTCCGGGCCCCAGCGCAATCCCGCGCACACCGTGGGCGGTGCGGCCCATGGCCCGGACCGCGCGCTCCTGGAACCGCACCGCCTTACCCGCCGAGGTGAACAACATGATGTCCCGTTCGCCGTCGGTAACGGCCACGCCCACCAGGTACTCGTCCGGCCGCAGATTCACGGCGATGATGCCGCGTGACAAGGGGCGCGAAAAGTCCTGCAGCGGCGTCTTCTTCACGGTACCGGCACTGGTGGCCATGAAGACGAAATAGCCGGCCTCGTATTCGCGTACGGGCAGCACGGCACTGATGCGTTCGCCCGGCTCCAGCGCCGTCAGCAGATTGACCATGGGCCGCCCGCGCGCGGCGCGCCCGGCCTGGGGCAGCTCGTAGACCTTCAGCCAGTAAACCTTCCCGCGACTGGAAAAGCACAGCACGGTGTCGTGGGAGTTGGCGACGAAGAGCTTGTCGATAAAGTCCTCGTCCTTGGTGGTGGCGGCGGACCGACCCTTGCCCCCCCGCCGCTGGGCCTGGTATTGGCTCACCGGCTGCGCCTTGGCATACCCCGCATGGGACAGGGTGACCACCACGTCCTCCGGGGCGATCAGGTCCTCCAGGGTGAGATCCAGGTGATCGGTGAGGATCTCGGTCCGGCGCGCGTCTCCGTATTGGTCGCGGATGGCCTCCAGCTCCGCGCGGATCACCTGCATCAGACGCTCGGGGTCGGATAGGATATCGAGTAGCTCAGCGATCTTGTTCAGGATCACCTCGAACTCACCGATGATCTTGTCCTGCTCCAGCCCCGTGAGGCGATGCAGACGCAAATCCAGGATGGCCTGGGCCTGGGCCTCGCTCAGGTGATAACCGTCCGCGCTCAGACCCAAACCCTGGGCCAGGTCGTCCGGCCGGGTCCGGTCGGCGCCGGCCCGCTCCAGCATGGCGGACACGGCCCCCGGCCGCCACGCGCGCGCCAGTAGCCCCGCTTTGGCCTCCTCCGGGTTGCCGGCGGCCCGGATGAGCGCGATGACCGCGTCGATGTTGGCCAGGGCTACCGCGAGCCCCTCCAACACATGGGCGCGCCTCCGGGCCCTGCGCAGCTCGAACAGGGTGCGCCTGACCACCACCTCCCGGCGATGACGCAGGAAATACTCTAGCATCTGCTTGAGGTTGAGCAGCCGTGGCTGGCCGTCTACCAGGGCCACCATGTTGATGCCGAACACCGTCTGCAGCTGGGTGTGCTGGTAGAGGTTGTTGAGCACCACGTCCGGGTAGTGGTCGCGCTTGAGCTCGATGACTACGCGCATGCCGTCCTTGTCGGATTCGTCCCGCAGCTCGGCGATGCCCTCCAGCCTTTTCTCCTTCACCAGCTCCCCCATGCGCTCGAGCATGCGCGCCTTGTTCACCTGGTAGGGGAGCTCGGTGATGATGATGGCCTCGCGGCCGCTCCGCTGCTCGGTCTCCGTGTGGGTGCGGGCGCGCAGATGGATACGCCCGCGGCCCGTGCGGTAGGCGGAACGGATGCCCCGCACCCCGTTGATGGTGCCGGCGGTCGGAAAGTCCGGTCCGGGGACATGCTCGAGGAGCGCATCGACGCTCAGCTCCGGGTCGTCGATGATGGCCAGACAGGCGTCGACGATCTCGGTGAGATTATGCGGCGGGATATTGGTCGCCATGCCCACCGCGATCCCCGCCGACCCGTTGACCAACAGATTCGGAAAGCGGGCCGGCAGGACGACCGGCTCCTGTTCGGAACCGTCGTAGTTGAGGATGAAGTCGACCGTCTCCTGGTCCAGATCGTCGAGCAGGGTGTGCGCGATGCGCGCCATGCGCACCTCGGTGTAACGCATGGCCGCCGGGGCATCCCCGTCCACCGAGCCGAAGTTGCCCTGCCCGTCCACCAGCAGATAGCGCATGGAGAAGGGCTGGGCCATGCGCACGATGGTGTCATAGACCGCCGTATCGCCGTGGGGATGGTACTTACCGATGACATCGCCCACCACGCGCGCGGACTTTTTGTAGGGCTTGTTCCAGTCGTTGCCCAGTTCGCTCATGGCATAGAGCACCCGACGATGGACCGGCTTGAGGCCGTCGCGCACGTCCGGCAGGGCCCTGCCGACGATCACGCTCATGGCGTAATCGAGGTAGGACTTGCGCATCTCGTCTTCCAGGTTGACGGGCAGAACTTCTTTGGCGAACTCCGGCATGGCGGTGGGAAACCGAGGTGAGGGGCCGACTCGAAACCGGCCTATTGTGCGGGTTGGGGAAAGTGGAAATTATACCACGCAGCAATCCTGAATGATTTGGCGTCGTCCGGAGGATTCGACTTGCCTACGGGCTTGGCAAAGGGACAAAGTTCGGTCTGCGTAAAGAGAAAACTACGAATCACGCGAATCCTCGCGGATCGATTCGTGCGGATTCGTGTGATTCGTGGTTTTCCCCTTCCGGACGGCCACCGCGCGTAGAGGATTAGGCGAAGCGGACCTGACATGCTCGACCAAAGTCATGTCTGCGGGAAGCTCGATACGTGCCCGACCTGATCAGCGGTACCGGCGTAGGTATTGCCACTCGAAACCGCGCTTCAGCCAATGGAACAGACGCATGGCGGGCAGCACCAGGTTGTATTTTTCGTTACGGGCCACCAGCATCCCCCGGTCGTGGGCATCGACGATACACAGGAGCTCCACCCGATAGGTGGCGGTAGGTTGCCTTCCTGCAAGCTCGTCCGCCAGGTTTGCGGCTGCCGCCTTGGCCTGCAAGTCCGCCATATGGGCCTGCTTCGGCATCCATTCTGGTCCCGGAAAGCTGCCGGAATCCCCGGCCACATAGACCCGTTCCAGGCCCTCCACGCGGCACTGCCGGTCGGCCTTGATGAAACCGCCCTCCGAGCGCGGCAGGTCCGTATTGTCGAACCATTGACTCCCCGTCATGCCGGGTATGAACAGGATCAGATCGGCGTCTAATTCCCCGCCTTCGGTCATCACCCGATGCGGAGCAAAGCCCTTGAGCTGGTGGCCGAGGTGGGTGCGGATCCCGCGTTTGCCCATCTCTGCCTGCAAGCCGGCGACGGCCTTGGGACCGAGGCGATTTCCCGGCTTCTCCGCCGGCGTGAAAAAGATCAATTCGAAGCGCTCGCGGCGGTTCTGCCGGCGCAGATAGTTGTCGATACCGAACAGAAACTCGAACAGAGGGCCGCCGCGCATGGCCGCGGGCTCCTTCGGATTACCCGCGAAGCCCATGGCGATGGTCCCGCCATCCATGGCTTGCAGTCGGTCTCGGATGCGCCGGGCGGCGGCGATACCCGCGCAGGGTAGGATCATGTGCTCGCTGCCCGGCAGCTTCTTCATATAACGACCGCCGGAGCCGATGATGAGGCCGTCGTTCTCGACCTTCCCCGCCGTGGTCTCCAGGACGCGACCGCCGTTACCGAGCCCCGTGACCTCCGCGGCCACATGCTCCACACCCATGCGCCGCAGGAAGGACGCGAGCGGGATGCGCAGATCATCACCGCTGCGCAGACCCGTGGGGACCCAGATAAGGCCCGGATAGTAGACGAGTTCCGCCTTGGGACTCACCAAGGTGAGCTCCGTCTCGGTGGCGACTCTGCGCAGGGTGCGGACGGCGGTGAGTGCCGCAAAACCCGATCCGACAATGGTAATGCGTGGCATGGTGAGCTCCGGAAGCAGGGTGTTGGTCGAGCTGGGATTGTATACCCGTTACCCATGGAGTGGATTGGCCTCGTGGGAACGGTTCACTAACGAGTTATCCATCTTCTTAGGTCTGGTGATGCCCGTTGTCAACTATCACACAAAGACACGAAGACACGAAGCCACAAAGACACAAAGACACAAAGACACGAAGCCACGAAGCCACGAAGGAATGGGGGGGATGAAGGAGAACGACAGCATAATTCTTCGTGGCTTTGTGGCTTGGTGTGAGAAAAAATGCATCAGTTGGGACTCCTTAATCCATAACGAGCCTTGGTTGGATTGTGGGCAGATACGGATTTCTCGCTACGGGCTGATCGCGGAAACACGCTGTTATCGCTTTCTCTGTGTCCTCAGCGCCTCCGCGGTTCATTGCCAACGCGAGGTTTCAGCAGCGATTATTATTCGGGAGCCCTGACACGAGGATTGGAAGGTCGGAGCAGGTCGTGCTAGCCTCCGCCCTACCCTCTTCCCCTTCGGCTTTCCGTCCCACCGGCCTTATGAGCACCGACACCATTCTGCCCCAGCTCCTGGAGCTGATCTGCGACCTCTACGACGACTCGCAGGGTTTCCCGGACCGCACCGACGATGCCCAACGCTGGTACAACCGGGGCTATGCCAACGGCGTTATCCATGCCCTCCAACACCTGGGATACGCGCGCCATGTAGCCGCGGCCCTGGAGTTGGACGCGCCGGACCCGAGCGCGGGCCATGAGGCCCTACCCTGGGGCAGGGCCTACCGTCACGGCTGGGAAATGGGGCGGAAAGAGACCTATGACGTCATGGAGACCAGCTAGCCCATGAAGATCGTCACCTTCAATATCAACGGCATTCGCGCCCGGCACCACCAATTGGAGGCGCTGAAGGCCCGCCACGACCCGGATATCATCGGCCTCCAGGAAAGCAAGGTGGCCGACGACGCCTTTCCCCGCGAGGCGGTCGAGGCGCTGGACTACACACCCCATTACTTCGGCCAGAAATCCCATTACGGCGTCGCTCTGCTGAGTAAGCAGGCACCGCTGGCGGTCACCAAGGGATTTCCCGACGCTGCTGAAGACGCCCAGCGCCGCTTCATCATGGGCCGTTACGCCTTACCGGATGGCCGCGAGCTCACCCTAATCAACGGCTACTTCCCCCAGGGCGAAAACCGCGACCACCCGCTCAAATTTCCCGCCAAACAAAAGTTCTATGCCGACCTGACCGCCTTCGTCCGCGCCAACTTTACGCCGGACCGGAACCTGGTGATCCTCGGCGACATGAACGTGGCGCCCCTGGATCTCGACATCGGCATCGGCCCCGACAACGCCAAGCGTTGGTTACGCACCGGCAAATGCAGCTTTCTGCCCGAGGAGCGGGAATGGCTCGCGACCCTGACCGACTGGGGACTCTATGACGCCTACCGCGCGCTTTATCCCCAGACCGATGACCGCTTCAGCTGGTTCGACTACCGTAGCCGGGGCTTCGAGCGCGACCACAAGCGTGGCCTGCGCATCGACCTGATGCTGATCACGGCCCCCCTGCGCGAACGCCTGGTGGATGTCGGTATCGACTACGACATTCGCGGCATGGAAAAACCCTCCGACCACTGTCCGGTGTGGGCCGGTTTTGAGTTCTAGTACCCCATTTCGGCTGCTGTTGCGAATGTATAGGGGAGATAGGTAGTGGTAAATTTATAAGTGGTCAGCGTCGAGCAGTTCCGGGCCCACTCCCCAGCCCTCTCCCGGCGGGAGAGGGGGCAGCTCGCGGGCTGCCCAACCCCCGGCTGTTGGCGATGTTTCAACTTACACATCAACCACTACCGGGAGCTGTTCGCATCAAGCTCAAGTAACTCCATCTGCAATAGCAAGAGAAATGGGGTACTACTGATCAATAGAGTTGTACCGCTTGACATGCCATTAGATTTATAATATCAATTCAGGATTTATGATCCCTATGGTATTTGAGCTTATGATTTACGAAAATTTTAAAAACCTCACCACAGATCGAACCATAAGAGCCGTCATCGGTGTGAACCGAGAAACCTTCGATTCACTCGTGACGCATTTCTCCGATTCCTACCATAAAATTCAGCAAGAGCGTTATGAAAACAAAGAAATAAAACGTCTTCCTACTGGCGGAAAGCAGGGCGTTTTTTCAAGTCACGAAGAGCGCCTATTTTTCGTGCTGTATTATCTCAAAACTTATCCGACCTTCGACGTGCT
>Ga0209786_1000512_pt1 | contig 13282 bp, 15 predicted proteins | sample WorMetilvaeELBA2_FD_187405 | JGI IMG/M metagenome (GOLD analysis project Ga0209786, IMG submission 187405) | Marine gutless worms symbiont microbial communities from Max Planck institute for Marine Microbiology, Germany - Olavius ilvae ELBA.2... ...
TTCAGCCGAAGCCCCGACTTTCAGTCGTAGCAGAGTGACTTCGAGTCAGTGCTTTCAGTTGGCTTTAGCCAAAACGCGGCTTTCAGCCGCGAATCATACTATGGACTTTAGTCCATAGTGGTTGATTAGACAGCCTCTAACCGGATTCGGATTTGTCACCGGGTCCGGTACGCGCCGGGGTCGAAGCGGTGGGGGACGGATTCGCAGCCGGTTTGTCCCCGGCGTCGTCCAGGATGGTCTCCAGCGGATTGCTCCGGGCCTGCTTGTCCAGGATCTCCTGGAGTTCCTGGGCCTTGATTTCGCGGTCGATCTCTTCTTTCATCGCGCTCAACATGCGGCGACCGCGCCCGACCCACAACCCCGCGCTGCGTGCGACTTTGGGCAGGCGCTCGGGTCCTACTACCAGCAGCAGGATCACGCCGATGAGGGCCAGCTCCCAGAATCCGATGTCGAACATGAGCCGATCCTATGCGGCAAAAGAAGGCATTCCCTACGGGGAAGAATCAAATAGAGGTCAGCGGTATTTCGGAACCGGCCATACCAAGTGCTTCAGATCTTCTCCCGGTCCTTGTCCGCCGTGGCGGCGGGGGTGACCTGGTCGCCCTCGGTGCCGCGCTTGGCGGCCTCCTCCCCGAGCTGTTTGGGCTCGGTATCCTCCCGCTCGGGCTCCGCCATGGCACTGCGAAAACCCTTTACCGCGTTGCCCAGATCCGAACCGATGCTCTTCAGTCGCTTGGTGCCGAAGAGCAGCAGTACGATCACCAAGATGATCAATAGTTGCCAGATGCTGATGCCGCCCATGCCCATGATCTTTGGTCTCCTCCGCCACCACTCCGCGGGGTGGCCGGTAGTCTGTTCTTGCCCCCGAGGCGCCGGGTGCCGGTTAGCGGGTCGCGATCGAGCGCGCGACGTGCATAGCTTCGGATCATAACTCAAAAAACGATTGCTATGCAGTTACCGGCCCGCTCCGGCGAGGCTACCGAATAATCATCACGGCTGAAACATAATTTTGGGTAAATGGTTCAGGGCTTTCCTGTTGTTGCCGTCCATGGCCCTGGATTCCGGCACTTCCCTGCCGGAATGACGCGGTGAGCTCTATAGTGATATTCATTCCGGGCTGCGTGCGAGGGGTTGGCCGCACTGCCTGCATCGATAGATCTGTCCGGATCTGATGCGGTTGTGCCTGATGCTGGTGAGCCGGTGGGTGCGGCAGGCACAGCAGTAGTCGTACCGGCGCAGGCGTCGGATCTGTAAGCCGTCTACGCGATAGTTGTGGCAGCGTTCGGGCGCTGCGCCGAAGAGCGCCATGATCGCGCGCCATTCGCGCCCATGGGGAGGGATCTGGGCTCCGAACAGGCTGAAGACCACCAGGTGCGCCGTTTCGTGAGGGACCGTTTGGGAGAGAAACGCTTGGGGGTGGCGTTCCAACAGGCGTGCATTGTAGCGGATCAGGCAGTCGCCTCGGTCCGTGATGCGCACCTGTCCGGCGCTGGTTCCGCGCAGATCGAAGCGGACGCTCGGCGTGGCGAGCTCGGCGTCGAAATGCCGCGCCGCCAGATCACGCAGCTCGGTGGTCAGCCGCTCGGCCCGGTGCTGTAGGTGGTCGCTGGCTTTGGATGCTGTTCTCGATGGCATCTGGCGTCCGCCGTTTGCTTAAGAAGCTGTCTGGTTAAAAGCGATTCTGAATGATTTAGAGACTGTCTAAAAACTAACCTATTGATTATAAAAGTATAGTTGTTCATCTGGCTCCCACGCTCCGGCGTGGGAGCAGGTCTTGACGCTCCAGAGTCACCAAGCCTGGCCGCTGTAGCGACCAAGGTGGCGTTCCCACGCTGTAGCGTGGGAACGAGCAAAATCAATGATTTAGTTCTTAGACAGCCTATTAGCGTTGTCGGGGGGATTCGACGTGTTGCGTTTCGACGCACAAGGGCTCGTTGCTCTATGGCCAGGTCGGTGCCGGCGTCTCATCGCAACCTACGCCCACATGTCCCCCTGCGCTTGCCGGCCCGCGCGGACCTCGCGTCAAGTGTAGGTTGGGTTAGGCGCGCTAATTGAGAACGACCCCTAGGCCAGCGACGGGTAGTGGCTCAGTTTGCGATTTTTCACAAACTGAGCCACTACCCGGCGACGCTTGGCCTTGCTCAGGATCGATCGAACGAGTAGACTTAATCAGATCAGGAAACAGCGGACTTTGCGAAGTGTTGGAGCATGGAACCTGAACGCCACTAAGGCCCCGTGATCGGGGCTTTTTTTGGCTTCCAGCCGGGGCGGGGTGGGTACGTGATCCGCACGGCTGGAGTCCTTTGCTAAAGTGGGCCTTGTGCCCATTTTTTGTTTGTGGCGAAAGCGGATGCGGCGGTTGGAAGACAAATTGACGGGTCTGGTGAGGTCGGTAGTGGAGCCGATGGGCTATGAGCTGGTGGGGGTCGAGTATTTCCAACGCGGCAAGCGGGGCGCGGTGCTGCGCGTTTACATCGACCACCTCGGCGCTGCCGGGACGCAGGGTATCACGTTGGACGATTGCGGCCGGGTCAGCCATCAGCTGAGTGGAGTGCTCGACGTCGAGAACCCGATTGCCGGCCACTATGATCTGGAGGTTTCTTCCCCGGGCCTGGACCGGCCGCTGTTCACGGCCGAACATTTTGAACGCTTTCGGGGCCGGAAGGTACGCATCAGGGCGGCGGTCAAGCTCGAGGGGCGGCGCAACTTCGAGGGCCAAATCACCGCTCTGGAGCGAGAACTGGTGCTGCTCAGGGTAGACGGCGAGGTGCGGGAGATTCCCCTGGCAATGATCGAATCCGCGCGCTTGGTGCCTGAATTCTGATTCGGGAATGTGGAATGAGCAAAGAAATCCTGTTGGTGATCGAGGCCGTTTCGAACGAGAAGGACGTGCCCAGAGAAGTCATTTTCGAGGCCATGGAGGCGGCATTGGCCTCCGCTACCCGCAGAAAGGCCGGCGGCGATATCGATGCCAGGGTCGCTATCGATCGTGAAAGCGGGGACTATGTTACTTTCCGCCGCTGGGAGGTGGTGGAGGACCCGGGGGAGGAGGGGCCGGAGGCGCCCGATCGCCAGCTGGCGCTGACGGCGGCTCAGGAGCGGGATCCGTCGGTCGAGGTCGGTGGTTTTGTCGAGGAACCCATGGACTCGGTGCTCTTCGGGCGCATCGCGGCGCAGACGGCGAAGCAGGTGATCGTGCAGAAGGTCCGGGAGGCCGAGCGCGCCAAGGTGGTCGAGGCCTATCAGGACCGCAAGGGACAGCTGGTTACGGGGATCGTCAAGAAGGCCGACCGCGGCTCCATCCTGCTCGATTTGGGCGGCAACGCGGAGGCCCTGGTACCCCGCGAGCACGTCATTCCCCGCGAGTCGGTGCGCCCCGGAGACCGGCTTCGTGCCTATCTCTTCGAGGTCCGTTCCGAGTCCAAGGGGCCGCAGCTCTTCGCAAGCCGCACGGCCCCGGAGCTGATGATCGAGCTGTTCAGGCTGGAGGTCCCGGAGGTCGGTGAAGGTCTGATCGAGATTCTGGCCGCGGCTCGGGATCCGGGCTCCCGGGCCAAGATCGCGGTACGCGCATTGGACGCGCGCATCGATCCGGTAGGGGCCTGCGTCGGCATGCGCGGTTCGCGGGTACAGGCGGTATCCAACGAGCTGAGTGGGGAGCGGGTCGATATCATCCTGTGGAACGATAATCCGGCGCAGTTCATCATCAATGCCATGTCTCCGGCGGACGTGGTTTCGATCATCGTCGATGAGGAAGCACGCGGCATGGATGTGGCGGTAAAGGAAGAAAATCTCTCCCAGGCCATCGGCCGCGGCGGTCAGAATGTGCGTCTTGCCAGCCAGCTGACCGGCTGGGAGCTCAACGTGATGAACGAGGAGGAGGCGGCCGTCAAGAGCGAGCAGGAGGCCGGACGCCTGGTGGAGGACTTCATGGAGCAGCTCCGGGTGGATGAGGATGTGGCGACCGTACTGGTAGAGGAAGGTTTCTCGACCGTCGATGAGGTTGCCTACGTACCCATGTCGGAACTGATGGCCATCCGGAGGTTCGACGCGGACACCGTCACCCTGCTGCGGGATCGGGCCAAGGATGTGTTGCTGACCCGCGCCATTGCCAGCGAGAGCCTGGCCCTGGAGCCGGCGCCGGATCTGTTGCAGCTGGAGGGGATGGATCAGGCGTTGGCCCTCAGTCTGGCCCGGAACGGCGTAGTTACCATGGAAGACTTGGCCGAACAGTCGCTGGACGAGCTCGTGGAGCTGGTGGGGATCGACGCGGAGCAGGCGGCCAGGTTGATCATGAAGGCGCGCGAACCCTGGTTTGCCGAGGCTGAGAACGAATAGGGCCGGAGGGTATGCGGATGAGTGAAGTAACTGTCAACCAGCTGGCCGGCACGGTAGGAATTCCGGTGGAGCGTCTCCTGACCCAGCTGCATGAGGCGGGTATCTCGGCCGCCGACGGCGAGGCCAGACTGACCGAGCAGGAGAAGGTCCAACTGTTGGGCTATCTCCGCCGCAGTCACGGCCGGGCCGAGGGCGACGCCGGAACGGCACCCAGCCGGGTTACCCTCAAGCGCAAATCGGTCAGTGAGTTGCGGCAGCCGACGGTAAGCGGCCGCGCCGGTGGTAGTGTGCGGGCCGCTACCGCCCCCCGGGCCAAGACGGTCAGCGTCGAGGTGCGGCGTAAGCGCACCTATGTCAAGCGCGGCACGCCGTCGGTGGAGTCGGAGGCGCAGGATCGTCCGGACGACGAGCAGGCGCTTCGATCCCTTGTGGTCGAGGAGCTGGAGCCGGCCCGTGCTCCGACGGATCGGCGTTCCGAGCTGCAGGCACGCCGGGCGGAGGAGGACGCGCGACGCCTGGCGGAGCAGGAGGAACTCGGGCGTAAGGCCAAGGAGGAGGAGGTCCGCCGCCAGGCCGAAGACGAGGCGCGGCGCAAGATGACGGAAGAGAAGGGGACTGGGCTTGCGGCCGCGTCCCCCACGGCGCGTGAAGGACCCGCCGGCGGGGACGGCGAGGTCAAGCAGGCGAAGGGCAAGGCGCGCAAGCCGGGGAAACGGGGCAATGAACCTTCCGAAAAGGAGAAGTCCCTCAAGAAGGCCGGGCGCAAGGATGCGTTGCGCACCCGGGAGCTGCCGCCGGAGGTCGAGTACGAAGAGGCCGGCGGCGCAGAGGAGGTACCCGTACCCGTAGCGCCGGAGCGACGCCCGCGCCGCAGGAAGAAGACCGTCAAGCCCCAACTTCAGGATAAGCATGGTTTCCAGCGGCCGACCGCTCCTGTGACACGGGAGGTGGAGATCCCCGAGGCGATCTCGGTGGCTGACCTTGCGGCCCGCATGTCGGTAAAGTCCGGCGATGTAGTCAAGGTCCTGTTCAAGCAGGGCATGCCGGTCACGATCAACCAGGTGCTGGACAGCGACACCGCCACGATCGTCGTCGAGGAATTGGGCCACAAGGCGGTCAGGGCCGAGGTCAGGGATGTCGAAGATACGCTGATGCGGGAGGTGGAGGAACAGGTCGCGCAGCTGGAGCGGACGGCGCGGCCGCCGGTGGTCACGATCATGGGGCACGTCGATCACGGCAAGACTTCGCTGCTCGACCATATTCGCCGGACGCGTGTCGCCGCCGGCGAGGCCGGCGGTATTACCCAGCACATCGGCGCCTATCACGTCGAGACCGGCCACGGCCTGCTCTCCTTCCTGGACACTCCCGGCCATGCCGCCTTCTCGGCGATGCGTGCCCGGGGGGCCCAGGTCACGGATATTATCGTCCTGGTGGTGGCGGCGGACGACGGCGTTATGCCCCAGACCATCGAGTCCATCCAACATGCGCGCGCGGCTGGTGTTCCCTTGGTCGTTGCGGTCAACAAGATCGACAAGCCGGAGGCGAATCCGGAGCGGGTAATGCAGGAGCTTACCCAACAGGAGGTAGTACCCGAGGAGTGGGGAGGGGAGACGATGGTGGTGAAGGTCTCCGCCAAGAGCGGTGAGGGCATCGACGCGCTGCTCGAGGCCTTGCTGTTGCAGGCGGAAGTATTGGAGCTGACGGCGCCGGCATCAGGACCCGCCCGCGGCGTGATCGTCGAGTCCCGGCTCGACCGGGGGCAGGGACCGGTGGCCACGGTCCTGGTCCGGGCCGGCACCCTGCGCCAGGGCGACCTGGTCGTCAGTGGTACCGAGTTCGGCCGCGTGCGGGCCATGTTCGACGAGCAGGGACGGAGCGTGGAATCTGCCGGTCCCTCGATCCCGGTACAGGTACTGGGGCTCTCCGGTACGCCCAGCGCCGGCGACGATCTGGTGGCGGTCAGCGACGAGAGGCGGGCCCGCGAGGTGGCGGAGCTGCGGCGGGAGCGGGGGCGTCGGTCGAAGCTCGAAGAGCAGCGCGGCGCGAGCCTGGATCAGCTCTTCTCCCAATTCAAGGAGGGGGAGACCGGGACGGTCAACGTCGTCATCAAGGCGGATGTGCAGGGCAGCCTGGAGGCGCTGCGGGACAGCCTGCTGAAGCTCTCGACCGACGAGGTCAAGGTTGCCGTCGTGGCCTCGGGGGTAGGGGGGTTGACCGAGTCCGACGCCAACCTGGCCGTGACCTCCGATGCCATTCTGCTCGGATTCAATATCCGGGCCGATGCCGCCGCCCGTCGGATCGTGGAGGAAAAGGGCCTGGACCTGCGTTATTACAGCGTCATCTACGAGCTGATCGACGATGTGAAGAAGGCCCTGTCGGGGCTCTTGAGCCCCGAGGTGACGGAGGAGATCATCGGGCTGGCCGCGGTGCGGGAGGTCTTCCGCTCCTCGAAGTTCGGCGCCATTGCCGGCTGCATGGTCGTCGAGGGCCTGATCAAGCGCAACAATCCCATCCGCGTGTTGCGGGACAACGTGGTCGTTTACGAGGGTGCATTGGAGTCCTTGCGGCGTTTCAAGGAGGATGTGCCCGAGGTCAAGGCAGGTACCGAGTGTGGTATCGGGGTGAAGAATTACAACGACGTCCAGGTCGGTGATCAGATCGAGGTGTTCGAACGTACCGAGCGGGCGCGGGAGCTTTAGGGTACGCGGCCATTGGGTAAGTACGGTTGGTCCGGATGAAAGTGTGATCCATCCCTGAAATTTATGCGAGTTCACCCTGACGGCACCCTCATGCTATGAAATAATGGAAGGATCGGCAGGCGACGCACCTGGTCGCGGTGCCATTCCACTTCCAGCTATCGAGTAAGCGCCGTAGGCGCATCCCGTTCCTCGCCGGGAGGGGCGGACCCGGAGATCCGATGGACGACAATCGCAAGCGGGCGTTGACGGCCGCCTTGAGCCAGATCGAAAAGCAGTTCGGCAAGGGTTCGGTCATGCGCATGGGCGACGTGGGGGCCGTGCGCAATCTGGAGGCCATCTCTACCGGTTCTCTGGGACTGGACGTGGCTTTAGGTATCGGCGGTGTGCCCAAGGGCCGGGTGATCGAGGTGTACGGCCCGGAATCCTCGGGCAAGACTACCCTGACCCTCCATGTGGTGGCCGAGACCCAGAAGTTGGGCGGAACCGCGGCCTTCGTGGATGCCGAACATGCCCTCGACCCGAGCTATGCGGAACGCTTGGGGGTAGACATGGACGAGCTCCTGGTCTCGCAGCCGGACACCGGCGAGCAGGCGCTGGAGATCACCGATATGCTGGTGCGCTCGGGAGCGGTGGACGTGGTGGTGGTGGATTCGGTCGCGGCCCTGACCCCCAAGGCGGAGATCGAGGGCGAGATGGGTGACTCCCACGTCGGCTTGCAGGCTCGGCTCATGTCCCAGGCCATGCGCAAGCTTACAGCGAACATCAAGCGTTCCAATTGCGCGGTCGTCTTCATCAACCAGATCCGGATGAAGATCGGGGTCATGTTCGGCAACCCGGAGACCACCACCGGCGGCAATGCCCTCAAGTTCTACGCCTCGGTCCGGCTTGATATCCGGCGCACCGGCGCCATCAAGAAGGGCGAAGAGGTCATCGGTAACGAGACCAAGGTCAAGGTAGTCAAGAACAAGGTGGCACCGCCCTTCAAGCAGGTCAGTTTCGATATCCTCTATGGCGAGGGGATCTCCCGCGAAGGCGAGATCATCGATCTCGGTGTGCAGCAGGGCGTTATGGAAAAATCCGGGGCCTGGTACAGTTACGGCGGTAACCGGATCGGGCAGGGCAAGGACAATGTGCGCGGTTTTCTCAAGGAGAATGCCGAGCTGTCCCGGGAGATCGAAGCCAAGATCCGCGCCCTGTTGTTGCCCCAGGGTAGCGATGCCGAAGCGACCGACCCGCAGCCCCAGGAGGCCTGATTCGGACATCGAACGCGCCGCGCTTAGGCTGCTGGCGTTACGAGAGCACAGCCGCGGGGAGCTGCGGCGCAAGCTGGGTGCATGCGGTTATGCCGCGGCGGAGGTGGGGCGGCTCATCGAGGATCTGGCCGACCGTGGCCTGGTGAGCGATCGGCGAATGGCCGAGGTCTATGTCGATGAGCGGGTACGCAAGGGGTTCGGACCCGTGCGGATCCGCCAAGAGCTGCGCCACCGGGGCCTCGCCGATGACCTGATCGAGTCGTCCCTGGAACGAGCGACGCCGGAATGGTCGGCTGCGCTGTCCAAGGCCCACGACAAGCGGTTCGGCCCCGCCCGTACCTTTGATGCCAAGGCGCGTGCGCAGCGGGCCCGATTCCTGGAATATCGGGGATTTCCCGCGGAGCTGATCGCCGACTTTCTGAACGGCAGGGACGAATTCTGACCCGGCCCCTTGTTCGAACCACAGAATTCCCGGAACGCAATCATATTATAGTCTTGCTTTAATATGGTGCTATATACGGTGTGTATGTTAGGCAGTCTATAATGTGGATTCATGGTTCCCGCGCATGAGAGACTGTGAAAGTATTGCTGAATTTTCAGAGGACCAGGGACAGAGCAACATGATTTCCATAATTTGGCCGAAAAATTTTCTCATTATCACCACGTGGTACTGAATTTCAGCGTGAAATATGGTGATTTCATCCCACCATTTCCGTGAAAAGTGAATACTTTCACAGTCTCATGATCGTCGGCTTGTAACAGGGCACCTATGCAACACCGAGCCGGACGATATGTCGCTCAGCCTGCAGGTTATCGGGCCTTCATCCCCGAACCTTTGCCACCGCGACCGCCTCTGGAGATGCAGGGACTTCAGGCGCCGTTATCCCAGGCGGATCGTGCGCTCGGACGGCTCGACGGTTCCGTACTCACACTGCCCAATCCCGATCTGTTCGTTTTCATGTATATCCGCAAGGAGGCTGTACTCTCCAGCCAAACCCGGAATCGCCGTTTCCGCCGCCTCGCAACTCACGGAAATCACGCCGCGCAAGATCGTGACAACCATGCAGCAGGTGATCGAAGAGGTCCGCCTTGCTGGGACGACCCGGCGGAGGGCCCTGTCTCCATCGAGTTTATGGATGATCGAAGAGGTGCTTGGCGAAGGGGGGATGGTGTAGTTTCGGGTTTTCGAGAGCGGTGGGGTCTTCCGATTTCGCTGGAAATGTTGGGATCGGATCGGCTTGAGTTCCGCTCTCGGCGTCTGCGACGGTACGATCAGGGCTCTGCGGAGGCCGATTCGAAGCCGGGCTCGCATAAATCTTGAAAATCCATCATTGCGAGGAGGATTTACAAGGATTATAGTGTCGTCATGGTTGATCGTCCCCAGGCCGTTGAGCGTGTTCGAGACCTTTTTCGCACTCACCCCGGCGTGGCGATCCTGGGTCCGCGCCAGTGCGGGAAGACCACGCTGGCGCGCGTGATCGCGTCCGAAGAGTCCACCTATACCATCTTCGACTTGGAGTCTCCTGTCGACGTACCGGTTGTCCGCCCCTATGCGCAACCTGGGGGCACTCTTGGGTCTTGTGGTCATCGACGAGATCCAGCGTCGCCCGGAGCTGTTCGAGATCCCGGAGCTGTTCGAGATACTGCGGGTTCTGATCGACCGCCCCGAAGCTACCACCCGTTTCCTAATCCTCGGCAAGCGCCTCGTCCTTACGCCCTGGTTCGAGAATCTTTCCAAACGACAGGTCAAGGCGTCGAAGGTCTATGTGCGCGATTCGGGCCTTCTGCACGCCTTGTTGGAGCTGGAGTCCGGCGATGACCTGCTGTCACACCCGAAGCTCGGGTCCTCTTGGGAAGGATTCGCCCTTGAACAGGTGCTGACCACCTTTCAGCGACGCGAGGCCTACTTCTGGGCGACCCACGGCGGCGCCGAGCTGGACTTGATGATTACCATCCGGGGAAATCGTTACGGTTTCGAATTCAAGACGGCCGATGCGCCGGGCTCCAATCGCTCGATGCGCATCGCTTTGCAGGATCTCCAACTGGAGCACCTCTGGGTTACTCTACCCCGGAAGTGACGCTTACGAGCTGGATGAACGGCTGTCCGTGCTACCGTTACGAAAGCTCCCGACCCTTCCACCCCTGGCCAATCCCGTCGGGAAAAGCTGACCATGTATACCCTTTATCGTTTGAACGCGGACGACCTGGACGATGGCTTCCTTCAGTCGCTCAAGGAATTGTTCAAGGGGCAAACCATCGAAATCGCGGTGAGCGAGGCCGAAGACGCCAGCGAGGACGAAACCGCTTATCTGCTGCAAAACCCCGAGAACCCGGCAGCGCTTGCTGCAAGCCTTGGAGAATGCGCGGCGTGGCGACCTCGTGACGGTCGAGTACGGTCGTGATCCTCGCTTGTCGGTATCATTACTCGTAAGTCGCTTGAGCTGCTCTACCGCCTCCGCACCCGGGGAGCTGATCCGGGACGATGGTGTCAAGGCCCGAAGACGACGTTGAAACGCATCACCAGCCGCTCCAACGTATTCGGCGGCAAGCCGATAGTTCGCGATCTGTGTATTTCGGTCGAATGGGTATTGAGCCTCCTGGCGCAAGGCGAGTCCTGCGAGTCGATCCTCGACGATTATCCGTGGTTGGACCAAGCGGACATCAACGCCTGTCTTGCATATGCCCATGCCGTCATTGCCCATGACCGCACTGACCGAATCGCGATCACCGGATGAAGTTCCTGGTTGATCGCTGTGCCGGGCGCCGGCTCGCGCAATCTCTGTCGGAGGTCGCCGCGCAGTGTTCTATACTGCCCTCAAGATTGGCGAGCGCTGGCTTCCAGCCGGATACATCGATCTGCAGATGTCTCTCATGATATGCAAGCCGCGCCACGATTTATTGATTGAGCTTGGCTGCTGCCGAGCTCCGGATCTCATGCCTCGCCGGCGAGGCGCAGGACTACCTCCCGCGTTTGTTTGCTAAGGCGAAAGCCAAGTACCTGTAGATCGTCGATCAGAGTTGTCACGTCGGGTATCAGCCCGGCGCGTTTGGCGTCCAACAGCACGCCCAGGGTTCCGGTAAGGCGCAGACTCAGAACCTCGGCGTGGCGGCGCGCCAGCGTATCGTCCAGAATCACAACCGCATCCCCGCTCTCCAACGCAAGAGCCAATACCGCCATCTCGCCGCTGCCGAGACCCGTGGCGAGTTGTAACACATCCCCACTACGCGGCTCGCGAATTTCAACCCAGGGGAGGCTCTCGGGTATGGGCAGGTCCCATGCCCAGCCGTCGGCCTTCAGCCAACTCTCCGGCGACGGCGGCCGGAACAACGATCCGCGACACCAGATGTGGCAATAGGCCCAGTCGCCCAATCTGGTGCAGATACTGAAGTGGGGAGGTATTGCAGATGATGTCAGACAAGGTGCGTCTGACGCTCCAACTCATCGGTTGTCAGGCGGAAGGTGTCTACGCCGTAATCAGCCAACTTGTTCAGGAAGAGCACCCGCGGCACACCCGCGAGTCGTGCCGCCCCACCGGATGACAGCCGTCCAAGCTCATAGAGCTTGACCGAGGCAGCGAGACGGATCTCATTGGCTGCCGTATCCCTCGACAGCTTCAGGGACAACAGGGTGTCGTCCGGGATGTCCAGTACCAGTTGGCTCATCGCTTGAGTTACTCTTTTGTATTCAGGTGTCGAATCAGGGGTTTATCGAGAGTCTTCCTTTTTGGCAAAAAGGACAGGGACCGAGGTTCCGATCTTTTTCATAAAGTAGGGGCAAACGAACTTCCAGCGCGTCAACCGTCCCCAGTGCGCAATTATGCCAGGAGCTGCACAATGTCCGCCGTCCATTTTACCGTCCCCGATGAGGTAAAGGATGCCTTTGATGCCGCGTTTGCCGAACAGGACGAGAACACGGTCATCATCGATCTGATGCGGGAGGCAGTAGAGCGCGCCAAGTACCGAAAACAGCGTCATGAGGCCATTCGGCGGATATTGGATCGTCGTTCTCGCGCACCGGTCCGGTCGGAATCCGAGATAGCGGCAGTGAGGCGCGAGGGACGCCCGTGAACTTGGTCGTTGAAAGTTAGGGAGCAGACCATGGCTGCGAGCTCCCGCGCGGATACGGCTTGGCGTATCATCGGAGCAACCTGGACGAGACAGAAACCAGCCAACGGGTTCAGGGCACTTTGAAAAATAGTTTTTTTTCGCCACTTGGCCGACTCTAACCCATTGATTATTCATGCACCTAACTTACGAAAACTGTATTTTTCAAGGTGCCCTTTGATGATCATGAACCAGGACGATTTACTGAAACGCATCACCAGCCGCCCCGACGTATTCGGCGGCAAGCCGATAGTTCGCGATCTGCGTATCTCGGTCGAATTGGTATTGAGCCTCTTGGCGCAAGGCGAGTCCTTCGAGTCGATCCTCGACGATTATCCGGGACTGGACCAAGCGGACATCAACGCCTGTCTTGCAATCGATCGCTATGCAGGCGAGCTTACCGGCGGGGCCATCCTGACGGTTAGCGCGGAGCGCGTATGCATCTCGCGGACCCCAAGCTCATTGGACTAAGCAAAGACCCTCACTTCCGCAATCGTAATCCGCTACGTCCAGGTGCGATTTCATGAAGATCCTCCCATCAGTCACACCGACCCCAGAACAGCTACCGATTATCTCGAATCCTCGCGCCGGAGTGACGCTCATCAGAGGGGCAGCCGGATCAGGGAAGACCACCACGGCGTTGCTGATGCTACGGCAGCTATACTAATCTAATATCAACATTTCGGCTTTTCATTCAGCCGATGATTTCAAAATTCGCTGTCAGCAATGAACGCAACTCGCAATGATAGTTGCGGGGATTATGGAAGAAGGTTTCACACGCGCTTCGGAATTCACCAAATGTTTCATAATACCGATTGTACAGGACTTTTTTCTTAAAAAATTTCCATAACCGCTCAATCAAATTCAGATTCGGTGCATACGGCGGAA
>Ga0209786_1000513_pt1 | contig 13272 bp, 1 predicted proteins | sample WorMetilvaeELBA2_FD_187405 | JGI IMG/M metagenome (GOLD analysis project Ga0209786, IMG submission 187405) | Marine gutless worms symbiont microbial communities from Max Planck institute for Marine Microbiology, Germany - Olavius ilvae ELBA.2... ...
CATATGGGGAGGGACGTGCAGTGGCGCTGTGAGGTTTCGGTTGCTTACTTGAGATCTGAGCAGCCCTATAATAGTTCAGGTGTGGCAGCCAGAGTGTAAACAACAACCACGTAAACAATAGTAAAACTGTGGTGGCAGCTGTGAGCGTAACAGAGAGCCTCTTTGTTCGAAAGCTTTGTTTGAGAACGATGTTATAATAAGTGATGTAATGAACTAACTTGGACAAACTCTGAACGAAACGTATATGACAGTCCTGAGAGCTAAGATATAAATGATAGACTGTACGTATTTTGAAGAGTGATAAGACACTATTTTGATCGGCGCAACTATAGATTGCATCAGAACTCTACTGCTTTTACACTATTTTATGTTATTCGTTTATATTTGCATTGCTCGTTTATTTCTGCACTAAGAAAACTGGATATAAACAGTGTTATTATCTCTTAGAGTAAAGTTACGAATAGTCGAAATAGTTTGATAAGTAGGACGGTGTAGCATAACACCTCGCTATCACTTACCCTAGTGGGTCACGGCTACCTAGTGAGAACCCTAAGGTAACACCCAGAGTATATAATCTCAGAATAGTGGGTGGGAGACCCACAGTCTTACAATTGGTGGCAGCGGTGGGATCCGGTAGCGTAAAAAGTCCTACACGTAGTGTTATTAGTGTCACTACTCATGTTGCGATACGGTGAGTAAAATTGCTATAAAGTTAGCTTATTGGTATCGCAACGTCTACTGAATAATCTACCTATTTTTTATGTCAGTCGATAGTATATGTTCTCGTGCTAGTTCTAATTTCGCGTGTAGATATGATGGATCAGTTATCCGCAGATCAAATTGAAAACTTGCGTAAAACAAATACCGAGCGCTTGAGATTAATGGCAGCGCGGACTGGTGAGTTAGATGATGACCAACTGTCTAATATGGACAGAGCGGCCTTATTACAGGTGGTAGCCGAAGGCATGTTGACCGCGCAAGAGACAGAGGCAGCTGCTAGTAGTAAAATTCCAATGCAGCGACCTGATCGTATGACCGACGCTGAGATCCAATTAGAAATGAGACGCATGGAATTGGAAGAAAAACGTATGGAGATAGAGGCGAGGCAGAAGCAGATCGAGTGTGAGAATGTGACGAAGCAGAAACAGATAGAGGCCGAGTGTGAGACGAGACGGAAACAATTAGAAACTGAAATGGAGGCTGATGTACGCAAAACACAAATGCAACTAGAGGCTGAGACGAGACAGAAAGAGTTAGACCTGGAAAGGGAGAATAAACAGCGGGAGCACGAATTGAATATGTCTCAGGCAGGTAGTGTGCATGGCGACGGAGGAGACTATGACGACAATACAGGGGATATCAGAGTTGAGCACCCTAGGAGAAGGGCGGAAACCATAGCTGACCGCGTCAAGCGTCACGGTTCTGCCCTAAAACAGGTCATTTCTCCGATGTCGGACGATCCGTCAGAAATTCCTCAATTTTTTGAAAATCTGGAGGCAATGTATGCGTCCTTTCAGGTGCCAGAAGATCTACACGCGAAATTGTTGTTGCCGTTCTTGTCACAAAAAGTACGTACGTTAACGGCCCGATTGACTGTGGATGAACTGGGAAGTTATGAGGGGCTTAAGGATTTTATCCTGTCTGAAAGCAAATTAACGCCTAGAGAATACAAATCCAAGTTTGATAATGCAACAAAAAGAAATGATGAGTCGTTTGTGTATTTCACTGCGAGGTTGCGAAATAGTTTGCGTTATTATTTGCGTAGCCGTGAAGTAACCAATAGTTTCGATCGTTTGGTTGATCTTATTATTGCAGACAAATTAAAGTCTGTTATGTCTAGTGCTCCGTTGAACTATGTTTTGTCGTTGGAGGGAAATAATTGGTTTGATCCGAAGAAAGTAGCCGAACTGGCAGACATTTTCGTGGCTAACCATCCATCATCGTCCCAGGCACGGTTTGTAGGTAACGCGTCGGTGTCTGACCGTTCGACGCAAGACGATCTAAGAGGTCAACAGTCTAGTCGACTCGGCCGACGGCCGGGTGGTCCATACAATCGCGGCTATCGTGGTAACGGTGCGCGCAATACTGCGAATGTAGAGCCGAAACGGTGTTTTCGGTGTAATTCACTCGACCACTTCATTCGTTCGTGCCCCCAAGGTCAAATTGTAAACGATACAGCTGCGACTACACAGGTAGCAGTGGCCAGTTTACCTCCGTCAGACGAACGCGCCATAGTCAGTGCATGCTTTACTTCACCGAGCGTGTATATCGCGCCTCCGTTGTCGACTGTGCACGGCGATATATTTGTCGCTCAACCGACTGTAAAATCAGCCGATGTGCTTGAATCGAGCGCCGAAAGTGTTGAAAATAACAGTGAATGGGAATTCTCGCGATTTCCTACTGTTGAAACCATGTCCACGTCAGTTGATAGAAATTGCTCACTGCAGATCACACCTCTACAGTATATGGATATCTGTGTCAATGACATTCCATGCCGAGGTTTGGTTGACACTGGAGCTCAGGTCACAGTGATAAGCAATGAGTTATTTGATCGGATCAAACCAGACATTTGTGGCCACGTTAATATACAAGGCATTATTGGTGATGCGTTGCGTGCGCCTTTGGTGAATGTTAACATCAAATCACATGAAGGTCTCAACTTTGTAAATGTATGTCAGGGCATGCAATTGACATGCGCTGTTGCTCCAATGACCAATGTTGATCATCATGTCATATTGCCACGCGATGTTGTTAATGACATACAAAATATGCCCAACATAAATGTGTTGGCTTGTACAGTGACAAATGACAAAGTAAGTCAAGTGAAAGTGAGTGAGTATATGGAAACCGATGATGAGTCTATGAATAGTTTATCAGCGAACAATGACATTGTTATTGCGAATGCTGAGGTTGACATTGATGTAGGTGATAATGATGAGAATGGTAAACCTAAAGTGAATGCTGAAGATGGTGAGGAGCCTTCACCCTTCCACAACGTGGATCATTTATTAATTAGTGATGAGGTGGGACATAGTAATGAAATTATGTCAGAACAACATAATGATTCCACATTGTTGTCATGTTGGGACATGGCCAAGGCGGGTAAGGGTGATTACACGATTGATCAAGGTGTGTTGTATCATTGTGACAAAGTTGAAAGTCAACCGGTATCACAACTATGTGTACCTATGTGTAAACGTAATCGTGTGATGCAACTGGCTCATGATTCAGTTCTCGGGGGTCACCTTGGTGAAAGAAAAACTCGGGAACGAATCCGATTATCATTTTACTGGCCAAATATGAGGAAAGATATTCAGCAGTATGTGAATACCTGCGGCGAATGTCAAATGAGGTCTCGTCCAAATAAATTAGACAGAGTGCCGATCACTCCCATAACTCGGGTGGATGTCCCATTTCAAGTCATGAATATAGATTGTATAGGACCTATTGATCCTCCCTCTGCTCAGGGGCATCGATATTGTTTAAACATCGTTGACAATTGCACACGATGGCCAACTGTATATGTGTTGAAGTCATTAACTGCGCGTGCTGTGTGTGATTCGTTACTCGATCTGTTCACCAACGTCGGAATACCGTCAAAAATTATCAGTGATAATGGGTCAAACTTTAACAGTCAGCTGACTCGAGAATTATTACGTCGTCTCGGATGCAGTCCGGTGTTCGCCACACCCGGACATCCGCAAGCATCCGGTCTCGTCGAGCGCTTCAATAAGTCGTGTAAGGAGATGCTCTACCATGTTATCCAGGAGCATCGTCGTCAGTGGCACAAAGTCATTCCACTGGCTGTATGGGCGCTCCGAGAGGTGCCTAATGCGACGACCGGCGTCTCACCGTACAAACTCGTGTACGGGCGCCTACCGCGTGGTCCACTGGCGGTGTTGAAGGAGTCGTGGACTGGTCAGCGAGATGTCAAGTCGGTGTTACAGAAGCCGGTCGAGGAGTACATGGTCGACTTACAACGTCGTCTTCAGCAGGCGGCTGATGTTGCTCGCTTGCAGTCCGATCACAGTCAGATGATGTACGCACATCAACACAACTTAAGATCCCGTGATAAACTGTTTGCTGAAGGTGACTCTGTGATCGTGCTCGACAATGATGTTTCCGGCAAGCTGTGCAAGCGATGGCAAGGACCGGCTACCGTCGTACGGGTCAAGTCGCCGCACAGTTATCTCGTCGATATGAACGATGGGCGAGTGCGACACGTACATGCCAACAAGATGCGAAAATTTCATGTCCGGGTCCAGAGTTGTAATGTTATCAGCGAAAGTGACGATGACTTTGGTCGGGTACTGGTACCTGTGAATGTGTCATCGAATGTATTACCGAGTATTGGTATTGAACATAGTAAGATTGAACATCTTACCAACGACAATCAACATGAGTTGTTACACATGTTGGACGAGTTTGCAGATTGTTTTGATAGTAAGCCAGGCTTGTGTACCATTTTGGAACACAAAATTCAGGTGAGCTCTGACTTTCAACCTAAACGTATGAGACCATACAGAGTTCCAGAAATTATGAAACCGGAAGTTGAACGCCAAATTCAGGAACTTTTGGATATGGGGCTCATTGTGAGATCTAACAGTCCCATGGCTAGTCCATTGGTTTGTGTTGCCAAAAAGCAAGGGGGAATCAGGTTGGCCTGTGACTACAGGTATGTTAACTCTTTCACGGTACCTGATGTCTTCCCTTTAGCTACCATCGAGGAAGTGATTCAAAAGGTGGGACAAGGATGCCTGATAAGTACATTTGATGCCAAGAGTGGCTATTGGCAACTGATGGTGAGTCCCGAGTGTCGTTGGTTGACTGCGTTCGTCACTCATGAAGGTTTGTACGAGTGGGTGCGTATGCCGTTTGGGTTACGAAATGCCGGTGCTACATTTGTGCGTGCAATAACGAGCGTGTTACAGCCATTACAAAAGTTTTCTGGGTCGTATGTCGACGACATGGCTGTTGGGTCTCAAGGTTGGCCTGTACATATGGGTCATCTCAGGCAGTTCTTATCTACAATTCGGAAAGCAGGGTTCACTCTCAATCTCGAGAAATGTGAGTTTGCTCAACCCGAAGTCCATTTATTGGGACACATTGTGGGCTCCGGCACTAAGAGGGCCGACCCACAACGCATCAAGGCTATCACGGATCTGCCAAGGCCCACAACCAAAAGAGAAATTCGCCGTCTTTTGGGAGCCTTGGGGTATTATAGAGATTATATCCCACAGTTTGCTCAACTGGCTAAGCCACTGACGGATTTAACTGGCAAAAATGCGCCTAGTACTGTGGTTTGGGCCGATGCAGAAGAAAGGGCGTTTGTGCGTTTGCGACAACGGTTGTGTTCGCCGCCTGTGTTGTCACTCCCAGATATTGGGAAACCGTACCACTTGCATACAGATGCCAGCGGTTTTGCTGTTGCTGCTGCATTAGGTCAGTTAGATGACCAGGGAAAGGAACGGCCCATTGCATTTGCTAGTCAAAAGTTGACTGGATCTCAACTAAATTGGGCTATTATTGAAAAGGAAGCATACGCCATCATATGGGCACTCAACCGTTTCAGAAACATCCTGTATGGGGCGCACATCACCATTCTTTCTGATCACAACCCATTACAATACATCAGAGAATGCGCGCCCAAGAGTGCTAAGCTGTTGCGCTGGGCTCTTGCTTTGCAGGAATTTGATGTTGACGTTAAGTACACAAAGGGTTCACAGAATGTTGTTGCAGACTTTCTGTCGAGGGTGTAATCATGATGTACTATGTAGTTTCTGAGCGTGTTTATTTTGTGTCATTGAGTATATTTTTTGGTGATTTCGTGTAATGGTGATGTACCATTATTTTCTGTGTTTGCTACTTTGAGTCGGTATATATATATTTTGTGTATTATGTGAGTATTTGTATATGTGTACTGCTAAATACATTGAAATCTGAATGTGTGTCTGCATTTGGAATCTGTGAGAACTATGATTTGACATTATGAACTGATATGACATATCTTTATGGTGATACTATTAATGTTTATTGATGATATCGTCATGTGTTTGATAACGAGATCAGTAATGAGCTGATACTGATGTACTTATACTGTGTTGATATGATATGATGCATATAGTAATTGATATAAGTAATCGGTAGATTATTATGAAGTTTGTATTTGATTGTTTTATTCAGCAGTGATTTGTGGTGCGATGATTTTTTTTGTATTTTGCCTTTGTCTGATGTTGTGTATGAAGTGATTATGTGAAAGTCTCATATTATTTAAAGTATAATACTCGACTTTCATTTAGAGGATGGGGAAATGTGAGGTTTCGGTTGCTTACTTGAGATCCCAGCAGTCCTATAATAGTTCAGGTGTGGCGACCTGTAATTGGATGGAGTTTTTCGCGGGAAATTGCCCGCTGGGCTGTGTACCTGTGGTGAGCCGGTGAGAGGCGGCGATCATTCGTGTAACAGCCTCGTTGGTGAGCAGATCGCCGTTCGTATATAAAAGTATTATGTCGTGTCATTATGGTATCGTGAGCGTTGTATGCCGCGTTGTTTTGGCATCATGAGCGCTGTGATATACGCATCGAGGTGCTCTACTTTGTGATCGCTGTGGTGAATCGATCCTCGAAAGCTGTTTGCATCGGAGAACGACTAATCCCTGCTGGGGACTCCTACCGTGTGACATTCGTTCTCTGATTTCGACGTGATTTTGTGAGTTACTTTTCGTTTAGGTTCATCAGCGTGCTTTTCGTGTATTTACGCTGTTTGTTTATTATCTGACTTATTGTGTATGACATAGGTATATGACAGTCCTGAGTGCTAAGATATAAATGATAGACTGTCCATATTTTGGATCTCAGACTGTGCTGAGTAAGAGTGATAAGACACTATTTTGATCGGCGCAACTATAGATTGCATCAGAACTCTACTGCTTTTACACTATTTTATGTTATTCGTTTATATTTGCATTGCTCGTTTATTTCTGCACTAAGAAAACTGGATATAAACAGTGTTATTATCTCTTAGAGTAAAGTTACGAATAGTCGAAATAGTTTGATAAGTAGGACGGTGTAGCATAACACCTCGCTATCACTTACCCTAGTGGGTCACGGCTACCTAGTGAGAACCCTAAGGTAACACCCAGAGTATATAATCTCAGAATAGTGGGTGGGAGACCCACAGTCTTACAATTGGTGGCAGCGGTGGGATCCGGTAGCGTAAAAAGTCCTACACGTAGTGTTATTAGTGTCACTACTCATGTTGCGATACGGTGAGTAAAATTGCTATAAAGTTAGCTTATTGGTATCGCAACGTCTACTGAATAATCTACCTATTTTTTATGTCAGTCGATAGTATATGTTCTCGTGCTAGTTCTAATTTCGCGTGTAGATATGATGGATCAGTTATCCGCAGATCAAATTGAAAACTTGCGTAAAACAAATACCGAGCGCTTGAGATTAATGGCAGCGCGGACTGGTGAGTTAGATGATGACCAACTGTCTAATATGGACAGAGCGGCCTTATTACAGGTGGTAGCCGAAGGCATGTTGACCGCGCAAGAGACAGAGGCAGCTGCTAGTAGTAAAATTCCAATGCAGCGACCTGATCGTATGACCGACGCTGAGATCCAATTAGAAATGAGACGCATGGAATTGGAAGAAAAACGTATGGAGATAGAGGCGAGGCAGAAGCAGATCGAGTGTGAGAATGTGACGAAGCAGAAACAGATAGAGGCCGAGTGTGAGACGAGACGGAAACAATTAGAAACTGAAATGGAGGCTGATGTACGCAAAACACAAATGCAACTAGAGGCTGAGACGAGACAGAAAGAGTTAGACCTGGAAAGGGAGAATAAACAGCGGGAGCACGAATTGAATATGTCTCAGGCAGGTAGTGTGCATGGCGACGGAGGAGACTATGACGACAATACAGGGGATATCAGAGTTGAGCACCCTAGGAGAAGGGCGGAAACCATAGCTGACCGCGTCAAGCGTCACGGTTCTGCCCTAAAACAGGTCATTTCTCCGATGTCGGACGATCCGTCAGAAATTCCTCAATTTTTTGAAAATCTGGAGGCAATGTATGCGTCCTTTCAGGTGCCAGAAGATCTACACGCGAAATTGTTGTTGCCGTTCTTGTCACAAAAAGTACGTACGTTAACGGCCCGATTGACTGTGGATGAACTGGGAAGTTATGAGGGGCTTAAGGATTTTATCCTGTCTGAAAGCAAATTAACGCCTAGAGAATACAAATCCAAGTTTGATAATGCAACAAAAAGAAATGATGAGTCGTTTGTGTATTTCACTGCGAGGTTGCGAAATAGTTTGCGTTATTATTTGCGTAGCCGTGAAGTAACCAATAGTTTCGATCGTTTGGTTGATCTTATTATTGCAGACAAATTAAAGTCTGTTATGTCTAGTGCTCCGTTGAACTATGTTTTGTCGTTGGAGGGAAATAATTGGTTTGATCCGAAGAAAGTAGCCGAACTGGCAGACATTTTCGTGGCTAACCATCCATCATCGTCCCAGGCACGGTTTGTAGGTAACGCGTCGGTGTCTGACCGTTCGACGCAAGACGATCTAAGAGGTCAACAGTCTAGTCGACTCGGCCGACGGCCGGGTGGTCCATACAATCGCGGCTATCGTGGTAACGGTGCGCGCAATACTGCGAATGTAGAGCCGAAACGGTGTTTTCGGTGTAATTCACTCGACCACTTCATTCGTTCGTGCCCCCAAGGTCAAATTGTAAACGATACAGCTGCGACTACACAGGTAGCAGTGGCCAGTTTACCTCCGTCAGACGAACGCGCCATAGTCAGTGCATGCTTTACTTCACCGAGCGTGTATATCGCGCCTCCGTTGTCGACTGTGCACGGCGATATATTTGTCGCTCAACCGACTGTAAAATCAGCCGATGTGCTTGAATCGAGCGCCGAAAGTGTTGAAAATAACAGTGAATGGGAATTCTCGCGATTTCCTACTGTTGAAACCATGTCCACGTCAGTTGATAGAAATTGCTCACTGCAGATCACACCTCTACAGTATATGGATATCTGTGTCAATGACATTCCATGCCGAGGTTTGGTTGACACTGGAGCTCAGGTCACAGTGATAAGCAATGAGTTATTTGATCGGATCAAACCAGACATTTGTGGCCACGTTAATATACAAGGCATTATTGGTGATGCGTTGCGTGCGCCTTTGGTGAATGTTAACATCAAATCACATGAAGGTCTCAACTTTGTAAATGTATGTCAGGGCATGCAATTGACATGCGCTGTTGCTCCAATGACCAATGTTGATCATCATGTCATATTGCCACGCGATGTTGTTAATGACATACAAAATATGCCCAACATAAATGTGTTGGCTTGTACAGTGACAAATGACAAAGTAAGTCAAGTGAAAGTGAGTGAGTATATGGAAACCGATGATGAGTCTATGAATAGTTTATCAGCGAACAATGACATTGTTATTGCGAATGCTGAGGTTGACATTGATGTAGGTGATAATGATGAGAATGGTAAACCTAAAGTGAATGCTGAAGATGGTGAGGAGCCTTCACCCTTCCACAACGTGGATCATTTATTAATTAGTGATGAGGTGGGACATAGTAATGAAATTATGTCAGAACAACATAATGATTCCACATTGTTGTCATGTTGGGACATGGCCAAGGCGGGTAAGGGTGATTACACGATTGATCAAGGTGTGTTGTATCATTGTGACAAAGTTGAAAGTCAACCGGTATCACAACTATGTGTACCTATGTGTAAACGTAATCGTGTGATGCAACTGGCTCATGATTCAGTTCTCGGGGGTCACCTTGGTGAAAGAAAAACTCGGGAACGAATCCGATTATCATTTTACTGGCCAAATATGAGGAAAGATATTCAGCAGTATGTGAATACCTGCGGCGAATGTCAAATGAGGTCTCGTCCAAATAAATTAGACAGAGTGCCGATCACTCCCATAACTCGGGTGGATGTCCCATTTCAAGTCATGAATATAGATTGTATAGGACCTATTGATCCTCCCTCTGCTCAGGGGCATCGATATTGTTTAAACATCGTTGACAATTGCACACGATGGCCAACTGTATATGTGTTGAAGTCATTAACTGCGCGTGCTGTGTGTGATTCGTTACTCGATCTGTTCACCAACGTCGGAATACCGTCAAAAATTATCAGTGATAATGGGTCAAACTTTAACAGTCAGCTGACTCGAGAATTATTACGTCGTCTCGGATGCAGTCCGGTGTTCGCCACACCCGGACATCCGCAAGCATCCGGTCTCGTCGAGCGCTTCAATAAGTCGTGTAAGGAGATGCTCTACCATGTTATCCAGGAGCATCGTCGTCAGTGGCACAAAGTCATTCCACTGGCTGTATGGGCGCTCCGAGAGGTGCCTAATGCGACGACCGGCGTCTCACCGTACAAACTCGTGTACGGGCGCCTACCGCGTGGTCCACTGGCGGTGTTGAAGGAGTCGTGGACTGGTCAGCGAGATGTCAAGTCGGTGTTACAGAAGCCGGTCGAGGAGTACATGGTCGACTTACAACGTCGTCTTCAGCAGGCGGCTGATGTTGCTCGCTTGCAGTCCGATCACAGTCAGATGATGTACGCACATCAACACAACTTAAGATCCCGTGATAAACTGTTTGCTGAAGGTGACTCTGTGATCGTGCTCGACAATGATGTTTCCGGCAAGCTGTGCAAGCGATGGCAAGGACCGGCTACCGTCGTACGGGTCAAGTCGCCGCACAGTTATCTCGTCGATATGAACGATGGGCGAGTGCGACACGTACATGCCAACAAGATGCGAAAATTTCATGTCCGGGTCCAGAGTTGTAATGTTATCAGCGAAAGTGACGATGACTTTGGTCGGGTACTGGTACCTGTGAATGTGTCATCGAATGTATTACCGAGTATTGGTATTGAACATAGTAAGATTGAACATCTTACCAACGACAATCAACATGAGTTGTTACACATGTTGGACGAGTTTGCAGATTGTTTTGATAGTAAGCCAGGCTTGTGTACCATTTTGGAACACAAAATTCAGGTGAGCTCTGACTTTCAACCTAAACGTATGAGACCATACAGAGTTCCAGAAATTATGAAACCGGAAGTTGAACGCCAAATTCAGGAACTTTTGGATATGGGGCTCATTGTGAGATCTAACAGTCCCATGGCTAGTCCATTGGTTTGTGTTGCCAAAAAGCAAGGGGGAATCAGGTTGGCCTGTGACTACAGGTATGTTAACTCTTTCACGGTACCTGATGTCTTCCCTTTAGCTACCATCGAGGAAGTGATTCAAAAGGTGGGACAAGGATGCCTGATAAGTACATTTGATGCCAAGAGTGGCTATTGGCAACTGATGGTGAGTCCCGAGTGTCGTTGGTTGACTGCGTTCGTCACTCATGAAGGTTTGTACGAGTGGGTGCGTATGCCGTTTGGGTTACGAAATGCCGGTGCTACATTTGTGCGTGCAATAACGAGCGTGTTACAGCCATTACAAAAGTTTTCTGGGTCGTATGTCGACGACATGGCTGTTGGGTCTCAAGGTTGGCCTGTACATATGGGTCATCTCAGGCAGTTCTTATCTACAATTCGGAAAGCAGGGTTCACTCTCAATCTCGAGAAATGTGAGTTTGCTCAACCCGAAGTCCATTTATTGGGACACATTGTGGGCTCCGGCACTAAGAGGGCCGACCCACAACGCATCAAGGCTATCACGGATCTGCCAAGGCCCACAACCAAAAGAGAAATTCGCCGTCTTTTGGGAGCCTTGGGGTATTATAGAGATTATATCCCACAGTTTGCTCAACTGGCTAAGCCACTGACGGATTTAACTGGCAAAAATGCGCCTAGTACTGTGGTTTGGGCCGATGCAGAAGAAAGGGCGTTTGTGCGTTTGCGACAACGGTTGTGTTCGCCGCCTGTGTTGTCACTCCCAGATATTGGGAAACCGTACCACTTGCATACAGATGCCAGCGGTTTTGCTGTTGCTGCTGCATTAGGTCAGTTAGATGACCAGGGAAAGGAACGGCCCATTGCATTTGCTAGTCAAAAGTTGACTGGATCTCAACTAAATTGGGCTATTATTGAAAAGGAAGCATACGCCATCATATGGGCACTCAACCGTTTCAGAAACATCCTGTATGGGGCGCACATCACCATTCTTTCTGATCACAACCCATTACAATACATCAGAGAATGCGCGCCCAAGAGTGCTAAGCTGTTGCGCTGGGCTCTTGCTTTGCAGGAATTTGATGTTGACGTTAAGTACACAAAGGGTTCACAGAATGTTGTTGCAGACTTTCTGTCGAGGGTGTAATCATGATGTACTATGTAGTTTCTGAGCGTGTTTATTTTGTGTCATTGAGTATATTTTTTGGTGATTTCGTGTAATGGTGATGTACCATTATTTTCTGTGTTTGCTACTTTGAGTCGGTATATATATATTTTGTGTATTATGTGAGTATTTGTATATGTGTACTGCTAAATACATTGAAATCTGAATGTGTGTCTGCATTTGGAATCTGTGAGAACTATGATTTGACATTATGAACTGATATGACATATCTTTATGGTGATACTATTAATGTTTATTGATGATATCGTCATGTGTTTGATAACGAGATCAGTAATGAGCTGATACTGATGTACTTATACTGTGTTGATATGATATGATGCATATAGTAATTGATATAAGTAATCGGTAGATTATTATGAAGTTTGTATTTGATTGTTTTATTCAGCAGTGATTTGTGGTGCGATGATTTTTTTTGTATTTTGCCTTTGTCTGATGTTGTGTATGAAGTGATTATGTGAAAGTCTCATATTATTTAAAGTATAATACTCGACTTTCATTTAGAGGATGGGGAAATGTGAGGTTTCGGTTGCTTACTTGAGATCTGAGCAGCCCTATAATAGTTCAGGTGTGGCAGCCAGAGTGTAAACAACAACCACGTAAACAATAGTTAAACTGTGGTGGCAGCTGTGAGCGTAACAGAGAGCCTCTTTCTTCGAAAGCTTTGTTTGAGAACGATGTTATAATAAGTGATGTAATGAACTAACTTGGACAAACTCTGAACGAAACGTATATGACAGTCCTGAGAGCTAAGATATAAATGATAGACTGTATGTATTTTGAAGAGTGATAAGACACTATTTTGATCGGCGCAACTATAGATTGCATCAGAACTCTACTGCTTTTACACTATTTTATGTTATTCGTTTATATTTGCATTGCTCGTTTATTTCTGCACTAA
>Ga0209786_1000514_pt1 | contig 13255 bp, 11 predicted proteins | sample WorMetilvaeELBA2_FD_187405 | JGI IMG/M metagenome (GOLD analysis project Ga0209786, IMG submission 187405) | Marine gutless worms symbiont microbial communities from Max Planck institute for Marine Microbiology, Germany - Olavius ilvae ELBA.2... ...
AATTCATGCGAATTGTAGAACAAGTCGCTTCATCGGCTAAGATAACCTGTAGACAAATTAAAAGTGGAATCCAAGCTGATTTACTTCTACAAAATTAATTCACTTGGGCTTTCTTTATAACCAGATAAAATTATAGTGAAAAAGAGAGTTTCGAGTTGGAAGCGCCAAGACCTCCTTATGAATCACTTCGATGAATGAAGGAATTATGAGGTGCCTTTCGCCGCCACTTTGGTCATGGACAACTGAATTTATCGTGCCATCGAAAGAATACAACAAATAAGGATCATTGCGTTTTTGAAATAGAAAGTCGTGATCATTTACCCAATTTTGATAATTACGCTGGATGTCGGTGGAGGCGAGCAAAGACTTAAAAAATGCAAACCCCAGAATATCTCCTTCCCAGGAATGTTTTCCGTAGGGGGAATTTCCCAAAATAACTTTGGTATTTGCCGGACCTTCCGGAATGGTAAAGACGATATCTTTTCTCTCGATAATTTGTTGTCCATCCGAATATAACTTTGTCCCTCCATCGCCGGACGTAACCGTAATATAGTGCTCTCTGCCGGGCAATGTTTTCAAATCCAGAGATATTCTTTTCAGCTTCCGCTTATAGGCATAATCATCGCCATTCATTAATATCAGCCATGATCGCCACTGCCCAATCAGAAATTGTTCCTCATGCTTGCCACTGAGAAATAATACGATGAAGCTGAACCGGGGTGTTTGCTGCGGCAGTGATCGGATGACAATTTCGATCGAAAATTCGTCTATGGCAGAAGGCCTTTGTCCACCATCATGTAAGGGAAATTCGTAATACGCAAGACTGTGTTCCTGAAAGTGAATACCATTTCCGCCATCGATGAAACTGACGTCATTCGAGAGAAAGAATTCTCTTGGCTTGAAACCTGCAAAAAAAATCGCGAAGAGTATAATAAAAAGAATCAGTTTTTGATGCGCCGAGAGCACATTGTCTATTTTAAGCCATAAATCTTTGATTGTTCGCATTTCTTGTAATCACTCGCTGCTCGGCTTCCAGAATCAGTGATTCGCTATGTGAGGGGCAGGATTCACACAATAACCGTCTTGTTGCCGGGGAAGGAGTGGTTCTTGCCTTCGGCAACCGAATCCGCCCGAGGTTTATCCGCCGGTAGTGTGGCGGGCGGACAAGTGCTCCGGAGGCAAACAGGCCCGCTTCAGGCCGTGTTTCAAACGGTTCTTGATGGCCACAAAGACAATTATCGTCATTTAAAGATCTGGTGCCTGGGGCGGGAATCGAATGCGCCAGAGGCGCACAAGCCCGCTCAAGGGCTTGCTTTACCCGTCCGCCAAAGGCGGATAAACCTCTGGCGGGCAGCACAGACTGCTACAAATGTTGGTGCCTGGGGCGGGAATCGAACCCGCACGGGGACAAGCCCCAAGGGATTTTAAGTCCCTTATGTCTACCAGTTCCATCACCCAGGCAGGTCGGTTTGCCCGTGTGCCCGTCAGCCCGTTTGCCGGTTGGCCCGTGGGCCCGTCAGCCCGTTTGCCCGTGGGCCCGTTGGCCCGTCAGCCCGTGAGCCGGTGAGCCGTTAAAAGCAATATTCTCTCACAGAGCTCACAGAGGACACAGAGGAAAAGTTTTTCAATACAGCTGACAACCTCCTTCGCTTTTACGCCGCCCCGCGCCTTGCCCTAAACCCTAATTCACATTTTTGAAATAGGTTTAAGACCTTTGGAAATTTTCCGAGGGGGCCGGTTTGGCCAGCAATATACGTCATTTGCCGCCTACTAGTGGTGAGCATGTCGAATCCGCCGGCGGCGTCATTCAGTCATTAGTTCCGCTGCGCGGAACGTCATTCGTGGTCCTTCGACCTCTTTCAGCTTCGGGCTTTCATCTTTCACCTTTGAGCTTTAAGCTCTTTTTCTCTTTCAGCTGTAACCTTTCAGCTCCTCAACCTCAAGTTCCTCAGATCCCTCCGGTGAGTTTTTTCTCTGTGGACTCTGTGAGCTCCGAGAGAGATATTTTTTTCAGCATCCAGAATCCCTTTTGCCCGGGAGCCCGAAGGTGAACTCTTTCATTGATTCCTGCTTTACGGCAAATTCGTGTTCGAGGTTTTAACCGGATCGAAGATTGTTGTCAAGAAAAGATGGGTCTGCTTACTTGATATTATTAATGTTTTTAGCTGTTTAAATCCTTCCTTCGATTCATCGGCGTTACATTAAAGGCATGAATGACACCGTGGCATTTACAGGCTGTGGCCAGCAGAAATGGTCCGGGATTTTCGGTGACTTCGGTCAAGACCGCTTCGAGGTCTGAAACCCGGTAGCCACCCACACCGGGGGCTAATTGCCGGCTGGGGATCACGATGGACCTAAATTCTGGATGTTTTAATTTTGCCAGGGCCTCATTTAACACAACCGGTCTCGGCTGTCCTGTATAGGTGCAGAGGGCTTCCGGCTCCGGGCAGTCGTCCGGACAGATGAAATCGGCGATGCTCGTATAAACCGCCTTCTTTGCACCCCTGCACGAATTCGGTAACTTCTCGAAGATCTCTTCGGGGATGTCCAGCGCTTCAAAGTGGCAGGCGTTCCTCAAGTTTTTCCCTAACCACCCATACGCCACATGGATCGGAATAGCCGGAATGATCCAGTCGTCCGGGTTCATGGCGGGTAGCTCTATGGTGAGACCCGCAAGACCATCCATTTCCAGCAACCGAACTGATGTGTCCCGGATTTGGCTCAGCGTTTCGGCTTGTTTGTCGACTACGGTGAATGTGGCTGACGGAAATTTCTGTTGCAGTCGATCCAACGCCAGCCTGCCGAATTTGCCGTAGCCAATGATTAAGAAATTCGGACGTGGTGTTTTGTGTTTGGTGTTTTGTGTTTGGTGTTTGGGATTGGGTATTTTGTGTTTAGTATTTCGTGATTTATTATTCATATCAGTTAGTTTTATTTTTATACGTAATACATAAGATTAGGAATTTTAAACGCTTTTATACAGTAACTATCTAAATCATTTGTATCACAATGGACGTATACACCAAACACTAAACACAAAATACCAAACACCGTTCCTACACTAAACACAAAGAACCAAACACCGTTCCTAATCTTGCCTTAGACGAATTCATCTGTTAGAAGCCTGCCATGTTTGAAAACCAGCCACCCGGACTGATTCTGGCCTCCCAATCGCCGCGCCGAAAATATTTACTCGAACAGGCCGGCCTGAAATTCGAGGTCATTCCCAGTGATTTTAATGAAGATTCGGTGAGTTTATCGGATCCGGACACCTACGTCCCCGAGCTCGCCCAAGGCAAGGCCGCCTCCGTAGCCGGAAATTACCCGGAAAGCTGGGTGATCGGGGCGGACACGATTGTCTGGAGTCGGGGGAAAGTCCTGGGCAAACCCGGCTCTGAGGATGACGCACGGAACATGCTGCGGCAACTCAGCGGCAGAACCCACCAGGTTTATACAGGATATGCATTTGTATGCAGTTCCAGGGGGAGAACCGAGTCCAACGCTGTCCGAACCGATGTGCTTTTCAAGAAGCTGAGCGACACTGAAATAGACTGGTACGTCCACACCGGAGAACCCTTCGACAAGGCCGGGGCTTATGCCATCCAGGGGATCGGCACCTTTCTCGTCAGAAGCATCACGGGTTCCTATACCAATGTCGTGGGCCTGCCGGTGTGTGAGGTGATCGAGTTTCTGCTGAACGAGAAGATCGTCGGGTTTGAAATCGATAATTGAACACCTATCACCACAGAGGCACAGAGGGCACAGAGGGCACAGAGGATAGATGTCAGAGGTCGGAGGACAGAGGTCGGAGGTCGGAGGTCGGAGGACAGATGTCAGAGGACAGAAGTCAGAGGGCAGAGGGCAGATGTCGGAGGACTGAGGACAGATCTCGGAGGACAGAAGACAGAGGTCAGATGTCCGGTCTACGCTCCTTCGGAGTTTCCAACTTCGCTTTTAGGCTTCGACAGGACAAGATGAACCGGTAGGAAGAGTAAAAATTGTTTCGGATCAGAGACTTGGTGTATTTATTGCCATTCGTGCTTAGTATTACAGGAAATGATGACAGATAACATCCGGGACAGATTTCAGGAAGTTATGGATCGGATTCGCGGAGCGGCCCAAGCCTGTGGAAGAGATCCGGAGAGTGTGCGTCTGGTGGCGGTGAGCAAGACGGTCGAGGCCGACAGTGTGAAGGAGGCGATTTTATCCGGAGCGAAGATTCTGGGTGAAAATTATGTGCAGGAAGCCCGGGACAAGATCAACGCCCTCTCCCTGAGCGATATATCATGGCACTTCATCGGCCACCTCCAGACCAACAAAGCCAAATATGCGGTGCGACTGTTCGACCTGATCCACTCGGTGGACAGTTTCAAACTGGCCCGGGAAATTGATAAATATGCCGGAAAAATAGCCAAATGCCAACCGGTGCTTGTCCAGGTCAATATCGCCGGGGAAGCCACAAAATCCGGAATTTCGGAAGAAAAGGCGGTCAATCTGATAAAAGAAATCAGCCGGTTGGAAAACCTGTCCATAAAAGGGCTGATGATCATGCCGCCGTTTTTTAATGCCCCGGACAGGGTTCGACCGTTCTTTGCGGCACTCAAGGTTCTTTCCGGCCGGATCCGTGCGGAACAGATCCCTAACGTGGAGATGGCCGAGCTCTCCATGGGGATGACCGGCGATTTCGAAGTCGCCATTGAAGAAGGCGCCACCCTCATTCGAGTGGGAACCGCTATTTTTGGGGAGCGTTCGTGAAAATTCTACTGCATACCTGCTGCGGTCCGTGTACCGTTTATCCCACTGACGTGCTTCGGAACGAAGGCTTCGATGTCATGGGTTTCTTTTATCGCAACAATATACACCCGTACACGGAGTGCCTCAAACGTCAGGATACACTGCAGGACTATGCGGACCGGATCGAGCTAAAGGTCATCCTGCAGGAGGGTTATGACCTGGAAAGCTTTATCCAGAATGTGGTGTATCGGGAATCGGATCGGTGCCGGCACTGCTACCACGACCGGTTGCGGACCACAGCCTTAATGGCCAAGCGGGGAAAGTTCGATTATTTCACCTCCACCCTGCTCTACAGCAAATTCCAGAAACACGACATCATCCGGTCTTTGGGATAATCGGTTGGAAAATCTATCGGAGTGCCATTTTATTATCAGGATTTTCGGGAAGGCTGGAAGGAGGGCGTCGACAGGTCCAAGCAGTTGGGCATGTACCGACAGCAATACTGCGGGTGTATCTACAGTGAAAAGGAGCGGTTTTTCCGATCCAGCGATCGGAAACATCCATAAGGCCAATTCAAGATGAATTTAGTCGGCCGCAAATGCCCGCAGTAACCCGTAAATATCTCAGACGTGCGTGTTATTCCATCAATCCCTTAACCGCGTAAGCCATCAAACCATCCAGACACCATGTTCGGAAATTTCATCTATTTTATCGTCGCCCTGCTGATTTACACCACCTATCAGCCTTCGGACGAAACCAACTTCACGCTGTTCGGAAGCCTGGGGCTGTGTCTGTTCCTGACACTTTTGTTTGCACAGTTCACCCGCAGCGTCTTCCGGAAACTGGAGTATCGGATTCTGCAGAACCGGTTGTTTCACCTGGACCACCGTTTTGATCAGCTCGTAACGCGTCAGTCCATCCTCGCGGTCACCCTGTTTGCCATAGCCATCTACGGTCTGAACCTGCCGTCGTTCTTTGTGAACGTCCCGCTGTTCCGTTCCATGCCGACGTTACTGGCAATACTCTTTCTGGTGCTCTTTGTCTTTTTTCTGTCCATCGTCTGGGCCGGCGCCTACCGGTGCCACCGTCTCATGCACCGGTCCGATGTGTCCGTGCGTTCATATGTGGTGTCCAACATCATGTTTTCCGCTCCGGTTCTCCTGCCCTGGGTAATTCTGTCCGGAGTTCTGGATGTTATTTACGCCCTCCCCTTCGAGGGTCCCAAGCGATTGCTGGCCACCCCCGAAGGTGAAATCGCCTATTTCCTTCTGTTTTTAACGACGGTGGCAGTGCTGGCTCCGGTGCTGATCCAATGGTTCTGGCGGTGTCATCCCCTCGAAGACGGTGACATTCGGCATCGCATCGAAGCGGTGTGCCGGATGGCCCGTTTGAAATATTCGGATATACTCTACTGGCCGATCTTTGGCGGCCGCATGATCACCGCCGGGGTCATGGGGCTGGTAGGCCGTTTTCGGTATATACTTGTCACCGGCGGCTTGCTGAAACAACTGGCGCCCGAAGAAATCGACGCGGTCATCGCCCATGAAATCGGCCACGTAAAACGTTACCATTTGCTGTTTTATCTGTTTTTTTTCGTCGGGTATCTACTGGTTGCGCTGGTTCCACTTCAGCTTATCATTATTGCGGTTTTCTATGTGAGCCCCAGCTACTATTTCATTGAGATGCTGAGCATTAACCAGACGACGATTCTCAACATAGGGATCATTCTTCTGTTTCTGGTCTATTTCAGGCTCATCTTCGGTTACTTCATGCGAAACTTTGAACGGCAGGCAGATACATACGTCTATGAGCTGTTCAATTCTGCGACCCCTCTGATATCTACCTTCCAGAAGATTGTTCTGACCACGGGGCAGTCGCCGGACAAACCCAACTGGCATCACTTCAGTATCCGCCAGCGGATCGATTACCTGAAAAAATGTGAGGCGGATCGATCCTGGGTGAAACGCCACGACCGGAAAGTCAAAAGGAGCATCGCCCTCTATGTGGCGGTGATTCTCATTTTCGGCGGTATCGGATACAGCCTCAATTTCGGCGAATCCGGCAAACGGATCGATCGGCATTTCAGGGAAACCATGGTTCAGCGCGAACTTCAGCGGGTGAACCGTGAACTTCAGGCGTCTCCTGAAAATGCAGATCTGAATCGGTTGCTGGGGGATTTGTCCTATGAGGCTGGAGAAATCAAGCGGGCTATAGATGCATACGGAGACGCCATTCGTCTCGCTCCCAACGACGCCACAGCCATCAACAATCTGGCTTGGCTGCTGGCCACCAGCGAGGATAGGGCCCTCCGAGAACCGTCAACGGCACTGGAGCTCGCGCTGCGTGCCGCCACCCTCGATCCGGCCCCCCATATCCTGGACACCCTCGCCGAGAGTTACTTTATCAACGGCGACATCCAAAAGGCGATCGAGATCGAAGCGCTGGCATTGAAGAAAGCTCGGAAGGGCCGGGCGTACTACGAAGGGCAGATTCGGAAGTTCATGGAGTTTCGAGCCAAGGAAGAGACAGGCGACTAGTTCGAAAGAAATATTGTTCTCTCACAGAGATCACAGAGGACACAGAGGAAAAGTTTTTCAATACAAAGACAACCTCCTTGGCTTTTACGCCGCCCCGCGCCTTGCCCTGGACCATGATTCACATTTTTGAAATGGGTTTAAGACCTTTGGAAATATTCCGAGTTGGCCGGTTTGCACGTTTGCCTGTTAGCCGGTTTGCCTGTTTGCCGGTTTAGCCGGTTGGCCGGTTGGTCGGTTGGGTCAAGATACAAGTTTCAAGATTCAGGATACATGATTAAGGGGACTGCTATCGATCAATGAGCTCTCGATCTCTGCTGGGTGCATCTTGTATCATGCATCTGTTCTTTTCATCTTTCAGCCGTCAGCTTTCAGTTCCAATCCCTGTCCCCTGAAACCTTTCCTTTGCCCTCTGTCCTCTGCCTTCCGACCCGCCAAAGGCGGGCAAGCCTCTGACATCCGACATCTGTCCTCCGACCTCCGACCTCTGACCTCCAACCCGCCAGAGGCGGGCAAGCATCCAGCCCGCCAGAGGCGGGCAAGCATCCAGTAACCAGTATCCAGTATCCAGCACCGTTCTACTTAATACAGACCTTACGTACCTGCAGCAGGTCCAGCTTGTCTCGGAATATCTTCGAGATACCGTCCTGCTTCAGTGTTGTCATTCCGTCTTTGATGGCCTGGGCTCTGAGTTCTTCCATCTTGGCCTTTTCCTGGATCAGCCGCTTCATTTCGTCGGTACCCATCAAAAGCTCATGAAGCGCCATCCGGCCACGGTAACCCGTACTGTTACATTCCTGGCAGCCATCCGGGCGGAACAATTTGAATTCCTTGTTATATGGGGTTTTGATGTATTTTTTGAACCGCGTGTCGTCTTCGTACTCCCGTTTCAGTTCGTCGTACTCCTCCTGGGTGGGGTGATACTCTTCTTTGCAGTCACTACACAGGGTGCGGGCAAGACGTTGTGCCATAACGCACAGAATCGCGTCGGCAAAGTTAAACGGGTCCATTCCCATATCCAGCAGTCGGGTGATGCTTTCTGGAGCACTGTTGGTGTGAAGGGTCGAAAATACCAGATGTCCGGTCAGTGAGGCCTCGATACCGATGGAAGTGGTTTCCTTATCCCGCATTTCGCCGACCATAATCACATCCGGGTCCGCCCGGAGAAAGGCCCGCATGGCGGATGCGAAGTCAAAACCGATTTTCGGGATAACTTGCACCTGGCGGAGACCTTTCTGGGTAATTTCTACCGGGTCTTCTGCGGTCCAGATCTTGGTATCGGGTTTATTGATATATCCCAGAGCGGAGTGGAGAGACGTGGTCTTCCCGGAACCGGTTGGACCACAAACGAAAATAATGCCATAGGGTTGGGTGATGACACTGACAAAATTTTCGAAATTTTGTTCCGACATCCCCATCTTGTGAAGCGGTATCGGTTCGCCGGCTGCGAGAATCCGCATGACCACGTCTTCCATCCCCCCCGAGGTGGGGACCGTGGCGACACGCAGCTCGATATCCTTGCCGCTGAACTTTTTAAATTTGATCTTGCCGTCCTGGGGTTTCCGTCTTTCGGCGATGTCCAGATCGGACATGATCTTGATACGCGATACCAGCGCATTTCGGTAGCTGAATGGAATAGTCTGGTACACCGCACAGGCTCCGTCCACACGAACCCGGACCACGGTATTCTCCTTGCCGGGCATCGGTTCGATGTGAATGTCGGAAGCATTCCTGTCATGGGCGTCGAGAATAATTTTATTTATTGACCAGCTGCACCACAGCACTGTCTTCCTCCCCAAAGGCACCTTCGGCCTCCTCAATCTCCTGGTCCTGCACCTCGAGCTGGGAGAGAATGTCGTCCATCGAGGCGATTTCCTTCTCGTCCTGGGTAAACAGCTTGATGTACTCCATGATGTCCGATACCAAAGACACGCAGAATTGCAGTGGTCTCCCGGGGTAGTTGAGCCGTATACCGTCGATCTTTTGGAGATCGTGGGGGTTGTCGACAAGGATCACCACCTTGTCTCCTTCTTTCCGAATCGGCACCCATACATTTTTCTTCATGAAAGGCACCTTGATACCTTGCAGCAGATCCCCCGGAATCGACGTCTGGGGATTGAATTCGAGGAAGGGTATCTTGAAATAATTGCTTAACGATTTTCCGACTTCCGCTTTTGGAATCTTGAAGTCGGAAATCAAGACATTTTCAATGGGTCTTCTGACCTGTCGGGCATCGGTGGTCGCTTTCTCTAGTTCTTTCTGGGTGATAATATGATTTTCGAGGAGGTAGGTGAATTTATTGGACCTGCCCCGGGCCATCCGTTTCTGGTTGTAGAGGGCAATACCGAGGATTTTTGCCAGCTCCTGCACCGAGCGTTCGTCCACCCCGGTAAAGGAACTGCCGTCTTTTCGATTGATCATCTGAATCGCGCCAAGAAGGTACTTCTGGAAAACAATGGGGCAGACCAACACCTGCTTGGTATGATAACCGGTCTTTTTATCCCAGCTTTTATCGAACTTCAATTCCGCATCGATCCGTCCCAATTCGGCATCGTCATAGACATTCTGGATGTTTACGATCTTCTGTTTAAATGCGGCGTAGCCGGAAATACTGCTGATGGATATGGGGATCCGGATTTCCGATATTTCCTGTCCGGATTTGAAGCGTGACACAAGCTCCCGTTTTTTTCCATCGACAACGTAGATCGTGATGCGATCGGCCTCGAAAAGGGTGATGATGTCGTCTTTGAGGTCAATAAGGATTTCATCCAGGTTGGCAGCCGCATTGATCTTGTTTCCAATCTCCTGCAGCTGTGTTCGGTACTGAACCTCCGACTTGAGGCTTTGGAGATTGGGATCAGGGGCGTCGGGTGTCTTTTTAAGTGCTTTGAAGGCGGGCATATCGAAACCTCATGTGTCATAAAATCGTGGCACGATTTTATGAAACGCGACGTTGTCGCTCTTTGGTAGAAAAGGGTTCAAGGTTACCCCGCCCGCCTGAGGCGGGTAAGCCTCGACTCCTTGAACCCTGACGTAATCATTTCACTCGAACTTGAACCCTATTGAGAACACCGACTCATCCGGAAATTTGCCACTTCACCTGGTCACCCGTCGCCCTGTTTAGTGTCGGAATCGGGCTTCTTCAGGTTGCCGTAAATTTTTTTAGCACCGCCCCCTATCAGCAACGCGCCCATGAAATAAAAACTGAATCGGACAATTGAAGATATCTGCGAAAACTGTTCAATGCTTTCAATTTTCGGCATGACCTGGGGAATCCGGATAAAAACGCCGATTCCGGCCAGCAGGAGCGCAACACCCCAGACAATCTGAAACGTACCTTTTTTGGAATCCATTATAAAATCGTGCAACGATTTTATGAAACGCGACGATGCCGCTCGGTGGTTGAAAAAGGGCCAAGGAGCCGAGGGGCCCAGGCTCTGATCCCCATTTATCCCATCGACTCGACTGAAAGTTACCGCCCATGTTGCCCGAATTTATTGCAACTGGTCGGTAAGATACCGATAAATATAAACCACCGGCTCCAATTGTGTCAAACGGTGGCACCCTCCGCCGGTGATGTCTTTTTTCATGTTACGCGACGGACAGCTGCCGGCCTCCCGGGTCATTCGTTCAGTTTCCCCTGGAACTCGGCCTTACGCTTTTCTAAAAATGCGGACGTCCCCTCTTTGGCATCATCGCTGGCCATGCAGAGTGCAAAAGCATCCAGTTCCACCAGCAGCCCGGTCGCCAGATCGGCATTCAATCCGCTATTTACCGCTTCCTTCGCCGCGCGCAGGGACACCTTGCCTCGGGCGGCTGTTTTCCGGGCCGTATCCAACGTTTCCGCCATGAGTGACTCGGGGGGGCACACCCGGTTGACGATTCCCATTTCCAGCGCGTCCCGGGCGTTGATCATGTTTCCCGTAAATATCATTTCCTTGGCCCGGTTGGTCCCGATCAGTCGCGGAAGCCGTTGGGTCCCCCCGAATCCAGGAATTATCCCCAGAGTAATTTCCGGCAGGCCAAAATTAGCACTCTCCGAGGCGTAAATAAAATCCGCCGCCAAGGCCATTTCAGTTCCACCCCCCAGCGCAAAACCGTTGACCGCGGCAATCACCGGGATAGACAGTTCCTGGAGCATTTGAATCGTTTCCTGGCCTTTTTTGGCAAAGGCCTTGCCCTGGAGCGGATTGAATGTGGCCAGCTCCGTAATATCGGCCCCGGCAACAAACGCTTTGTCCCCGGCACCGGTCAGCACCAGTACACGGATCTCTTCGTTTTCGGCCACCTGATCCAGTAGATCCGACAACTCCGCAAGCAGCGCATTATTCAATGCATTAAGCGCCTTGGGTCGGTTGAACGTGATGGATCCGATCCCGTCCTCGACGTGAAAAAGTAAATTTTGGTAGGACATGGAATTCCTCCTTAAATAAAATCGTTAACGATTTTATGAAACTCGACAAAGTCGCTCGTTGGCAGAAAAGGGTTCAAGGGGTCGAGGGGTCAAGCGGTCAAGGGTTTTTTCTAAAGATCCGTTGAGAGCGTACAGCATTCTTTAGACCTCTGCGATGTCTCGATTTGTGTCAACCAATTCCCATTTCTCAATAAAGCCCAAATCTCCTGTCCTTTAAGTGATTGAAATTTTACAGAACTTCAATGGTCCCTTGAATTCTACTCGCTTATAGCGCGCCTCGGTCCCTTCTCTATCTTTTCACTTGAACCCTTGGTCCCTTGGATCCCTGGTCGCCTCCGGCGCCGCCAAAGGCGGGTAAACCTTGAATCCTTTTAACTATTTTTTTCCCCCACCGCCGTTATGTAAATGGCCGACAAAATGAGCACCCCTCCCACAACCTTATACCATGTCAACCCTTCTCCGAAGAGCATGTACGCAAGAATGGTCGCCCCTATCGGTTCCCCGAGAAGCGCGACCGCGATGACGCCGGCGCCGAGCCATCGCAGCGCCCAGTTGAAACTGCTGTGGCCGATCACCTGGGAGACCAACGCAAGTCCCCAAAAGCAGGCCCACGTTTGGGGTTCAAAGCCTGCCACCGGCAGGCCGGCTGCCAGAACACATCCCCAGAGGATGACGGCGGCACTCCCGTAACATAGCACCACATAGGCCGTCAGCGACAGCTTTCTGCGGAGGTTTCTTCCCATCAGGAGGTACAGGGCCATGGCCACACTGCCGACCAGAGCCAGGGCATCGCCAAACAGGGCATCGCGCCCAACCGCGATGTCCCCGATTCCGATAACGATCCCGCCACAAACGCTGAGCCCGATCCCGATCCGGGTCGAACGCCGTATGGCCTCCCCAACAAGGAAAGGGGCCAGGATACCGACCCATATCGGATTGGTGTTCACCAGAACGACACTGTTGGCTACGGACGTGTATTCCAGGGAAGATATCCAGGCGGCAAAGTGGATCGCCAGAAAGAAGCCCGACAACGCGGCCATCCACAGATCCCTGGACGAGAGCCCCAACAGCTCGCGCCGGGAACGGACCATGGCGACCGGAGCCAGTACCAGGGTGGCCAGACCCACGCGATACGCGGCCACCACCAAAGCCGGTGCATCCGCCATCCGGGCGAATATGGCTCCCGTGGAGATGGCCGTCACACCGATGAAAAGGACCAGGCCGGGAGAAACGCCGGGCTCCGATTGGTTCATCATAAGCGGCTGCCCCGGTCGATGCATCATTCAAAAGAGTTCATGTCATACTCGGGCTATCCCGAACATTGCATGAAATCTTTTCAGCAAATGGCTAACAAGAAACAACATCAGCGCTTTAACGTAATTGCTGCTGCATAGTGCCGCGATGCAATGTGTCACGTTAAAAAACTGATCAACGACCTGAAAAGATTTCAGTAGAGTCGACGACTGGCGCGGTGGCTCAGCGCTCCGTTTCCAGTCGCCGCTCATCGAACCGGACGTGCGGATTTCCCGCATCCGGCTCTCGGATAAGACATCATGCCTTCGCCCACGGAAGG
>Ga0209786_1000515_pt1 | contig 13236 bp, 8 predicted proteins | sample WorMetilvaeELBA2_FD_187405 | JGI IMG/M metagenome (GOLD analysis project Ga0209786, IMG submission 187405) | Marine gutless worms symbiont microbial communities from Max Planck institute for Marine Microbiology, Germany - Olavius ilvae ELBA.2... ...
GCCCGAATGCTCTCGCCCGCCTCATGGCGAGCCACAACACGCTCACGAAGATCGTTCGACAGAGGTCGTGCCATGCATGCTGGCCTCCTCATCCAGCACACATCTTGAATCAGAACCTCGCCCGCGCGGAAACCCCAAAATGATTCCGCCTACGGGAATCCCGCTCTAGCCCTTTCGTCAGCCGCAGCATCAGCGCGTCGAGTTCGCGCAAATCCAAGGGTTTGTGCAGTGTCGCGGCGACCGCGCCGTCGTCGGGAGCGCGCGCCCTGTCGAAGCCGGCCTGGCCGGTCATGACGACGATGGGCATCGCCGGATTGTGCTCTTTCAGCTGTTCAATCAGGCCGTGGCCGTCGGTGCCCGGCATGCGCAGGTCGGTGAGCACGACGTCGAAGCCACGTTCGCGGCACAGCCGCACCGCGTCGCCGCCGTTGCTGGCCGGCGTCACCGCAAAGCCGCGATGGCTGAGAAAACGCGCCAGCGCGGCCAGCGCCTCGGGCTCGTCCTCGACGATCAGCACGTGCCGGCGGCGGCTCTTCGACGGTTGGCCACCCACCGGTCAGTCGCCCGGTGCCGCGGCCTGGGCCACCGGTTCCTCCGCCGCGACCTCCTGGGCCGCCGGCAGCACGATGTCGAAGACCGCGCCGTCGCCCTCGTTGCGGCTCTCGATCTTGCCGCCCATGGCGGCGACGATGCCGTAGCCGATGGAGAGGCCCAGCCCGGTGCCGCTGCCGACCTCTTTCGTCCTGAAGAACGGATCGAAGATGCGGTCGCGCAGCTCCTCCGGGATGCCGCCGCCGCTATCGGCGACCCGCACCAGCACGCCGTCCCCGTCGTCCGTCGCGGCGACCGAGACCGAGACCTGGCCCGGCGGCGGCGCGGCCTCGCTACGCCGGCGCTGGCGGATCGCGTCGCGGGCGTTGGTCAACAGGTTCAGCAGCACCTGCTCCATGCGGATCGGGTGGCCCATGACGCGCGGCACGGGGCGCTGGATGTCCGCCGTGACGGTAACGTCGTCGAGGCGGAACTGGTCGTCGATCAGCGCCACGCTGCGCTCGACGCAGCCCGCCGGGTCGAACGACTCATTCAGCGCGTCGTCGCGGCGGCTGAAGATGCGCATGTGGTCGATGATCTGCGCCATACGCTGGGTCTGCTGGCCAATCAGCTCGAACTGCTGCCGGTGGTACTCCGGATCGGCAGCCTCGCCGGCCTCGCCCTTCAGCGCCTCGTCCTCCATCAGGATCAGGCAGGCGTCGGCGGCCATGCGCATGATGTTGAGCGGCTGGTTCAGCTCGTGCGCCAGGCCGGCCGCCATCTCCCCCAGCGTCGCCAGCTTCGAAGTCTGCACCAGTTCCGACTGGGCCAGCTTGCGAAGCGTGATGTCGCGGGCGATGACCTGAACCGCGGGTGCGCCCTGGTACATGAAGCGGATGCCCGCCGCCTCCGCGTCGAAAGCGGCGCCGTCCAGGCGCTGCAGCCGCAGCTCGTGGAAGGTGATCTCGCCCTGGCGGTCGGAGAACTCGGGCTTGAAGGTGAAGGCGTTGGCGCTGTCGCGGCTGTCGGGGTGGACCAGGTCCAGCGCCGGACAGTTGAACAGCTCCTCCGGCGTCGTCGCGCCGAAGCAGCGGGCGCCGGCGGAGTTGACGAACACCAGGCGGCCGCCGCTGTGGATGGCGATGATGTCGGGCGACAGCTCGACGAGGCGCCGGTAGCGCTGTTCGCTGTCGCGCAGCGCGCGCTCGGCCTCCTTGATGCGCGTGACGTCGGTATAGGTCGTCACCCAGCCGTCGTCGGCCATCGGGTTGGTGCGCACCGACAGCACCGTGCCGTCGGCGCGCACGCGCTCCAGTTCGTGCGTCTCGCCGGCCGAGGTCAGGCGCCGGACCAGCTCCGTCTGGGCGTTGAAATAATCGTCGCTCAGCTCGCCGCGGTCGACCAGGTGGCGCTTCAGGTCGTCGAGGCGCATGCCCGGGCCGACCGCCTCGCGCGGCAGGCCCAGCATGCCGGCGACCTGCGGGTTGGTCAGCCGGATCGTCTCGTCGCTGTCGACCACGACCAGGCCCTGGTCCATGGCCTCCAGCGTGCCCTTCAACAGCCGCGTGCTCTCGGCCAGCTCTTGCTGGCCGCGGCGGATGTCGGTGACGTCGGTGCGCACGGCCACGGTGCCGCCGTCCTGGGTCGCCACCTCGCGCAGCTGCACCGAGCGGCCGTCGGCGTAGGCCAGCTCCATGGGGCTGTCGGGCTCGCGGTGCCAGTCCAGCTGCTCGGCGACCCAGGCGTCCTCGCGGCCGGCGGCGCCGACGACCTCGCCGCTCTCGGCGGCGGCGCGCAGCAACTCCTCGTAGGAGGTGCCGTGGGCCAAGAGGCCCGTGGCCTCCGGCATGAACTCGCGCGTCTTGTTGTTCCACAGGATCAGCCGGTCGTCGGCGTCGAACAGCATGAACGCCGCCGGCACGCTCTCGATGGCGTCGATCAGCCGCGTCTGCGCCTGCCGCACCAGCTCCTCGACCTTGACGCGGTGGGTGATGTCGGAGCCGGTGCCGCGATAGCCGATGAAGGTGCCGTCCGCGTCGAACACCGGCTTGCCGCTGATGATGTAGTGGCGGACCTGGCCGTCGGGGTCGTGGCGGCCCATTTCGACATTGCGGAACGGTCGCCGCGCCTCCAGGTCCTGCAGGTGCTCGCGCCAGGTCGGCGACTCCGGGTCGACGACCGGGATGTCTTGCCGCCGCTTGCCGAGATAGGACGAGACGTCGAGGCCGGTCAGTTCCGTGAAGCGGCCGCTGATATGGGTGAAGCGCCCCTCGGCGTCGGTCTCCCAGATCCAGTCGGAGGCCGCCTCGGCGAAGTCGCGGAAGCGGCTCTCGCTTAGCCGCAGCTGCTCTTCGCGGTCCTTCAGCGCCGTCACGTCGGAGTAGACCGCGACGGTGCCGCCGTCGCCGGTGCGGCGCTTAGTGACGCGTATCCAGCGGCCGTTGCGCAAGTGCAGTTCGTGGGGCTGGACGGGATCGGCGCGGCGGTGCAGCGCCTCCATCTCGGCGACCCACTCGCGCTCGCGGCCGGCCGCCTCGCGCACCATGCCCATGGCCGCCGAATGCTCGAGGACCTCCCGGTAGGGCGTGCCCGGCACCAGCGGGCTGTCCGGCTCGCCGCCCAGCGCGCCCAGCTGCGCGTTGGCCATGACCAGCCGGTCATTGGCGTCGTACAAGGCGAAGCCGTCCGGCGAGCTGCTGATGGCGTGCAACAGCTGGTCGCGCGCCGCCTTGAGTTCGACGGAAAGCGCCCGGTTCTCCAGCTCCAGACGGCGCCCCTGGTTGAACGAGCGGTTGATGGAGCGGGCCAGCGCCGTCATGGCGGCGAGGAACACCAGCACCATCAGCGCCAGCAGCACGTGGCCGTCGCCTAGGGCGAAGAACGCCGCTGCCGTCGGCAGGCCGGCGGGGTAGACGAAGGCCGCCATCGACGGCAGCTGGCTGGCCAGGGTCACGGCGCCGCCGGCGGTCATGCCGGCGATGACGATCGTCAGGATCGCCTGCAACAGCACGTCGTCCAGCTGGTAGATCCAGATGGCGACGACGCCCCACAACAGCCCGGTCAGCAAGTAGCCGGCGACGAAGAAGCGGCTCCACGCCGGCGCGCCGGTATCCGGCTCCGCCATGCGGCGGAGGTGCCGGAACATCAGCAGCCGGACGACCGTCACCGCCACCATCGCGCCGACCCAGGCGATGAGATGGACGCGCGGCACCGCCGACCATAGGAGCGCGGCGACGAGCACGCTGTTGACGGGAGAGGTCAGGCTGGCCAGCGCCGCGTTGCGGGCAAGCGCCCCCACCTGCGCGGCACGGATGTCGCGCGCGACCCGATCTTGCACCGCGCCCTCTTCGGCGTCGGCGTGTGCGCCTGCCTGCGCGCCAGCGATCATCTCTGCCGCGCGCCGCGTGCGATCAGACTGCACCGCTGGCACGCCCTCGATTCGCCGCTACCGCCTTGCAGCATAACACGGATCAGCCCCACAGCGCCGCGGGTGCCGGCGCCACCATGCCGTCGGCGGCGAAGGCGAGGCCGGGCTCGCGGTCCCGGGTCAGGAACAGCGGGCCGTCGAGGTCGACCCAGCGGGCGCGCTGGGCCACCAACAGCGCCGGCGCCATGGCCAGCGACGACCCCACCATGCAGCCGACCATCAGTGCGAAGCCGTATGTGTGGGCGGCCTCGACGAGCGCCAGTGCCTCGGTCAGCCCGCCGGTCTTGTCGAGCTTGACGTTGACCGCGTCGTACTTGCCGGCGAGGCCGTCGAGGCTGGCCCGGTCGTGGCAGCTCTCATCGGCGCACACCGGGATCGGCCGCGCGAGGTCCGACAGTGCGTCGTCGTCGCCCGCCGGCAGCGGCTGCTCGATCAACTCGACGCCCAGGTCCTGGAGTTCGGCGGCGAGACTTGAGAAGTCGGCGGGCGTCCAGCCCTCGTTTGCGTCGACGATCAGTCGGGAATCGGGCGCCGCCGCGCGCACGGCCCGCACGCGGTCCAGGTCGCCGGCGCCGGCGACCTTGAGTTTTAGGAGCCGGCGCCCGGCCTGCGCCTGCGCCTGCGCCGCCATCGCGTCGGGCGTATCGAGGGTGATGGTGACGGCGCTCGTGACCGGCTGCGGCGGCGCGAGGCCGGCGAGTTGCCAAGCGGCTACGCCGGCGCGCTTGGCCTCCAGGTCCCAGAACGCGCAGTCGAGCGCGTTGCGCGCGGCGCCTGGCGGCAGCCGGTCCTGAAGGGCAGCGCCGTCGAGGCCCTGGGCGACGTCGGCCGTTAGGTCGTGCAGGGCCGCGGCGACTCCATCGACCGTCTCGTCGTAGCGGGCGTAGGGCACGCATTCGCCGCGGCCGATGTGGTCGCCGTCGCGCAGTTCCGCGACCACCACTTCGGCGTCGGTCTTGGCACCGCGCGAGATCACGAAGGTCGTGTTGAGCGGATAGGACTCCGCTTGGACGGCCAGCGCGATTGGCATTCAGGCGAGCGCGTCGGCCAGCGGGGCGGCGCCGTCGCGCACCGGATCGACGCAGGGCAAGCCCAGTCGCGCGCCGATCTCGGCGACGCAGGCCGCGCCCTCGTCTGGCGTCAGCGCCGCGGTGTTGACCGCGACGCCGATGCACGTGGCGGCGGGGTTGGTCAGCCGCGCCGCCGCCACGTGCGCGTCGATGCAGTCCTTGAGGTCCGGCAGCCCCAGGTGCGGCACGCCGCGCATGTGGCCGCGCGTCGGTTCGTGGCACAGCACCAGCGCGTCGGGCTGGGCACCGTGCAAAAGGCCCATGGTGACGCCGGCGAACGAGGGGTGGAACAGCGAGCCCTGGCCCTCGACCAGGTCCCAGTGGTCCGGCCCGTTCGCTGGGCTGAGCCACTCGACGGCGCCGGATATGAAGTCGGCGATCACCGCGTCGACCGAGATGCCATCGCCGGCGATGAAGATGCCGGTCTGACCCGTGGCGCGGAAGTCGGCGTCGACGCCGCGGCCCTTGAGCTCGCGCTCCAGCGCCAGGACCGTGAACATCTTGCCGACGGAGCAGTCGCTGCCGACGGTCAAGAGTCGCCGTCCCGGTCGCTTGACGCCGCTGGCGACGTCGAACTCGCGCGCCGGGTGGCGCACGTCAAACAGTTGGCGGCCGTGGCGCGCCGCGGCGGCGCTGACATCGGGCAGGTCGACGAGGCGCGCGTGCAGGCCGCTCGCCACGTCGAGGCCCAGGATCAGCGCCTCCACCAGCGTATCGATCCAGGCGTCGGGGATGACGCCGCCGCGGTTGGCGATGCCGACGACCAAGGTGCGGCAGCCGGCGGCGGCCGCGTCCTCCAGCGACATCTCGGGCAGGCCCAGCGTCGTCTTGCAGCCGTCGAGCGACAACTGGCCCTTGCACCAGTCCGGGCGCCAATGGACGATGCCGCGGGCCGTCTTCGCCGCCAGGTCGTCGGCCGCGTCGCCCAGGAACATGAGGTAGGGGTGTTCGATGCTCACGGTCGGTCCGGTGTCCGGCTGGTGATCGGGCGGCGCCATTTAGCCCGCGCGCGCCGGAGCGAGGCAAGCGCCATGCGGGGCAGGGCGCGTGCCGGCGGGGCGCCGTGAGCGACGGCCCCTACCGCCGGGTCTGGCGCCTGGCCTGGCCGATGATCCTCTCGAACCTGACAGTGCCGCTGCTGGGTGCGGTCAACACGGCGGTGATGGGGCACCTGCCGGACCCGGCCTATCTCGGCGCCGTGGCGCTCGGCGCCATGGTCTTCAACTTCCTCTACTGGGGCTTCGGCTTCCTGCGCATGAGCACGACGGGCTTCACCGCGCAGGCGCTGGGCGCGCGCGAGCCCGACGAGGTGCGCGCGACGCTGGGCCGCGCGCTGGGGCTCGGTTTGGGCCTCGGCCTGTGCCTGGTGGCGCTGCAAGTACCGATCGCCCTCGTCACCTTCGGCCTGCTGGACGCCGCGGCCGACGTCGAAGAGCTGGCGGCGGTCTACCTGCACATCCGCATCTGGTCGGCGCCGGCGGCGCTCGCCAACTACGCCATGCTCGGCTGGTTCCTGGGCATGCAGTCGCCGCGCTTGGCGCTGATCCACCAGGTCTTCGTCAACGGCCTGAATATCGTCCTCGATCTGGTGTTCGTCATCGGCCTGGGCTGGGATGTCGCCGGCGTCGCCGCGGCGACGGCGATCGCCGAGGCGTCGGGCGTCGTGTTGGCGCTGGCGCTCGTCGCCCGCCGGCTGCGCTATGTCGCGGGGGCCTGGTCTTGGCCGCGCATCGCCGACCCGGCGCGCGTCGCCGCGATGCTGCGGGTCAACCGCGACATCTTCATCCGCACGCTGTGCCTGGTGCTCAGCTTCGCGCTGTTCGTTGCCGAGGGCGCGCGCCTCGGCACTGCGGTGCTGGCGGCGAACGCGGTGCTGCAGAACTTCCTCACCTTCATGGCCTACGGCCTCGACGGCTTCGCCCACGCCTCGGAGGCGCTGGTCGGCCGCGCCCAAGGGGCGGGGGACCGGGCGGCGTTCCGCGCCGCGGTGCGCGCCGCGACGGTCTGCGCCGCCGCCGTCGCGGGGGTCTATTTCCTCGTGTTCGCCGCGGTGGGCGGTCTCCTGATTCGCCTGCTCACCGACATCCCGGACATCCGGGAGCTCGCCTTCACCTACCTGCCCTGGGCGGTCGCGACGCCCTTGCTCGGCGTCTGGTCGTTCCAGCTGGACGGCATCTTCATCGGCGCGACCCGCGGGCGCGAGATGCGCAACGCGATGATCGCCTCGCTGGCGGTATTCCTGGTGGCGCTGTGGACGCTGCCGGGCATCTGGGGCAACCACGGCCTGTGGGCGTCGCTGATGGTGATGTACGTCGCCCGCGCGCTGACGCTGGGCGTGCAGTATCCGGGCATCGAGCGCGCCGTGGACCAGCCCGCCGGCTGATTTCACGGGAATCGCGGCAAAGTCGCGGAATCGCGCGGTTGACAGGCGACTCGGGCGCACGCAATTTAGCGCGACGTTAACCATTTCCGAGTCGACTCGGAGGTGGCGGAATCCGATTGCGTGGGGATAGCGCGCAAATGAAGTCGTTGCGCCTTGTTGGCTTGGCCGTAGGCGTCGCACTCGTCCTCGGCACGCTCGGTTTTGTGCTGTCGCCGTTCGGCGATGGCGGGGCGTCGTTCGTGCCCGTGGGCGACAACGACGCCGTGATCGACGCGCGCGCCCAGGTCGCCAGCGTCACCGTCTGGGAGTCGACGCGCTCCATGGCGCCGCCGGCGGTCGTGCGGCGCCGGCTGACCGTGTCGCGCGGCGACAACCTGATGAAGCTGTTGACCGCCGCCGGCATCGACCGCACCGAGGCGCACGCCGCCATCACCTCGCTGAAGGGCGTCTACGACCCGCGCCGCGACCTCTCCGTCGGCGACGAGCTGACCGCGACGTTCGGCCCCGGCCGCTTCGGCGCCGGCGCCCAGGGCGGCTACCGCTTCACCGGCCTGGTGCTGCCCGTATCCTACGACCGCGAGGTGGCGATCGAGCGCGGCAACGGCGGCAGCTTCAATGCGCGCGAGGTCATGCGGCCGCTGAGCCGCCTTTTTGAGCGGGCCGACGGCACGATCCTGGCCAGCCTCTATCAGGACGGCGTCGGCGCGGGCATCCCGGTGCCGGTGCTGGTCGAGATGATCCGCATCTACAGCTTCGACGTCGACTTCCAGCGCCAGATCCAGCCGGGCGACGGCTTCGAGTTGATGTACGAGCGCTTCGTCGACGACGACGGCGCGGTCGTGCACGACGGCGAGGTGATCTACGCCAAGCTGTCGCTGGGCGACGTGGTGCTGCCGCTCTACCGGTACGAGACGACCAAGGGCACCATCGACTGGTTCAACGCCAAGGGCGAGAGCGTGCGCAAGGCGCTGATGAAGACGCCGCTGGACGGCGCCCGCCTCAGCTCGCGCTTCGGCAAGCGCAAGCACCCGATCCTGGGCTATACGCGGATGCACGCCGGCGCCGACTTTGCGGCACCCACCGGCACGCCGGTCTACGCCGCCGGCAACGGCTCGATCGAGGTGATCGGCCGCCAGGGCGGCTACGGCAAATACGTCCGCATTCGCCACAACAGCACCTACAAGACGGCCTATGCGCACTTGAGCGCCTTCGCCCGCGGCATGACCCGCGGCAAGCGCGTGCGCCAGGGCCAGGTGATCGGCTATGTCGGCTCGACCGGCCGGTCGACCGGGCCGCACCTGCACTACGAGATCCACCGCAACGGCCGCAAGATCAACCCGCTGGGCCTGAAGCTGCCGAGCGGCGAGAAGCTGAAGGGCGAGGAGCTGGCGCTGTTCCAGGCGCACCGGGCCGAGTTGGACCGCATCTATGCCGGCCTGGGCGCCACCGTGGTGGCGGGCGACACCGTGCCGGCCGAGACCGGCTCGTGCGACCCGGAGGCGACCGAGACCTGCTGATTCGCAGGCGCGCGACTCGGGCGTTCGGGTAGGGTCGCCCCGGACGTCGGTACGCCCTGCTCGAAAGACCCGCCCGTGCAGTTCCCGCCCCAGTTCCTCGACGAAATCCGCGCGCGGGTGTCGGTCTCCGACGTCGTCGGCCGGCACGTGCAGCTCAAGCGCCGCGGCCGCGAGTACGTCGGACTCAGCCCGTTCAACAAGGAAAAGACGCCGTCGTTCACGGTGAACGACGAGAAGCGCTTCTACCACTGCTTCTCCAGCGGCAACCACGGTGATGTCTTTTCGTTCGTGATGTTCGCGGAAGGCCTGACGTTCCCGGAGGCGGTCGAGAAGCTGGCCCGCGAGGCCGGGCTCGATGTGCCGCGTGCGACGCCGCAGGAGCGCGAGCGTGCCAAGCGCGCCGCGGACCTGGCCGACGTGGTCGAGGCCGCCTGCGCCTGGTTCGAGGCGCAGCTGGCGGCACCGGCGGGGGCGGCGGCGCGCGACTACCTGGCGGGCCGCGGCCTGGACGCGGCGACGATCGCGCGCTTTCGGTTGGGCTACGCCCCGGACGGTCGCGGCAAGCTGGCGGCGGCGCTGAAGGGCCAGGGCATCGCCGAAGACCGGCTGGTCGAGGCCGGGCTGATGAAGCGGGCCGAGGGCGGCATACGCGACTACTTCTTCAACCGCGTGGTCTTCCCGATCGCCGACCGCCGCGGCCGGGTCATCGCCTTCGGCGGCCGCACCTTGGGCGACGGCACGCCGAAATACCTCAATTCGCCGGAGACGCCGCTGTTCCACAAGGGGCGCGTGCTCTACGGCCTGGCGACGGCGCGCGAGGCGGCGCACAAGACCCGCGAGGTGATGGTCGTCGAGGGCTACATGGACGTCATCGCGCTGGCCCGCGCCGGCCTGGACCACGCCGTGGCGCCGCTGGGCACGGCGCTGACCGAGGAGCAGCTGGTCGAACTCTGGCGCCTGGCCGACGAGCCGGTGCTGTGCTTCGACGGCGACGCGGCCGGCGAGCGCGCCGCCTTCCGCGCCGCCGAGCGGGCGCTGCCGCTGCTCAAGCCCGGCAAGTCGCTGGGCTTCGTCACCCTGCCGCCGGGCGAGGACCCGGACACCCTGGTCGCGTCGCGCGGTCCCGCGGGCATGACGGCGCTGGTGGCCGGCGCCCGGCCGCTCGTCGAGGTCGTCTGGCTGATGCAAACCCGCGGCCGCGCCGACACGCCCGAGCGCCGCGCCGCGATCGAGCGCGAACTGATGCGGCGCGCCGCCGCCATCGGCGACGGCACGGTGCAACAACACTACCGCCAGGCCTTCCGCGACCGCCTGGCGGCGGCCTTCGGGCAGCGCCGCGCACCCCAGCTCGGCCGCCGGCGCGGCGGCCCAAACTGGCGCCGCCAACCGCCGGGCCGCGAGGCGCCGCGGCCCGCGGCCCTGGGCCTCGCGGCGCGTGGCGACGTCGCCACCGTCAAGACGGCGCAGGAGCGCATTTTGTTGGCGCTGCTGGTCAACCATCCGGGGCTGGTCGAGGGCCATGCGGAGGCGCTGGCCGAGATCGGCCTGGCCGACCCGTCCCTTGACAGAATGTTGCGGGAAATCATACACGTCTGCGGTTCGGTCGAGGGGGTTGACACGGCGGTGCTCAAACGCCAATTGACCGCACAGGGCCTGGGCGGGCCGCTTGCCACCGTGACGGATGGTCGGGTCTATCGCCAGGCGGCCTGTGCCGCGCCGGATGGCGCGGTTGACGAGGCCGACCGGGCGGTTGCCGAGTTTCTGGCGTGGCATCGCCGCCAACGAATGGGTGAAGATCGCGCGCAGGCGCAACGGAAACTCGCGGACGAGATGACGGACGAGAACGCGAGAGCGCTGCAGGGCATCGTGCGGGACCAGGCCCGCGGGGGGAGTTAGACGGCAGACGCCGTCCCGAGCGGCAACGCGGGGGCGGCGCATTTTGTCGGCGGATCACGACTAAGGGCGCGCATGGCGAAGGAAGCAACCGCGGACGTCCGCGATGACCGCGACGAGGCCGGCGACGGCCCGTTGATGGACAGCGCCACCCAGGCGTTGAAGAAGATGCTGGCGCGCGGGCGTGAACGCGGCTTCATCACCTATGACGAGCTGAACCAGGCATTGCCGCAGGAGCAGGTCTCCTCCGAGCAGATCGAGGACGTGCTGGCCCAGCTCTCGGAGATGGGCATCAACGTCGTCGAGAGCGAAGAGCAGGACGACCAGGGCGACAAGAAGCCGGCGAACGCCACCGCGACCGCGGCCGCCGCGACGCCCGCCGCCGAGGGCACCGAGCAGCCCGAGGCGCCGGCGCCCAGCAGCGTCGACGACGAGGACCTGGGCCGCACCGACGATCCGGTGCGCATGTACCTGCGCGAGATGGGCGCGGTCGAGCTGTTGAGCCGCGAGGGCGAGATCGCCATCGCCAAGCGCATCGAGGCCGGCCGCGAGAAGATGATCGGCGCGATCTGCGAATCGCCGCTGACGGTGCGCAAGATCATCGTCTGGCGCGACGCGTTGAAGAACGAAGAGATCCTGCTGCGCGACGTCATCGACCTGGACGCCACCTTCGGCGGGCCGGACGGCGGCAATCCCGAGAACGGCGCCAAGACCGGCGAGGCCGGGGCTGGCGCGGCAGTCCCCGGGGCGGGCGCGCCGCCGACGGGCACGGACAGCGGCGCGGCGGCGCCCGCTGATGGTCAGCCCCAGGGCGGTCAGGTCCAGGGCGGTCAGGTCCAGGGCGGCCAGCCGCAGGGTGACGGCCAGGCCCAGAATGCTCAGGCCCAGAACGGTCAGGGCCAGAACGGTCAAGCCCAGAACGGTCAGGCCCAGAACGGCCAGGCCCAGGGCGACGATGACGACGACGAGGAGGAGGTGAGCCTGTCGCTGGCGGCGATGGAGGCGCGCCTCAAGCCGATCGTGCTCGAGCGCTTCGACGACATCGCCAAGACCAACAAGAAGCTGGCCCGCCTGCAGGACCAGCAGCTGGCCGGCATCAAGAAGAAGTCGGACGTGCTGAGCCCGGCGCAGGAGCGGCGCTACAAGAAGCTGACCGGCGAGCTGGTCGAGCTGATGGACCAGGTGCACCTCAACAACGGCCGCATCGAGGCGCTGATCGACGAGCTCTACGGGCTCAACCGCCGTCTCACGGGGCTCGAAGGCAAGCTGCTGCGCCTCGCGACCAACGCCGGCGTCAGCCGCCAGGCGTTCCTTGAGCAGTATTTCGGCAACGAGCTGGACCCCAACTGGCTGCGCCGCGTCGGCCGTCTGAAGGGCAAGGGCTGGGAGAAGTTCGCCAAGTCCAAGCCCGACGAGATCAAGGCGCTGCGTGGCGAGGTGCAGATGCTGGCGACCCAGTTCGGCCTGCCGATCGGCGAGTTCCGCCGCATCGTCCTGACCGTGCAGCAGGGCGAGCGCGAGGCCGGCGTGGCCAAGAAGGAGATGGTCGAGGCCAACCTGCGCCTCGTCATCTCGATCGCCAAGAAGTACACCAACCGCGGCCTGCAGTTCCTGGACCTGATCCAGGAGGGCAACATCGGCCTGATGAAGGCGGTCGACAAGTTCGAGTACCGCCGGGGCTACAAGTTCTCGACCTACGCCACCTGGTGGATCCGCCAGGCCATCACCCGCTCGATCGCCGACCAGGCGCGCACCATCCGCATCCCGGTGCACATGATCGAGACGATCAACAAGCTGGTCCGCACCAGCCGCCAGATGCTGCACGAGATCGGCCGCGAGCCGACGCCGGAGGAGCTGGCGGTCAAGCTGCACATGCCGCTCGAGAAGGTGCGCAAGGTGCTGAAGATCGCCAAGGAGCCGATCTCCCTCGAAACGCCCATCGGCGACGAGGAGGACAGCCACCTGGGCGACTTCATCGAGGACAAGAACGCGGTCATCCCGCTCGACGCGGCGATCCAGTCGAACCTGCGCGAGACGACGACCCGGGTGCTGGCCTCGCTGACGCCGCGCGAGGAGCGCGTGCTGCGCATGCGCTTCGGCATCGGCATGAACACCGATCATACCTTGGAAGAGGTCGGCCAGCAGTTCAGCGTCACCCGCGAACGCATCCGCCAGATCGAAGCCAAGGCCCTGCGGAAACTGAAGCACCCCAGCCGGTCACGGAAGCTGCGGAGCTTCCTCGACAACTAGAGCGGGATTCCCGTAGGCGGAATCATTTTGGGGTTTCCGCGCGGGCGAGGTTCTGATTCAAGATGTGTGCTGGATGAGGAGGCCAGCATGCATGGCACGACCTCTGTCGAACGATCTTCGTGAGCGTGTTGTGGCTCGCCATGAGGCGGGCGAGAGCATTCGGGC
>Ga0209786_1000519_pt1 | contig 13196 bp, 10 predicted proteins | sample WorMetilvaeELBA2_FD_187405 | JGI IMG/M metagenome (GOLD analysis project Ga0209786, IMG submission 187405) | Marine gutless worms symbiont microbial communities from Max Planck institute for Marine Microbiology, Germany - Olavius ilvae ELBA.2... ...
AGTATAAAAGCTATTTTTGAATTGCTTTTTCATAGAATCATACCACATACTGGGTTAAATACAAGCCTAAATATGAGAAAATCATATTGCCAAAACCAAGAACAACATTTACGAGACGCTTTACTAGGTCATCATCTTGCCATACCGTAATCGCAGTCATTGTATCCACGGCTGTGCTATGGATCGGCAAGTAGAGCGTATCGATGTTGTCGTACACCAATTGAACGACAAGGGCTGCTCTGTCGTATCTACTGCCCGGTATGTGCTTCCTCCAGAACTCGGCAGGATGGTAATCATCCCATATCGAGCCGCTCTCGTTGTCGAAGTGGTAGGAGAGATCGTACCAAAGAGAGATCTCGACGCTGCGGTTTAACTCGGACTCCACATTGGGCATATCCTGAATTGGGTCCGAAGAACCGAGGCCGACCGTTGGTGGCGGAGGATAGAGCTGGAGCCGAGTGAGCTCGTTTAGGACCGCGCGAGCTCGCGCGTTGCTGAGACTGAGGTTATTGCTTTCGGTGCCCGTTTGACTGGCACGACCGACGATGAGGTCGACTTCAAGCGGCCGGTTGGCCAGCAGTATCTCGGACAGTTCCACGATCGTACGTAGATGGTCTTCCGTCAGTGCGGCTAGGTTCACTCCGAAATCGGGTAGGAGCACACTGTACGGAATCTTTGACCGCGTATAGTCCACCGTGCCGCCGCGCACAAGCTCCAGCAGCTTGAGGAGTTGCTCCCGCAGCAGGTCGATGGCGGGCGCCTGGTTGATTCCGAAGTCCATTTCAGGCCTCCCTCCGTAGGAAGTCGCCGTATCCCTCGCTCACTGCGATCACGCCGTTGACGTCGATCAGCTCGAGGAGGTCCCCGGTGTTGTTCCAGATCGCGGCGCGCCGGCCCATGTGCAGGACCTTCTCATTGTCCCCGGGGGCGATGGAATCCTGCGCCGGATCGCCGCCAGTGAAGACGCGCAGTCGCTGCCCTGAAACCATCAGCACGCCATCGGGGATCGCGTAGCGGTGCCCGGCGAGGTCTCGGAGGATCCACCCGTCCAGTTGCAGCGGCGAGTCGCCGTTCCACTCGATCAGCACCGACTCTTTGTTGACGTCGCGGCCGGGCGGATCTGCGTCGATGGTGACCTGGAAGTCCTGGTCGGGGTAGAAGGCGCTGACTTTTACGATGAACTGCACCGTGTCTCGCTCCACCCGCGTCGAATCCGTTCCTCGGACCCAGCTTGTCTCGAAGATGTTGAGGCCATCCGCGAGGTCGTCGCCGTCGGTGGACTGCCACGTCCAGAGATGTCCGCTGCCCCGCAGCGCCTGCCACCGGCCCTGCCCCTCCTCGAGCGGCTGTCCGTTGAGTCTGAACTGGATGCGCCGCGACTGGGGTTCCGCCAGGATCTCGTCGGTCAGCCCCGTCGCGAAGACCGAAAACCGCACCGACGCCGGATAAATGCAGGATTTTTTGGGGACGTTGTAGACTAATCAAACTAATTTCTACGCCTACCAATCGATTTCCGCCACTAATCCAGATGGTACATAGCCAACTCCTATTATTAAAACCAAGTAATAAAAGTGTGGCGTCTTGATTAGTGATTAATGAGTTCAGTTAAGTAACTGATCAAGATTTGACACCGTTCTATAATTGTTATCATAAGCTATCTGGCAATTCCGTTCTTTGACGCCACCGCAAAAACCAAAGCGGTGCCAAAGTTACTTTGGTACCGCTTTTTAATTATATTGCCCGCCCGCTATTGCAATGTGTTATCGTCAAGAATTGATCGTTGGGTCGGCCGGAACCACTGGAACCCGGCCGGTTAAGGGCCGTTTCACCGTCTCAGCCTTTGGGGGAGACACCGCACGACCCCGGCCCACGATATTGGCCAATTCCTGAACCAGATCATTCAGCTTATGCGCCTGATGGGACAGCTCTTCGCCGGCGGCCGCCGATTCCTCCGAAATGGCGGCATTGGTCTGCGTTACTTTGTCCATTTCGGCAACGGCTACGTTAATCTGATCGACCCCTTCGGTTTGTTCGGCACTGGCATCGGCAATTTGGCTGGAAAGATTGCTGACCTGATTGACGCCCTCCACGATGCCATTGAGAACGGTGTGAACGTCTTCGGCCGCCGTCACTCCCTGATCGGCATTTATTTTCGACTGTTCGATGAGCTGAGTCGTCTCCTTCGCCGCCTCTGCACTGCGCAAGGCCAGCGAGCGAACTTCATCGGCAACCACGGCAAATCCGGCACCGGCCTCCCCCGCCCGGGCCGCCTCAACAGCGGCGTTTAAGGCCAGCAGATTGGTCTGAAAGGCGATTTCATCGATTGTTTTCATGATCGAAGCGGTCTGGTTGGATGACTGCTTGATAGCGGCAATGGTTTCGGACATGTGGTTCATGCTCTTGTGCGCCGTTTCGGCGGATTCACGCGCCATTCGGGCGGCCTGGCTGGTCTCGCTGATATTGTCGGCGTTGGACTGGGTCATGGCGGCCAGTTCTTCAAGCGATGCCGACGATTCTTCCAGACTGGCTGCCTGTTCGGTGGCGCCTTCCGAAAGCTGCAAACCGCTGGAAGCGACCTGATCGGCAGTGCCCATCAACTGACCGGAGCCGTCAGCGAGTTGGTTGATGATCTGACGGATCGGTTTGATCACCGATTTGGAGACAATGCCCAGCACCAGGGTTGCAAAAAATATTGCCATCAAGGTCAAACCACCGACAACCAGCAGGCTCGCCTGGCGCACCGAGGCCGCCAGGGCCTCATCCGCCGAATCCAGCGATTGAATCACCTCAAAGGCCCCGTGGACTTCGCCGGCCTTCCAGTTTTCCATCAGCCCGCCGGTGGGATCCAGGCCTTCGGCGTTATCCCAGAGGGATTCGGCAGTAGCCGGGTCGCCGTGACACATCAGACAGGTTTCAGTTAGTTTGACCGGCCGAAAATAGCGTACCGCATTGAGGGTCTCATCGATTTCGACATATTCACCTAACCCTTTGGTTTTGAAAGCTTCCAGGGCCCGCGACTCGATTGCATCCGGTTCGTTTTTAGGATTGCGCGGACTTCGTTTAGGCACTTTAAATGTGTAGCTGCCCTCGTCGGCCTTACGCATGGCCGCCTGCCAGGCGGTGACCACCGGAACGGCGGCCAGGACTTTATCCCTTTGGCCGGCAGCACCGTAAGTGCGCAATTGTTCACTCGAAAACAGCCCCATCGACCATTTCTGCTCCATTTCCTGGCGGGTGGATTCTGCAGTCAAACAGATTGCTCGGGCCTTGTCTACAAACGCCTCGCGGGTTTTGGCCCTGGATTCCACCGTATACATGCGAAATAAAACGATGACTAGAACCGTCGGCAGAAAAACACCGAGAAACACAATTTTCACCCTCAGAGACCATTGGCTTGTTTTCTTCATTATCGGAAACCTTTCATCAACGCGTCATAATTTTCGCAATTTACCCTTGAAAACTGACCATCCGGCGATTTGCTAAATGGTCGGGAAATGGCCGGCCACCGTGCTTTGCAGATGCCCATAGATCTGTATCGGTATTCGCAATAGATTCTTTAATGCGCATTTGAAATTCAAACAACAATGATTATGCTATTTCGAGGCAGCCGGCAGAAACCGGGAAATGCCGTTGCCGCTTCGGAAAACAGGATGACATCTCGACAGTCGGACGAGGAGGCGCAAACCTGGCTGGACCTCCCAACTATCATGAACGCAACCGCAATCGCTCACAGCAATATCGCCCTGGTCAAATATTGGGGCAAGCGCAACCAGGAACTGAATTTGCCGGCCGCCGGTTCGATTTCGGTGACATTGAGTAATTTGTTTTCGCAGACCACGGTCAGGTTCGGAAAAGATTTGCAGCGCGACCTTCTGTATTTAAACAATTCGGCAGCATCCATATCCCAGACGGCGCGCGTCAATCGCTTTTTGGACGTGATCCGCCGCAAAGCCGGATTGACTGATTTTGCCGAGGTGCGCAGCCAAAATAATTTTCCCACGGCAGCAGGTTTGGCATCTTCGGCTGCCGGTTTTGGGGCCTTGACGTTGGCGGCCTGCCAGGCAGCCCGCCTATCGCTTAGCCGGGAAGAGCTATCCGCTCTGGCCCGGCAGGGCTCCGGCTCGGCCGCGCGTTCCATATTCGGTGGTTTTGTCGAGATGAAAGCCGGGCGTCGAGCAGATGGGTCCGATGCCCATGCGATATCCCTGGAGCATGAAAAATTCTGGCCGTTGCATATATTGGTGGTCATCACCTCCACGAAAAAAAAAGAGACGGGATCCACTTCAGCAATGGAAGCGACCGCAGCATCTTCGCCGTACTATCAGGAGTGGCTGCGATCTTCCCATGAAGACCTGACCGAAATGCGATCTGCCATCTATCAGCGAGATTTGGATAAAGTAGGTGAAATTGCCGAGCACAATTGTCTCAAAATGCATTCTTTGACAATGACAAGCCGTCCTGCAGTCATCTACTGGAATGGAACGACGGTGGATATCATCCATGTAATTCGGCAGTTGCGCCGCTGGGGCACTTCGGCCTTCTTTACCATCGATGCCGGTTCCCACGTCATGGTGCTGTGTGCACCCGCTGATTCCCGATACATCAAACAGGTGCTCGAACAGGTTGACGGTGTCAACCGGGTGTTGATTTCCACCCCGGGCCCGGCCGCACATATCGTGGGGAGTCAATCTTGAAAGTTACTGCTTTGGCTCCCGGCAAAGTGTTCCTTCTCGGCGAATATGCGGTGCTGGAAGGCGCACCGGCTCTCGTTGTGGCCGTCGACCGCTTTGCCCGGACAAGCATCCGGCCGACCGATCGGGATCATTTTCTGATCGATGTTCCTGCTTTGGATATTTTTGAGTTGCCGGTAACTTTGCACAGGCATGAGGAGGTTCAATTTTTGCGCGAAAAAGATGTTGTTATTTCAAAGCACTTGCGGTTCATCATATCTGCTTTGGAAACGGCAAACTCAATTCTGCGCGCCCAGTCCCGGAATTTCATCCCGGGCAGCATTTCGCTGGAAATCGACGGTTTTTTCAGCCAACCGGCCATGATGAAGTTGGGGATCGGCGCCAGCGCAGCCACAACCGTGGCCATGCTGGCCGGTTTGCTCCGTTTCAACGCTGCCGGTCCGCCGGATCGTTTCGAGCTGCTGCAGAATGCGCTTAAATCCCATCATTCGGCCCAGGGCAATTTGGGAAGCGGCGCAGACATTGCTGCCAGCGTGTTCGGCGGAGTCATCAGGTTCGAGAAGCCGGCAAAAAACATATCCTCGCCGGTCCGCGTACAACAATTGGCCATGCCGCCGGATTTAAACATCCAATGCATTTGGACGGGCAAATCAGCATCCACTCGCAAACTGATACAAAAAGTAAATGGCTTCAAAGCGGCATATCCCTTGGATTACCGTGGCCTTTTGGGCCGGCTCGCTCAACTTTCGGCGGACGGCTGCTCTGCATTCCAGCGCAAGGATATTAAATCCTTTTTAACGATTGTCCGCCGGTATCATCAACAACTAGTGATTTTAGGCCAAAGCAGTCGCGCCCCTATCATTACGGCCGAGCATCAGCAGCTTGCGGAAATCGTTCGACGGGCCGGAGGCGCTTACAAGCCCTCCGGTGCAGGGGGTGGGGATTTGGGTCTTGCCTTTAGCCATTGTACTTCGGTCATGCAAAATATATCCGCAGAGATCAACGGCTTCGGATTCCAGATCATGAATTTAAAGACAGGAGCACCGGGGGTTCAGATCAAGCCCCGGCAAAATGAACTCAATGATAGATTCTCGACTACCTAAATTCTTCCAGCACTCCGTGGCAGAAAGATTAAAACGGTTGCACCGGCAACAGATTGTGGCCGACCAGGACTATATCAACGTGGTCGAAGGCCGCCATCTGCTTACGTCTGATGCGGCCGACAAAATGGTGGAAAACGTTATCGGAATTTTCGGTCTGCCGCTGGGACTCGGTTTGAATTTCTTGATTAACGCCAAAGACTACGTGGTACCGATGGTCGTGGAAGAACCTTCCATCATCGCAGCAGTCAGCGCCGCGGCCAAACTGATTCGCCGCGCCGGTGGTTTCAAAAGCCAAAGTATGGAACCCATTTTAATCGGTCAAATTCAAGCAGTCGGTGTCGGCCATAGTGCGCAGGCCAAACAGGCGATTTTGCAGCATAAGGATGAAATTATCAATCTGGCCAACGGCCTGCATCCCAAGATGGTGGCCAGAGGCGGCGGCGCCCGGGATTTGGAGGTGCGGGTCCTTACGTCTTCGGCAGAGGATATGCTGATTATCCATCTGCTGGTGGACACCCGGGATGCCATGGGAGCGAATCTGGTCAACAGCATGTGTGAAGGGATTGCTTCGCTGATCGAAAAAATTACCCATGCAAAAGTATTTTTACGCATCCTGTCCAACCTCACGGACCGATCGCTGGTGCGGTCGGAGGCTGTCATTCCTGCCGATCTGCTGAAAGGTAAAGGCTTTTCCGGTGAGGAAGTGCTTGAGCGTATCATCAAAGCCAATGAATTTGCGACCCTTGATCCCTATCGTGCCGCCACCCACAACAAAGGCATTATGAACGGAATCGACGCCGTTGCCCTTGCCACCGGCAATGACTGGCGGGCGATCGAGGCGGCGGCCCATGCCTTTGCCGCCCGCGGGTCGACCTACACGGCCTTGACTAAATGGTACCGCAATCAGGACGGACACCTGGCCGGCATTCTTGAAATTCCGCTCAAAGTCGGCATTGTCGGCGGCTCGATGCAATGCAACCCTGCTGTCGGCATCGCGCAGCGAATATTGAAGATTCAATCGGCCCGCGAGCTGGCCGAGGTTATGGGTGCGGTGGGTCTGGCTCAAAACTTCGCTGCCCTGCGGGCGCTTGTGACAGAGGGAATTCAACGCGGTCACATGTCTCTGCAAGCTCGCAATGTGGCCATGGCGGCCGGCGCCAGCCCGGACATTTACGATGACGTGGTTGAACAGTTGATTCAAAGCAGTGAAATCAAGCTCTGGAAAGCTCGCGAAGTCATCGAGCATATCCGGCAAAAAAAAGAAATCCATAAACCGGAAGGATCGGAACCAGAGGCCGATGCAACACTATCGGCCGGTATGGGAAAAATCATTCTTTTCGGCGAACATGCCGTCGTTTACGGCAGCCATGCCATCGCCGCCCCAATTCCTCAAGCGGTGTGGGCCAAGGTGGATGACGGTGATGACGGCGTCCATTTGATTGTTCCGCGCTGGGGCGTGGAGGAAAAACTGCAGCATGATGGCGGCCACCGATATTCGATCTACCGGGCGCTGGATTTAATATTAAAAAATCTCGACCTTGCCCATGCCGATCTCAGAATTGAAATCTACCCCCAGGTTCCCCGCGCCATGGGTCTGGGGGCATCAGCAGCAATTGCGGTAGCGATTATCCGGGCGCTTTCGAAACATTTCAACTTGAATTTAAGCGACGCACAAATCAGCAATTTGGCCTATGAATCCGAAAAAGTCATTCATGGTCGGTCTTCCGGGATCGATAATACGGTTGCCACTTATGCCAAATTGATACTCTTCAAAAAAGGCGATCCACCGCTTGTAAATGAAATTAAGGTCGCCGGCCCGATTCCAGTGGTCATTGGGATCAGCGGGGAGGAAAGCTTGACAGCCAATATGGTTGCCAGAGTCCGCCGGGCCCGTGAGAAAAACAAATCGCTGTATGATCATATATTTAAAGATATAAACCAGATAACCTTACAGGCCGCGCAGGCTATCCGATCACATGATCTGCAAACGCTGGGAGAATTGATGAATTTCAATCAGGGCCTGCTCAATGCTCTGCGGGTTTCCAGTCCGATTCTCGAGGAATTGATTGAAATTGCCCGTCGTCAAGGAGCTGTAGGCGCAAAGTTGACCGGTGGCGGTGGTGGCGGAGCTGTCATTGCCCTTTGTCCGGAAAACGCCCAGCGCGTGGTCGGGGCAATGAAGGCCGCTGGTTATCAGGCAATGGCAATCCAAATTGGACTGCCATTGAAATCAAAGGAGTAAAAATCAATGACAACTCACCGTCAACCGGTCTCTCCTTCCCAGGCAGAGCTCATTGTCGTAGACCGAAACGACAACATTCAGGGCTACAAAACCCATGCCCAATGCCACGACGGAGACGGCATTCTACACCGGGCCTTTTCCATTTTCATTTTTGACGACGCCAATCGACTGTTGATGCAAAAAAGAAGCAGATACAAGCGGCTATGGCCCTTGTATTGGTCCAACAGTTGTTGCAGTCACCCCAGAAGAGGGGAAACCACGGCAATAGCCGCCCATCGTCGATTAAAGGAAGAGCTGGGAATTTCGGCGCCCCTCAGATATGTTTTCCAATTCAGGTATCAAGCCACGGATGCCGACCGGGGATCTGAATCAGAACTCTGTTCGGTCTACCTGGGCCGCACTAACGGTACTATCACCGCCGACGACAAAGAAATTGCGAAATGGAAGTTTATCGACGTCGGTGAATTTGAAAAAGAATTGGCGGAATCTCCCGACCGGTTTACCCCCTGGATTAAAATCGAGTGGGAATTTCTGCGAAACCGCTACTTGACACTGATATGATGAGCGGCTAGTAATTGTTCATCATCTTATTTGTGATCGTTCAACCCACAGACGGCCGCTGCCGATATCGCTTGGAATCTGCAAATTCCCAAAACGCCGGCACCGAAGCGATAGATACAGGACCGCTGTTGCAGTCACCCTTGACCTGCTTATTTTAAAAATGTCGGTTTTTTGAAAATTACCTATCAGCGCCTGTCCAACGGGATCGCAGTGATACATCTGGCCGGGAGGTAGGTTGTCGTTTTCCGGCCGCCCCCGGGCTGCCGACCAAATGATCTGGAATTATGATTGTTTTATATTTGAACGCATACGAGGACGCTGCATGAAACTCAACTGGGTGGAACGTTGGTTCGTAAATAGCCCCTTCAGGCTGGCCACGCAGTACCTGGAAATGAAGTGGTTCAAAAAAACAATGACCATGAATGCCGGTGCCGACGTCTTAGAGATGGGCTGCGGCAGAGGGGCTGGGGCCAGGCTCATTATCGAGAATTTTAAACCTGCCCGTCTTTACCTGCTGGATTTGGACGTTCTGATGATAAAAAAGGCACGGACTTACCTATCGGACGTTAAGGCTGAAATCATACTTTTCGGTGTGGGAAACGTAAACTCTCTGCCTTTCGAAGATGACTCCTTGGATGCGGTATTCGGATTTGGATTTTTGCACCATGTCCTTGACTGGCGCCATGGTTTACGTGAAATCGCCAGGGTATTAAAAAAAGGGGGTGTCTATTATCTCGAAGAATTTTATCCGGAACTGTATCAGAATTTTATTACCAAACGTCTTCTCGTACACCCCGAGTACGACCGGTTTAAAAGCAAAGACCTACATGATGCGTTGGCCCGTATAAATCTGACCCTGATACAGACGCTCGAATCAAAGCATTTGGGAATTCTGGGGATAGGGGTGAAAAATTAATATTCCAAAATGTCCCAGCAGAAACATTCAACCTCTGGCACGGCGCCAGGCTTCCAGAAATTCATCAAGGTTTCCCTTCCAAACATCTTTGATACGGCTTGAGGTCACCCCGGTCCGGGGATCATGGATGACACCGTCCTTCCCATAAATTCTGGCGATACTCGAATCATCTGGCGGTCGCCGCCAGCTTGCTGCCAAATCAGACAGGAGTCTTGATAAGGTCCTTTCATCTTCTGCGACGAGATCGACCGTTAAACCGCGTTCCTCCAACTTAATATGGCCTTTGCACGTCAACATCAGGTTGAATTCTCCACGGCGGTGCCGAACAGATTGGATTCTCACCGACGCGTCGTTTTCTTTCAAGCCATTTTGCAAGAGCTCTACCCGAATTTTGAAATCCGGCGACTGTGGAAAGTGCAATCGGTGAATCCCCTGCTCCATGGATAGATAATTCTCGGCACCCGGTCCTTCGATTTCAAGGACAGCACGACTCAGTTTATGTTCGACAACACTATAGGCCACAATGGTTGCCGTGAGTCCTAATTGACGGCACCAGGCCAGTTCCATGTTCGCCATTTTTCGAATCCATTCATCCGCCGGTTTCAATGGATCCGACGATCCCAACACCATCCATACTTCGGAATGTCCTTCTCCAGCCAGACGTTCCTCCCATAGTCGGTTGGAAACTGCGGCCTGCTCCAACGCAGCGGCCAGCGCGGCCGGTTCGGAATGGCGATCTTCACAAATTTCGGCGAGGTGCAGTATTGGCCTGGCAAACCGTTCCTGCATCCGAATTGCGACGTCAAGCGCGCGATACCGGTCCAGCACATCATCCCGTTGGTTCAATTGATCCCAAAAGCCGGGTTGATTTATTTGGGTCAGCAGCTCAGCGGACTCTTTACGTTCATTTTCCAATCGATCCAATCGACTGCGTGCCGCATCGACCAGCACATGAGTTTCGGCAATCAATTGCAGGCGGTCGAGATTTCGAATTTTTTCCTTGGTACCTAGCGGCAACACCACGGGTTCTTTAATTTTTGCCGAATCAATGGATGGTTTTTCCAACAATTTAGCCCGTATTCGGTTTCTGAGCACACTCAGTTCTATGCGGCTGCCCGGCTCAGGGTGTTCCCGGACAATACAATCAGATAATGCTGTGGTTACATGGCGCTCAATCATCCGGCGCAAAAAGCGGGCACCGAAGTCCGGATCATATCCGTGAACGGCGATCCAATCCAAAACACTTTCATCAACATTAAGGCGCAGTCGTCTTTTTTTGACACCAACCCGTTGTTTGAGGTGCTCAAGTTCTCGTAGCGCGATGGTGCGGATATTGTAGCGAGAAAGGGGATGAAAGTGAACGACCCGGTCAAAACGATTCAAGAATTCAAACCGAAATGATTCGGCAAGCCTGCGATCCACCTCCTTATCCATGTCGGATAGATCACCAAAAGGACTAAACCCGATGTTTTGTCTGCGGTACACCTCAGCCCCGGCGTTCGAGGTCATAATGATGATCATGGATCTGCAGGAGATATTCTCGCCGGCACCGTTGATAAAGGCCCCCTCGTCTATCAGCTGAAGAAAGCGATCGTGCACTTTGGGATGCGCTTTTTCAAATTCATCCAACAATAGCACGGCAAAAGGCTGGCCGGTGATCCGAAGCGTCAACAGTCCCCGGACCTGCGCCGGTCGGCGATCATCGGGATCTCCGAAAAGCAATTGAGCATGTTCTTTATCCGGATAATCCGCCATATTCAACCTGATTATCCTTTCGCGGCTGCCAAATAGCACCTTGGCCAGATATTGAGCCAAGTGGGTTTTCCCCACCCCGGTTGGACCGACAAAAAGAAATGCGCCAAAAGGTCTGCGCATATCGGACAAACCTGATTTAATCATGCTGATCATTTGCACAACGGCTTGGATGGCTTCTTCCTGCCCCAGCACGGCGCTTCGGAATTGATTTTCCAGTTTCTGAAGTTCCAATGGAATTGCCGGATCGATCAGAAGTTTCGGCACCCGGTGATGGTTGCAAAACCGCTCGATCACCTTGGCACCCGTAATAGGTTGTCCATCTTCGGCTAAACTGCCGGCATGAGTCAGAAGATCAAGCGCTTTTCTTGGCAAGCGATCTCTGGCCAAAAACCGATGGGAAAGATATAAAGCTTCCTCCAGGCTGTCGGGAGAAAAATCCAATTGACTACTCTGTTTTTTTTCGGCACTCCAGAGCGTCAATATCCGTAAGGCGGTTTCCAGGGACGGCTCATCTATATTTATGGTGATAAACTGTTGCGATAGCTCCGGTGTGTCCTCCAGCATTGATTGGATTGTTGTTCTCTCACCCTCGGCCAGAATTGGTACATCCATTTGAAATGACAGCAACTGAAGTTGAGGTTCGAGATCAAAGGTATACGCAAGATGCAAATCCCGAAAATACGGGATAATATTGCAATCGGGCTCAAGCAGGGCGGCAACCAACTTCTGCATTTCCGGACGCATCTGGTTGTCGGGATGCCTTAATGCAGAGGCACGCCGACGTAAAGAGAGCTGCAGGACTTCTTTGCCTTTCAGCTCTGTGAGGGTATGGCCGAAATCAATCCGTCTTATAAGCTCATGTATAACCGATGTTTTTCCGATACCTGAATCACCCGTGACAATCGGATTTCGACCGGCCTGAATCGATTCGCTTAATTGTTCGATGATACCGTCAACTTCGAAAGCCTTGGTGAGGTTCCCTGTTGCAGTTTCCTGAGTTAAATTTCGCTCAACCCAGTCGTTAATTATCCGGCGGTGGTCTTTTTTAATGCTCATAGCTGTCAATAGTAATAGATGTGATCATCGCATTTTCAGAGACATATTCTCTTGTTGCCCTGCCAACGTTTTTTTTGCACATTCACCTGACAAATTGTAAAATGGAATGTCACTGATGGCAACAACAATATCTCAAGTATATATGATAATAACGGGAGGGTTTGATAGGAGAAATATTTTCACAGGAGCCTTTCAGGTATAATGTCGAATGAAGGTACACAATTATAGAGACGTTAATTCGAAATGGGTAACGAAAATTTTGTGTGTCGAGTAAGGTTGATAAAGGGATTACCCATAATCTATAGGGGATGGCAGGGATGCTTGCCCCACTCCCTCAATTAGGTACAAATTGACATAAATCCTGTCCAAAAAAGTTGACTCATCTCAAGAGTAAGCTACGAGATCTGAATTTAATGGACGCCCCTAAAATCCGATGCAAGCCGCTCAATCGCGCGCCGCATAAAATTCACGATGTCCAAAACCTGGGGGCAAAGATGTTGGGCCGCGGAGAAGTCCAGCGACAGGAGGCACTCAGGTTCAGCGGGAAAGATCCGGGCCAGGGTGCTGCGTGCGCGCTCGGATTCACCATGGCTCGGAAGGTATTAAACCGGCGGTTAAATAGAGTACCTTTTAGTTATCCTCCGGTCATTCCTGCGAAGGCAGGGATTTTATGGAGCTAAATAATTTAACATTTTTGTGTTGGTTATCAAAAATTGGTTTCTGTGTCCATCACTAATAAATATTTCCGGTAAAATAATGACAAATAAAATATGGCGGTTTTATAATCGTCTCGGACACCTGATTGATCGTATAATATCCTAAAACAAGCTTGGTATAAGGGTTTTTATTTCGGCACAATAACCTTAAACCGC
>Ga0209786_1000520_pt1 | contig 13193 bp, 13 predicted proteins | sample WorMetilvaeELBA2_FD_187405 | JGI IMG/M metagenome (GOLD analysis project Ga0209786, IMG submission 187405) | Marine gutless worms symbiont microbial communities from Max Planck institute for Marine Microbiology, Germany - Olavius ilvae ELBA.2... ...
GGGAAAAAGGAAAGTAAAAGCGACCAATCCTCTGACATATTTTTTACCTCCACCAGGTATTTTGATGGAAGCATATGTTAATATTAATAAAAAGTCAATAAAAATAACTTAGCGCTTATGGGGATATACCCCGCCAATTCAGCATCACAATTGTAAATGACAGCATTCCTTAATTCGTCATTCGACAATCTTCATTCGTCATTTCTTCAGCAGTTCTTTCAGCTTTTTCACCCCATCGCTGGCATCATGGGCATAGGCATCGGCGCCGATGCGATCGGCCCAGCGCTGGGTCACCGGTGCGCCGCCGATGATCGTTTTGTATTTTTCCCTCAAACCCGCACTTTTCAACTGTTCTTCCAGTTCTTTCTGGAGCACCATGGTTGTGGTCAAAAGCGTGCTGGTGCCGATGACGTCCGCACCGAATTTTTCGGCCTCTTCAATGATCTTATCATTCGCCACGTCGCGACCGAGATCCAGCACATCGAAGCCATTGGCTTTAAAAAGAGCCACCACGATGGTTTTGCCGATGTCGTGCACGTCACCCTGCACGGTTCCCAGAACGACTTTACCCTGGGCAATCTCCTCTTCCTGGGGAATGGCGGCATTGATGATTTCCGTGGCTTTCTCCATGGCGGCGGCCGATTTAATCAGCATCGGGATGAAGAGCTTGCCCTTGCTGAACAGATCACCGACTTCATTGATTCCAGGGACAAATCCCTGGTCCAATAAAGTCAGCGGTTCAACTCCTTCGTCCAATCCCTGTTTGGCCAGATCGGCTGCTTTTGCGGCATCCCCATTGACAATCGCCTTGGCTGCTTCCTCTAATGTTTTCTCTGACATTTTTTCCATCCTTAAATTTCGCTCGGTAAGCGTCTGAATTCTGATTTCATTGTTTTTACTGAAATCCGGATCTTGTCGAAACCACTAATATCAGAACCTGCGGTATTTAACCGTCCCGCTTTGCGTGATTTTTACAGTTCTCCCGCCTCGGGCTGATCGAGGTTCGTGCCCAGGACTACAAATGATTGCCACTCCTAACAAAGAGTTGACTTAAAATCAACCATAATGAACGATCGTTGGTTCAAAGGTTCTGGGTTCAGGGGTTCAAGGGTTCAGAGGTTCAGGGGTTCATTGTTCAAGGTTGCGGGTTGCGGGTTGCGGGTTGCAGGTGCACCACGCATGGCGCAAAGGGCATGGAACAGAGCGAAATGGGCAAGGGGCGCAGAGTAGAACGATTTGAGGCCGGAATTTTTATATTTCGGTATTCTGTCTTCTGACATCTGTCTTCTGGTGTCTGGGTGCGGGGTTCAGGCTTCATTGTCGCGTCTGGCCGCGGGCGTCCAGTCAAATCGAGAAAGAAGCAACCATTAATCCATAGCGCTACTATAGATGGTGGGAGCGGTTTTTAACCGCGATTACCCTTGTAATCGTGGCCGGCCTGCGACGAACAAAGCCGAATCGAGACCACCCCCAGTAGCCATTAATATTTACCTGAATGACCTTGAATTTTAAGCTTCATACGAGAAATTCAGTTTGGCTGGTTGACGCTGAAAGTCATTTGCTCACATTTGATTTCGAGCAACGTTTGGCTTTATTTGTGTGCGCCTTGCCCCTGAACCGCTGAACCTATGAATCTCTGACCCTGAACCTCGGAACCTCGGAACCCTGAACCTCGGAACCTTTGAACCTTATCACACTTTTTTCTTGAATAACCCCTATTTTTAATTTATAGAGCCTCAGTTGATCCACTGGATTGAAGTGGATCATGAATTGGATTTTCATTCACTGTTGGTGAACTTCATCCACAACCCAATCAAGGGGACAGAACTCAGGATTCTTTTTTTACTGACACCTGAAACCTGACACCTGAAACCACAATTAGCTTAGACGGATGGCATAGCCGATTGTCTCTGACCTGGCCCAAAGGACCAGGTTTTCCTTGACATAATAAATAACATCCGTCCCACTTCCCATACAGGAGTTGTCGCCATGGCTGATCAACTTCCCGATGTTCTGCCCCACATCAATGTTCTATCCCTGGAACAGATCGAACATCTTCACGCGCAGTCCCTGGAAATCCTGGCCTCCGTCGGGCTCCGGGTCGACTCGGACCATGCCAGGGACATCCTTGTCAAAGCCGGCTGCAAACCAAACCATGACAATACGGTTCGGATACCGGCTGATCTCGTTTCCGGTGCGCTGAAATCCGCCCCTTCCGCTGTGGACATTTACAACCGGCTTGGGCAGCATGCCTTCCGCCTGGGAGGACCCCCAAGCCCCGGACCCGCTTCGGCGTCGGGGTAACCAATTTGTACTACCAGGACCCCTTGACGGATTCGGTTGAGCCATTTACCCGCCAACATATGGAAATTGGTGCCAGACTCGGCCAGTCGCTGCCCTATTTCGATTTTGTCTCCACCATCGGTGTCCTGCAGGACGTTGCACCGGAAACCGGCGATCTGTACGGGACCCTTGAGATGGCTGCCAATACCAACAAACCGCTGGTGCTGTTGGTTTCTGAAGAAAAGTGTTTTCCCGCGGTGCTCGATCTCATAGAACATCTGGCGGGAGAATTATCCGCCCATCCGTTTGTCATTCCATACTTAAACCCTTTATCACCGCTGATTCTGAATGAGGGCACCACCGATAAAATGATGACCGCCATTAATCGTGGCCTGCCGATTATTTTCAGCAACTACGGCATGTCCGGTGCATCGACTCCCATAACAGCGGCCGGCACCATTGCCCTGCAAAATGCCGAACTCCTGGCGGGCCTGGTTTTCAGTCAACTGGTCAAAGAAGGCACCCCGATAATACTGGGCAGCTTCCCGGCAAGGTTCGATATGAAGGACATGGTGAATCGATACACCCCGCAAAGCCTGGTCCTCAATCTGGCCTGCGCCGAACTGATGGCACATTACGGCCTGCCGCACTGCGGAACTTCAGCCAACGGCAACGGCTGGGGGGCCGATTTGTTTGCCAGTGACCTGCATTGGATGAACCACCTGACCAGCTGCCTGGGCAAGGTCGGGCTGGCGCCGTTTGTCGGCGGCAACTTTTTTTCGGTGGTCTTTTCACCGGCGATACTTGTTTATGCCAATGAGGTAATTCGCAAAGTGCGTATTTTCGAACAGGGATTCTCGCTGGCAGGTGATGCGGACATCCTGGCGGAAATCAAATCAGCCGGTCCGGGCGGCAACTTCTTAACGGCTGAATCGACTGTAAAATACTGCCGAAATATACCCCGTGACAATATTATCTGGCCGCACATCGGCCTGGAAAAATGGCAGAACCAGGGATGCCCCAAAGCCGAGGAATTCCTGCGGAAATACACCGTGCAAACAATGGAAGATATGAAAGCCCCCGAAGATCACGATGAATTCATCGCCAAGGGTGAGGATTTTATCGCCAGGCTTGGGCTAGCTCAAAAGGATTGAATTAACGCTTTATTCAGAACCATTGGGTCCGGCAGCCTGTTTGCTTAACGTCTCGTATTCCCGGGCCAAGGAGGCATAAAACTCAGGGGTCGACCAGATGGGATCATCGTCATCCGGCACCTGCTCGATCCGGGTTTCTTTTTTGCAGATCGAAAAACCCCGCGCCAGGTAGTTGTTCAAAGCAAATTTATGGTCAAGGGTGCAGGTGTGGACCCATACCCGTTGGGGTTCCAGTTCCCAGGCCAGGCGGATGGCTTCCGACAATAAAAACCCGCCCAGTCCCTTCTCGACAAACTGGGGCAAAAGCCCGAAAAATGTAATCTCGACGTTTTGGGCCTGCTGATCGAGTTCGATGTAGCCGAACGGAGATCCTTGAACATACCCGATCCAGGTCGGGGTCGTCTCCTTATCGACCAGGGCCTTCCAGTCGGCAAGGGTCCATTTTAAACGGCTGTACCACTTCCAGGGCCGGCCGACATTGACGAAAAAGAAGTGGTTGATGACCGGGGTCGGTAATTCAACTTTAATAACCGCAACATCGTTGCGCGCCGGTGCTTTGGGTTTGAATTCGCTTGGCGACAGCATTTCAAGCTCGGTAGTGGTGACTTCGATTTCCATTTAGTGCCTATTTATTGAAATCACATCATGTTTGCGCATGATTTATGCCTTAGCCAGATTGAATATTGTAGGATCGCTATCGATTAAAATAAAAAAGATAGAGCGAAGCGATTCAACAAATATTCAATATTCAATTTTCAATCTTCAATTCCGGCTTGCCCGGGTTGGGTATCCTGGTTGAACGGCAATTTATACCGGATAGAGTTATACCCTACTTGCGCGAAAAATTATTTGCAGTATCACTGTTTATCATGAGCTATCAACTCCGTGCGGCCCGATATTTTTTTACACCATAATTTGCTTCTGATCAATTACGAATCTGCACGGTTGACAGTCATCTGAGGTATTGCTAAAAATCAGAACATCACTTCGCCGGCTTTCGAAGCATCAATCATCAATGAGCCCGGATATCCACCACTACCTTACCGTTAACCTGGGAGCAAATTATATGAGCACGATAATCAAGGAACGTTTTGGCGAAACCCCGAACGGAACCCCGGTGGATCTTTATGTCCTGGCCAACGATCGCGGAATTAAAATTAAAATTACCAACTACGGCGGGATTATCGTTTCAATAATCTGCCCGGATCGGCACGGACAACCGGCTGACATTGTCCTGGGGTACGACTGTCTGAGCGATTATCTCCATCAAAAAATGTATTTCGGTTGTATCGTCGGGCGCTATGCCAACCGGATCGCAAACAGCAGCTTTTGCCTCAACGGCCGGGAATATGAACTCAACAGCAATGAGGGCCGCAACCATCTCCACGGCGGCATTGACGGGTTTGACAAAAAGATTTGGCAAACCCGCCCTATAGACACCAAGGAAGGCCGCGGCCTGGAATTTACCGGTGTCAGCACCGATGGTGAGGAGGGCTATCCGGGCCGGCTTGCAATCACCTTCTGCTATATTTTAAGCGATGAAAATGAATTGATCATCCGCTACAAGGCCACGACGGACAAGGCCACCATCATCAACTTGACCCAGCATTCCATGTTCAATCTTCGCGGAGATATGTCTCAAAATATTCTCGACCACGAACTGATGCTGAATGCTGACCGGATTACCCCGGTGGGCGCCGACTTGATACCCACCGGCGAGCTGCGGGATGTGGCCGACACCCCCTTTGACTTCAGGCAGCCAGTACCCATCGGCGCCCGCATCAAATCCGATGATGTTCAATTGGGCTACGGCAACGGCTATGACCACAACTGGGTGCTCGACAATCAGGGCGGGTCCCTGAAACCGGCGGCCAGGGTTACGGAGCCGACTTCGGGAAGAATCCTGACAGCGTACACCACCAAGCCGGGCATCCAGGTATACACCAGCAACTACCTGGATGGCAGCAGCCGCGGCAAAGGCGGTGTCGCATACCACCGGTACGCCGGATTCGCCCTGGAGGCCCAGCATTTTCCGGATTCTCCCAACCGGCCCGAATTCCCAAGCACAGTTCTCAACCCGCAAGACACTTATTCCCAAACGACGATATATAAATTCTCTACCGATACCCAACCCGGCGAAGCCGGAATTGAAGATTGAAGATTGAAAATTGAAGATTTATGGTATCGCTTCGCTCTGTCTCTTTAATTGAAATCGATAGAATTGCTCATATTTTCAATCTGGCTATGACATAAATCCTGCGCAAACATGATGTGATTTCAATAAAAAGACACTAAGCTTTTTCCAAGACTGCGCACGGAATAAGGGGCCCCCTGCGGTCCAGCTACAGCGCAATTCAAAGAATTTAGGTGTCAGGTGTCAGGTTTCGGGTGTCAGGGAACCGAGTTGCTAAATCCTGATCTGCCTCCGGCAGAAACACTGATCCGCCTCCGGCGGAAAACCTTCAGTAACTTACAACATGTTGTCAGAAAAATCCTGCTAAGGGCCTAAATCCCTAAATCCCTGAATTCCTGAATTAGACCATGTCCAGTTTTCATGCAATACCGTGACGAGTAAATGACGAGGCCTGAGGTTATTTCTGCCGCATTAGACGGATATGGAACCTTTACGAAAATCCGTTTTGCCTATCAGGGCGTTGATCAGGACCGGAACCCCTTGTGCGGCTGCCTGTCTGGCTTCCTGAAGCACCCTGCCGATATCTTCACCGTTGTCCAATAAAAACCCCTTGCCGCCGAAGGCTTCGGCCACCCGGTGGTAATCGGACCGTCCCAGCACCGTGGCGACATCATCGTCGAGAATCTCGATTTGATCCCGCGCAATCTGACTCCAGGCGGCATCATTGCCGATCACGGCAATCACCGGCGCCGCATGTCTCACAAAAGTGTCAAATTCCTGCAGGCTGAATCCGGCAGCCCCGTCACCGTAGATCAGCCAGGTTTCCGATTTGGGCCGCAGCAGTTTGGCGGCCAGGGCAAATCCGGCCCCGACCCCGAGGGTGCCGAAGACGCCCGGATCCAGCCAGGTCAACGGCCCCGGGGGCTGCAGTATATTGGCCGCGCTGCCCACGAAATCACCGCCATCGGCCACAATGACACCGTTGTCGTCAATTACCTCGTTAATTTTTTTCAGCAGAAAAAGGGGATTGATAAATTCTGTGGATTGCTCGGTTGTGCTGGAAATAAACTTCTCCCGCTCTGCATCGTTGTTTTTGAGCTCCTGAACCCATGGCTGCCAGTCGGCCGACTCCGAAGCAAACACTTCGGCCAGCGCACACAGGAATAGAAAGGGATCTGACAAGACTGCTTGATCCGGCCGGCAATTCATTCTCAGATCAGTTTTGCTCCGATTCACCGATACTATCCTGGTGTCGGAGCCGAAGGAGCGTCCATAATCGAGGCGAAAATCACATGGCATCCCGGCCAGGATCACCAGGTCTGCCTTTTTGAGCGCTTTTTTCCGATGATGGCGCATGTAAAGCGGATGCTGTCTTCCCAACAGGCCGCGGGCCATGCCGGCTAAAAATACCGGAATGCCCAGCGAATTTACTGCCCCGGCCAGTTTATCGATTTCAGCGGCGTGCAGCATGGCCTGGCTGCCGACTATCAGGACCGGTCGGTGCGATACGGCAATCATTTCCACGGCCTGGGCTACCTGGCTGTCTGCCAGGTCCGGTGAGCTTACCCGGGCCGGGCCGGGTTGCATGTCTTCGAAATCACACGCAAACATTTTGTCGACATGCCGTTTCAAATAAAAATCCAACAGCTTGCTTCGCAATCCGCCCTCGCGCTGGGTATCGGCTTCGACACCGTACCAGCGCCGGACCAGGGACTCGCTGTAAAGCAGATCGATCGGACATTCGACGAATACCGGCCCGGGTACCCCGGAGCGGCAGACATCGAAGGCATTTTCCAGCACGGGAATCAGATCGCAATTGTGGCGAATCGTGACAGCCAGTTTGACGACCGAATCCACCAATGATATTTGGTCGACAGCCTGCAATGCGCCCCTATTTTTCATTACCCTGGGCGCTGCCCCTCCCAGCAGGACCATCGGCGATTGCGCCAGCTGAGCATTTTTCAAGGCCGTGATTGCATTGGTCACGCCCGGCCCGGCTGTGACGGCCGCCACCCCGGGAGTGTCGGTCAGACGCCCGACAGCGTCGGCGGCAAACACAGCATTCACTTCATCGCGAACATCGACAATCCGGATGCCTTCCTTTTTGGCCCCGGTGAGTATCGAAGATATGTGTCCGCCGCACAGCGTAAATAAAAATTGTACCCCCTGCTCCCGCAGCACCTGGCCGATTATGTCACCGCTGTTGATTTCCATCTTTCCTCCAGCAAAAAAAATGTTGAATGGCGAATGATTGGTGCGTTTCATCATTCAGAAGCTGCCACATGCCTTTTTTGTGCGGTCGAAAAATACCCCATGCTTCTTTTTTGGCCATTGTTTTCTCCTTAGTAAAGGTACATATGACAAAGTAGACCAAGGCAAGCTAATTTCACCTGACTTGCTCCCACCAGTTTTCAGAATTAAATGCTTTCCTGGTGAAAACGATTTCTCCGATCCTTGGCGTGACCAGATCAATTTGGGCTTTGCGGGCTGCTTCAAGGGTCAGTTTAATGGGTTCGTCCCAGTCATGATAGGCCAAATTGAAGGTACCCCAGTGAACCGGAAACATCCGTTGGGCTCGCACTTCGATATGGGCCTGAACCGCATGCTGAGGATCCATGTGAACATCAAGCCACGAGTCGCCCGGTCCATAGGCGCCGATTTTTATGAAACTCATATCAAAAGGTCCGAAACGCGACCCAATTTCCTTGAAGTGTTTGGAATAACCCGTGTCCCCACTATAGTAAAAGCGATGGTGCGGCCCGACCACCGACCAGGAAGACCACAGGGTTGCCTTGAAATCGGTAATTGCTCGTCCGGAATAATGCCGGGTGGGGGTGCAGACGATCTTGATTTCGCCAACCATTTGATGTTGCCACCACTCCAACTCATGAATTTGATCCTTGGACACATTCCACTTTTCCAGGTGGGCGCCAATCCCCAGAGGCACAAAAAACTCGGTACCTTGTTTGGATAGGTGGATGATCGTTTTCATATCCAAATGATCGTAGTGGTCGTGCGAAATGATCACTGCATCTATTTTGGGCAGCTCCCGGAGTTCGATGGGCGGGGGATGAAACCGCTCCGGGCCGAAGGCAAAAGGAGAAGCATGATCGGAGAACACCGGATCGATCAACAGCCGGATACCATCAATTTCTACATACACGCTGGCATGCCCAATCCAAAACGCCCTGAGAACCGGCGTGGTGGAAAGGCTTAAGGATGAGGCCACAACCGGTACGACCGGAATCTTGGAAGGTGGCACCCGGATCTCTTCATAAAATAATGATTCTGATATAAACGACCAGACTTCAGAGAAACGAAAGGGAGATTGAGGTTCCACATTCACAAACGCACCATCCTGATATTGAGGATTGGCTTCCACTCGTTTCAGCCGCTCCCCCGTAATTTTCCCGCCGAAGACAGGCTGCGAAAGGACAATGAATGCAATGATCGCCAACAGGAGCAAAAGGAGCAGGATACCACCCCATAGTTTCTTGCTTTTTAGTTTCATGCGCCACACTTTGCTGTATGCTGCAGTTTGCAGGCTTATTCCGGAGCTATCCAGCCGCCCGCCATGCCTGCCGTGATTTTCCGGTAGGTCAGCTTCCGGAACCCGACCGATATACATGGCCCCATGGGGTACAAACCGGAATGCAAAAATAATTCCGGTTGTCAGTTTGACTTCAAATGGATGAAATTTCAAGGCAGGCGTCATCTGATGCTTTCAAGCAAAAAAAGAAATGATTAATGATTGACTGCGCGTACAGATTCTGCTGCCGGGGGTCGACTGACTAAAGAACTCATTATATCTCCCGCTGCTGTTTGATTGGATCAAAAATTTATGTACACTTCAAAGTTTATTCATGATTATCATAGTCGTGGTCAGATTCAACAGGCAAATCCAATTTTTCCGGGACTCATGATTTGGCATGTTGTCACAGGAGTTTACCTGTGGTTAATCTTTCAAATTTTTGTGTAGGGTGGGCTGCGCCCACCTTGGACAGATGATCTCAACGATTTTTGGTGGGCGCAGCCCACCCTACGGAGAATTCTCGGAACGCCAGGGTTCATTTTTTAGTCCGGCATTTGGATTAACTCCGACACCTCAAGCGAACCTCCAATATCAAGAAAAGGGCAAGCCTTGGCAATCGTCAAGGCCGCCTCAATCGAATCAGCTTCGATTATGGTGAAACCGGACATGGACGTTGTACTTCCGGCGGTGACAGAACCATCAGGGTTTACCGTGCTCGTATCCTTGAGCGGATTGGCGGGACTGACGGCCGAGTCGCCTAATGCAGATAGCCATTCCTTATATTTCGCAAACTGCCGTTGGCCCTCCTCCGGACTGGCTGGATGATCGCCGCCTATATAGGTAATAATGTATTGCGCCATTCGCGTTTCCTTTTATAATAAGTGAATATCCGAGCCTGAAGCCAATATTTTTTCTGAGACGAGCCTAATTGAATAGACATATGACTGGAATCAGGATCGAAACCCAAGCGCCTCTGCGCGCCGAAAGCCGAATGCCGAATACCGAATGCCACTTCTCAATTGGCTGATTCCTGGTGTCCAGCTTTGGCAGTATTATGTCTATTTATTTTTGACCTTCTCTATAATGCGCCCCAACAGGTAGAACTCATCGTTGGGCCGCATATTTGTTAAATTTGCCATCCGATTGGATAAGGCAAAAAACGCCGCTATCGCGCCAATATCCCAGATATCCTCATCCGAGAAATCGTGCTCACGCAATTTTTGGAGATCAGAGTCGTTGATCTCGTATGCATGCAATGCGACCTTCACGGCAAAATCAAGCATCACCTTCTGCCTTGGGGTGATATCTGCTTTGCGGTAATTGGTGGCGAGTTGGTCGGCCAGCAGCGGGTTCTTTTCCCGAATACGCAGAATAGCCCCATGGGCTACGACACAGTAAATGCATTGATTGAGACCTGAGGTCGCAACGACGATCATTTCGCGCTCACCTTTCGTAAGACCGCCCTCTTTCTCCATTAATGCGTCGTGATACGCAAAAAAAGCGCGGAACTCATCCGGACGATGAGCAAGTGCCAGGAATACGTTCGGTACAAATCCGGATTTTTCCTGTACGGCCAGGATCCTGTCCCGTATGTCTTCCGGCAATTCGTTGAGATCAGGAACCGGAAAGCGGCTGATTGGCTTTTCTGACATTTGAGGCCTCTTTTGGTGGTCCTTTGATTATTGTGGACTACAATGTGGCCGGCACCGCCGGGAGCGGCGCACAGCGGAAATCTTGTCCGGGTGCAGCGCAGGTTTCGCCGTTTTCATTTTTCTTCAGATAGTTCTTTAATTCTACGTAACAAATATTATGGGGTTCAAACATCAGCAATTCAAGGGCTTAGCCAACAATGATCCGAAAAACATGGCTTGCCCGTACCGAATTATAGAGGCGTGGTAAAAAAAGACTTGACCAGGATTAGGTAACTTGGTACCAAGGTACATTCAAGGGTAGTAACGAACAAATAGGAGGTCATCCAACATGGCAGGAAAAAAGATTGAACGCGTTCAGACCGGAGTACGAATTGAAAAGCGGATCTTGAAGGTTCTGAAGGCCATCGCCACGCATCACGAGATGACGCTTGGTGATCTGATAGAAGGCATCGTGCTGCATAGTTTCGAAGGTAAGACACCGTTTGGGCCGGATACCCTTGCTTTGATTGAGAAGATCAAAGAAGTTTATGGTCTGGAACTGACAGCCGCAGACAGCCACAAACTATCTGAGGAGTAGAGGTTGCCGCCCCCCGTTAGCCCCTAGTAAATTATCCGATAGAACAAGGCTTCTGCACCGGAGCGCAAAAAACTGCGCGGCTGACTAGCAGCGCTATCACCATGATAGGATTTCAAAAAATAGATATGAATTAGCTGCCGAGTCAATATTCAACTGAAGGCGCGATCTTAGCCCCTCTTTGTTCGAGAAGCTTTCGTAAGATCGATCTATGGCAACGGGATTCATCCCTGCAATAGCACCCGATGGCAAAATTGGTGTGATGGGAGAAGGCAGCCAGCAAATCTAAATCTTTTTTAGCCTCCGGCGATTTCATTTCAGCCATGAATCGACGTTTAAACGCTTTCCAGGATTTATCTTCGGCCAGGTTTGATGCTTCTTTCAATAAGGCCTCGCTCGGCGAAAGATTTGGAAACCACACGTCGTAGATGTTCTTGGATGCATAGTCTTCCTTTTTTACACCCCGCGGAGGGCGCCGCACCGTGCCCACGCGCAGCCCCTCATTGCTCGCCCTCGGGCTGCCTAACCTTACTATCCGTATCGTCATTATGACTCCCAACCCGGATAAGCCGGAATTGAAGATTGAAGGTTGAAGATTTGAGGTTCGCCTCGACTCGACTGAGCTCGTCGCAGGTCGGCGGATCTATTTTATTCTGGCGCCACTGTCAAAACAGCTAAAAGTGCCTGTTTGTTATTTCTTAACAAAGATGCCAACATATGTTTTGCACAATCTATGCAAAAATGATTTGGTAACTGTCTAACGGTGCCTGATCAATGGCTTGAGCTGACCCGCCGGTCGCCTGAAATTCGATCATGCAGCCCGCTATTCTTCACTAATTCAATTGTCATAAAAACGCTATTAGGATCTTGATAGCTGGTCTATAAATTTTGGTAATGTTGCTTCCATTTTTTCCGCAAATCTTTTTCATTCCCACCAATATCATAAATCGGTGATTTTATCTCTGTGGCCCGGAACACTTTCAAAACGACAATCCCTTTAATGGTTTTTACAAGGTCGCCCCACTTTTCAAATTTTGAAATCAGATTCCGGAACTCTTCCGATGTGCGTTCAATATAACGGGCTTTACCTTTGGCTCTAAAAGCTCTCCGCGATAGAACATCTAAAAAACATACCTCCATATCCGAGAAACGTTGGATATTTTTTACCGTCTGTGGTGATCTTATATTACCAAACATGATGGTTGTATCATCCAACACAAGGCTCGTGCCCTTTGGAGAAACACAGGGTGACCCGGATTCATCTACTGTTGCATAAAAGCCTACTGAGTGGTTCTCCACCATTTCTTTCATATATTGAGTTATTACATCCATTTGATTTCTCCTAGTTGCCATCGTTTCTCAATCTTAACGCTAACCAAATCACCGACAGTTCAATGCAGATCGACCAGAACAAGGAACGGCGTTAAGAATTATCACCACCACCTCGACACCGATCTCCTCCGCCCGGGCCAGGACGCCTTTCCCATATGTTCCACTGGCGCCGATAATGGCTACCTTACCGGGCTTCGCGACTTCCGTGGTCGTGATTTCTGTCTTTTCCACTTTGAAGGACCTTATATGAATATGTGGCCACAGATGGACTTGAGGTCTGACAAAACTAATGGATTGATGTTCATAAGATAGTGACTATTTTAAAAAATTCGCCAAATTCTGGATCTTTCACCGTTTTCTCGATCAAACCCGGTCAATTTAAGGGTAAAGGCATTCTCCTATGCCGTCTGAATTGCGACCCGCATGTAGCTGCCTAATTCGTCCTTCATGGCTCCAGCCATCGATTTCAATTCACTGGTTCCAATCGTCGATATCTCCATGAGGTAATCGATATCTGCGTTCGATATCGGAT
>Ga0209786_1000524_pt1 | contig 13156 bp, 9 predicted proteins | sample WorMetilvaeELBA2_FD_187405 | JGI IMG/M metagenome (GOLD analysis project Ga0209786, IMG submission 187405) | Marine gutless worms symbiont microbial communities from Max Planck institute for Marine Microbiology, Germany - Olavius ilvae ELBA.2... ...
ACTTGGGAAAAAGGAAAGTAAAAGCGACCAATCCTCTGACATATTTTTTACCTCCACCAGGTATTTTGATGGAAGCATATGTTAATATTAATAAAAAGTCAATAAAAATAACTTAGCGCTTATGGGGATAAACCCCGTCGCTACTTCATAGGCAAAGCTGCGTGCGTCGGGAGGGGTTTATCCCCACCCGCCAAGGCTTTAATGTCGATCATCAACATTCTTTAACCTCACACTTCCATCCCTAAAACTTTTACCTTATGACCTACTCCAAGCCGAATGCCGTGTGCCGAAAACCGAATGCCCAGGGCCATTGCCCTTACTTTGGCTTCTTCGCCTTATACGGCTTCATCGCCTCAACATGCCCGCCCATCTTTTCGTAGTCCTCGAGTTCCATGGTGTATTCCAGGGGGCAGATCGTCGCCGGCGTCGGGGTCCAATAAAAGGAGCCCTCCTTGACCCGTTCCACATCCACCATGAACGTGATGCCCCCGCCAGGCAGCACATATCCGGGAGCTCCCCCCACTGTCAACTGGGCCTTGGCTTCATGGACCGCCCGGGTCAGTTTAATGGGAAATTTGGTCACCCCGGCCCGGGCGCTGCCACCGGCTCCGGCCGTGTAAATGGCCGATACCCGGGAGGGTTCGCAGCTGTTGGATATTGCCTCCATTGCCACCCGCGCTTTTTCAGTCAAGGGAATTTCCCTGAGCTGGCCGCTTTCATCCAATTCAAACATGGATCCGTTTTGACCGGTAGTTTCCGTTATCAGGATGGTCATCCCCGGCCAGGCGATGTCTGTATCGACGGTATCGATGATATCGATGGGATTGGTGACGGAAGTTCCGCCCCAACCGCGGCCGTGGTCGCCGAAATAGCGTCCCGGTGTACTCTCGCTGAATTTCAGGCGGACGCCGGTGGTTTTGGCGCCGGCATATTGGCCGGCCACGTGCCGGCTCATCTGGCCGGTGATGTGGGAATCCAGGATGATAGCCTCATCCGCCGCCTCCACCAGCAGGGGCGCAAACAACCCCATGGTTGCGCTGCCGCACCCGACCCGCATTTTACGGGCCTCCTCGCTGTCGACAATCGGGGCCCGCCCGACCTGAATTGTCAACCGCGGGCCGTTTTCGATTTTCAATTTGACCGCCTTGCGATTGGCGATATCGGTGATGGTCCGGGCCACCGCAAAACCGTTTTGCCCGGTCAACCGGTTGACGCCGCCGATGTGCAGCATTTTCGAACCGTATTGTTCCGTTTCAACCATACCGACTTCCCGCTTGCCGGCAAAAATTCGGTCTCCTTCCCGGCCGATGGGGATATCCGTATCGACTTTGACGATAATAGAGCTGTAACTCAGGGGCACCTCGGTCACCACCGTCACGACATCAATTCCCCGGCGGTTTTCACTTAAAATCCGGGGGGCGGGCTTGCAGTCCGGGTAGGTCGTACCGGATCCGATGGCGGTGACCACCGGTTTGCGAATGACTTCCTTGGGGTCGTGCCCGACAGTCGGCGCCACATCGTCAAAACCATGCAAGGGCGTCAGCCGCATCAGGTTGCCGTCTTCGTTGCGGTAGCGGTGACAGGCACCGATCTGCCCCGAATTGATCCAGCACTTAATGGGACAGGCATCGCATTCGATGGCATCCGGCGGCATCGTATCGTCGGCCGAGATCGCCTCGACTTCACACACGCGCTGACAGACCCCGCAACGCGTACACCAGTGATCATCGATAACGGCTTTTTTCTGCTTCAGTTTCACAGCCTCCACCGGACAGTCCCGCACGCAAAACCCGCAACCGATGCATTTGTCGTTATTGACTTTCATGTTTTAAATCTCAGTCTGGATTTAGAGCCTTGTTTTTTCAAGGCACGTATACGATCGCTGCGCTTAAAGAGCGTTTCACTTGAAGAGCGCTGCGCTCGAGGCAAAAAATGAAATTATCTTTCCTAATCTATCTACAAGAACTTTTTTCAGTAATCTGCCTCCTTAAATCAGAACCGTGCTAAATAATACGATTAACCAATAACTGATAACAATTTACTTCAGTTTCTTTGCCCTCTGCCCCATGCGCTATGCTCTCTGCCCTTTTTCCGACTTTGACCCGCCTGCCGTTCGACGGGCTCAGGCCCCGAGCTAGCCGAGGGGAGCTCGTCGAAGGCCGCATTCCGACTTTGACCCGCCTGAGCTTGCCGAAGGCCCACTTCCGTACTCTGACCTCTGACTTCTGTCTTCTGTCCTCTGTCCTCTGACCTCTGTCCTCTGTCCTCTGTCCTCTGTCCTCTGACTTCTGACCTCTGTCCTCTGACCTCTGACTTCTGTCATCTGTTTTCTGTCATCTGACATCTATCATCTGACTTCCGGCTTTCTCACCGGCGGTGGTGTATTGCGGCTTTTGGCCACAACGATTTCGCCATCCACCAGCACCATTGACACGGCCGGCACATCACCCGCCGCGAGGGCGGCCAGGGTGTCTTCTCCCACCGATCCCATGGGGGCATCCATAATCACCAGATCCGCCTCCAAACCTTGCGCAATGATGCCGCGCGGCAGTTTGTGGACCCGCGCCGAATTACCGGTGGCCATGCACAGCGCCTCTTCCGGTTTTATGGCGGACAGACTGGCCAGGTGGGCAACAACCCGCAAAACGCCCAGGGGAATGACACCGGTGCCGGAGGGCGCATCGTTGCCGATAATGACGCGTGCCAGGGCATCATGCTCAACGCACAGATCGGCCGCTTCCACCATTATTTTGGGATTGCCGCAATGTACCATTTCCAGGGCAAATTCAGTTTCGGTCACCAGGCGTTTGACTTCATCCAGGGCGACGGCCGTCGGACCGCCGTTAATATGCGACACGATATCGGGGGCGGTCCGGATAACCATTTCAGCCGTGACCGTGCTGCTGCCCGGGATAGACGTTCCGCCGGTGTGCATCATAACCGTCATGTTGCACGCTTTGGCCCATCGGACCATGAAGGCGGCATCCTCCGGATTTTTGACAGCTCCCAGCCCGATTTCACCAACGGTGCGCACCCCCTCACGGGCCATTTCCTCAAAGTCGGCTTGGGTCAATCCTTTTTCCAGGATCACCGCCCCGCCGACGACTTTACCGCCGCCCGGTCTGAAATTGGCGAATGATTTAGCGGCCACTATGGCCAGGGCCTTGGCGCCGGCGGGATCTTTCGGACGGCCCGCCAGATGAACTTCACCGGCTGAAATAAATGTCGTTACGCCGCCGTGCACTTCGCTTTCCAGAAATCCGGTCTGCTTTTGCCGGGGGGTGTAGTCCCCCAGAACCACGTGGCAGTGGGAATCGAACAACCCGGGGGCAACGGTCGTGCCCGCACAGTCGATGGTCACATCGGCGGCCGACACGTTAAGCTCGGATTCAAGGCCAAATTTCTCTATCTTGCCATGCTCCACAAATATGGCATCACCGTCCAATATCGGTGCCCTGATATCCCCACTGACAATCGTTCCAATATTTTTCAGAAGCAAGCTAGACATGTTTTAACCTCCTTGTTCGCTAAATTAGGTCAATATCGTAAAATAGTTGTTAAAAATATTCGGTGTCAGATTTCCGGTGTCAGCGGTTAAAAAATATCAATTATCAAATAACAAATTCCAAGCAAATCACAATCACCGAATTTCCAAATTCCAAACTTGCTTTAGTCAATAGATCTGGATTTATAGTAGGTGTCACCGCCGATCAACGATCTATGTTCTTTTATCTGGTATACGCATTCGATCCCTGACACCTGAAACCTCAACCCCATAATATTGACGGAGCGAAGCGACAACCACCATTATTCATTAGTCATTAGTCATTAGTCATTTTTAAAAAGTGTCCAGCCTGGATGCTGGCATCCAAAACCCTTTCCAATTTGGCCGGCAATTCATATATTCTTCGCCCCAGGGCATCGGCCAGGGCGTTCAATATGGCCGGCGCTGTCGGGATCAGGGCCGGCTCCCCCACCCCTTTCGCGCCAAAGGGACCGCTGGGCTCCGCCGATTCTACAATGATGGGAACGATCTCGGGTATATCGGCAACTGTCGGAATATGGTAATCTTTCATGGACAGGGTTTGTCCCGACCTAAATTCCTCCATCAACGCAAACCCTATTCCCATGGCCACGCCGCCGCAAATCTGGCCTTTAACGTTTTCCGGGTGAATGGCTTTCCCGACATCATGGGCGGCGAAGATTTTTTCAACGCTCACTTCCCCGGTCAGGGTGTCCACGGTCAGCAGGGCCAACTGGCTGGCATAGGCATAGGTTGCGTAGGGGACCCCGTGTCCGGTTTCAGGATCCAGCGGCACGGTTTCCGGGTCGAAGTAGCCCTGCCATTGCAACGGAACGCCCTTCTGATTGGCACGCCCGGCCAGGAAGGAGAATTCGACCGCGTTTGCCGGATTGCCGGTTTCCTTGACAAAGCCCCCCTCGAGCATCAGGGCTGATTTAGCGACCTTCAACTTATTAACCGCTTCGCTCAGCAGCACATCGGCCAGTTTTTCGGCGGCTTCTTTGACGGCATTGCCGGATATGTAGGTCTGGCGGCTGGCGGAGGTGGCGCCGGCATTGGTCGTACAGCGGGTATCGGCCACAAACAGCCGAATTTCCTGGGGCTGCACTCCCAAGACCTCTGATGCAATCTGTGCCAGCACGGTGGTCGAGCCCTGCCCGATATCGGCACAACCGGTGTAAAGGGTGATGTTGCCTCCCAGATCGATTTTAATTTTGGCTGTGGCGGGATTCTGCACCCCGGTATTGCCGATGCCGTACCACATGCTGCCTAAACCGATACCCCGTTTTTGCCAGGGGCCGGTTTTTTCATTGAGCCAATTGGTCTCGGCCCATTCATAATGCGGTATTAAGGCTTCCAGCGTTTCGGCGATTCCCACGCTGTGCGCCAATTTCTGACCGGTGGCGGTTTCAGATCCGTTTTTGAGGACATTCATCAATCTGAATTCGAGCGGATCCATTCCCAGTTTTTCCGCCAGCAAATTCATCTGAGACTCGTGGGCAACGGCGACCTGGGGTGTGCCGAAACCGCGCATTGCACCGCAAAAAGGTGTATTGGTATAAACGCAGCGGCTTTCGATATCGACATTTTCGACCTCATAGGGACCGGTCGCATGCATGGCGATGCGCGATGCCACCGCAATTCCGTATGAACCATAGGCTCCCGTATCCGCAGTGATTCGGGCCTGCAAAGCGATCATTTTCCCGTTGTCGTCAACCGCGGTCTTCAAGGTCATCTCAACCGGGTGCCGTTTGGCGGTGGCCAGAAAGGATTCTTCCCTGGTATAAACCATCCTGACCGGTCTTTGCAGATGCAGCATCGCCAGACCGATAAAGCCCTGGACATTTAAATCCAGCTTCGAGCCGAAACCGCCGCCCGTGGCGGCCTGGACAATACGGACACGGTCATCTTCCAATCCCAGCAAAACGGTTACTTCTTTGTGATCGTAGTGGGGATTTTGGGTCGAGGCATAGATTACCAGCACGCCGTTCTCATCGACATAACCGGCCCCGGCATCCGGTTCCAGATAGCTGTGCTCGATCCGGGCGGTTCGATACGTTTTCTCAACCGAAAAAGCACAGCGTTCGAAGGCTTGTTCAACGTCTCCTTTTTTCACTTTACGGGTAAACAGCAAATTGCCCTTGGCGTGAATTTTGGGTGCATCGGGTTTGAGGGCATCTGCGGGGGTCAGGACTGCCGGCAGGTCCTCGTAAGTCACTTCAATTAAATCCAAGGCGTTTTGGGCCGCGGCCTCGTCTTCAGCCGCCACCAAAGCGACGGGTTCTCCGACGGCCCGCACCTTGCCGGCTGCCAGCAGCGGTTGATCCTTGTTAATAATGCCCAAAAGATTCTTGCCGGGAATATCCTTTTCAGTAAATACCCTGACAATACCCTCGAGCTTGAGCGCTTGGTCGAAATTAATATTGAGAATCCTGGCGTGGGCTTTGCTACTGCGCAGCACTTTAAGCACCAGGGCATCATCGAAATCAATATCCGCACTGAAAATCGGCTCCCCGCGCAGCCGCTCGTTCACGCCGATTTTGGGGATGCTTTTTCCTATTGTTGAGTAATCAGAATTCATAAAATCTCGCTTTAAAGCTGGGAGGCTGGGAGGCACGGAGGCACTAAGGCTTGAAGGCACTGAGGCTTGAAGGCTGGGAGGCTATAAAGCTGGGAGGCTAAAAACATATTAAACTCCACGGCTTTCCTGCATTTCAGCGTCCCAGCTTCCCAGCTTCCTGGCTTCATAGCTTCCCGGCTTCCCGGCTTCCCGGCTTCTCCCAGCTTCCTGGCTTTCCAGCCTCCCAGCTTAGTGAGTCAATGGATACATCATCCGCATAAACAGCCCCTGAATTGCCGGTTCCTTGTAGATTGCCGAGGGCCGGCGGCCGGTGATTTCCAGCATCCCTTCGGCTAAGATCTGCCCGGCCTGCCGCAACATGGCTTCATCCGGAATTTTACCGGATAAATAGTTCTCGATATTCCGAAACCGGTGAGGCGTCGGGGTACAGGACCCAAGTGCAAACCGTATAAACGAAATCGACCGGTCGTTTTCCCGGCCGATCATGGCGGCCATGCTCATCCTGGCGATGGCTAGTTCTTGGCGGCGGCCGATTTTTTGAAAATCCACAAAATTGACCGCCTCGGGTTTGGGTTTGAGAATAAAATGCGTAATCAGTTCATTGGGCCGCAGTGTACAATGATAGGGCCCACTGGCCATTTCCTCGATCGATACATTGCGCTGACCGGCGGGGCTGACCACCGCCGCCGCGGCATCATGAATCAGCAGCGGTGGGATGGTATCGCCGCAGGGCGAGCAGTGGGCAACGTTTCCGCCAATGGTGGCAATGTTGCGCACCTGCCGGCTGGCGAATTTGTCGGCGGCGATCCGCAGCGCCGGCGCATGCCGCCGGATTATTTCGGATTTACGGATTTCGGTGATCGTCACCGCAGCCCCGATGGTTAATGTCCCGTCATCGATCTCGATTTGCCGCAATTCGGCCAAACGGCCCACATCCAGCAAATAGTGAGGATTCAAATCACCGGCACGCATGTCAACCATGACGTCGGTGCCGCCGGCCAATATTGTCGTGTCCGGTGCATTTTCGCTTAAAAAGGCCAAGGCTTCCGACAGATTTTGTGGCCTTTTGTAGTCAACATTGAACATGACGATTAATCCTCATTCTTCTCTCTTTGACACCCGCCGACGGCGCTCTCGATACCGGCCACAATACTTTGATACCCGGTACAGCGGCACAGATTTCCGGCGACGGCTTTGACAATTTCGGCCCGGCTGGGATTTGGTTTTTCCTCCAATAAAGCATGGGTACTCATTAATACACCGGGTGTACAAAAGCCGCACTGCACGGCATGCTGTTCGGCAAAAGATTGTTGAATCGGATGCAGATCATCTTGCCCGCTCAATCCTTCGACCGTCATCACCTGGCGACCGTCCAGTTGGGCCGCAAACATCAGGCAGGCATTCACGGCCTGACCGTCGACAACGATGGTGCAGGCGCCGCATTCACCAATCCCGCAGCCCTCCTTGGTCCCCTTGAGATCAAGCACATCCCGCAGCAGTTCCAGGGCCGAGATCCCGGGATTGATTTCCAACGATTTTTCGTCACCATTGAGGGCAAAACAAAGATGATAACTATTATTTTTCATAATGTTATTCAATAATAAAGCAAAAGCATTCAACGTCGAACATCGAAAATCCAAGGTCGAAGATCCAACGAGGATTCGCCTTGCTCAGTCTTTTTTTAATAGACAGTGCATTATTCGAAAATCGATGTTGGACGTTCATTAGTTTCTCATTTGATTTAACTGGACGTTCCGCGTCCGGAGGCTGGGCTGACACCTGACACCTATCCATCGGACCCAATCGTTTGCCAACGCCCCTTCAAGCGAAGCGCTCTTTAAACAACGTGCTCTTCAAGCGAAGCGCTCCTCAAATCCCGCTGGAAGCGGGATGCTCCTCAAGCGCAGCGCTCCGGCAGGTAACTGCCGCTACCGCAGCCCATCTTCGCCCTTAACCTCCGCCACCTGCAGTCCGCCCACCCTGGCGGCCGGCCGGCCGGAGTCGGTCACAGCCACAATCAAAACCAGTTCATCGTTGCGCGGGGCATCTGGCACCCGGACTTCCATAGCGTCGAAATGCGACCGCACGAAGGCCGCGTCTTTATACCCCAGGGGCACATCGATGGCGACGCCTGGATAGCCGGCCTTTTTAGCGGACGGTATCAAGGCTTTGCCGCCGCCCACACTGGCCCGCATGGGTTTGCCCAAAGCCGGGTGCATGATCGCCGCGCAATGTTCCAACTCGCCGTTGGTGCCGACCACCGCACTTTTGCCGTAGCTGTGAACCTCACCGGGCTCAATGCCCAGCGCCGCGACCGCTTTTTGGGTCAACAGCTCCCCCAACTCTTCACTCCACTGAATCAGCAGGCTGAGATCTTTCTGGTACCGGCCGGCAAATGGATTGCTAAACACGGCCGCAGCCGCGGCTTTGCGCGTCGGCGCCTCCAGCCGCACCGTTCCATCGGCATGAGTCTCTTCGACTACCGTATAAATTTTGCGCACCTGAGGTTTATCGTTACTCATTTTTGCCTCCCTTCAAAAAATATTGAATATTGTAGATTGAAAATTGAATATTTAAGGATTCCTATCGATTCTATAAAAATAATATGACGGAGCGAAGCGACTTCCACAAATCTTCAATCTTCAATTTTCATTCTTCAATCCAATCCGGCTACGCCGGATCAGGCCCATCTCTCAGTGATCGTTTTTTGGTCCAAAAACAGTCTGAGGGAATCGATTCTGGATTTGGCAACCCCCAGGGCCGATTCATTTTTGGATCCGAGGGGGAAAAAGGCGAACGGCTGGGGTACCGGGACATTGATACCGATGTTGCCGACGTCCGCTTCCATCTTGAATTTGCGGGCAACGTAGCCATCCCGCGTAAAGATGCAGGCGGAATGGCCATAGGCGTCTTTATTGTTGATCCAATCAAGGGCCTCATCCAGATCCCCCACGCGCATCAAATTGACCACCGGTCCAAAGGCTTCCTCCCGGGCAACATGCATATCCGGGGTTACGTTATCTAACACGGTAGGGGCCAGAAAAAAGCCGTTTTCGCCGCCGGGAACCGCGGCCTTGCGTCCATCGAGAACCATTGCAGCCCCTTCACTGACCCCCTTCTCGATAAAATCCACCACCTTCTGTCTGCCGCTTTCGGATACCAAGGGGCCCAGTTCGGTGGCCTCATCCAGCCCATAACCCAATTTCATATTGGCTGACGCTGCGACCAGCTTTTCTTTAACGGCCTCATAGGCCGGGCCGGCAAATAGAAGATTGTCCGTTCCCAGGCAGCGCTGACCACCCATACCGTAACACCCTCGCAATAATCCGTTGACCACCGCATCCACATCACAGTCCGGCATAATAACGACATGGTTTTTACCGTTGCCATTGATCGACGCTTCTTTTCCCAGCTTTCCGGCCTGGGCAAAAAGTTCTTTTCCCACCGCCGTGGAACCTATAAATCCGACCCCTTTGACCAGCGGGTGAGACAAGATTTTCTGATTGACGTTGCTGCCGCCGTAGACAAGATTGACCAGGCCGGGAGGAAACCCGTCGACTTCTTCGGTCACTTTAAAAACGGCGTCCAGGCACACCGGGTCGTTTTTGCTGGGACTGACCACCACCGGACATCCGCTGGCAATCGCATAGGGCACGTAAGACGACCAGGCGTGCATGGGAATATTGTTGGGCGTGATAATCAAAAACACACCCCTGGGCTCCCAGTATAAAGCCTGGTCCAGGCCTTTGGCCAGATCCGTGACACATTCGCCCTTGGTCAACAGCAGCAGCGCGGAACAGGCCGATTCGATATTTTCAATGCAGCGGCGCAGGGTTCCCCGGGTTTCACCGATGGTGCGGCCATGATCCTGCACCAGGACGCGGCACAGCATGTCGAAGTGTTCCTCGAATTTGCCGCGCATATCAAACAAATACCGTGCTTTGTCCCTCAAAGAAACATCACGCCAACTGCTCAGAGCAGCTTGTGCCGCTTGGATGGCTTGTTCGATTTCACTATCGGTGGCCGAAGGAAATTCGGCGATGACCTCGCCGGTGGCAGGATTGACATCTTCATAAACGACATCGGATTCCGATTCGATCCATTGCCCGTTGATGTAAAATTTAAGTTTCCCATAATGCTTTTGAACTTCGGGTAATAACGCCATATTTTTCTCCTTTAAACACAATTAGAATTTACCGAATTATTAATTAATTTTCCGTTAATGTGTCAACATAATCCAATATTTCATCAATTATTTTTAATCCCCGCCTGAGCGCTTCCTCCTTGATGCAAAGCGGCGCTGCGATACCGGGCACCAATTATCTCCTCGTTTAAGATTGGGTTTCACGAAATGCGTCTATGGCTTTTAAAACATGTTCTTTCATTAACTTGCAGGCCCGGTGGTTGTCGCGACCTTTGATGGCATCCAGAATCTGCCGGTGATAACGAACCGACACATCCAAATGTTTTTTGTTTTGCAACGATTTGTAACTGAACCGGCTGACCTGATTGTGGATACTGGCGGCAATTTTTTTCAATCTATGGTGGCCTGAAATCACCATGACTTGATTGTGAAAATCGTGGTGGTGCTCCTGATACCCCAACAGATCGACGGGCTGGGCTTGAGCACAATTTTCCATTCGCCGTACGACCATTTCAAGCTCCTGAATCTGAAATTCGGAAATGCAATTCATGGCCAGTTCCAGGGCCAGTTCGTATAAAGCGGCTTTCAGCGTATAGGCCTCCCAGACATCTTTTTCGGTCATTTCGGTAACGAAAACCCCCCGGCGAGGTCTTCGGATCACCAGCCCTTCAGCCTCCAGCATCTTAAAGGCTTCGCGTACCGGTGGCCGGCTGATGTCCAGACGCGCTGCGATTTCCTCTTCTTTGAGCTGCTGGCCGGGCTGGTATTCTCCTTTGATAATCCACACCTGGATATGCCCCTTGGCCAGGTCAGCTATCGATTCGATCTGCATAAGTCTAAATCTCTTGATAATCGTCTGAAACTTCGTCGGTTCAGAACCCTGAAAAAATTGAACGTCGAACATCGAACGCTCAACATCGAACATTCAATAGGGAATTCTGTCCTTTATAATTGATAGAGCGTAGCGATTCCCCAAATCCGAAATCCGCAATCTAAAATCCCAAATTATAACTCGTGACGTCATAGGATTAAAATTAGGATGAATTTGTAAGTGAAGCTTTTGCATATTTTCACCATCCCAGTTGACACCCGACACCTTTTTCACTGCAAATTGGTATCCGCCCGGCTCACAATTGAGTCCAATTCCCGCGTGGTATTCTCCGGCAGGGCCAGGGGTTCCGCCTTTGCCAGGATTTCCTTACAATATTCTTTGACCCTTGCATTCAGGTCAATTTCCCCTTTGGCATGCCAGCCATCCCGGGTCATCCGGATAAAATTCAGCGGCATCAGCCCATCCCGGCAGTGCCGGAAAGTATGCTCATCGGAGAGAAATTGACTGCCCGGTTCGGCATTCAACAACTGCTGCCAGGCCATGCTTTCATCATCGAATTCCATTTTGGAAACCATGCGCTTAACCATGCCCAGCACTTCATTGTCGATCGCCAGTTGAAGGGGGCTGATCGTCGTGGCCACCTCCAGTTGACCGGCTGCGCCGAGAATGTCGGCACCCGACAGGGCAATCGTCATGCAGCGCAGGGCGCCTTCGCTGGTACACTGACCGTCTAAAACCGGAGAATCCGAGCCGATGCCGTAAGTATGGGTCGGCAGCCCGAAGGCAGTCCTGATAAATTGGATGGCCAGGGCGGCACCCTGCATTGACTCCACGCTGGACTGCAGGCTGCGGCCGCTCATCATATCCGTTGAAAAAATCAAAGGGGTTGCTATAACGGGGGTTCCCGGGTGAGCGACCTGGGCCGTGACCACCAGGGCTAATATTTCAGCCGTGGCCAACAGGACGACACCCGGCATCGTAACCGGAGCGGTCGCGCCGGCCCCCGGCAGGCTGCAGGCATGCAGCGGGATTCCGCAACGGGCACATTGCAGGATGATTTCCAGATCCATGGCCTTGAAATCCAGCGGGGTCAGCGAACAGGTAATGAAGCTTACCGGCGGATTGGCTTTGAGTGCGGCGGCGCTGCCCGCGGCAGCCTGGGCCAGCGCGATCAGATACTCGACGCTCTCCCGGGTGTAGGGTTGAACCCAGATGTGTTTTTCGATATTTTTGAGCATCAGGCTCAGGGCATGCACATCCAGCGTTGGCGCCGGGACATCACTGGGAACCGGAAAGGCACAGAAATCGATGTGCTCCAACCGGTCGGCCAGCCTGGCCCAGGTGGCGACGTCGGCCGCCGTCACCGGCCGGTGCCTGCTGGATTCAAGCCCGATCCAGGACTGCCCACCCGTATTGGTTCGGGTCCAAAAGGTGCCGTCCGGACAGGGAACCTCCAATTTATTCTCATCGGTTCTGCCCGCCAGCGTCACAGTTTTGGGCACCAGTGCCAGCTGCGCTTCCAGGAAAGCCTTGGGAAATCGGACTATATTTGTGTCGGCATCCACTTTGGCCCCGGCCCTGCCCAACAGTTGGAGCACCTCGGGATGGTCCATCCGGACCCCGCGCTGATCGAGCAGTTCAAAAACTCTGGTTTTCATCAATTCGAATTGATCCTGGTTAAAAAAGGTAACCCGGGGATTAAAATACATGGCTCGTACCTCCAATTCCGGATAAACCGGAAATAACAAACTACAAGCACCAAATTACAAACAAATCCCAAATCTCAATATCCAAAACTCAAATAAGATCAACTACCACCGATTTGGAATTTGGAATTTTGGTCATTGTGATTTGTTTGGTATTTGTTTTTTGTTATTTGAAATTTTATATTATCGACAACGGAAATCATTAGCTAATTAGTGTTCGAACGGGTATCCAGAACTCTTTGATTATTGCTGATTAATATCGCATAAAAGGAAAACGAAGATTTTCCAGTTTAATGCATTTTTTACTTGCATTAAAAACTCGTAAACGGTAGTTATCTTGTTGAATTAACATTAAATACCGATTTTCTAC
>Ga0209786_1000527_pt1 | contig 13074 bp, 10 predicted proteins | sample WorMetilvaeELBA2_FD_187405 | JGI IMG/M metagenome (GOLD analysis project Ga0209786, IMG submission 187405) | Marine gutless worms symbiont microbial communities from Max Planck institute for Marine Microbiology, Germany - Olavius ilvae ELBA.2... ...
CCGCCCGAGTTATAGAGTTGGGCAGGCGAGCGAGCTTCACCCTTCGGGCTCGCTCACCTGCCCAGCATCTATCTCTCGTAATGGTACCAGTTTCATAAGAGGTGTCAGGCTTTAGCACCTCGGTTTCCTGACACCTGACAACTGACACCCGAAACCTGAAACCTGAAACCGCTAAACTGTGCTAACATCATGATCACCCGCCGTATTCTGATCTTTACCCCCGTAGGCCTGATCATCCTGCTGCTCCAATCCTATTTTTGGGTGCCCACTTACGAGCAGCAGACCCGGGGCAACCCCGAACGCTTCAGTGAATACTTCACGGCCTCGATCGGCGATGCAACCCTGTTAAATCCGATCCTGTCAGCCGATGCCTCCAGCAGTGAGATTGAAAATAAGGTATACGAAGGCCTGCTCGACTATGATGAGAACCTGCACTACCGGGGACGATTGGCAACCAGCTGGAAGGTGTATGAGGAGGCCTATTTCTATGTCAACGAATCGGCCGATCTGCCGCACCTGGAACCGGCGACCCCTGAAAAGATTGTCGAATTACTGAAGTCCGCTCAAAAGAGGACTAACCTGTCGCCCCCGGAGCTTCGCGATACGCTGGCCAACATCAGCGCCATATCCATTGTGCCGCCCCGCAGCTGGCGAGCGGACAGGGAGCTGAAGGATCCCGCCGATAGCGCACAGAAGCGAAAACATATCATCGATGTAGCGGCACCGGCCCGCATTAAACTGCTTCTCAAAGCGGTGGATCAGGACCTTTTTAACAATTTGACCCGGATTCTGGGTCGGGATTACTTCACCGGATTTGAGGCCCGCAAGCACATAAAGCCGACAACCGCTTTAGGCGAAGATCAACTCGACAGCTTGGCCGCTGCCATACTTCCCGCCGTGGAACACAATCCGGTCATCGAGTTTTCCCTGCGGCCGGGGGTGCAGTTTCACGACGGGCACATGTTTGAGGCTGAGGATGTCAAATTCACCTATGAATCGATCATGAATCCGGCCAATCTTTCGCCGCGCGTCGCCGATTACGAACCGGTCAAATCCGTGCAGGTCATCGACCCGCTGGTAGTGCGCATTACTTATAAACGGCTTTATTCGCCGGCCATCGGCACCTGGGCCATGGGAATCCTTCCGGCGCATCTTTTAAATGCCCGGGCCCTGCAGGACGAAGCGCGGCGGCTTGGCCAAGACCCGGCCAAATTTACCATGCGGCAAAGCACCTTTAACCGCAATCCGATCGGCTGCGGTCCTTTTGTTTTTCACGACTGGAAATCTGATCAGTATATAACCCTTGACCGTTTTGAAAAATACTGGGCGGGTCCCCCGAACTACAAGCAGTATGTTTTTCGAATCATCCCTGATTTATTGACCCAGGAAATGGAATTTTATGCCGGCACCCTCGATGCCTACGGCGGCGGTTATCCGCCGCACGGGATTCCACCGCATCAAATCGATCGCTTTAAAAAAGACACTCGCTATCAGACGATATCAGATACTGCCTTCGGCTATACCTATATCGGCTATAATATCCGTCGCAAACCATTCAACGATCCGCGGGTGCGCCGCGCCCTCAGCATGGCCATTGACGTGGATAAAATCATTAGGTTCGTACTGAACGATCAGGGCGAACGCATCACCGGACCCTTTGTAAAGCAGACAGATTTTTACAATCACCGAATTGAGCCGATACCCTATGACCCCGAGGGTGCCCTGGAGCTGCTGCAGCAGGCCGGCTGGCGCCGTAATGCCGACGGTTGGCTGGAAAAAAACGGCCAACGGCTTCAATTCACACTGATTACCAACAGTGGCAACGATCGCCGGAAGTCAGTTCTGGCCATTGCTCAGAATGCGTGGCGTCAGCTGGGTATCGATGTTCGCACCGATCTAGTGGAATGGTCGGTTTTTATCGAAGAGCGGGTCAACAAATCAGATTTTGATGCCCTGATTCTGGGTTGGGTGATGAGCGTGGAACCTGACCTTTACCAGATATGGCATTCATCCCAGACCGGACCCCATCAGCTTAATTTTGTAGGGTTTAAAAACAAGGAGGCGGACGAGCTGATCATAAAAATCAGACAGGAGTATGACCATGACCGCAAAGTCCAGTACTGTCACAGGCTGCATGAAATAATTGCCACCGAGCTGCCTTACACGTTCCTCTTCGTTCGCCGTTGGACGGCGGTCTTGGATAAACGGATCGTTATCAAGGACAGCGATGCCAGCCACAATGTCGTCTACCGCAAAATCACGCCGACCCAGACGGGACTGCTCGATTTTGACTTCAACAAATGGATCAAACTTTCACACGTGCCGCGGTTGAGTCCGTAAAGTAACGGCTTGAGGCTTGGAGGCTTGGAAGCTTGGATACCGGCAAGTAATGGTATAAGGTTTGAGGTGTAAGGTATAAGGTAAAAGGATAAGAACGGATGCTGGATGCTGGATGCTGGATGCTCGATGCTGGATACTCGATGCTGGATACTCGATGCGGAATGCCGGATGCCAGATACCAGGTGCTGGAAACTGGATGCTCGATGCTCGATGCGGAATGCCGGATGCCGGATGCCGGTTACCGGGTGTTGGAAGCTGGAAGCTGGATACTCGATACTGGATAATGACTCACGGCATCTTGTATCTGAATCATAGGATGATCAGTCTCAATTTTATTTGGATGAGGAGTCAAAAAAATATATATCTAATCAGGTTGGGTGGGAGCGGCTTTTAGCCGCGATGAACGCCATTGGATCAAACCGAGCCGATCGCGGCTGAAAACCGCTCTCACAAGCCAAACCAATTGAGAAAAAAATTTTCGCCCTTAATAAAACAACCGACAACAGTCATCCGGCATCCGGCATCTGGTATCCAGTACCCAGTATCAAGTATCCAGCATCCAGCATCGAGCATCCAGCATCCAGAATCGAGCATCGAGTATCCAGTATCAAGTATCGAGCATCCAGCATCCAGAATCGAGCATCGAGTATCCAGTATCAAGTATCGAGCATCCAGTATCAAGTATCCAGCATCCAGCATCGAGTATCGAGTATCCAGTATCAAGTATAAAGGATCGAACATCCAGTAACCACTACCATATTACAGGCAACCAGCAACAAGGTATTTCCAATGCTCGCATTCATCGGCCGCAGCGCCGTCCAAAAAATTGTCACCCTCTTTTTTGTTTCCGTAGTGTCGTTTCTAATTGTTCACCTGGCACCGGGGCAACCCAGTCAGGTAGACCCATTGAATCCTAAATTCACGCCTGAGATGGTGGAGCGATACCGCAAGGAGTTCCATCTGGATGAGCCATTGTACCTGCAATATATCTACTTTTACCGGGATCTGTTTAGCGGGCGGACCGTATCCTGGAAGGACAATCAACCGGTTCTGGGAAAAATATGGGAACGCTTCTTAAACAGTCTGCCCCTATTCGTTCTCGGAACCGTTTTAACCTGGACGATTTCGTTTCCACTGGGAATTCGTTCAGCCATTTTTAGAGGGGGGATTTATGACCGCAGTACAACTTTTTTCTCCTATCTTTTAATTTCCATCCCCGGTTTCTTTTTCGCATACATCATGATTATACTCGTGGTAACGCGCTTTCACGTCCCGGTCATCGGGATGGAAACGTTTGGCATCAAAGACGCCTCTGCCATACATGTCATGATGGATCGCATCTGGCATCTGCTGCTGCCCTCTGTTCTGGGTGCAACCGCCGGTATTGCTACGCTGTCAAGGTACGTCCGCAGCCAGATGCTGGAAGTCGAAGGACAGGACTATGTCAGAACGGCCAGGGCCAAGGGACTGCCGCCGGAAGAAGTCCATTACAAACACGCCCTGCGCAATGCGTTGCTGCCCTTTGTGACCATGTTTGGCCTTCTATTGCCAGGCTTAATCAGCGGCTCGGTCATTATCGAATCCATCTTTTCGTGGCCCGGCATCGGACGCATGGCTTTTGAGGCATTGTTAGCCCGGGACTATCCCATCATTTTGACGGTTAATTTTGTATTAGCGGTGCTGGTTTTGATCGGCACCTTTATTTCAGATCTGCTATATATGATAGTTGATCCAAGGATACGGCTATGACCACCGCGATTGGGCAATCCATCGATAATAAACTGATGCTGGACGAACCGCCGGCACCAAAGCGCACCCGCCGGCAGGAATTCTGGTCGCTGCTCAGAAAAAACAGGCTGGCGATCTGGGGATTGGCAACTTTTGTCATTTTCTTCTTCGTGGCTCTCGGCGGTCTGCTCTTAACTGCCGGAACCGATCCGATTATGGATCCCGCCATGGTGCGCCTGCAGGAGAAACTACGCCCGCCAATGGCCAGGCCGAATATAGCGACGTTAAAGGCGGCGGAAGTTCCAGCCCCGGGCATTTACTTATTTGGCACCGACGATCTGGGCCGGGATGTGTTTGCCAGGATGCTGCAGGGTGCCTGGGTGTCATTGACGGTCGGGTTTGTGGCGATTGGCATATCGGTTCTGATCGGTATTATTATGGGTGGCCTGGCAGGGTATTTCGGTGAGCGTCCAATACGAATCGAACTCCTGACGGCAACCGGCCTGCTGATTATCGGAGGCGGACTGTTGATAACCCATATTTACCTGTGGGGAAGTGTCACTTGTCTGGCCGCTCTGCTTTGGTTAGTCTATTATATCGTGATTAAAAGAAGATCAAATCCTCGTCGTGGTCCCGGCGGTGCCGGCCTGTTTCAGCGAAATATCCTGACCGTCGACACCCTGATCATGCGGTTTGTGGATATCATGCTTTGTTTTCCGTCCTTTATTCTAATCCTGACCGTGATCGCGATATTGCCGGCAAGTATTTATAACATCATGATTGTAATTGGCTTAACGAACTGGATGGTTTCTGCCCGCCTCGTGCGAGCTGAATTTCTCTCATTGCGGGAACAGGATTTTGTGGCCGCTGCCAGAGCGCTGGGAGTCGGAAACTTTCGCATCATATTTCGTCACATGATGCCGAATGCGATGGGCCCGGTGCTGGTTTCAGCCACCATCGGGATCGCATACGCCATATTGGCAGAAGCCGCATTGAGCTTTCTCGGTTTCGGTGTACCGCCGCCCCACGCCACCTGGGGCAACATTCTTTCCGACGGCCGGCGTTTTATATTTGATGCCCCCTGGCTGACGTTTATACCGGGTATTGCCATCCTGATTGTGGTACTATCCTTTAATTTGTTTGGGGAAGGATTGCGGGATGTAATGAATCCCAGGCTGAGGGGAAGAAGGTAGGGAAGAAAATGACTAAAATTTGAAAATGACTAAATTGACTAAATTTAAGGTATGCTATCGATTTAAAAAATCATATGGTTTGAAATCAATGGCCGAAGCCGGATATTTTTCTCTTTCTGGTTTTCCCAAACTTGATTTGAATAGTGGATAGACTGAGCGCAGCGACTCATCAATTTTAGGCATTTTAGTCATTTTGCAAATTTAGTCATTTCTTATGTAAGGTTGGAATCTATTACGCCTATGACGACTAACAGCAACAAATTATTGTCCGTCGAGAATCTGAAAGTCTACTTTCGCAGTGAAGACGAACTGGCGCAGGCGGTGGATGGTGTCAGTTTCAACGTCCGGCGCGAAGAGACCGTTTGCCTGGTGGGTGAGTCCGGCTGCGGCAAAACGGTTACGGCGCTGAGCGTACTGGGTTTGATTCCGAGACCCCCGGGAGAAATAGCCGGAGGCAGGATATTATTCAATTATCAAAATTTACTGGATTTGACCGAGGCCCAATTGCAGGAAATCAGGGGCAACCAAATTGCCATGGTTTTCCAGGAACCGCTCAGTTCCTTAAACCCGGTTTTTACTATTGGGGACCAGATCGGAGAAGCAATCCGGGTCCATAAAAATACCACTGGTGATCAGTTGGAAGCGCGGTGCGTGGACCTATTGAAAAGCGTCGGCATCCCGGCGCCTGAAGATCGCATCAATGACTACCCCCACCAGTTAAGCGGCGGGCAGCGGCAGCGCGTCATGATCGCCATGGCGCTGGCCTGCAACCCGGCACTGGTCATTGCTGATGAACCCACCACTGCCCTTGATGTAACCGTCCAGTCCCAGATTTTAAGACTCTTTGCTAGATTGCAAAAAAGTCTCTCGATGTCCGTATTGTATATTACCCATGATCTGGGTGTTGTAGCCAAGGTTGCCGACCGCGTGTACGTCATGTACGCCGGTATCATAGTAGAACAGGGGGCGAAAAGAGATATATTTGAAGAACCCCGCCATCCCTACACGCAGGCATTGCTGGCTTCCATCCCGCATCGCTCCAAACGGGGAAAGCGGCTTCACAGCATCGCCGGCAGCGTACCGAATCCGGCCTATAAACCGGCCGGCTGCCCATTTCATCCCCGCTGTCCCCATGCCATTTCGAAATGTCGCGATCAATTCCCGCAGATGTGCGATTATGGTAAGGGACACCTGGCGCGCTGCCCGGTAGTTTACGAGAAGGAGAATGGTTATTAGTTATTGGTTATTGGTTATTGGTTAATCGTCCTTGGACAAAGATTGCGATTATGTGTAGTGTGAGCGGCTTCCAGCCGCGGTTATGGCAAGGGGCAGATTTTAATCGTGGCTGGAAGCCACTCCCACGTGACGAAAGGCTGAAGCTAACGATGTTATTGTCAGTCAGTTTCCTTTCCATCAAGCGCAGCGCTCCTCAAGCGCAGCGCTCATTCAGCAAAGGTCGTTTATCAGGTTCAATCTGCAAAGCGGGTAAATATATTGTTGAACTCAAATACAACACAAGAAAACATAATTCTCTCCGTGGAAGGCTTGAAAAAATACTTCCCTATCCGCCGGGGATTTTTCCAGCGGATTGCCGGCCATGTTAAAGCCGTCAATGATGTTTCATTTCATATCGCAAAGGGACAAACACTGGGCCTGGTGGGAGAAAGCGGCTGCGGCAAAACCACGGTCGCCCGGTTGATTCTAAAATTGTTATATGCGGATGCAGGCCGGATCATATTCAAAGGACAGAATATTGCCGAATTGTCCGAAAATGAAATGAAGCCCCTGCGTCGCGAAATTCAGATTGTCTTCCAGGATCCCTACGGGTCACTGAACCCGAGAATGACGATCGGCCAATCTATTGCTGAAGGTTTGCGGGTTTCGGGGATCCACGGCAATTCAGAGCAAAAAGAGCGTCTCGAACACCTTCTGCAATTGGTCGGTCTGTCTGCCGCCACCATGGACCGTTATCCCCACGAGTTCAGCGGCGGCCAGCGGCAGCGCATCGGGATCGCCCGGGCCTTGAGCGTCGAGCCGGCCCTGATAATTTGTGACGAGCCGGTATCGGCCCTGGATGTTTCCATCCAGGCTCAGATAATAAATCTGTTAAAAGACTTGCAGGATCAGCTGGGTTTAAGCTATCTGTTTATTTCCCATGACCTGAATGTGGTCGGGTACCTGTGCAGCGAAGTTGCCGTCATGTACAAAGGTCAGATTGTGGAATATGCAGCAACCGATGAACTCTTCGACCACCCGAGCCATCCATATACAAATTTGCTGCTATCGGCCGCACCGGATTCCGAATTGGAATACGAACAATCGGCAATGACCGCGGAAGATAATCCACCGGAATCGTTGATCCAATCGGCCGGCTGTAGTTTCGGTCATAAATGCGCTTTTAAAGAACCCCGCTGCGACAACGATCGACAGCCATTCAACCAGGTCGCAGAAAATCACTATGTCAGATGCTGGAAAAAAACAGGAAACAGAAGTCAGAGGACAGAGGTCGGATGACAGAAGACAGAGGACGGAGGTCAGAGGAAAGGCGTGGTTATTGGTTATTTGTTATTCGTAATTAGACGCTGTAAAGCGGAATGCTGATAACTTTGAGATATATTTCAGAAATCCCTGATTACCCGGCAGCTGGCACCCGGTATCCGGCATCAGGTATCCAGATCTCAGATGACAGAACTCCATCACCGTGCACCGAATGCCGAATGCCGAACGCCGAACGCCGAATACCTTAAACCATATACCCTATACCTTATACCGATTCTTTCCAGCATCCAGCATCGAGCATCAAGTATCGAACATCGAGCATCCAGCATCGAGCATCGAGCAACCAGAAGCGAAAGGAATTTTTAGCACGTGTACAACTCGGACTTAAACACCCCCGCGGCAGAGCTTGATCAGCGCATTGATTATTTCAAAGATCATCTCCGGCAAAACCATATCGATGCGGCCCTGATTTTGCAGCGTGTCGATCTATACTATTTTTCCGGCACCTTTCAACAGGGCGCTCTTTTTGTTCCCGTCGACGGTGCCCCCATCCTGATGGTGAACAAAAATATCGAGCGTGCCCGGGCTGAATCCAATATCGACATCATCGTATCTCTGGAAAGACCCAAACGCATCCCCGAAATTATTCAGGAAAATGGCGGCAGCATACCCGGTAGCCTTGGATTGGAGCTCGATGTCCTGCCGACCAATTTGTATTTTAGCTATCAGGAACTTTTCAGCGACACAGCCATCAAAGACATATCCATGGCCATCCGCCTGCAGCGCGCCGTGAAATCGCCCTATGAACTCGGCATCATGCGCCGGGCGGCCGAGTTGTCCGATCAGGTCGCAGATTGGGTGCCGCAGATTCTGCGCGAAGGGCTCACTGAAATCGAACTGGCCGGCCTGGTTGAAGCTGAAGCCCGGCGTCTGGGACACCAGGGTGTCATTAGAATGCGCTTGTGGGGCAGTGAAATGTTTTACGGCCATCTGCTGTCCGGGCCCGCAGGAGCGGTGCCCAGCTACCTGTCGTCGCCGACCGGCGGCACAGGGGTCAGCCCGGCCATTGCCCAGGGTCCCAGCTTTAAGGCCATCCAGCGCAGCGAACCGGTGATGCTGGATTACATGTTCGCCTACAACGGTTATCTTTGCGATCATACCCGCATTTATTCCCTGGGAAATTTACCCCGGGAACTGCTGGAGGCTCATGCCGCCATGTTGGAGGTGCAGGAGATGATAAAAAATATTGCCAAACCGGGAATCACATCCGGTGAAGTTTATGAGCAGGCCCTGGCCAGAACCAAAAATTTGGGCTATGAAGACAATTTTATGGGAGCCGGCAGCGGGCGGGTACGTTTCGTCGGCCACGGCATCGGCCTGGAGGTGGATGAATTTCCCTTTCTGGCTGCCGGTCAGAATTTAGAGTTGCAGGCCGGGATGACCATCGCCCTGGAGCCTAAACTTATTTTCCCGGGCCAGGGTGTGGTCGGCATTGAAAATACCCACGTGGTTGCCCCGGAGGGTCTGGAATCCCTTAGCAAGTATCCCGATGAGATATTAATTGTTTGAACTAAATGAAAAAGGTTGGCCCGTTGAGCCCGTTGGCCCGTGTGCCCGTAGTGGTTTTTACCGGCTCAACCGGCCCAACCGGCTGACGGGCGAACCGGCCAACGGGCAAACCGGCCTAACCGGCTCAACCGACAACGGAGGACAATACCAACATGAATCCCGACATAACAGCCAAAGAATTGCGACAACAAATCCGGGCCCGCCAATGGACCACGCCGACTTCCGGCTCTGCATCAGGTTATTTGCAAGCCAATCTGGTGATGCTGCCGGCGGAAGAAGCCTTCAATTTTCTACTTTTCTGCGTGCGCAATCCCAAGCCCTGCCCGATTTTGGATGTGTTGGAGCCGGGACAGGTGGAGCCGATCATCGCGCCCGGCGCGGATTTGCGAACGGACCTGCCCCGCTACAAAATTTTTGAAAACGGTGAGTTTAAAACCGATGTCGAAGATGTCGGTGATTATTTCAGTGATGATATGGTCAGCTTTTTGTTGGGCTGCAGCTTTTCTTTCGAAAACGCCATGCTGGCCGCCAGCCTGCCGATCCGCAACATGGAGGAAGATAAAAACGTCTCGATGTACATCACCAACCGCAAATGCACCCCCGTCGGCCCGTTTTCAGCACCGCTGGTAGTGACCATGCGCCCGATGACGCCGCAGCAGGCGATTCGGGCCACCCAGGTTACCACCCGCTTTCATCTGACCCACGGTGCCCCGGTTCACCTGGGAGACCCGGCCGAAATCGGCATCCAGGATTTGAACCGCCCCGATTTCGGGGATCCGGTGACCATTCATCCCGCAGAAACACCCGTATTCTGGGCCTGTGGGGTAACCTCCCAACTGGCGGCAACCTCGGCCCCGCTCTCCCGGGTCATTACCCACGCCCCGGGCCATATGTTTGTTTCGGACTTGAGGGACGAGGACCTGACAATTCTATAGTAAAGAATCCGAGCCCAGAGAACCCGGGTTTGATTTCATCTCAGAGGGGTGGAGCTTACCTCAGATTCCGAATGGAATAATGGAATGGTGGAATATTGGGCATCGAAAGCGGATGACGGTATGATTTAATAAACTGATCCGTGCCATCTTTATAAAAATTGATCCCTTTCAACTAAACCCAGCATTCCATCATTCCAGTATTCCATCATTCCGTTCCCGTTTGCAGCAAGATTCACAGCACAGCCAATTGTCTCTATCCCTCCGCGACGGGAAGGACCAGGTTTTCTGCAAAAAAATAAATTGTTCGGATTACGCTCGTCGCTTATGTTTTGTGGTCTGAGACTGATTCCAGAGGTAGCGCCGAACCGTCAGGCATGTCCTTAATAGTTGAAAAAAAGGGCATAATCTGCTAAATTTTTAATATACAATCTAAATCTCATATGATCGCAGCAATAAAGCCGTTTAGGTAGGAGCTATACCGGGGGGGCAAGTATAGGCCTGACTCTATTGTTTCAGCACCGGAGTCAAACATTAACCTGCTCTTTTCATTTTTTATCGGCCACATAACAGGCAAATATTGATGTCATCCGGCGTATGCCCACCTCAACCGGTGAGGATTTTCTAAAAACAGCTTGCCCAACGAACACCAATAATAGTTATATATGCCGGAAATATATCCCATAGGCGGTGGTAAAGGCGGTATTGGCAAAAGTTTTGTCTCGGCCAATCTTGGAGCAACAATTGCAAAACTTGGCCATCAGGTTGTGATGGTTGATTTGGATCTTGGTGCATCGAATCTTCATACGTTGTTGGGGATTGAAAGTCCCGCAAGTGGAATCGGCGACTTTTTGAATAGGTCGGTCGACAATCTTGAACAGGTGGCAGCACCCACAAGTGTTCCGAATCTATCCTTTATCAGCTCTATGCGCTGTGCCATGGAAATCCCGAATCTTCCTTACCTCCAAAAGCAGAAAATTATAAAATCGATCAGAAAATTGCCGTTTGATTATGTCATACTGGACCTGGGCGCCGGGACAAATTTCAACACTTTGGATTTTTTCTTAACTGCCAGCGAGGGGATATTTGTGTGTATCCCCGAACCCACCTCAATTGAAAATGCCTTTCGATTTGTCCAGGCAACCTATTCAAGGAAAATTAAAAATATCATCAGATATAATGATTTTAATGCGGCGGTGCAGCATGCCGTTTTCAATTCAAACCCGGCCCAACGCATCTCCCTGCAGCCAAGTACTATCGTCGATATCGTTGCAAGACGAGATCCTGACAAAGAGATTTTTCTAAAAGATAAGCTTAGCGAATTTAATTTTAAGCTAATTTTAAATCAGGTTCGCAACAATTCTGATCCGACCCTCGGCCAAAAAATTGTGACCGCCTGTAACCGACATATGCATGCAAGCTTTCACTACCTGGGAGGTATAAAGTATGATGAAAGGGTTCCGGAGTCTGTTTTTTCCAAAAATCTCTACGTTAACAAATATCCTTACACATCAATTGCAAATGATCTGAAAACAATTGCCGCTATGATAACCAAAAACAATGCACCAGCCTCGGAATTGAACCAATTAGGATGAAAAGCTTCGCAGAACTAAATTACTATCAGATATTGAATATCCCCGAAAATGCCTCCTTTATCGAGATTAAGCGGGCCTATAAAGATGCGGTGGAAATTTATAAAAAAGGTTCACTGGCAACTTATTCACTTTTCTCAGACCAAGAGCGGGGAAATCTGTTGGAAGAGATTGAAAAAGCATATACGACACTAGCAGATGAAAATAAAAGAGCCGGTTACGACCGGAACCTTGCGGATAGTAGCAAGGTGGATGACTCCATCATCGTCAAGCAATCTCAAAAGAAACCAACCCCCTTGACTGAGGACAAAAAATCTTTGAGTGCTGACGATTTAGTACGCAGGATTGAAATTAAGTTGGCGCTAAAAGAAGTCAAAGATCTTCTAACGGATATTCTTGGGAAAAATCTGATCTCCGGATACGATCTCAAAAAGCTGAGAAAAGCCTTTGGTATCGAAATTTTCGAAATATATGCAGTCACAATGATTAGTGTTGCAGTATTAAGGACGATTGAGGAAGATCAGTATGAGAACCTTCCGGCTGACGTATATTTAAACCATTTTTTGAGTTCTTATGCGAAAATTCTTCAATTAGATGCCCCGCGGGTCATAGACGGTTATTACCAAAATAGGTCGCAGGAACTCAGTAACTAGTAACAGGTTTCTGAACTATCCCCAAAAGCCCCTGCCGACTACCAGCCCACCCAAACCAGCCCAATTAACCAATATCCAATACCCAACCCGGACAAGCCGGAAATGACGAATGACAAATGACGAATTGTGGTATCGCTTCAGGCTTGGGGCTTCGCTCTTCGAGCTACGACCCCACAAGTCGCCTTGGGGCTTCGCTCTTCGAGCTACGACCCCACAGGTCGGCTTGGGGCTTCGCCCTTCGGGCTACGACCCCACAAGACGACCCGACAGGTCGCTCTGTCTATTATATTACAATCGATCATTTAGCTTTTAGCCCATTTTATTAACCCGGCGACAAATTCCGTCATTCCCCGCTAAAGCCATCCGGGATCTTCGACCGGCCGCAGCGTAGCGGAGAGCCGGAATCCAGCAAACGACTCAATTTACTGGATCCCTGCCTTCGCAGGGATTTTATGGAGCTAAATAATTTAACATTTTTGTGTTGGTTATCAAAAATTGGTTTCTGTGTCCATCACTAATAAATATTTTCGGTAAAATAATGACAAATAAAATATGGCGGTTTTATAAT
>Ga0209786_1000531_pt1 | contig 13018 bp, 16 predicted proteins | sample WorMetilvaeELBA2_FD_187405 | JGI IMG/M metagenome (GOLD analysis project Ga0209786, IMG submission 187405) | Marine gutless worms symbiont microbial communities from Max Planck institute for Marine Microbiology, Germany - Olavius ilvae ELBA.2... ...
TTTGCAGGAAGTTAGGGACGGTTCCGGTTCTTTGATATCCACCTACTACTATGACCCCTTTGGTAGACGCCTGTGGAAAGAAGTCAATGGTGTTCGAACTTACTTCGTCTATGCCGATGAAGGCCTGATTGCGGCAGTTGATGCCGCAGGGAATGTTAACAAGTCTTATGGATACAGGCCTGGATCGACTTGGACAACTGATCCGCTGTTTATGAAGGTGGGTGGTCAATATTACTTCTATCACAATGACCACTTAGGAACTCCACAAAAGTTAACTGCGGTTAACGGAGCGGTTGTTTGGTCCGCAAAGTACTCTTCTTTTGGGGATGCAGAAGTTATTCCCTCATCAACAATAATAAATAATCTGAGGTTCCCCGGGCAATACTTCGACCAAGAAACAGGATTGCATTATAATTTATTTCGTTATTATTGCTCTGAGACTGGAAGATATCTTAGAACTGATCCAATAGGATCTTATAATGGAACAGCCAAATATATCTATGCTAGTTTAAACCCACTTATTTACATAGATCCATTCGGTTTGAAAGAATATGTTACTGTTTCTGGAGCCTTAACAGCTAATTTTCCAAGTGGCAGAAAGATAAGTGTTGGTGGAGAAGCAGGGGTGTTTTTTGCGGTCGATCCATGTAGTAAAGAAATTCACGGATACAATTACTGGGGGGCTGGAATTGGTGATGGCAAAGGATTTGCTGGGACCGTTGAAATTGGTGTGCTAAGAATGAATAAACTGACCGATATCGCGGGTCATGGTTGGGCGATTTCTGGTTTTGTGGCTCAATTTTTAAGCGGTTTCAGTGGACAAATATATGGGAATTTTAAATGGTTTAATGGGATAGATGGTGATGAAGCTGTAGGGGCAAGTATTGGACGTGCAGTCGGATCGGGCAAAGGCAGAACGCTCATGTATACAAATACCCAATATCTTGGTGAATTTGATCTTAATGAATTGCCACCAGATTTAAAAGAAGTTATGGAAAAAGTATTAGAGACAATTGAAGAAGTTTACAAAGAACAATGTCAGAAAGAAAAGTGCGAGCAAAAATAACTAAGCAATGGATATTTTTAGAAAAAAAGAGAGGAGTGTGCCAAGAAGTGCTTTGATTATTACTCATACCGATATACCTCTTATTAGGGCAGGGATGGCCAATCTACTTATTTTTATTCTTGTTATTTGGATTAAAATTGGCGTAGAGTTGATTAGAGAATTTGAGGTACCCTATTTTGGCAGCCTTTTGTTGCTACTTACAGTAGCCTATTTTCTTCGCCAATATTTTTCTACAGTTTCAAAGATTTTGTTTTATGAAGGTAGATTGAGTATAGTTGGGACCATTAACACAAAGTCTTTCGATGTAAACAAAATTGAAAAAATAAAAATAGCTGCTTCACCATCTTCTTATAATGCTTTTATTTCTATAAAAGTAAAACTTAAGAATAGATTCCTTCCAATGTACTTTAACTTTGTTGTAATAAAAAACACTAGCTTTGGTAAATTTGAGAAAACTTTAAAAGGGATAGAAGAGCAAATTTGCCGGTATGGTATCCCGTTCGAAAAAACATAAAAAATCGGAAAGGATGAGGGTCGCATCTTAAATATTAAACATTGGGAAATATTAGGGACGTACTAAAGAATTAAAGTTTTGAGCAGTTGCAGTAATGTTAAAGGTTATTGAAGGGATCTATTTTCAATGGCCTTTTTGTTTTAATTGCCCTTATAAAACTGACACGATCCTTATCAAGGGCGCAGAGGCGCAGGGTGTTGTGGTATGCACGGTGTATGGTACAAGCAAAAGGGGCTGGCGTGATTTGTGTCAAGTTACATATTGCCTTTTTATCGGACGGCATTTTACCGCTGCTGTTTAAAATGGATAAAATTCTGTCCGATAAAAAACAATATGTAGCAGTGCATCAAATCATGCCAGCCCCGCTCTTCGAGCTGCAACGGAACCGGGTGGGCGGGCAATAAGATTTAGATTGGCTGCGGGCATAAAATACAGATCCTATAAGGAAAAACATGGGGGTGGCGTCTTCATTCTTCACTATATGTCAGGAATGAAGACGCGACCCTGTCCCTCGCAAAAACGATATCCGAGACATTGCAGCAATTTTTTCACGCATGATTGAGGCTCTGTTTTCAATATTGCGGTATGAATCATTGTAGTTTAAACCATCCGAATCTCTCCCGCATTTTTTATATCCAAAATTTAGCTTTGATAACTTTATCAAATAGTTCAAGCATATGTGGCACACTTTTTCATCGATTGCGGATTTTTTGAAATTGAATTTTCTGAGATTTCAAGAAGGTTTTTGAAAGACGTTGTTTAGGCAGCCTGTCGCCACTCATAGCGGTGATGCAGCCCACCCACCCGGGGCAGTTCAATCACTTTAGCACAATTGACCGGTCTATGCTGCATCGGCCGTGCAATCGGAGTGTCTTTGTCTATGCCGCAGTGGGTTCTGTCGTTATGATAGTACTCAAAATATGAAGTTAGTAATTGTTTTAAATGGTTTTCGTTGAGTACAATGACATGATCCAAGCCGTCTCGGCGAATGGAGCCGATTAAGCGTTCAACATAGGGATTTTGCCAGGGGCTTTGAGGCGCTGTGACAACCTCATTAATGGTCATGTTCTTTAAGCGTCGCCGGAAAGCGCCACCATAGATTGAGTCCCGGTCTCTCAACAAATACTTTGGCGCAGTATCCCAGGGAAACGCTTCAACGAGTTGCTGAGCCGTCCATTTTGCTGACGGGTTTGCGGTCACGTTAAAATGAACCACTTTGCGGCGGTCATGGCTGATTATCACCAAAGCAAACAGAATTTAAAAATTTGCGGTCGGGATTGTAAAAAAATCCATCGAACAGGTGTTATGCATATGATTTTTCAAAAACGCCCGCCAGGTCTGCGAAGGTGGCTTAGGCGGTCGAACCGGCATCAGGCTGGATACTGATCGCTCGGAAATCCGGATACAAAGTTTGAGCAGTTCACCGTGGATTCTGGGCGCGCCCCACAGCGGATTGGCCTTGGCCATCCTGCGAACCAGAGATCTGATTTCTTTGTTTATGCGAGATCGACCGACCCGTCCTTTTTGGCGAGATTTAAATTTCCAGAATAATTTAAAGCCCTGCCGATGCCAGCGCACAACCGTCTCCGGTTTAACAATTACTAAAGCCTCCCGCCACCTGCACCAAAAAAGTGAGAGCAAAATCCAGAAAAGACGTTCTTTAGGCTGAAGTTGAGGCCGTTTGCTTTTGCGCTTCAGGATATCCAATTGCTGTCGCAACGCAAGGTTCTCTATCGCAAGATTGGCTGTGATGCTGAATTTGGAAAGGATACCCAAGAAAACTCTTAATAGCGTTTTTATCATGAGTGCAGATACTGGCAGGTGCCTGCAAGATTGTCAATGATAACAGAATGGATCGCATTTTTGCGAGAAATACTTTGCTTATTTTTCCTTTTCGAGGATTTTAGACGATAAGATTAATCCTATACAACCGTGGAAGAAAAAATATGCGGTCAAAGCCTGAATAGTGGATAATATAATATCTATTGCTTTATAATTCACAATTCAAACTTTGACCCTATTTCTTATGTTAAATATTTTCCGGCAATAGGCGTGCGCCATGGATCACTGCCACTATGTCGATCTGATCGGCATTGATGCGGTAAATAATACGGTAGGGATTTTCTATCAGTTCGCGGATATCTTCAGCCTGATATTCGGGCACTTTGCGACCGGATAACGGTTGGTCGGCGATTTGTTCTGAACGGCGTGTAATTCTATTCACCAATCCCTTGGCATAGGTGGGCGAGTTGAGGGCAATGTGTTCGTAGATGTTGACTAAATGCTCGACGGCATTTTGTGTCCAGTGAACCCTCATGCCGGCAAACCAAATTTTTTACGCACTTCTTTTACATCCAGGGTTCGGCCTTGGTCGCTGTCTTTGATCCCGGCTTCTATGGCCTGGCGGACATAGATGCGGTGCATCAAATCCTCCCAGGTTGCCGACTCCGGTAAATTGTCCAAGAGCTGATGAGCTTGTTGCTTGATGCTTTGGGTTTGCATGTTTATAACTCCTATTGCGCTGTATACGCCTTTTTTGCCTTGGCATCTCTTAGCAGGCTGTCGATGACTAGTATAATAGTTTTTTTGTCCTCTTGTTCCAGGGCTTCGATCTCCACCATCCGCTGAAGCATAGCCTTGTCTCTGATCTCCGCGACTTTGCCGGTATCATCAACCAGATAATCCAGGGTCACAGTGAAGGTGTCGGCCAGTTTTTTAGCAACTTGTACCGACGGCACCATCTTCCCGCGTTCGTATCTACCGATGATCGGGCCGCTGGTTCCAACCTTTTTAGCCAACTGCTGCTGGCTCCAGCCCTGCTGCTTTCTTAATGCCAGTATTTTGTCTCCGATCGCCATTTGATCACCTAAAAATATCAAATGTTCAGATTTTTGTGGCTAAAAATCGATTATTGGGTATCAAAAGGTATTAGTCAAGTCCAATTTTTGAAATGGGGGGTAACTTTTTGATCATTGGTAAAAACCCGGGTCAAAGCTTGAATAGAGAATTATGCGATCTTCTAATTCACTATTCAAGCTATGACCCCATATATGCGTACCGTGACCCGACCCTCGAACTGTCGCCTCAACCTGGTTAACAGTTCCACCGCAATGCCGCAGTATGGACGGGAGCATCCCACCACTTGATCAGATCCTGATCGGCCAACGATACGGTGAACGAGCAGCCGGCCATCTCAAGGGAGGTAACGTAATTTCCGACAAGCGAGCGGGCAATCCGGATGTTTCTTTTTTCCAGTTGGGCGCGTGCGCAATCGAACAACAGATAAAGTTCCATCAAGGGTGTGGCCCCTAATCCGTTGACGATCACTATCGCATCCTGCGCGTCTTTCGGTGCCAGGTCATCCACAATGGCGTTGATCATAAGCTCGGATATTTCGGAGGCCGTTTGTATGCCCATGCGCTCTCGGCCGGGTTCGCCGTGGATGCCGACGCCCATCTCCATTTCGTCATCGCCGATTTGGAAGGTCGGCGCGCCGGCCGCAGGAACGGTGCAACTGGTTAAGGCAACACCCATTGACCGGGTGCGAGCATTGACCTGCCGTCCCAGATCGGCGCATTGGGCGAGGTCGAAACCGTTTTCAGCGGCAGCCCCCACGATTTTTTCGACAATCACGGTCCCCGCCACACCGCGCCGTCCGGTGGTGTAGGTAGAATCTTCCACAGCCACGTCATCATTGGTGACGATGGACTCCACCCGGCCTTCAAACATTTCAGCGGCCATCTCAAAATTCATGACATCCCCGGAATAATTTTTGACGATAAACAGGCAGCCGGCGCCCCCTTCGACGGCCTGGGCCGCCGCTATCATCTGGTCCGGGGTGGGGGAGGTAAAGACGGCGCCCGGACAAGCGGCATCCAGCATGCCGCTTCCGATGAATCCGGCGTGCAGGGGCTCGTGACCGCTGCCGCCGCCTGAGATGAGCGCCACTTTGTTGTCGACCGGATTGACCCGCCGCACAAACTTCCCGTCGTCGCCCAGCATGACGAGATCACTATGGGCCGCACAAAAGCCTTTCAAACTTTCCATCACAACGTCATCGACTGCATTGATAAATTTTTTCATTTTATTGCTCCTTATTTGCTAAAAACGCTTTAACCCGCGCCAGGTCGGCCGGTGCAACCGAAAAGTGCCGCAAACCCATATCCAACAATGCATCGACATAATCGGTTTGGCCGGCCATATCGCCGCACAGGCTGACCTGCTTGCCGGTGAGCCGGCCGTGTTCAATGGTTTTTCCGATCAACTCGAAAACCGCGCGATTGGCTCCCGTATAAATGTGGTCAATTTTGCCTTCACCCCGATCACATGCGGTAACATATTGAATCAAATCATTGCTGCCTATCGAAAAAAAGTCGGCATCGAAATCTTCTATACACATGGCCGCAGCCGGAACCTCCACCATAATGCCCAGCGGCGGTTTCTTCGACTGTGGGTCTTGGCGGCGCACCTGCAGCCATACTTCATCCAGGATTTCTTGGGCCTGATCCAGCTCCTGCGGCACCGTAACCATCGGGAGCATGATCTTTAAATTGCCGTAGGCCGAGGCCCGCACGAGGGCTCGCAATTGGGTACGAAAGACGTCCTCATGGCGCAGCGACAGGCGAATACCGCGGATACCTAAAAACGGGTTGTTTTCGTTCTTTTCGGTCAGCCCCTCGATCGGCTTGTCGCCGCCGGCATCCAATGTGCGGACAATCACCGGTTTTCCTTGCGCCCAATGGGCCAGTTTTTTATATGCCGCAAACTGCTTTTCCTCATCCGGCATTCCCCGCGGGTCGTCAAATAAAAACTCGGTTCTGACCAGACCGATGCCGTCACAATGGTCGGCAGAAACCCATTTAAGATCTTCAAGCCGGCCGACGTTGATTCCGATGTAAATCCGTTCGCCGGTTAGCAAGGACGTTTTGACCGTCAGATATTTTTGCTGAGATGCGGCCAGCTTTTGTTCGGCTTCAATCCGCTGCCGGTAGTCCGCCAGGGTTTCCTGGTTCGGCGCACCGATCAACCGACCTTCGACGGCATCCAGAATCGCCGTTGTGTCCGTTTTTACCGCTGCCGTTTTCAAGCCCACCAGCATCGGTATGCCACGGGATCTGGCCAGCAGGGCCACATGACTGTTTAAGCTCCCTTTTTGCAGGATAAGGCCTTTAAAATAACGCTGATCGAGCACGGCAAAATCAGAGGGAGCCAGGTCTTCGGCGATGATTAGGGTATCTTGAATAAGCGACGGCAAATTTACTGTTTGACCATACAGATGGTTAAGTACCTGCTGCTTTAAATCCGTCAGATCGGAGGCACGTCCTCGAAAATAAGAATCCTCGGACTCTTCGTACTGACCAATATGCTCATCCAGGGTTTGCGCCCAGGCGCCGTGGGCCGGACTGCCGTTGGTGATGGCGGCCAACACGGGGTCGATCAACGATCGGTCCTGCAAAAGGGACAATTGAAATTCCAGCACCTCCGCGATATCTTTTGCGGCAGTCTCAATCAGGGCGCCGAGAGCGGCGCTGACGGCCTGAATCGATTCGTGCAGCAGTCTGGTTTCAGAGTCGACCGTATCGACCGGGCGGTCGGCGAAGACGGGTTTTTGGAAGAAGACGGCCTTGCCGATCGCGATACCCCTTGATGCAATGTGGCCGGTTTCAGCGGAATTTTCCTTGGCGCCAGCCGTCTTTTCACCGAAGTTGTCCTGAATGAGACCGACAAGGTTCTGCAGCGCCTCTCGGGCATCCTCACCATCGGCGGCGATTTCCAGCAGGGTGCCGCGCGGTGCCTTGGCCGCCATGACCTGAACGATGCTTTTGGCATCGATCCAGGGCGAATCCGGCGCCGTTCTGATCTGAATCTGGCTGGCAAAACCTTTGGCTAATTTCGTTAACTGGATCGCCGGCCGCGCATGCAGTCCGATTTTATTGGTCAAAGGCACGGTCGCAGTTAGCAGATTTTTTCCGGGGTCAGAATTGGATTGGCTGTCAGCCATGCGAATCACCGTATCAACCACAGCTAAGTTCTTCGGCCGTCGATCGAACCGCTTGCAGTGTACCGCCGCTGGCTGCTTCAGTGGCCGCCATGATCGCCCCTTCGACGACGGGTGCGTTGCAGATCATCACTTTGGCTTGTTTTTCCGGAGCAAGCATTTCGATTGCCATTTCGCTATGGGTCTCCGCACCGCCCAAGTCGACGAGGATGGCAACGCCTTTTTCCGACCAGGCCGCGTTGATGGCGGCTAGTATTTTATTGACATCGGAACCCAAATTCCCGCTCGGATCGCCCCCGCTAAAAGCCAGCGGCACCTCGTCGCCGACCATCTGCCGCACCATGTCCGCTGCCCCGCTGGCGACTTTTTCCGAATGTGACACAATGACGATACCGACATTTTCATTCATTTTGTGCATCCTCCAAAACATTGCAAATTTCCCGGATAGCCAACCCGCAGGATCTGGCACCGGGATCCATATGGCCGATGCTGCGCTCACCCAGATAGGAAGCGCGCCCTTTCAAGGCCTTCATGGCGATGGTTCGCGTTTCGGATGCGGCCACGGTTTCCTTCAGTCTGGTATACAGTTCGGTTCCGGTTTCCTTGCCTTGCAGTACTTCCAATGCCGGCACCAGAACATCCAGCATGGTCTTCTGTTCAACGTCTGACCGGCCGCGCTTTTTAACGGCTTCAACGCCGGCGGCAAAGCACTCGGCCAGGATATCTTTATCCATTGCGCGTGCCCCCAAAGATTTTCCCATTTCCATCAGCAACGTGCCGAAGAGCGGGCCGGAGGCACCGCCGACGCTCATAACCAGCGCCATGCCCATCGCCTTCAAAGCTTCACCGGCGGGTTTGTCGCATATTGCCGGCAGCTCCTGTAAAATTTTTTCAGCGCCCCGCTTCATATTGATGCCGTGATCCCCATCTCCGATTGCCTGATCCAGCCGGGTAAGCTCCTCGGCATGGGCGATGATCACATTGAGCGTTGGGGGCACCAGCTGTTGAAGTTGAATTGATTTTGCTTCCGTCATTGTGTTTTCTGCTCCTTGGCCCGTCTTGAGCGCGGCTTTATGGGTGAACCCGCTTGTTATTTTTATCAAAATACAGCAGGTGCGCCCGGGGAACATCTACCCAAACTGATTCCTTCAAATTTAGCAAAGCGTCAGGTTTTACCAGCGCTCGAATAATTTCGCCATGGTAATTTAAAGAGACGATTTGTTCCGCCCCCAAATTCTGGATGGTTTCGATTTTTGCCTCAAAAAGGCCCCTGGTTCCCAAAAATATACTTTCAGGTCGAAATGCAATGAAATGCGCACGATTCGGTATAGATAAATCCAAATGGCCGGCCGGGATCACATTAATTTTGGGTGAGCCGAGCTTTTGGGCAACATAAATCGAGTTGGGGTCATTATATATTTTATGGGGCGGATCAAATTGAATCAGCTCGCCTTCCTTCAATACCCCGATCTGATCCGCCATCGTGGTGGCTTCGATGTGATCATGGGTCACAAACAGGATGGTAGCACCGAGTTTGACCTGGATATTTTTTAATTCCAGCCGCAGTTCCTCTCTCAGCTTAGCATCAAGAGACGACAGGGGCTCGTCCATCAGGAATATATTGGGTTCTCGCACCAGGGCCCTGCCAATGGCCACCCGCTGCATTTCTCCGCCGGACAATTGAGTCGCTTTGTTTTGCAGCTTATCCTCGATGTGCAGTGTTTTGGAAATTTTATGAACGATCTCGTCAATTTCCTTCCGATCCAGGCCTCTTAACGGTGAGCGGAGTGGAAAGGCTAAATTGTCATATACCGTGTACCTTGGGTATAGAGAATATTGTTGAAATACAAACGCGACATCCCTTTCAGCCGGCTGCACGTTGGTAACTTTTTTCCCGTTGATAAAGATATTGCCTTCATCCGCTTTTTCCAGGCCGGCGATCAATCTCAAAGTCGTTGTTTTGCCCGCCCCCGTCGGACCCAATAGAACGATAAATTCACCGTTCTTGACGGCAAACGACAGGTTTTTAATGGCATCGACCTGCTTGAAACTTTTCGAAATATTTTCTAATCGGACTTCGGACATTTTATCCCAGGCAGTAATCAGGTAATAAATTCGCTCTTAATGGCATCGCCGCCGTCACCATTGAAGATAACAATGCTTCTGGAATTGAATTTCAGATTTACGTTGTCATTGATTGTAACATCAACATTATTGGGGGATCTGACCTTGACTCTTCCGACGGCGGTGTCGAGGGTGATTATTTTACGCACGCCAAGATATTCGACCCCGTAAACCGTGGCTTGAAAACCGTCATGGTCCCCATCCACGATTTCAATATTCTCAGGCCTCACGCCCAAATAGTTTGAATCTGACTTGCTGCTCTCATGAATTTCAGGGATCGCCAAACGGCAGCCGTTTATCATCACCGATTTACTGCCCTTGGGAATACTTGACGGAATCGGTAAAAGATTCATGGCCGGGCTTCCGATGAAATTTGCGACAAATATGGTTCTGGGTTTATTATACAGGGTCAGCGGATCATCTGCTTGCAGGAGGACGCCTTTATCCATGACGCCGATGCGGTCACCCATCGCCATGGCCTCATTTTGATCGTGGGTAACATAAATCGTTGTCGCATCAATATCGATATGCAGTTTTTTAAGCTCAGAACACATCAATTCCCTGAATTCCGCATCCAATGCGCCCAGCGGTTCGTCCATTAAAAAGGCTTTCGGTCGCCTGATAATCGCCCGGCCAAGCGCCACACGCTGGCGGTCTCCGCCCGACAGGCCGGATACCTTTGATTTCAGGATATGTTCAAGGTGCAGCAGTTTGGCGACCTCGCGCACTTTGCTTTTGATTTCCGACCTGGCGACCCTTTGGGTTTTTAAGGGATAGCCGATATTTTTTTCGACATTCATGTGGGGATACAGTGCAAACAATTGAAACACAAAAGCAATATCTCTTTGTGAAGCCCTTAAAAATGTGACATCTTCCGAATCTAAAAAAATTTGGCCGCTGGTCGGAAACTCCAGCCCGGCGATCATCCGCAAGGTGGTTGTTTTTCCGCAGCCGGACGGCCCCAGTAGCACAAAAAACTCACCATCATTGATGGTTAAATTAGTATTGCTCACTGCGGTGAAATCACCAAATTTCTTCTTCAGATTTTGGGTGACTATTTCAGCCATGGAATATTACTCATCCGGAAAGTGACTAACAACGACAAATGCCAGGGTTCCGAATAAAATGAATTTGAAAGAGTGCGAATACAAAACAATAGAAAACGGCTGCATCAACATAAATACGCCCAAGCCGATTACGGCGGTTGCTATGTTTTCCAGCGGTCCTCTGCGAAATATGCGGTATTTTTTATTTCTTTGCGGTTTAGAAGTCACCTTCTCACGGCTCCAAAAGTAATTCCCCTCAGTAAATGTTTTCTCAGCAAAATCGTGAAAACGACGACGGGCAGTAAAAAGACCATTGTCGCGGCTGAAATCGCCGGCCAGTCCAGTCCGCCTTCACCGATAATCGTCGGGATAAACGGCGGCAGGGTTTGAGCTTCCCGGAACGTCAGCAATATAGCGAAAGCATATTCATTCCAGGCAAAAATCAAACAAAATATGGCCGTGGCAGCAATACCGGTTGCCGCCTCGGGCAGTATAATCTTGAAAAATGCACTCAACCTCGAGTAACCGTCCACCATGGCGGCCTCCTCATATTCTTTGGGGATTTCGTCTATGAAACCCTTCAGCAGCCAGACGGAAAGGCTTAAGTTGACAACCGTATACAGCATAATCATCCCCAGATACGTGTCATTTAAACCAAGCTTGCGGTACATTAAAAATATGGGGACCGCGGCCGCAATTGGCGGAAACATGCGCGTCGATAAAATAAAAAACAACAGGTCATCCTTGGCGGGAATCTTAAATCTGGAAAACCCGTAGGCGGCCAGGGTGCCCAGAAAAACCGAAAAAAACGTCGACCCAAAACCGATGGCGATTGAATTCACAAACCGATGGAAAAACCTTGACGGTCCGGCGATGACCATTTGTCTTTTGCGAACGATTTTTTCATACCAGGATGCCGGTGGCGGAAGGGATTCCAGGTATTCCTTTGGCTGACGGGTTCTTTGCGTGAAAAGATTTACAAAGCCTTCCAACGAGGGCTTAAAAACAATCTTGGGCGGGTAGGTAATCGCATCGGGAACACTTTTAAACGCCGTCGCAACGATTAGCAGCAACGGTATTATCGTGATCATGACATACACGACGATCAGAACGGCTGCAAACTTCCGGCTTCTTGATGAGGGCTCAAGAGGGGATCGGGATGTGTCTAACTCTGATGGCATTTGTTCATTTCTCTTTGATTCGATTTAAAAACTTGACATAAATATTGCCGGCACCAAATACGGTAACAAATAGAATAACGGCAAAGGCCGAGCTGTATCCGGTCCGCCATTTCTCGAAGGCCGCTCGTTTTAAATGGATGGACGCCAATTCAGTCACTGATCCGGGTCCGCCGCCGGTAAGTTCATTGACCATGTCGAACATCTTGAAATTTTCTATCCCCCGAAATAATACGGCCAGCATCAAAAACGGCAGGACGGAAGGCAGCGTGATATGGATAAACTGCTGCCATTTGCTGGCCCGATCGACTTCCGCGGCTTCATACAGATAGTCGGGTATGGATCTCAACCCTGCCAGACACAACAGCATGACGAATGGTGACCAAATCCAGGTATCGACGATGATGATGCTCCACGGTGCCAGCGCGACATCCCCGATCATTGAAAATTCACCAAAGTCGTAGAAGAAATTAATGATGTAGTTAAAAATACCGGCCTGGGGCTGATATATGTAAGTCCAAAATACGCCAACCACCGCCGGCGACAGCATCATCGGCAAAACCACAATAGTCGTGAAAACTTCGTGGCCCTTAAAGCGCTTGTTTAAGAGCAACGCCAGCGTCAGTCCAATGAGTCCTTGCAGCAGAATGGTCCAAAACAGAAAATGAGCCGTGACTTGCAGATTGGCCCAAACATCTTCGTTGGACAATATCTTTTTATACCACTTTAACCCAACCCAGGCGATTTCCACCCCGCGTCGGTTGGCCTTGTAATTGGTAAAAGATAAATAAACCGACCATATCAACGGGTAGATATTTATAAAGATCAAAAGGATGAGGGTCGGCGCGGTAAACAACCAGGCGATAGCCCGGTCAGACATGTTTAAAAGTTTGTTGTTTATTCTTTTTATCATTGTCTTTCTAACTCGGCCTGACACCTGAACACTTGTATGAAACTTCATTTAAAGCGAACCGCAGAACCGCAGAATATCGAATATCGAATGTCGAAGGGTGGAATCGCTTCGCTCAGTCTTTTTATAAAATAGACCGTTCGACAAAAAGCTCACGACAGGCAGAATACATTCCTTCGACA
>Ga0209786_1000532_pt1 | contig 13002 bp, 14 predicted proteins | sample WorMetilvaeELBA2_FD_187405 | JGI IMG/M metagenome (GOLD analysis project Ga0209786, IMG submission 187405) | Marine gutless worms symbiont microbial communities from Max Planck institute for Marine Microbiology, Germany - Olavius ilvae ELBA.2... ...
TCATGCGAATTGTAGAACAAGTCGCTTCATCGGCTAAGATAACCTGTAGACAAATTAAAAGTGGAATCCAAGCTGATTTACTTCTACAAAATTAATTCACTTGGGCTTTCTTTATAACCAGATATAAATATAAAGGAGGTGATGCACATGTACGGTTCAGAACTTGGCAATTTTTCTTTCTGGTGGATTGTCCCAATTGTGATGATAGTCCTGTGCTTTTTCATGATGAGGGGACGAAGGGGGTCTATGATGTGCGGTTTTGGACCCTGCGACATTGACAACCGTCAAACCAGGGATTCGGACCCCGCAATAGAGATACTAGACAAGCGGTATGGTTCGGGGGAAATCGATAAGGAAGAATACGAAGAGAAAAAAAGGACATTAACCGACTCAGACGAGTTTACCACTGATTGATAGCGAATATGAACCACAAAAACCTAAAGGGGCGTATAATGCAAACAGAAGAAAAAAAAGATAACGGAACTAAAAGTGGATGTTTTGAATTCGGGTGCTGTGGCCCGGAAGACTTTAGAAAGATGTTTGAAAAAAAGTCCGGGTGCTTCTCAGGCCAAAACAACGCCATTAATTTTTCTGCCATGAGAGAAGGCATGATGGCAAAGATGATGGAAATGTGCTGTGGGTCAACACCAACGGAAACTAAAAAACATACCGAATCACAGAAGGACCCTGAAGGTCAAAGTGGCCCCACTGAAAAGGAATGAGTCTGTTCACAACTTTTTATGACAGCTCCGGCAGCGTAAAAGGACGGTGTTATATAAACCACGCACCGTCCTTTTTTATGTGCTGTGCGATTCATAGACTTCCTTTCAATTTTGCTAATCGGAGATCGAGAGAGGAATTGACCTCCTTGTTGCAACCGAAGGGTGGGTCGGAGATATCCATTTTGAAGCCTACATGACATAAAGCCTAAATAATTCTGTTTGCCCTTGACCTGTACTCCGGTAAAAGTCTTATTGTTTTATAGGAGAGAAAACATGGAAACAGTTACCATTCAGGAGACAGTTGAGAATTAATGCGAGACGGAGGTGATATTCATGAGCGCACGTCGAAAAATTGAAGTGTTTAGTGCGGATTGTCCCGTGTGCCGGGAGGCCATTGCGATGGTAGAGCGAAATGCCTGTCCATCCTGTGAGGTCACGGTACGGCATATGAATGACGCGGAAGTAGCCCACCGGGCGAAAAAGCTTGGCGTCCGTTCAGTTCCGGCAGTGGTCATCAACGGCAAACTGGCAGATTGCTGCACCGGGAGAGGCCCCGATGAAGCGACTTTGAGGGCTGCGGGACTCGGCAAACCGTTGACCTGATCCGGAGCCCGGCAGAGGACAACGCCAGCATCCTCTGCCGGGCTCTCCGGAACGATGGATATTTTTGCATGGCAGGCACGTTCCGTATTCGGTCTATCGCGTGGCCGTTATACCCGGCGCCTCCGCGTAGTTCGTCAGCAGGTTCAGGTGGGTCGCATTGTCCCGGCCGGGGCGCACCGGGACGATCTCGTCCCCATGCTCGAAGGCGAACGTGTCCACAGCGGAAATCTGCATAAACCAGCCCGGGCAGTCAACATCTTCCGCCACACCTTCCAGACCGCCCGCCGTTTCAGCATCGCACGCCAATGGAACATCGGACGCACGAGGGTCGGAACTCGTCGATGTGATCCAGTGAAAATGGGTATACGCACCCGGTTGAGAGATCTGTGTTCGGTTTACCAGCCAGACCGGATGATCGGTGCCGTTAACGCCGCTATGGTACAGTAACTTCGCCTCGCCCGGCAATGCCTTGATCTTCCAACCGACCTATTCGGTTCGAATCGTTGACATCATCCCCGCTTCGGCATGGGATTGGATATGACAGTGGGTCAGCCAGATACCATGGTGTTCCGGGACGAACCCGATGGTCACGGTCTCTCTCGGACCCACCAGTACCGTATCCCGGGTGAAGGGCTCCACCGCCGGCGTGCCGTTTCGTTCCAGAACCCTGAAAAATACGCCGTGGATGTGCATGGGATGCAGCCTGGTGCTGCTGTTTACAAAGGTAATTCTGTAGCGTTTTCCTATTTTTACATCGGCGTTGTCCGACGCCGGCCAGAGTTTCTGATTCATGAACCAGCCGATTCCATATTTCCCGCCCCGGATGGCATTTAGATCCCATGTCTTGGTCATCTCGACATCATTGAATATCGATGCGGGAATAAAATCTTCTGCCGTCGGGGGGGTGAACGAGGGCGTCTCTGTTGGGGCGTCCTGGGTGACGGCAAGGCTTGCCAATACAGACGGCTCCCGGGTGATGGCGTCTTTTACCTGAAAGGTTTTTCCGGCCGCCTCCGGGGGGATGACGATGTCCAGGTCGATCCGGTTGCCTGGCGACAGGTAGAATCCGTTGAAGGGAAATATGTTCGAAACCGGTTTCCCGTCCACGGCGATCACGTTTGCCGCCAATCCCTCCAGGGCCGGTGCAAAAATTCTGGCGTTGGCGCCGTTGATCAACCTGAGGCGAATTCGCTGCCCGGGAGATACAACATACTCCGGTTTCCGCTTTCCATTGATGGTGACCACATTCCCCCAGCGGCCGTCATGCATCAAGTCATGCCGCGTATTGAATCGAGGAAAAATCGTACCGTCCCGATCCAGTCGCCAGTCGTCCAGCAGCCAGACCAGATCCTGGGACCAAGGCAACTTTTCGGTTTCCTCAACGATCAGAACGCCCTTTAATCCGCGCTCCAATTGTTCGCCGGCATTGAAATGGGGATGGTACCAGTAGGTGCCGGCCTCATTCAATTTCAGACGATAGGTGAAGCGGTCTCCTGGCTGAATGGGATCCTGGGTCACACCGGGGACGCCATCCATGGCATTGTCGATCCGCAGGCCGTGCCAGTGGACGCTGGTAGGCTCGTTCAGCCGGTTGAAAACTTCGACGGATATCGTTGAGCCTTTTTTTCCGCGGATCGTCGGGCCAGGGACTTGATCATTGTAACTCCATACCGTTGTTGGTGTATCGAAAAAAGGGAATGCATGCTTCCCTTCCTGAGGGGTCAGCTGAATCGCTTGTGTTGAAGCGGCGGAGGCACTGAGCGGAGCTATAACCAGGGATAAGATGAGTATCAGTTTCAGTATCATGTATTCTCCTTCAAAAGAGGTTCAGATGGATTCCGGCGGCACCGACGTAAACCACATTTCCCGTAGCGCCCGCAGTGATACATAGAAAAATACAAGCCCGAAAGCGCCGCCACCGGGAATATGGAGCCAGAAGAAAACAGGCGACACATATCCCTTCAACCACATCGCCAGAATATCGATGAGTACACCGATGAAAGGCACAACGATCAACCAGGTCCGAAATCTGGACCCTATGTCCAGCATGAAGGTGATGACACCCAGAAATATAAAAATCATGTTCATGCCGAAAAGATGGATGTGGGTCCACTTGAGGAGCCAGACGAACTGCTCGCCCTTGTAGAAGGATTCTGCCGGTGGGTCCGCCTTGACGGTCAGGTCCGAGAAGAGATCACCGCGCCCTTCGGATGACGGAGGATCCGCCGGTTCTCCAATACCTTCCCGCTGGCTGCCCATATCATGGAGCGATTTGCCGGATGCCTCCGGGGAGAAGAATGTCGGGATGATGTCGTGCACGACGATCTGCCCCAAGGCACCGAACATGGCGATGGCCAACGTCACGATGACGCACGTGGTCAACGCTTTGGCCGGGACCGGAATCATGCCCAGCGTCATTCGGGCAGAGCTCCGTTGCTCATTGGTCGAATGTGACATCATGTCCTCTTTTCATTTCCCCGTGAAATTTGATCCCGAATACTCCCCTTTTTCATCGAAAAAGAGGTAGACACTGGTCGGGTCTCCTTCGGATCGCTCAAATTGAACCACATACTCGCGCTTCTCCGCCGAGTTTCGAAAACTGATTTTAATCGCATGTAATTTCGTCTCCCAACTCTCGGGCAGTTTTCCGGAGGTGATCAGACGATCATAGAGCTGGGTTGCCTTTTGCAGGGCCTGAAAGGCGGTAAACGTCTGCCCGCTGTGGGTTTTCCCCCCGTGACCGAGTGCCGTTGAAGAGACAATGAATGTTAATGAGATGAATATGGCGCACACGGCTACCGCTGCTTTTAAGCGATTACTGATGTTTAAAGGTTCCATGACAGCCTCCCGTCAATAGAATCGTTCAACGATGTTATGAATTGCGATAAACTTTCCCGGAAAGCGAAATTTTGATCACACCACCGGTGTGATGGATTCATACGTTTCCATGAATATTGTGGCATATTCAATAAACATACCACAATGTGGTATATCCCATAGTAGGTTTGCTTTCGGCAGAATCAATTGCAGTTCGTCGTTTTACAGAAAGCCACTTGAAAGTGAAGGTATCCTCCCCCAAACAGCGCCTACCAGGCCAATGCCACGGCTCGCCCTCCTCAATTCTTCATCGTACCATGTCACGGGTTATGGCTGTGACCTCGCGATAAATATGATCCACTGTGAAAGATTGGCACTAAAATGGCCTTAATAGAGAGGATGCAGGAAAAATGTGTAAAAAAATTACACACTATTTGAGACATCTCGAGAGGATGTGTTTATTTTTTACACACTGCCATTAGTTTTCTGGTGAGCATTAATTCCTTTTAGGGAGCAGATAATGAAAAAGAAATCTCCGGGCGGACCTCATACCGGGATGCAATTATCGCCCTGGATCATTCTGGGATCGACGATCATTCTGTTGATTGTCGTTATGGTGCTTGCGTTTCAGAACACCAACCGGGAAAAGCGGTACATGTCGGAACTGCTGACCGCCAAAGGCGCCTCCCTGATTCGTGCTGTGGAAGCCGGCGCCCGAACGGGCATGATGGGAATGATGTGGGGCGGCCAGCAGATTCAGCTGCTGTTGGAAGAGACCGCTCGTCTGCCGGATGTTCTATATATGGCGGTCATGGATCAAAGCGGACGGGCACTCGCCCACAGCGATCCATCAAAGATCAACAAGCCTTTTGACCCGACCCGCGAGGTGGCCCACCTCGGACCCCACCAACATGAAAATTGGGAACTGGTGACCCTGCAGGACCAGCAGCGTGTATTCGAAGTTCACCGGCATTTTCGTCCCTTTGAGTTGGCGGCTCCCGGGTCATCCGGTCATATGCGGATGATGATGCGGCGGCAGGGAATGCGGGGGGCATCGAATGACTGGTTCTCACCTGATAAGCGTCAGAAGCTGCTCGTCATCGTCGGCCTGGACGTCACCCCGTTTGAGGAAGCCATCCGAAGCGACATCCAAACCACCATCATATTATCCATTGTGATGCTCCTTTTGGGTTTCGGCGGTTTCGTTTCCTTATTCTGGATGCACAGTTATCGTGCCGCCAGGCAGTCCCTGCAGGATACCAGCGCGTTTGCCGACGAGGTCGTCAGCCATCTTCCCGTTGGTCTGATTGCCACGGACAAATCCGGCCGGATCACATTTTTCAATGAAGCAGCTGAAAAAATTACCGAATTGAATCGAAGTGTTGCACAAAACAAGACCCCGGACGCATTATTGCCGGAGGGATTATGCGGGGTACAGGAAATCCTCGGTGACCAGAAAAAAATTACGGAGCGGGAAGTTGAATGTACGTTTTCAGAGAACAAAACCGTGCCCCTGAGCGTCAGCGCCACCGGTATCACCAATGATGCCGGAGAGTTTTTGGGCCAGGTATTGATATTACGGGACTTGAGTGAAATACGCCGGCTCCAGGAGGAAGTCCGCCGACAGGAAAAACTGGCTGCCATGGGCGGGTTGGCGGCAGGTGTCGCCCACGAGGTACGAAATCCCTTGAGTTCCATCAAGGCGCTGGCCACATTCTTTGCCGATCAGTTTGACGAGGGCAGCGAAGCTCAGGAGGCTGCCGGGATCATGATCCAGGAGGTGGAACGCCTGAACCGGGCAATTACCGAACTGCTGGAATTTGCGCGCCCCTCGGATCTGAACAGGCAATCCACAGAGGTGGATTTGCTCATATCACGATCGCTTAAACTGATTCAGCAGGATGTGGCGACCCGAAATATCACCATTCACCATCACACCGAATCTGCCATCTGCCCCGCGTTCATAGACCCCGACAGGTTTTCCCAGTGCCTTCTCAATGTCTATCTTAACGCCATACAGGCAATGGAAGACGGCGGCAACCTGACTGTCCAGTGCACTTCCGACGCTGCCGAAATGGTAAAAATTGTCGTCAGCGACACCGGGCAGGGTATTCCGAAGGAACATATCGATAAAATTTTCGACCCCTATTTCACGACCAAAAACAAGGGAACCGGTTTGGGGCTGGGCATCGTTTATAAGATTATCGAAGCACACGAGGGACACATAGAGGTCAACAGTATTCCGGGGCAGGGGACCGCTGTTTCACTTTGGATCCCATGTTATACCGGAACGGATGAGAGGGGATAATGGTAACTCCAGAGAAGACTAAAATTCTGATCGTGGATGACGATCCCGGTCATCTGATCTCTATCAAAACCATCATTGGAAGCTGGGGGTATACGGTGGAGACTGCAGACGACGGGACTTCGGCGGTCGACACCGTCACCTCCACACCGGTGGATCTTATTCTCATGGATGTGCGCATGACGACCATGAGCGGTATTGAGGCGTTGAAGCAGATAAAAGCTTACAACCCGGCGATTCCCGTCATTATCATGACCGCCTACTCATCGATCGGATCGGCCGTGGAGGCCCTGAAAGCCGGGGCCTACGATTATCTCGTAAAACCCCTGGATTTTGAAGTGTTGAAGTTGACCATCGAGAGGGCCGGTGAGCACGCCGGTCTTAAAGAGGAGAACAGGGCACTCAAAGAGCATCTGAGGGCTGATTATGACATCGCCAACATCATCGGCAGGAGCCAGCCGATGAAAAAGCTGCTTGAGATGATGTCGATGGTCGCACCCTCCGAGGCCACCGTGCTGATCACCGGGGAAAGCGGTACCGGCAAAGAATTGATCGCCCGTTCGCTGCACTTCAACAGCCCACGCAAAGACAAACCGTTGGTGGTTGTCAATTGTGCGGCAATTACGGAGACACTTCTGGAGTCGGAACTGTTCGGCCATGAGAGGGGAGCGTTCACCGGAGCGGAAAGGCGCCGCGAAGGACACTTTATGAAGGCGAACCATGGCACTATCTTTTTGGATGAAATCGGTGAGACTTCCTCCACCATGCAGGCGAAACTGCTGCGGGTGCTTCAGGAAAAAGAAATACAGCGCGTCGGGGGTGAAGAGACCCTAAAGGTGGATGTCCGGATAATAGCCGCCACCAACCGCGACCTTGAATCTGAGGTGGCCGAAGGGCGGTTTCGGGAAGACCTTTTCTATCGTCTCAATGTGATGCCGCTGCATATGCCGCCACTGAGAGAGCGTCGGGAGGACATCCCTATTTTAACCCAGCATTTCCTAAAAACATTTGCCCGCAAAAACCGCAAAACAGTGAAGGGGGTAGTTCCGCTGGCGATGGACATGCTGATTAATTACGACTGGCCCGGCAACGTCCGGGAATTGGAGAATGCCATCGAGCGTGCGGTTATTCTTTTGACCGGCGAATACATCTCAGAGAAACACCTGCCGCTCAGTGTCACTGAACGATATGCAGACCCGGACTCCCAGCCATCCGGCGAAGCCACTATTATGGACGGCACCCATTCGATGGACGACATTGAAAAAAAAGCGATCATGGCCGCCCTGAGGGCCAGCAACGGCAATAAGGCGGAAGCCGCCCGTCGTCTGGGAATATCCAGAAAGACGCTGCATAATAAGTTGAAGATATATAATATCGGATCTGAATAGGCTGTCAGACAATATCGCCAGAGGTTCTTTATCCGAACATTTCTTCCGTCCATGGATAACCCGTTTCCTTTTTACACACTCCGATTTGCTTGCTTCCTTTAGCGCCAATCCAGGTACTCCGATCACTTTAAATTTATAACAAGTTATTAAAGGGTTAGACTGTTTCTCCAACGAGAGCGGGTCGATCTGGCACATACCTTGCGTTAACATTAAAACGATGTTTGGTACGAGACCGTACGCAAAGCAAATACACATGTTTAATTCGGAAAGGGAACTCAGTCATGAACCGAAAATCATCTATCTTTCTGAGCCTCGGGGTTTCCGCTGTTTTGATTGCCGCTGGGATATGGTTTCTCTACAACCATAACGCAGTTATGTGGCCGGGGGGCGACCGTTGGGGCATGGGGTACAACCACATGATGGGAGGCGGCATGGGATTTGTGATGATCATTTTCTGGATCATTCTAATTGGCGCTTTTGTCCTGTTGATATCAGGAGCCGTAAACGGAATCCGTGGATCCCAAAGAAGTATTGAAAGCGATTCGTCCAATCCTCTGGAAATTCTGAAGGAGCGTTATGCCAGGGGTGAAATCAACAAGACGGAATTTGAAGACATGCGTCAGGATTTAAGCGGATAGCTCAAGTTTCCTGGCACGCAAAGGAGGTGCAAGATGACCAGCGCAGATCAAAAGCAGAAATATATCGATCCGGTATGCGGAATGTCGGTGAACCCGGCCACTGCCGCTGCACAAACCTGCCATAAGGGCATTCAAATCTACTTTTGTGCAGAAGGATGCAAGGAGACGTTTGAAGCGAACCCCAACAAGTTTGCCATCGAAAAACGAAAAGGGTTCTGGCGGCGCTATCTCGACCGGCTAAACAAGGCCACAGGCGGACGACCTCAATCGTGCCACTGATGTTCCCGGAGTGACACCCTTTTTCCGGGCAAAAACCTTGTGCTGAAAACGATGACAGGTTGCACGTCATCGTACCGCGTCCGTTATGCTGGAAGGGAGTTATAACGCACCATGATGATCAAGCGATTCCTTAATCAGGGACTGGCCCGTCTGATGGCCTATTCGCCCGCCTTTTCGAAAATGCTGGTCGCCTCGTTCAAGCCATTGGTGACGGACTCCGTCCCGTGGACTCCTGTCACACGGCCTCTGGAGGCGTCGACCATCGCGCTGGTGACCACCGCCGGGGTCCATCATAAACACCAGCCGCCATTTGACATGGTCGACTCCGACGGGGATCCATCGTTTCGAATCATCGATTCACAAACCATTGCCGAAGACTATACCATCACCCACGATTATTTTGATCACCGCGATGCCGACCGTGATCTGAATGTTGTCTTTCCCATCGCCAGACTGGAAGAATTGCGGGAAGCCGGTTGTATGGGGGGCATAGCCGATCGGCACTTTTCATTTATGGGACATATAGACGGATACCATGTGAGGACGCTGATCAACCAAACCGCTCCCCGGGTGGCACGTATGCTGAAACGCGACCAGGTGGATGCCGTTCTACTGACTCCGGCCTGAGGCATCTGCCATCAATCCGTGGGATTGATCCAGCGCATCATTGAATCTTTCGGTATCCTCACGGTCGGTATTTCCATCAATCGTCTGTATACCGAGAAAATCAAACCGCCAAGATCGATTTTCCTGCGTTGGCCTTTTGGCCACCCGCTGGGAGAGCCCGGCCACACAGACCAGCAGCACGCTGTTCTCAACAAGGTTTTTGAAGTACTGTACACCGCAGCAACACCCGGCGAAATCGTCGATGTCGGATGGCGATGGCGTCGGGAAATCTATCCATCGGTCTTCAGGTTAAACTCTTCGCAGGCTCAATGCGGTGTTTTGCCGCAGGTCAACCCGGGCGTGGTTCGCTCATCCTCTTTTCCTGGGCCTTAATCCAACGGCAGATTTTCTTCAAAGCAAACGGGTCATTATTACCCGGTTAAATTACTGCCGTCTGACATGTGTTACCCGATTACACACTTCCAGCTGCCCACATCAAGAATCCTAACTTGCCGTTATTATGCGATATACACTCGATTATTGCTTCTGGCACAAGGTTTGCTCAGACAGTGGAAAGGATCTCCCCCGGGCGGCCATCACCGCAAGGGAGTTCTCTTCTTCCCGGCGCTGGAGAAACCGGTGAAATCGGTCACGCTGATCATTCGTGATCTGGCCGATTCTCCGGAAACCACGTTCACATGGGAAGTCCAACCATAACATGGTGTTGTCGAGGAAGACGGAAAACCCGACAATGCCAGGGGAGGCAGTCATGACACAGTATACCTATAATGTTCCAAACATCTCCTGCGGCCATTGCGTGGCATCGATTACCGGAGCGTTGAATGAAATTAACGGGGTGCGGCAGGTCTCCGGTGATCCCCTGGCGAAGACAATTACCGTTGATGCACAACCGCCGGCGACAGGCGACCAGATTCTCTCCAAGTTGACGGAGATCGGATACCCGGCCGATGCGTAAACCATACTTTTCGAACGTGCTTTAAACAAGAAGCATAGAAAGGAGGCGGCCATGAGCGAACAGAACATTACCCTGCCGGTTACCGGAATGACGTGCGCCAATTGCGCCGCCAACATTGAACGCGGTTTAAATAAATTGACTGGGATCCAAAAAGCCGCCGTTAACTTTGCCTCGGAGAAGGCAACTGTAAAATTCGATTCCGGTCAGATGGCCGTCGACGAAGTAGTGGCCGGCATCCGTCGCGCCGGGTACGGTGTGGTTACGAATCACCTTGATTTGCCTGTCACAGGTATGACCTGTGCCAATTGCGCATCCAATATTGAACGGGCCTTGAATCAAAAGGTGGGCGGTGTCCTCCAGGCATCCGTAAACTTTGCCACCGAACGTGTTGCTATTGACTATCTGCCGGATATCGCGAGCTTCGAGGATATTGTCGCTGCGATAGAAAAAGCCGGGTACAGCGTTATCACCCCGGATGAATCTCCTGACCTTGAAGATGCAGAGCAGCAGGCCCGGCAGGCGGAAATTAGTGACCAAACCCGGAAATTTATTGTCGGGGTTATCTTCTCCCTGCCGCTTTTTGTCTTGAGCATGTTACGTGATTTCAATCTAGTCGGTCCCTGGGGACATGCCCCATGGGTCAATTGGCTCTTTCTTTTGCTGGCAACGCCGGTGCAGTTTTACACCGGATGGGATTATTATGTGGGCGGCCTGAAAAGCCTGCGCAACAGAAGCGCCAACATGGACGTGCTGATTGCGCTGGGCTCGTCGGTCGCGTACTTCTATTCCACAGCGGTCCTGGTGTTCCCCGCCATAGGACAGCACGTTTATTTCGAAACCGCTGCGGTCATCATCACCCTGATCAAACTGGGCAAGCTGCTGGAGGCCCGTACCAAAGACAAGACCGGCAGCGCCATACGAAAGCTCATCGGGTTACAGCCGAAAACGGCATTCATTCTCGAAGGAGAGCAGGAAAAAGAAATACCTCTTTCCCAGGTGAAAAAAGAGATGATTGTGGTGGTTCGGCCCGGGGAGCGAATTTCTGTGGACGGCACGGTAGTTCAGGGACGATCGGCCGTCGATGAATCCATGCTCACCGGAGAACCCTTGCCTGTGGATAAAACCGTGGGCGACACGGTGGTCGGCGGCACCATCAATGGTGAAGGATTGCTCAAATTCCGGGCGACCCGGGTGGGGCAGGAAACCGCGTTGGCCCAGATTATTCGGCTGGTTCAGGAAGCACAGGGCAGCAAAGCACCGATTCAGGCACTGGCCGACCGCGTATCGGCGGTGTTTGTCCCCGCGGTCATCCTCATCGCCTTGGTCGCTTTCGGGGTGTGGTGGGGGGTTACCGGTGAGTTTGTCCCATCCATGATCCGGCTGGTGGCCGTACTGGTCATCGCCTGCCCGTGTGCCCTCGGGTTGGCCACCCCAACGGCGATTATGGCGGGTACCGGGAAAGGCGCCGAAAACGGCATTCTATTCAAACGGGCTGAGGCCCTGGAAAATTCCACGAAACTGGATACCATCGTGCTGGACAAGACCGGCACCATTACCGAGGGCAAGCCCACCCTGGCGGATGTGGTTGCAATAGACGGTGATGTCCTGACGGAAAACGAGCTTCTATCGCTGGCGGCCTCGGTCGAGCAAGGCTCCGAACATCCGCTGGGCAAGGCGGTCGTCCGGGAAGCCAGGGAGCGGAACATCACGATGAAGGACCTGAGCAACTTTCTCTCCCATGGCGGTTTCGGCGTCGAGGGAGTGATATCCGGACATCACATCCGCGTGGGAAAACCCAAATGGTTCGACAGTGCCTTCTTGATGTCTACCGATGGCCATATCGAGAGGTTGCAGGCGAAAGGCAAAACAGTCATGGTGGTCTCCCGGGATGACCGGGCAGCCGGACTCCTTGCCGTATCCGACCGGATCAAATCCGATTCCAAGGAAGCCATAGATAGTTTGCATCGTCAGCGGATCCAGGTGGTCATGCTCACCGGGGATAATCTCCAGACGGCAAAGACCATAGCCGACCAGGTCGGTATTGATGACGTCTATGCCGAAGTGCGCCCGGACGAAAAGTCGTTGAAGGTCAAAGAAATTATGGGTGAGGGCCGGAAAGTCGGCATGGTGGGGGATGGCATTAACGACGCGCCGGCCCTGGCCCAGGCCGATGTCGGCATGGCTATCGGAACCGGTACCGATGTCGCCATCGAAACCGCCGATGTGATTCTATCCAGCGGCAGTCTCACCGGAATCCCCCGTACGATTGCCATCAGCCGGAGGACCATGCGCACGGTGCGTCAGAATCTTTTCCTGGCATTTGTCTACAACGTTATCCTGATTCCGGTGGCGGCCGGTGTGCTGGCGCCTTTGGACTTTGTCCCAGCGATGCTGCGCCAGCTGCATCCGATACTGGCGGCCCTGGCAATGGCCATGAGCAGTATCTCGGTCGTCACCAACAGTTTGAGGCTCTACCGGGCAAAAATAGAATAACAGCCGACAATATAGAGAGCCGGGTATTTGTTCAAACAACAATAAGGGAATATGGTTATATAGAAAGCCCAAGTGATAAAAATAATTGATTCAGCTGTGACCTTATCTGTCACAGGTCTACGGTATAATGGTCTCAAAAACACAGAGGAGGCCTACTATGACAGCATTTTATATC
>Ga0209786_1000534_pt1 | contig 12991 bp, 8 predicted proteins | sample WorMetilvaeELBA2_FD_187405 | JGI IMG/M metagenome (GOLD analysis project Ga0209786, IMG submission 187405) | Marine gutless worms symbiont microbial communities from Max Planck institute for Marine Microbiology, Germany - Olavius ilvae ELBA.2... ...
GATTTTGGTTCATTTTACGCTTGATAGAATGCTTCTGGTGGACACAAACGTGATGACTTCAGTAACAAGTGAACACTTGCCCCGAATTGAACATGGTTAAATGTACACAAACACACCAGTATCTGGGTTATTGTCCCCTAAAAAAATGCCCAAAATGACCCCCAAGCGTTCCCACATCGACAAAATTTTGGATTTATGGGATAAGTGAACTGCACAGAAACATACAAAAACAGCAAATATAAATGTAAAAAAACTGGCCAGTTTACAACATTGTGTAAGGGCGATGACCGCAGCCGCTATATTCGAACAACTAAAACAGCAGATATCACAAAATATGATATTACGTCGCAGCACAGTGACCTTGTAGGCGATGTGCTGCACAAATAATATCATGTTTTGTGATATTTGCTGTTTTAGTTGTGCGAATACAGCGGCTGCGGTCATCACCCTTACACAATGTTGTAAACTGGCCAGTTTTTTTTTACATTTATCACTCTAAACGTTGCACGAACGGGAAGAAAATTAAATGTTTGCAAAATGCCTCACAGAACTATCTACTTATACCTTAAACTGCTTCCGATCTATCTTTAACAAAAGAAAAAATGTCTGTTATCAGCAAATCACTCTACGATGAAGTGTCACACCCCTCCAAACAAGTACATCAGGGTGACATATGGGGGCTATATGGGTTTTTATGTGGTACCCATATGGGTTAGCCCAGCAGGGTGCCTAGTACGTTTGCTCACGGGATTTTAATGGGACCTATATGGGCTACACGGCGTTGTTGCCCAGATGACCCCCAGCTATCTACTGAGCCATATACTGCACCTAAATTAGCTGAATTTTGCTTAAATTATACTGAAGTGGATCTGCAAGCCTGCGTTCCTGCTTTATGTGCACGTGCAGTTCCAATTCCCAAGCACTAAACAAGACTAGACAAGATTCTGCAATGTGAAACAGTCGTATCAGTTTTAATCTCGACTTCCTTTTTTTAGATTTAAGTCTTGCATGTGGAAATACACGAGCAACAATGTGCATATTCACTGCAAAGAAACTAGCTGCAACAATCAGTCAAAATGTGCAGTAGTAGGCAATGTATGTGGATCAAAATTCTAGTGAATAACGTACAACTCTGAGTGAACCACTCCATACAGCAATATGTTTTCACACAATTCGACAATCAAAATGTCACAACATTGAAAGTGATAAACTTTCACCCACAATTTAACCACCCGATACAAAGGTGAGCACCGTGTCCAGACACGTTTTACTAACGCCAGTCATCATGTTTTCGTTGGATACGCCTCCAGTCCTCCACAGGGGTACTGGCATTATAGGGCTGATGAGAGGCATGGCAACCCTCACCCAGGGTAACCAGGAGCTATTAGTGGCCAGAGACAAAGTTGGAAGAACCCAGGTGAGCTTGGGATAGCAAGTCCATGGAATGTGACATTTTCCCTTCAGTGCTTTGACACTGTTGGTTGGGCGATAAGAAGGGCATCCGGCCTGTAAAAAACTGGATGTTGGTTTGACTGGAGCTTTGCACGACTTATAGCTCCAGTAGTCCAGTTGTCACCACCATCATCATCCTTTGCTTCAATAAACACCGGCTAACCCAGATTCATCTAGAAAATGGCCGTCAAAATGCAGAGAGAGACTCCCCCACAGTCGGTAAGTCAAAAACAGCAGCATTAGAATAGCGTTGTTATATGAAATACGCAAAAAAACTAAACCAAGAAAATCATAAACATTCTTCAGCCTAGGCTATGTGGAAACTATCTCCTCGCCATGATTAGGCTTCCTCAGAAGAGTATTTCTAGCCAATCGCTTGGCAAGTACTGACAACTTAACCCGAACAACCAAAAGACAACACATACTAACTTAAACAAGCGGTATGGGAGGCCGCCAAAATATGCCCCTGCCTTGCACATGCTGCATGGCTGGTGTAGTTGAGACCTTGAAAGTGGTGTCTGATTCACGTGTGACTTGGGCTACCTCTGTGCCAATTTTAGTCTTCCTAGGCCTCTCTGTTCTCGATTTAGGCCCGATGTATGCGACAGACAGACAGACAGACACACATCATCGCTTAATGTATCCTACCTAGAGCGGGGTACAATACATAAACAGAGGCCCTAATAAGCAACAACACATTAAGACAATAATAGACAGTCTGGTTTAGTCACCTTTTACGATATCCGGGTCTATTCTTACAACTCCAGAGCCTGCACGGGGCAATTAACGCCATGATATAGAACCTGAAACTTGACATGCTAAACTACAACAACTCCAGCAGTTTTCAGGGCTATCCAGGGATGTTAACAAGGACTTGGGACCCAAGGCCAAGGCAAAAGACAAGGATTTTGGCCTTAAGGACCAAGGCCACGGACTAACATCAATGCAAATGGCGAGCTGCAGAGCACTACAGTGAATTTCCAATCAACGCATATAACACAAGCATCGTCAGTTGTTTTGTGGCTAAAAACTGTGCATCTTGTACTTATAGTAAAAGTACGGCTGCGGTACCATAGATGGTTCTCAACTACACCAGCCATGTAGCAACATGCACAGACAGTAAATCTGAAAAATCACTGATTAACCCTGCCTTAAATCAGAAATTAAAATCACGATTTAAATCAGAATCAGAGGTGCTCTAGTTGTCATCCAACTTGTTTCATAGTTAGCAGTGGCATCGTCGTCAGCTCAGGCATTCATCAAATAAGTTCTCAATCTCGTGCTGAAAATGGTATCCCTTGCTAACAGTACACTACCAGATCGAAATGGTGCAAGCTTCATGTAGTCGACCATGCACTTGTGAATGCCGGCAACAGTTGCATCAGCATCTGCAAAAATTTGCACATAGAGATCATAATCACACACTCTTGGCATTATGAACATGTCACATCTAATGCATTTTCAATATATTGGTACTTTCACAATCAAAGTCATCAAAACTTCAAAAGTGATGTCATCTAATAGATTTGGACCTATGGCTACGCCACCAGTGATCCATAGTAACTACCTCATACTTCTCTTGAGATACAGTCATTGCATATATTGCTCTAAAATTCGTCAGCTCAGGTATTGCTTCATACTTCATCTCCATTTAACGCTCCCAACAATGGGGGGGGGGCAGATTTTTCTCTCTCCGTTTTAACGGCCATTTTCCACGTGAACCTGGGTTAGCCGGTGTTTATTGAAGCAAAGGATGATGGAGTTGGTGGTGACAACTGGACCACTCGTGCAAAGCTCCAGTCAAATCATCACCACCAACAAACCAACATCCAGTTTTTTACAGGCTGGATGCCCTTCCTGTCGCCCAACCAACAGTGTCAAAGCACTGAAGGGAAAAATATCACATTCCTATCACATAAAATCACATTTTATGTGATTTTATGGACTTGCTTACTCCAAGCTAACCTGGGGTCATCCAACTTTGTCTCTGGCCACTAAAAGCTCCTGGTTACATTAAGGGAGAGTTGCCATGCCTCTCATCAGCCCTCTGATGCCAGTAAATGGGGGCAGATTTGTTGTGAATAAAACATCTTTCAGGCTAAGCTGAAGTGCAACTACAGCAACATTTATGCAATTCTTCTGCCACCTTATAGCAGTGGTCACAGCAGACAAGTAAAAAAAAGTAGGAGGTTGAGTAGGACTAAAAAAATGAAAAGTAGGAGGTTTGTAGGATCGTTTTGTCCCTTTGGGAACTAGTATACATGCTTTAAACATCATAAGTTTTTTTAAATTGTAACATGCCATCAGTAAATATTATTTGGAAGCTCTGGTATTATGAGCTCCTTGTTTAACAACATGTGACATGTAGCATGATAAATTAGTAAAAGTGTCAGCAATTACCATAAAGATGTTGTTTTATTTTTTTTACAATTTTTTTGTAAGATCCATTTTTTTTAATTCCACAAAATACAAGCACTCAAACGATGTCATGTGCACAAAAAGTCATGATAATACTCTTAGTCACATGTACTCTAGAGTTAGTGGATTGTTTAATTGTCTGTGTTTATAGTTGCCCCGTGCGGACTACGGGAGTACGGGGTTGTAAGAATAGAGACCTGCTCCGTTTCCTGACCGGATGACGCAAAAGGCGTCTAAACCAGGCTCTCTCTGTCCTCTCTCTTAGCCAAGGTTTTTTGAGGGTTTTGTATTGTTGTTTATTAGGGCCATTTTGTGGGTTTCATTGGTTTGTGTTTTGTACGTGTTTTGTCTCTTGATTGTTCTGGTTTGTCAGTACCAGTGCAAGTGACTGACTGCAAAGACTCATCTCCGAAATGACCTGCTCATTCACTCACTGTGTTTAGTTTAATAGGCTCCATCATATAGATGCTCACCACCTAATCATCCTAAACACACTACAGAGAAAACAGCTATGTGGTGAATCATGCTGTCATCATCATTTGGATAAAGTGCCCCATTTTATACAAAAGCTCAGTTAAGGCCTCTCAATTCTTTCTGGAAAGCAATGATAATATAAATATCGCTAAGTAAGGTGAAAACTCACCAGTTTTGATGACATGCTGCGTTTATACTGCCATAACACCATAAAATCGTGACACTTGATCATAACAGACAAAATTACACAAAACAAGTATTCGATGAAACATGGAAATTGCAAAAAAGTAGGAAATACTAGGACACCAAGCAAAAGTAGGATTTTATAGGACAGATCTAAAAAAGTAGGATTTTATAGGAAAAGTAGGACCGCTGTGACCACTGTTATAGTTATTCCACATTTAAATGCTGCAGTCTTCATTCGTATTCATGAAATTCAGTGGGATGTACGTAGAGAATCAGTGAACTACACATTTGCAACACTAGTCAGTTTTGTGCATATGGACAGCCATAACCTGATGACAAAACCTAATCCTAACCCTAAGACTAAACCTATTGCTAACCTAACCATCCCAAAACCACTACTTCACTGCAGTGATTATCCTTACCTAGATACATGCAACCATATTGTGTCAGCTAGTTGCCACAAGCTAGCAGGCTGGCACTGGCTGGGCGCATCCATCTGCATATCTGGCCGTGGACGGTTACTCAATTTGGGATTTGGCTACACAAATGGCCGGCCGAATGCACAGACACTTGAAACTTTGAAATGTGATTTTCCTGAAGAAACCTCTGTATCTCCACATTTTACGCTTCACATCTGCAAATATGATCTGCATTTTATCCACATATTGGCCCTTACATCAGCACATCTCAGGGGCGTATGCAAGGGGGGCCATGGGGTCTTGTCCCCCCCAATGGCTGCACGGTGGTTCACAATTAACAATATTATAGTGTCAGGAAAGGCGATCCTGAGTGGTGAAGATAGTAGAAAACCTTTGGGTGGTCGGGGCTCCACCAAACCCCACTGGGGAAGTTTACAACGCTCCCCCAGAATTACAGGTCACTACTCTGCTGCCTACCACCAGATGTGCCAGCCCACATCCTCCAGCACTGTGTCAACCTCTCGCAGGGCAGATGCCCTGCCCCCGACTGGAAGCATCCACCTGGCCGGCCAAGGAAGACCTGGATACAACAGGTGGAAGAGGATCACAGGTGAACAATCGACTCACTGTGGTCATCGGCGCAGGATCGCTTGCTGTGGAGGTCGCTATGGCCCTCGCTGGTCAGGCGCAGCAGTGAGTGAGTGAGTCTGAAAGATCATAGTTTACCGTCCCACGAAAGGTATGTCCAAACAAGATATAGAAAATACTTTACAGTTTACTTTAACCAATGAATGACTTTAAATGTATATAGCATTGGACAATTTTAGACTACTGACCCTTCGGACTAGTGAACTGTTCCCTCTCCAGACCCCTAGTTTGAGGGGAGGGGGCTTGCTGCCCCTCCCAAGAACCCCACCCCGCTCGGCGCTCTCAGCCTTAATTTTTGGCCCTTCGGTCTTGACCAATGAAAAATCCTGGGCACACCCCTGGCACATCTGTATATTCTCCTATCCGGACTGCACTGGCAGATCATATGCAACGTGGAGACGATAGGACACTTGCAGTGTGATGGTTGGTATAGACTTACTGTGGCGGTTGGCGGCGTAGAATAGTGGTTAGAACGCTGGTCTCAGCCGGCGAACTTTCCCTATCCTGCGCCAGACTGCTAGCTGGGTGAGTGATTACCTTGCGTTAAGCCATCCGCTATCGGTCAGCCAACATTGCCAACTCAGCCATCCATCCCTCAGGGGTCGGTAAATGAGTAGTGATCCATGTAATTATAGTTACATGGATTACGGGGTGAAGACCTAGCGTGGTTGACTGAGGCGTAGTATGCCTGCTGGCTGCAACTGTGGGCCCAATAGTCCATTAGCGCGGACTCTGGGCTGCCACTGCGTGCGCCGCGGTGCTACAGTCATTGCCAGTCAGCTGCCACTTCCGAGGTTGTAAAGTGCCGCTGTTCAGGACTGTAAGTGGCGCTATATCAAGTGAGTGAGCTAGCTTTACTGTGGCAGACTACTTTCAAAATACTGGTACTTTTGGCCTTCTAATACTAAGAGTAACCCTAAACTGAATCCCAATAGTGAACCGAGTACAGTTCTAACCGTACTAACCCTAATAAGTAATGACTGATACTATGTACCGGTACACGGCCGGCCGTGTGTATAGTCTCATGTACTCCATGAATCAAAAAAGCAGAACACTCTACTCTTGCCCATAACTTTGCTAAATATTGACCACTTTCAAAATTATTCACCTGCAGACTCAGCAGTGACTGCCTAATAGAATGATCACTAAAGATCCCAACCCGCCTTAAACGTGTCACTACAACCTTGTGAAACCTTAAGTGTTGAAAAAATTGTTCTAATTTACTAACATCTGTCGCAGCTTGTCCGTCATGAGCTTATGAACAGGATTATCAGTTTCCCAGACGTCTGAAGCGATTTAGTTATATACGTTGCAATATCATAGTATTGGTTTTGATAGATTTTTCTGGCTGTGATCTTTTCTGCATGTCGTGTTTACCCAAACAGTTTGTGCATCATTCGCTGCATCCATTCCAAAAGTGCAATAATCTCAGAGACCATGCACAAGGTAGTGTAGCAATGCATATGATGTCTGGTGGGTTCACTTCATTATTCGTTTACTGCTGAGTCTGGTGGTAAAAGAATTTTGAAAATCAGTCAACATATTGCAAAGTTATGGGCAAGAGTATAGTGTCCTACTTTATTTGACTCACAGGGTGCAAACAGCCAGGCCTAACTGTGACACGAGCAGACAGGACCGATTACCGATTACCGCCCTATACTAACCCAACCCTAAGACTAATCCTAATCCTATCCCTGACCATAAAAGTAACCCCAGTGCTAACCCTAACCGTCACAAGATCGCTATATAACCACAGTGATGTTCCTTACTTGGGTAGTGGTAGCCATACTGTGTTAGCTATAGGGCTTAGTGGTATTGCTGTGAAAATGCATGGTAAATAAGACTATGGTTTTGGATATTTTTCTTGAAAATTTAATAGAATATGGGTTGTGATATTACCTAAAACTACAGAAACCTATGAAAAACTAAACTACAAAAAATAATCCTAACCCTATCACCAACCATACCTCTACCATAACCCTAAACCCCTAACCTATACCCTATTTATTACTGAGTTTTCGGTAAGTTTTTGGTATCGGTAGTTTTCGGTAATAATATCAACACTGGAAAATTAGACCCAGGATTAGGTCTGTAAATGCCTTATTATAATCAGATTGTCCCGTCACCACGGGCGAAGTGAAGCGAAGTTTATCATGGGCCCGGGGACATTAGCGAAATAGTGGCTGTTTGGATAGCAGCCTGTCATCATCAGCAGTCTTCTGCTTTACTTCTTGGTTTTTGACATCCTTTCTCTGTGTCTCCATCCCTCTCTGTCCTCAGTTGCCCGTTTGAGTGCAACAAAGCCACCATCATTTGTCAAATCATGTGTAATTTGGATTCTTCTTCTCCCTCGTTGGTTTGTCTTTCATTCTGTCTTCAATAATTTCATGCAAATGTCCGTCGTGTCACAGAACATGACCAATCCATCGATAGGGTTGCCAGATGTCCGGTTCTGAACCGGACTGTCCGGTTTTGGGGTGACTTGTCCGGTTGAAAATTTCAGCTGAAACCGGACACAGATATACAGATATATATATATTCATATGTATACAGATCCAGACCCTCAATTTTTGGCTCCTGCACAGAGCTTGGAAACAGGTCAAGAGTGTCCGGTTTTCGATGTGGCGACCTGGCAACCCTATCCATCGGTGTTTAATTTGCCAAATAGAGTTTAGATTTTGCCTGTCTTCATTTACTTTCCTGAGAACTTACTTATTAGTAATTTATCAAGCCAGCTGATCTTTTCCATTCTTCATCCACATTTCAAATGCTTCTAATCTTCAGCGGCCTGCATCTATTAAATAGTTTTCAGGGCAAATAACCATAAGTTCTGTAACGTGCTGTGAATTTCACGAAAAATATAATCAATGATCAAAAGTTTCAGATCGGCGATCTGAATGTAAGCTTGGGAAAAGTGACAGTGTCAGATCCGGATCATAGTGAAAGTGTCTGTGAATGCCCTGGTTTAGGGTTTAGGGATAGGGTTCAGGTTTATGGTTAGGGGTTAGGATTTAATGTTATAATTACATTAAGCTTAGCAATGCAGTGTATTGTAATCGGTCCTGTCTGTTTTAAGGTTGCCAACCGTCCCAGAATGGCCGGGATCGTCCCGGAATTGACCCACGGTGTCCCGTGTCCCGGGCGAGGCTCATTTTGTCCCGGAAATGTGAAAATTAACCACCGGGCATGGATATATGGCTGTTCACTAATGAGTGTGTTGTATTTTGTATCGTGTTTGTCAGTCACACACGACTTGACTTGATTTGAGTGTGATGTCACTGACTAATGAGATCGTCATTATACGTCTAGCGGCAAACACAATAAATAACGATGAAATGTAGCAGGCATAATAGTTTACATAATTACAATTACCTATTAGTCTTACGAAATAACTGTTCAACATGCTACATGCCTCCAAGTTATTACTTTTGGCAATAAATAAATGCCATGAGAAACTTCAGTAAAACTGCCAAAAACACAAAACAGTTATGTTACACTTGCTTGACAAATTTGTGCATTAAATTGCAAAATGTCATCAGCATGATCAGCTTCAGGTGGACTTCGTCCCCCGACTAACCCTGACCAGGGGCTTTACCCCTGGACCCCACTGAGTGCTTCGCCCTCAGACTCACACTATAGCGACTCCTAAGCAGTCGTGTGTTGGTACAGAAATTTAAATTTATTGTTATGAAAATCAGTGGCGTCAACGCGTCTCTAACATTGGGGGGACGACCTTCCCCTTCCCTTCTCCCCTCCTCTCCCCTCCCTTCCCCTCCCCACCTTACCCCTCCCCTCCCTCCCCACCTCTCCCCTTAGAAGTAGGACCCCTTAATCCAGCTACGGGGTCTGGGGGAGCGCTGTTAGCTCCCCCAGCGGGGTCTGGGGCGGAGCCCCAGCCGAAATCGAATTTGGTGCATTTTAGCCTTAAAATCCGTCATCTGGTGGCAACAATTTTAATGATTGTCCTAAGAGTCTTGCCTAAAATTTTTCTGTGGCCCCACTACTCGGGGGCCCCAGGAGCTCGGGGGCCCCGGTTCATTGAACTGCCTGAACCCCCGGTTCCTACGCCACTGAAGTGACTTATCGAGCCATTTCTGATTACTTTTTAAAACTTAACGTTGCTTTCTTTTCACACTGGCGATTAGAAGCTCATATTCCACTACATTGCCACCCCGAATATTGGTGGGGACATTCCCATTGATGTCCCCACCAACCAAAACATTGGTGGGGATACGTCCCCGGCATCCCCGGTGGGGTTGACGCCTATGATGAAAATGCACAAAAACTGTTGCCACTAGAGCTGCTCCTTTTGGCTCAGATATATGCACCAAATCGTTAGTCGGCTGGGGCTTTGCCCCAGACCCACTGGGGGAGCTTACATCGCTCCCCAGACCCCCTAGCTGGTTTAGGGGTGGGGCCCACTGGGAACGGGAAGGAGGGAGGGAGGGGAAAAGGAGGAAGGGGAGGAGAGGGAGGGGAAGGGACGGGAAGGGAGGGGAGGGCGTCCCGGAATGCCCAAATCCAGAGTTGGCAAGCCTAGTCTGTTTGTGTGTGTTTGTTTGTTGGTCTGATACCACGATAACTCGAAATTGCATGCAACAATACTTACCAAACTGGGTTTGTAGGTAAAGGTAGTGACCATCTCCAGCTGATTAAATTTTGGCGGTCCTGCGCTCCCGGGAAGGGGTCTGCAGTGGATCAAAATTTTTTGGCTCTGCCTTACTCTGGCTCTGTCTTACTTTTTGGCTCTGTCACTGTCACTACAGAAATCTACGAAAAACTAAACCACCAAAAATAATCCTAACCCTATCACCAACCATACCTCTACCATAACCCTAAACCTCTAACATATACCCTATTTATTACTGAGTTTTCGGTAAGTTTTTGGTATCAGCGCGCAGTGTTTGCATCACTCTGAGCACTTTTTTCATTTTTAACATAGTACGTTATTGGACTTTGGGTTAGTGTGGCGATCTGACACTGTCACTGGCCAAATATAATACACACTGTCTACTCGTATGGGCCCGTACAACCACCTGTCGACTATTCGTACGGGTTTCTAAATATAGCTCAAACTTTGTTGCCGGTGTTTACTCCTGACGTGACCGGAAGTGGCAATCTTCTTACTTACGTACCCCACCCAAACCCCTGTTTTGCTCTCGGGTCCCACTTAGATCGTCAGTGCATGGTCCCCCCGCTTCGCGGTTATAGCCTAGGCCTTTTATAAACCCGCCCCTGTCCCTAGGAAGATAACTTATATAACACTATGTTGAACTTTATTTCGGTGTCGTTTTGTACTGCATACATTATTTTTACTTTTAGGGTTAGGGTCAGTTTTATGGTTAGAGTTAGGGTTAAGGCTGTTATGGTTGAAGTGATCTAGTTGAACTTTATTTCGGGATCAGTAACCTAAACCATTCGATAAGTGGCACCATAACTAGCAGTCGGCTTCCCGACGGGAAATGTTAGGGTTAGGTTTGCTCATCGAATAGTGACACCCCTGTTGTGTAAACGGCCCGTACGAATAGCCTGTCACTTATCACCATACAGGTCGTACGAATAGCCTGGCTATTCGTACGGACCGGTATGAATAGCCTGGCATTTTAACCATACGGACCGTAAGAATAACCTCGGCCAATATAATAAGGCGCCGCAGGCTGGCGCTCGCCGTGTACAGTTACTCCATTTGGCCAGCCGTATGCAGACATTTCGTTAAGTAATTAACTGATTTATAATGGGGCACTGGAATTTGCGGACACGGCTAAAAATGGAAAATAGCCGAGACGATTTTTGGCACGGTAGACGCCTTGCGGCCTTGCCGCACTCTGGCGCCGCCACTAATTGCGTCTAACATGAGCTAACTACAAATATACGATAAATCTCACAGCGAAACACATTATGCCTGTAAAGTTATTAATTTATCTTTAGATTTAACCGCCAATAAAACAACAAATAACATTGACTTCCGGTAAATTTAAAAGCAGCATCGTTGCGTTAAATAAGTAAAAAAACCAATACGCTAACAGAAATTTGCGAATTTTCATTACTCGATTTACCACGCAGCCTAAACATTTGCAGCAACTAAAATTATTTAGCAGAATAAAACGAGACCGTTGTCAATACGATTACAGTCGCGTGAAGTAAGACAGTTGTACATACACAGTTGCATTGCGTGATATAACTTCATACAGGGTGGGCCAGCTAAAGTGAAGCCACTTACATTTTGCTGGTAACATTTGAATGCATAGGTAAAATTCAACGATTTTTGGCACATGTAAACTACATACAACAACAAGTGGTGTGATGCAAATTTTATGCAAATTTTGTCATAATAAACACTTAACACGCTAGATGGCTCCACATACGATCAACACGGCTGTCGCAGATAGACAAGTTGGAAAGTGCTATTTTTTTTATAAAAACAGGTAGTTATTCGCAGAATATTATTATAAACGCTTTTTTACTCCTTATTCCGGTTATATCAGATTTATTGCTAAATTTACTTTCTGATGTTGCTAAAATATAGGCCAAATCGCAATCGTCAACACGTATTGTTTCTTTTTGCAAGAAGCGCCACCGACTAGCAGTGCCGTCCCCTCTTCGTTCTGGCACGGAGTTGAAAGTGTGATTCGTATAGGCCTATATGCGTGTAACTAGCGTATCGCTCAGGCCTACGTTCGATTGATGTTCGTTCTATGGACGTTCGAGCCTGAACGATCGCACGCAATCAAGAAGTCGAACGTCCGGTGGAAGATTGCAAACGTTCTGATCGTGAATCAAACGATCGTACAACGTTCAATACACGAACGCGAACGATCGGTTCTGGGTGGGGCAGTGCGCACGGGCATGGACGCCTAGTATATCGTCATACGTCACGTTATTATTCAGGGATCCATGGCACGGGCTACTATGACCTACCGCAGACAGCTTCGTTCAACCAGCAGTACACGTAATCAACGTTGTTCGCGCATGCACATACCACACGCGTGCGTTGCGGCACATCAGACCGCTGCTTATAGTTGATGCTGCGAAGACGATTGCCTCTGCCATCGTCGGCGCTAGGCTAAACTACTGTAACAGCTTGCTTCTGGGAACATCTGAATATAACTTGGACAGGCTTCAGCGAGTCCAGAATCGCCTAGCACGTGTTGTACTGCCGTTTTCGGCTGGTGCCACTGAAGCTCGACATGAGTTGCACTGCATGGCTGCCCATCAGACGGCGAACGTTTAAAAGTCGACTAACAAGAAGCTCAGCTGATGCTGACAACGGGCTCGACGCTTTTAGCGGTCAGTCGAGGTCAACAAACATGGTACCATTTTGGGTCCATTGCGACTTTTCGCTAAGCATGTGATCGGCACCTACCGATAGCCTACGTCACTTTCATTCTAGCATT
>Ga0209786_1000538_pt1 | contig 12837 bp, 10 predicted proteins | sample WorMetilvaeELBA2_FD_187405 | JGI IMG/M metagenome (GOLD analysis project Ga0209786, IMG submission 187405) | Marine gutless worms symbiont microbial communities from Max Planck institute for Marine Microbiology, Germany - Olavius ilvae ELBA.2... ...
TCACAGCAAATTAACTGTTTAACTAAATCTGTTTCGAGATTCTGTGCAAAGCAAAGCGAGAAAATCGGCCGGACTTTGCTGAAAAAATCGAACCATGTAAAATAAATTGGCCCAATAAAATATCTGCCTTCGCGGGAATGACCGGAGGCTAACTGAAAGATACTTTATTTAACCGCCGAATTAATAATAAGTTGACGCCAAAATTTATCTTCGTAAACACCTGTATACCAAAGGTTTACAAAGAAACTGAAAAATATTTTGCGCTTATTGCGCAAAACCGAATCGATAACTGTCTAATACCGAATACCTTATACCGAATACCTAATACCTAATACCCAATGCTGAATACCTAATACCCAACCGGGCTCACACTTTTTGAAAAACATAGTTTAACTGGCCGTTGGGCAGCGTGTTGGCGGCAGTCTTCATGGCCATACCGATCTTTATCTCTTCCTCCGGCAGTTCCCGATCGATTCGACCGAACACCTTATAGTCGCCGTAATCCAGCAGGGCGATGCAGTAGGGAACATCGTCCTGAAATCCGATAGGAGCGTATTCCAGCTTGCTGAAGGTCACCAGTTTGCCGCTGCCGCTGACTTCAAACCACTCGATGTTGTCGGACAGGCATTGGTAACAATCCGAACGGGGCGGAAAGAATACCAGGCCGCAGGTTTGGCAGCGGGTGCCCTTGACTGAGCCGCTTTCCAGATAGTCGATGAAATCGTTGGTTTTGGTGATGGAAGTAAAGCTGACCGTTCCGAATTTTTTAAATCGATCGTCCACTTCTTTACGTACGCTCATATTTTTTCTTCCTTTTCGGGGATCGGAAACCGGTGCTCAATGGGAATAACTTATACATAGTTAAATTGAGCAGTCGAAATCCGAAAAAAATTAATAACCGCATTTAAATTGTTTTAAACAACCTCTTCGAAGCTTTCCGAAGTTCCTATAAAAATCGACAGAATTCATCATTTTTAGGCAATTTAGTCATTTTAGTCACTTTAGTGCCTATTTATTGAAATCACATCATGTTTGCGCATGATTTATGCCATAGCCAGATTGAATATCTTAGGACCGCTATAGATTTAAATAAAAAAGATAGAGCGAAGCGATTCAACAAATATTCAATCTTCAATCTTCAATCTTCAATTCCGGCTTGCCCGGGTTGGGCATTGCCAATTGTGCAAAAGACCGGAATTACCTTATGATTGTCACTCTATTGAGTAACACTATCGCCCCAGTATGGTAACGTTGCCGTACAGGCCCACCCCGCCGATATTGTGCACCAGCCCGATTTCCGGGTCTTTGACCTGGATGTCGCCGGCTTCGCCCCGCAGCTGCAGGACGACCGTTCGGACCTGAGAGCCGCCGGTGGCCCCGATGGGGTGACCCTTGGAGAGCAGGCCGCCGTCCACATTGACCGGGATGCTGCCTTCCTTGTAGGTCTCCTTGCTTTTAATCAACTCTTTGCCTTCACCCGGCTCGGCAAAGCCCAGGTCCTCGTAGGCCATCATCTCCGCGATGGTAAAACAGTCGTGCACTTCGGCGACATCGATGTCTGCGGGCGTGACGCCTGCCATTTCGTAGGCCTGCTTGCCGGCCTGTCGGGCCACGGTCAGTCCGGTAAACACGTCGCGTCCGGCCAGGTTGACGCTGGTGGTGGCAGCGCCCAGCCCCTTGATCCAGACCGGCTTTTGACTCAAGGCTCTGGCCTTCTCTTCACTGGCGACGATGATGCAGGAACTGCCGTCGGCGTTGGCACAGCAGTCCCCGACGCGCAGGGGACTGGCCACCGGACCGGCCATGCGATTGGCGGGATCCGTAAACATGTCGAAGGTCACGGGTTTGCGGTAGACCGCCCGGTCATTGAGTTGACCATAGGTGGCGGCCTTGACCCGGATCAACGCCAGATCATCGGGACTGGTGCCGTATTTGTCCATGTGAGCCCGGGCATACATGGCATAGTAGGCCGGCATCATGGTGCCGAACGGGCTTTCCCATTGAATGTCGGCGCCCCGGCCCATGCGTTCCTGGGATTCGGACGATGAGATTTCCGACATTTTTTGGAAACCGATCACCGCCACGACGTCGTGCAGTCCGGCCTTGACCAGCGAGTACGCCAGCCGCACACCCATGCTGCTCGACGAACAGAGGCTTTCCACATAAAAAGTGGGTTGCGGATTGAGACCCAGGTACTCGGCAAAAACTCCGGCCGGCGATCGCTGTTTATCATACTCCGGGGCCGAACAGATTACCGATGCACCGATATCTCTGGTGGTAATTTGAGCATCCGCCATCGCATCCCTGAATCCATCAAACGCAAGCTCTCGAATAGACCCGGGATAGGACCTGACGAACGTGCTCTGACCAACTCCGATTATTGCTACATTACCCATTGGAACCTCCAATTGAATATTTTAGATTGAATATTGAATATTTAAGGTCTGCCTGCGGCCCATCTAATTAAAAAATAAAGAAGGACCGAGCGAAGCGAGATCAATCATTATTCATTTTTCAATATTCATTCTTCAATTATATGTACTGTCCACCGTCGATTTTGATAATCTCACCCGTAATGTGTCGGGCCTTGTCCGATGCCAGAAAAGCAACCAGGTTGGCCAAATCTTCGGGCTGGCCGACACGTTTGAGCGCGCTTTCACCCATGGCCAGGTCGATGATTTTATCCCTGGCCTCGGATTCTTTCAGCATGGCGGTTTCAATCAGGCCCGGGGCCACGGCGTTGACGTTGACGCCAAAGGCGCCCAACTCTTTGGCCAGGGCCTTGGTGTAGCCGATAATGCCGGCTTTTGATGCGGAATAGTTGGTTTGCCCGAATTTGCCGCGCATTCCATTGATCGATGTTACATTGATGATTTTACCGTATTTGCGTTCTTTGAATACCGGTGCAACCTGGCGCGTGAAATTGAAATATCCTTTCAGGTTGACTTCCAGAACCCGGTCCCATTGCTCTTCGGTCATTTTCCAGCTCACGCCGTCCCAGTTCATACCGGCATTGTTGACCAGAATTTCAAGGCTGCCGAATTCCTCCATGGCAGCTTTAACGACCCGCTCGGCATCGGCAAAGGAGGCGATGTCGCATTGCACTGCCAGGGCCTGGCGGCCCATTTGCTGAATCTCCTCGGCATATTTTTTGGCTTCGGCTTCGTGTTTGCGGTAGGTCAGGCAGATATTGGCGCCCTCGCGCGCCAGTTCAAGGGATGCAGCCGCTCCGATTCCCTGGGAACCGCCGGTGACCAACGCGTTCTTTCCTTCTAGTAGCATACGTCCTCCATTTTCATTCTATTTTGCAACATTATCAGAGAAAAATGGTTGTTTCGGATTCCAAATAGCTATAATTTATGATGTGAAAATGATCTAAAGTATAAAATGAACTAAAATGATCTAAAATTTTGGCATGCTGTCAATTATATAAAAAAAGACAGAGCGAAGCGTCTCCTTAATTTTAGTCATTTTATAATTTTAGATCATTTTAGGCATTCCTTATCTCTCTATTACAACAGGGTACAACCAGCGTCTAAAGTAAAAAAAATATGAACAGTTAACTTATAGCTATTCCTTTGGTTTGCCCAATACTGCAGCCATAAACTCGGCATCAAAGGCATCGCCCTGGGCCTGGCGCCGGCGGAATTCGATGAAATCGATCACATCCTGACCGGTGATTTTTTTGCTGTTGAAGGCGGCAAAGCCGAGATAAGCTTCGGCATTCATGTTGACCGCCAGCCAGTGACGGTTGATTGTTTTGGCCTGATCCCAGAAAAATTTCTTTTTCAAGCGGATGCCTTCCACGCTTTTTATGAGACAGCCCGGAAACAGGTTGGTGTACGTCCATAGAATCTTGTTGACTTCAGCATCCAGCAGTTCGAAATCCGTCGTGGCATTTTTTACATACTCCCGGGCTTTTTTGGCCTCGTCGCCGCCTTTAAATTCACCGTAAACGATTTCGCCGTCATCGACATATTTGTCGGTAATGATGGCCGGGTTGCGGACCCATTGGCCGTCGTCCTTGATGACCGGCACACATTTGGAAATAAGTCCGAGTTGCTTCATTTTGTAGGCACTCCACATCTCGCAGGAGACACAGTTCCACATGGCCAATTCCATGGGCAGCATCCAGGGCAGAAAATCCGAACTGCCGCCGTCCGGCGCGGATCCGTGCCTGGGGCCGGCCTGGCCGAATATGGCCAGGTCGCTTGAAACAGCCGTATCACAGGCCATCCCGATCTCCTGGCCGCCGGCCACCCGCATGCCGTTGACCCGGCAAATCGTGGGTTTCTTGCAGTTGAGAATGCCGTCAACCATGGCATTGAAAAGATCCATGTAAGAGCCATATTCCTGGGGCCGGCCCGCATAATATTCGGCATACTCTTTGGTGTTGCCGCCGGTACAAAAGGCCTTGTCTCCCATGGCCGTGAACACGGCCGCCACCACCGAGCCATCAGCCGATGCTCGCTGAAAACCGGCAATAACGCCTTTGACCATTTCGGTGTTATAAGAGTTGTATTGGCGGGGGTTGTTCAATGTGATCCAGGCGGAATAAAGGTCATCGACCGGATTCCCTTGGGGATCGAGAATGGGTTTTTTTTCGTAGATGACACCGGGGGCTTTGTCCGAGAAATGTTCCTCGCCCCAGAGAAAATGATCCTTGATCCCTGACTCTCTTGGCAACCAGCTTAAATCGGCCATCGGTACTCTCCTTTGTTTGATAAAAAATTATTGTGATTTCAATTGATTATGTCAAAATTTATCAAAATGACTGCAAATGTCAATGCTTACTTTATAGCTATATATTAGCTACATTGATGTTTAGTCAAGAAAAAAGTAGGAAATCCGGATACAACCAACCCCCCCAGCCAGTACACCGGGGAACTATTTGCATGTTTCAGATTGAATATTGAATTGAATAATTAAGAAATTATCTCTATGATAAATGTCGGTCTTTGGATGGACGCAAGCGATTAGTCAAAAGTGATCAATTCGATTGGTTTGGATAAACTAGGGGGATAGCCGTTGAAGCCGCAAAATATAGCTCAAAAAATTATCGATGGAAATCAACTGGCGGGAGCCCGCTTGATTCGGCTGCTGGAAGAAGAGGATTCCACGGGCATCGCAATGCTCAAAAATCTTTATCCCCATACCGGCCGGGCTTTCGTGATCGGCGTAACCGGGCCGCCGGGGTCCGGCAAATCAACCCTGGTCAACTGCCTGATCGGTGAATTTCGCCGCCGGGATATGCTGGTGGCGGTCGTGGCGATTGATCCTTCAAGCCCCATCTTCGGCGGGGCCTTGCTGGGTGACCGTATCCGTATGCGTCGACATGCAAAAGACGACGGGGTGTTCATCCGATCGATGGCCACCCGCGGTCACCTGGGCGGCCTGAGCAAGACCACCCGGGAGACGGTGCTGGTTTTTGACGCCATGGGGTATGACGTCGTGATCATCGAAACCGTCGGCGTGGGGCAGGATGAAGTGGAAATAGCCCAATTTGCCCACACCACCGCCGTTGTCAGTCTACCGGGGATGGGGGATGATATTCAGGCGATGAAAGCCGGTCTGCTTGAAATCGGGGATCTGTTTGTCGTGAACAAGGCGGACCACCCCGGGGCCGACGATGTTGTCGAACAGCTGCAGGCCATGCTCGATCTGGCTCACAGAACTGAAAGCGATTGGCGTCCACCGGTGATAAAAACCGTGGCCGTAAATGAAGAGGGAATTGTTGAACTGGCGGATACCCTCTGGGAGCATCGCCGTTATTTAATGGAAAACGGTATCTTCACCGAACACAATTTTAGATGGGAATATCATTTTTTTCGTCAACTGGTCATGGAAATGATCACCGACAGGATTTTTGACAGCGCCCAGGATTCTCCTACCTTTGCGAAACTGCTCGATGACCTCAAGGCCCGCAAGATCGACCCCATATCTGCAGCGGAAAAGATGTTGCAGATGTTTCAGGCTCACAAATAAAAGCAAAAAAAATTGAATTGATTCATATTCTACTGAGATTTGTTTCGAATTTGAGTTTTTAAATTTGGGATTTATTTGTGATTTGGGTATTGTTATTTGGAATTTAAATAAATTTATTCGGCAAATCACAGAACGATAGATTATGCATGTAAATCAGGACCGATTTTCTATTACTGTAGCAAGTTGAAAAATAGATTTATTTAGTGGGTAGGTTTGAGCAGCTGATACAACAGGCTGCGATGCAGGCCGATGGCCTCTTCCGGACACAATTCGTGGCAGCAGTAGCAGCGGATGCATTTGTCGTCGTCGACAAAGGCCTTTTCGTTGACAAAGCTGACGGCTTGCACCGGACAGCCTTCGATGCAGGTGCCGCAGGCAATGCAGCGCTCCCAGATAACCTTGGGCCTGACCGAGTAGGCATTTTTGAAATAAGGCTGCAATAGCTGCTGATGCCAGGGCATCGGGTCCAGTCCAAAGTCACCGGGCGCCACCTGGGGCGGCTTGAAGTCAGGTACTTTCACCTCGGCCAGCTCGGCACCGATGACCTCGATGTCCTCGATGCGGTGGGGATGCAGGCCCCTGTGTTCCGCTTCCATGAGAATCGAATTCAGCTTGCGATCGATGCCCATGATTTCACCGGCCACCACATCCAGCGCCAGGGGGCTTTCGGAGGCGAGCAAAAGGCCGACCTTTCTGGGATCCCCGGTGCCGGGACCATTGCCCTCCATGGCGACTACGGCGTCCATGATGGACAAGCGCGGCGCGATATATTGGGCCAGATCGAGCAGCATGCCGGCAAATCGCTTGGGATCATGCAGTTTGGCATGATAGCCGGGTTTTGACAAACCGGGAACGACGCCGAAGATATTCTTTATCGCACCGCTCATCATGGTGAACAGGTGGGTTTTCATTTTACAGAGGTTAAAGACGGCACCGGCTTCATAAACCGGCGTGATAATGTCGAAGTGTTTGGTCAGAATGCCATCGGCATAGGAGGCCGGCCGGGAGGTGGTATCCCGGTTCAGCACTAGGCCGGCTTGTTGCGCCGCCTGAAGCATGCCGCTGGTGCGATAAATCTTGTTCAGGGTCTTTTCGCTGTAACGGTAACCGCCGCCGGGCGAGTCGGCGATGACGGCCTCGGCCCCTTCTTTTTTGACCAGGGTTCCGACGGCCGCTACGACCGCCGGGTGGGTGCAAACAGCCGTTTCGGGTCGGGCTTCGCGCAGCAAGTTGACTTTTAGAACAATTTTTTCGTCCTGCTTGGCAAAGTGGCCCATACCGCCCATCAGATCAATCAGGGTGTTAATCCTGTCCTCGGTATCAACGTAGTCCTCGCATCTAACAATATAAACCTTACTGTCCATGGTTTTCACCTTTGCCGTCAGTAGGTATGAGTGTCAAAAAATCGAGAGCAGCCTAATTCTTTATGCCACAAAGTGGAATATGTGTCAATCTGCTAAAAACGAGATTCCGAGCTTACGGATTAATTCAATGGTTCGGCTAATTGTAAGAATGTTAGCAATTTAGCTAAATTTCCAAATAACAAAAAACAAATTTGGTGCTTGAGATTTGGGATTTTATTGCCTCTTGATGCCTAATTGAGTTTATGGCTCGTTTAAAGTCGAATACTCCCGCCCAATCCTTTATCCAGCCACTGTCGGTCGCTGCTGCCAGAATCCCGTGGCCTTTTCAAACGCGTGCGCAAGCTGCAGCACACCGAAATCGTCATTGTGCCGGCCGACGATCTGTACGCCTACCGGAAGCCCTTCCGGTGTAAATCCGCAGGGCACAGAAATGGCCGGCAGGCCGGTGACGGTGATGTAGTAGCAGCTTTTCATCCAGTCGATGTAGGTCTCCATTGGGACGCCGTCGATCTGGTCGATATAGGGCTGCTTGATGTCAAACGGCGGTACCTGGTTGACCGGACAGATAAGGAATTCATGGGTTGCCATAAATTCCCGCACGCGGTGGTAGAGCTCGGTGCGTTTAATTTCCGCCCGGCCGATCCGGGGGCCGGTCAGCTTCTGCCCCTCCTCGATGTTCCAGATCACGGTCTCTTTCATCAATTCGCGCTGGTCTTGCATAAGATCGCCAAATTGCAGTTCGAAACCCCAGGCACGCCAGACTTTGAATACTTCGTCGGCATCGCGAAAATCCGGCTGGCCTTCTTCCACAATGCAGCCCAGATCTTCAAACACATGGCGCTGTTTTTCGAGCACCCGGGTGACCCTCGGGTCCACAGGCAATTCTCCCAGGTTTTTGCTCCAGGCGATCCTGACGTCTTTAAAATCGCGCACCAGGGGTTGCGTGAAAACACTGCCCGGTTCAGCAATGGCGATGGGATTGCGGGCATCCGGGCCGGCGATCGTGCTCAGCATCAGTGCCACATCCTGCACGGTGCGGGCCATGGGCCCCTGTACCGGTATGGGAAACCAGGCCGTCATCCGCGGCCATACCGGGACCCGGCCGGGCGACGTGCGGAAGCCGGTGATATTGCAAAAATTGCCCGGATTGCGGAGAGAACCGCCCATGTCGCTGCCGTCGGCCAGGGGCAGCATGCCGCAGGCCAGCGATACGGCGGCTCCGCCGCTGCTGCCGCCGCAGGTCTTGGAGGTGTCATAGGGATTGAGGGTCTCCCCGAATACGGGGTTGAAGGTCTGAGATCCGGCGCCGAATTCGGGCGTGTTGGTCTTGCCGATGGTAATGGCGCCGGCCTTATTCAGGCGCTCCACGATCAGGCCGTCATGATCCGGCACAAAGTCCTTGTATATCGGTGAGCCGAAGGTCGTGCGCATACCCCGGGTCGGAACCAGATCCTTGTGGGCAATGGGAAGGCCATGCAGCGGTCCGACCTTACGGCCTTGGGCCAGGGCGTCGTCTGCATCATCCGCCAGTTTGAGCGCCTGTTCGGCCGGGATTTGGGTGACAATGGCATTGACCAGCGGGTTTACACGTTCGATCTGATTCAGATGGGCTTCCATCACCTCGCGGCAGGAAAGCTCCCGGTCGCGAATGCGCTGAACCATCTCGGTGGCGGTCATGAAGCAGATTTCTGATGGGGACATGGTCGCTCCTTACTTGGCCATCTTAAGGTGGAGAGATGGCCGGTTGAAATTGGCTGTTGTTTTGTAGCTTACGGACATAGGTTTCAGGTGTCAGGTTTCAGGTGTCAGGAAAGATGAAACCCGATCTTGACAACATGGCGTAATTAGACACACGGAAAATTAACGAGTCGCGGATTTTCAAATACCTGTATCACTGTACTTTATCATTTATAGCTAACTGGGACAGAAAACCTTATACCAATACTCGTTCGAATTGAAAGGGAATCAATATTCCAGTCTCGATCTGCGCTTTTATGTCTTTACATGAGACGCCCAAGGACTGACATTTTCTTCTTGATCAAACTGGCCATCTGGGCAATTGGCGGCAGAACTGACACCTGACACCTGAAACCCAATTTTGTGAGAAGACTTCTAAATATTATATCCATTTGCATCCCTATGATCACAATTTTTATCCATCGAACTCAATCGTATGCACTTCCCCGCGACAGGGATTACCCAGAATATAGTGAATCCGTTTCCGGTTCAGATTCATGACAACCGACAAGCAAGTGACGATTTGCCGCAGCGGCTCGGCCGTCGGATTTTGGTGAGTGCAGACGGAAAACGGTCGATCCATGTGGTCTTTGAGAATGTTTTGGATGCCCGGGACATCGATTTCGTTTTTTAATTGGATCAGCCCCTGGCGGGCTCGGCGGCAGCGCAGGTAAGTGGACAAATAGGGATCCCGCTGAGGTTTCAGGTCCCGGAAATCGCGGCCCGCCTCGAGGTAGTGGTTGGTATGAACGCAGATGCCGTTTTCCGGCCACATCACATGCGCCTCCACGGGGGAGGTTTCCAGGTTGACGGCTTCGCCGGCGGCGTACCCGATGAGAAAGTTGATCGAGTGGGCGCGGCCGGTATTCAGCACGAATCCCAGAGCCTGGGCCAGGTGGGATGATTCCAGGATGCGCCGGGTGAGAAAAATCCAGGGCACGCCCGGGCGGGGCTGATCGGAGGTGAGATTGTTGACGACCAGGCCGATGCCCGCGGCATTCATGCCGATTTTTGCTAGCTGTCCGGCTTCGGTGAAGGTCACCAGGGCCGGTTTGTCTTCGCGTTGACCGATTTTAAGGATCACCTGGCAATCTTTGACGGCGTTGTACCAGTCCCAGTTCTGGGCCAACAGCGTGTCGCCATTTTTGGTGAATTCGGGCAAAGCCGCAAGCGTGGTGCATTCCTGGGCCAGTACCTGGGGATTGAATAGAATTTCGGAGCGGGCATTCAACAGGAAAATATCTTCAAAAGATCGATCGGCACCCTCGGCAATACCCTGGATTTCTTCCACGAGATCCGGTGCAAAGGCTTTGGCCTTGAGAATGAACGGCGCTCCCCGCACAACGGTTTCCTGCCAGGTTTCACCGGTAATGTGATGAAAAATTTCGCGATAAACCGCCAGAATATTTTCAATGCGCGCCCGGGCCGCCTCGCCGTAGGCCTGTCCCCGCTGTTTCGGGTCCGACTGATTCAATACGATTTCCGGAATAGGCTCAGTTCTCATGTTCAGCTCATCTCCCAACCCGGACAAGCCGGAATTGAAAATTGAAGGTTGAAGATTGAATTTTGTGGTTCGCCTCGACTCGACTGAGCTCGCCGCAGGTCGGCGGATCGATTTTATTCTGCCGCCACCGTCAAAAAAGCTTAAACCAGATTAACAGATACCCAGCTGGTTCATATTATAGATCCATTATCATTGCAACATCATGCCCCTGGGCCAATACTGCGTCTGTATTTTTTTGGAAACCATATTTCCGGTACAGGGATACAGCTTCAACAAAATTGGAGACGGTTTCCAAATGAATTTTGGCGTGGCCGGATTTTCTTGCTATTCTCAGCGCCTCTTTGAGCATAAATTTACCCAGGCCTTGGCCCCGCTCGCTTGCTTTCAGGTATAAGCGTTTGAGTTCGATCTGGTCATTGACGGATGGCAGCAAAGCAAAGAATCCAATAATGGTTTGCTCCCTTAATAAAACGATAAACTCACCGGATTTGTCCAGGTATTCTTCTTCAAGGTTGTCAATATCTGCAAAGGAATAGTTGTCCGGCAGATTAATTTTATATTCCTTGAAGATCGGTTTGAGGATTTTCTGAATAGCTTCAGAATCACTGTTTTGTGCTTTTCGGAAGGTGATTTCCTGCATTTTGGATTCGCGGTTCATAGAGTTATTTCTTTTTTCGTGAAATTGAATTCAGGCGCATAACCTTTTATCCCTGGTGATCGTCGTAGAAATGTTATTCAACAATTGTCAATCAAAGATGCTCCATAGCAACAAGTATCTATCTTTTCAACATGAAAATTTTTACAGGAAACCGATTTTTCGATGACGATCCGAGGCTGCCGAGCGCTTCGCCGGATTGGACCAGGAAAACTTTTCTTTACTCAGGGTCGTGTTTGGTATATGAAAGCCCCGGCAAAAGATATTAGCAAACCGACCCCAAAGCAGGATTTTGAGATTCAAGGATCCCAAGGACCTGGCTTCGGACCACCGGTTTACCGTTTATTCGTGGATCCTGGCCAAAACCATTTGTAATCAAGGATTGAACAATGACAACATGCAGCCTTTCGTTTCCACCCCAGATCAATCTGGCAAGTTTGCCGACACCGATGCAGCCGCTACGCCGATTGAGCGATAAATTAGGTGTTGAACTGTATATCAAACGCGATGATTTGACCGGTGCCGCTCTGTCGGGCAATAAAATACGCAAGCTAGAATTTATCCTAGCCGAAGCTTTGGGGCAGAAGGCAGATATGCTGATTACCTGTGGCGGTGCGCAGTCAAACCATTGCCGGGCGACAGCCATCGCATGTGCCATGCTGGGGTTAAACTGCCGACTGTTGCTGCGCACACCGGACCCTTCGAATCCGCCATCCATTGAAGGCAACATCCTGTTGGATCGCATGGCCGGAGCTGATATTGTTTGGATCACCCCGGACGAATACCTGAAACGAGATGAATTGATGGCCCATGAATCTGCCGCCCTACAGGATGCCGGTCGAAAACCTTTTATTATACCCGAGGGCGCTTCCACGTCACTGGGAGCGTTGGGCTACGTTCGTGCCACCGAGGAATTGGTCAATGACATCACCAACACCCTGGGCGGAGCCCGGCAGCCATGCACCATTATTTGTGCGGCAGGTTCCGGTGGGACGATTTCCGGGCTGATCCTGGGAGCCAAAATATTTGATGTGAATGCACGGGTTGCCGGCGTGAATATATGTGATGACCGGGATTACTTTGTGCAGGCAATCGGCGATATCTGCGAACAGGCAATTGCGGACTTTAATCTCGATATTGATTTTGACAGGCATCAGGACATTGACATCATCGATGGCTATGTCGGACGCGGTTATGCGCTTTCACAGACCGAAGAGTTGCAGCTTATCAAGGATGTGGCTCAGACTGAAGGCATTTTTCTAGACCCGGTCTACACCGGTAAGGCGTTCTTTGGATTGGTCGAGGAATTAAAGCGTGATCCGAAATGTTTCGGAGAACGGGTCATCTTCATCCATACCGGCGGAATTTTCGGCTTGTTCCCTAAGGCGCAGGAGTTGACTGCGTTTCTGTAGGTACTGGGTATTGGGTACTGGGTATTGGGTATTAGGTACTGGATATTGGGTATTAGATAGTTACAAATAATATTTTGCGCAAAAAGCGCAAAATATTTAAGAATTAACTAGTTGACCACGTAAAACCGGGATAACATACATTTCTTTGAGTTTTAACGAAGTCGCGGTTATTTGACGTCC
>Ga0209786_1000545_pt1 | contig 12689 bp, 10 predicted proteins | sample WorMetilvaeELBA2_FD_187405 | JGI IMG/M metagenome (GOLD analysis project Ga0209786, IMG submission 187405) | Marine gutless worms symbiont microbial communities from Max Planck institute for Marine Microbiology, Germany - Olavius ilvae ELBA.2... ...
AAGATAACTACCGTTTACGAGTTTTTAATGCAAGTAAAAAATGCATTAAACTGGAAAATCTTCGTTTTCCTTTTATGCGATATTAATCAGCAATATCAAAGAGTTCTGGATACCCGTTCGAACACTAATTATATTATGCCGCACATATTTAGTTTCTTTTACATATTATCAACTTCTCAGCCCTTCGCGCCATGCCCTTTGCTCTCTGCTCCAACAATCCGCAATCCGCAATCCAAAATCCGCAATCGCTAGATTCTTTCCTCCAATTCCTTCTGCTGGCCGAATAGACCGGAGGGCTTGACGATCAACACAATCAGGATGGCTGCCAGGCTGACAATCATGGTCCAATGGGAACTGATGTAAGCATCGGTAAAGCGCTCGGCAAAACCGATGATGAAACTGGCGACGATGACACCGCCGGTGCTGCCCAACCCGCCAATGATACAGACCGCCAGGGCCTTGATTAAGACCTCGTATCCCTCGCCGGGCGAAATGCTGCTCAGCGGGATAATAATGGTGGCGGCGATGGCTGCCAAACCGGCGCCGAATGACACTGCCAGGGTGGCAATCCAGTCCGAATCGATGCCGAGGCTGAGGGCTGTGCGTTCGTCCTGGGCAATCCCCCTGAAGGCCAGCCCCAGGGATGTATGATGGGTAAAAAACCACAGTCCGACAATCAGAAGCACACCGAATACGACAATCAGGATGCGCTGCATGTCCACATAAGCCCCCAATATGAAAAAACTCTGATCGATAAAAACCGGCAGGGTATATTCGAAACCGACAAAACCCAGATAGCGGAATAGTTCAAGAATTGCCAGACCGATGCCGAAAGTGGCGATGACCTCAGACAGGGCTTGTCCGCGGACCCTTTGAAGCACAAAGCGATACATCAGCGCGCCCAAAGCGGCTGTCAACAGTATGGAGAGCCCTGCCGCTAGAAAATAAGGAAGCTTTAACAGATTCAAAAGCATCCAGCTGACGTAGGCCGAGAATATGTACAAGGAGCCGTAAGCAAAATTGGCCACCCCGCTGATGCCGAATGTCAAATTGAAGCCGATAGCCATCAGTGCCAGGATAACACTGTTGATCAATGCGTATACTAGGGTGCCTAGGAACATACGTTTAACTCGCTATTATTTCGGATAAATTTATACCGGTCAATTATCGACAGCCATTTAAAACAAAAGGAGTGTTGGAATGCTGGAGTGATGGAGCCAAAGTGATTTTAGATTTCGGATTGCGGATTGCGGATTTTAGGCCCAGGATCTAAATCAAATTGTTAGTTTAGCATCCCGGCCGCTATTCAATCAATTCGATATTCCGCGAACTAATATTGGAAATTAAATCATTTCGGTCTTCAATGGCCCTGATTTAGAGCCCTATTCGGGCAAAAGTTAATGCCAGTATCTCCCTCAGCGGTAAGTTACAGGAATCGGGATTCAAGCCTGAATACCCGCCCTGAGCATATGGAATTACCAAAAATAAAAGGGAGTTTGGAGTGTCGGAGTTCTTGCGATTTCAGAATCGGTAATCGGAATTTCGGATATGATCAATTCATTATCGAGATAAATCGCTACCTCTTTTTCCAATCCGAAATCCCAAATCCCAAATCCGAAATTGAGATAACTCCATTACTCCAATACTCCCTATTGTTAAAGCATTGATTTTCAATCAGCTATATCTACAAACTTTTTAAGACCGTGGTTTCAAAACACTACTTAAGCGACTTCAACCCCGGCGGCAGTTGGATTTTGGCTTCAGCGATGGATTCGGGAAACACAATCTTGCGTTTTCCGTCTTCGGTCCACTGAAAGACAGCGGCCACGGCACTTTCTTTGGGATCGTTGCCGTACACCACCTGGTTGCCCTGGTCATATTTGATGCGGCCCATGACACCCATGCGATCGGTTTTTTGAAGTTCGGCGACGATGGCATCCGGATCCAGGCTGTCGGCTCGTTCGATGGCTTCGGCCAGGATATATACCGATTCATAGGCCGGGGCGGGACCATGACCGGCCTGCAGTGCCTTGCCGTAGGTTTTCTGGTATTTTTGATAAAATTCGACGGATGCGGGCACTTTGGGCGAGCCGATAGCGCTACCCAACTCAAAAATGCTGTTCATCGCGCCGCCGATTTTACCATCGAAGGTGTTCCAGGCGTTGGAACCCGCCAGAGGCGAGATAAAGCCTGCCAACAGGGCCGGAACTTTCATCGCTTTCCATTGTTTGACCAGGATGCCGCTTTGAGGCATGTCGAAGATCGGCATAATAATCTGGGCGCCCTTGGCCCGCGCTTTCATCAAGGCTGATGAAAAATCAGAGGTACCCGTGGGATAGGCCTCGACACCCAGCACTTCCCAGCCGGCTTTGTCAAAATACATTTTCTTTACGAATCCCGCGGTCGCCCGGGCCCAGGCCACATCCTGATGCATCACATAAACCTTGTTGAACCCGAACTCCTTGTTGATCAGGGCCATGTTGCCTGCCAGATATTTTACGAGATGAACTGCATTCAGGCAGGTTCGAAAAATATATTTGTACTTTTCCGGGTCTGATTTGAGTTTTTTCTCCGAACCCGGGCTCATGGCGATCGTCCCCAGCATGGGCGTCTTATATTTGGCAATGATGTCCATCCCGGCAATCAGGGCTTCCGAGCGAAAGGGCCCGACCACGATGGCGGCCGGTTTCTGCTCCAGGATAATTTTCTCGAGGCCCAGCAGGGCTTCGGGCACCGGTACCCCGGGGGCGGCATCGCGCAGATCGGCGGCAACCACTTTCAGGGGCCTTTTGGTGCCTCCGACCATTACACCACCTTTGGCATTGATTTCACTGACGGCCATCTGAACCACTTTATGGGCTTCCTTGCCTTCCAGAAAGCCTAGTGACGTCGGCACGCCGATCACAATCGGTTCGGCGGCATAGGCGGCCGGTCCGCCGGCTAAGCATGCGAATCCAATGAACAAAACAAATCCAAGCAAGAATGATCTACGTTTCATGGTTTCCTCCTCTGGTATTAGATTTTCACTGTCATCCAATGACGACCGCAGGTATTATTATTGCGGGCCAACTATTTTATTCCAATATTGAAAACCCGGCCCTTGGACCAGGTTGCAGGCAATAGCCGGAGGTGTTAGCGTTCAGAACGGCCTATGAAGCCTCATCGGCGTTGTCGGCGATTTGAATAGGATTTAGCAACTTAGGTTCATATTTAAATTAGAGTCTCTTTAAAATAGCTATATAGTAGCTATATTAAGCCGGGGTCGAAGTCAAGGAAATTTTAGTGCATTTGGTTTCAGCATCGAAATTCAAAATTTGTTCATTATAATGAACAAAAAATTGTTTCTATTGATGCTTTTAATTTGATAAAAACCTTTTATTCAGATCTAGTAACTTACATTTAGAATCAGTCAACTTTTTTGGAAACTTTCTATGTCTATTAGGCCAAATTGAGGGATTGAGGAATTGGGGGATTAAGGGATTAATGGATAAACTTAATAAATTAAAGAGATCGTTCGACTAAAAAGCTCACAACGGGTAGAATTCCTTCAATTCCTAAATCCCTTAATTCCTCAATTAGACAGACCCATGTCCAATTTTCATGCAATTACGTGGCGTACAAAGGTTCACAGCCATTTTTGCAAACTGAATGACGAGGTCTGTTATTACATATGTAATCTAAAATTTACTTGACAAAACGACCATTGCTGTTAGAATTCAAGCGAAATTTGTTCACCTTGATGAACAGATTAAACTGGAGGTATCCAATGATAATACAATTGGAATCTATCGGGTTGCCGACCCTAGCGAAGTTGATCGGCAAAACCTCCCAAATTGAGATGGCAGACGGCACCGTCGCGGACCTGGTGTCCCACATTGTCGGTCGATTTGGCAAGCCGGCCGGCAGAATTCTGCTGGATTCGAATGGGCAACTGGATCTATCGATCCAGGTGATGGTCAACAATGAGAGCTTTTTGCCACGGGCTGAATATTCCCGGCGCTTGCTCGAAGACGGCGATAAAGTGAAGTTGATGCTATTGGTGGGGGGTGGCTAGTTTCTATTTTATCACAGATACAATAATACAGAGTAATTGAACGCTAATAAATAACCAAGGCAAAACCTTATGTCTTATTTTATCGTCAACGACAACTGCAACGGCTGCTTATCCTGCGTTGAAAATTGTCCGGCATCGGCCCTGGATTATGCCGATCGGGACGGTCGGCGAACGCTTAAGCACAATATGACCAAATGCGCCCGCTGTGGGCAGTGCTGGCGGGTGTGTCCCCACGCGGCCATCGAATTTCAGCATCTTCTGGTCGGGCAATGGGATGAGGTGGTTACGTTGCAATTAATTAATTGCCGGGTCTGCGGGGAACCGCTTTACTCGACCCTGTATGAGCAAAATCTGGCCGGCCAAATAAATTCAGCGACCGAGGCACTCTGTCCGCAGCATCAACAGCGGCAGGCCGCCGCGCGGCTGAAATCGGGGGACAAATGATTGTTGGTGATTTGAAACCACTGGCGGAAATCGTCTCCGCCATAAAAGAATATAAACAGGTGCTGGTCCTGGGCTGCGGCAGTTGTGTGACCGTGTGCCTGTCCGGCGGTGAAAATGAGGCTGAACAGCTGGGCCGCGAACTTTCGCAGATCAGACATTACGAAGGCCCGCCACCGAATTTCGAGGTCGGCTGCATCCTCAGGCAGTGCGAGCAGGATCTGGTGGTCGAATATCATAAAATACCGGAGGGCACGGATGCCATCCTGTCGCTTGCCTGTGGCTGCGGTGTGCAAACCCTGGGTGATGCGTTCGATCCGCTGCCCGTGATTCCAGCCCTCAATACAACGTTTTATGGGGCTTCAGCCAAGCCGGGGGTGTGGGCCGAAATGTGCCGGGGGTGCGGCGACTGCGTGCTGACGCATACCGGTGGAATTTGTCCCATCGCCCGCTGTGCCAAGGGCCTGTTCAACGGTCCCTGCGGGGGCTCCCACAACGGCAGCTGCGAAGTTGGGCTGGACACCCCTTGCGCCTGGGCCATGATTTATTTTCGGCTCAAACGGCAAAATAAATTACCCTTGTTGGAAGAGATTCGCGCACCCAAGGATTGGCGGCCCGGCGGGGCCGGCGGCCCGCGCAAGCGGGTAAGGAAGGGATTGGGGGAGGGATCTACATAGGTTCTGGGTTCAGAGGTTCAAGGATAAAGGATAAAGGATAAAGGTTCAAGTTTCAAGGATAAAGGATATAAGGTTAATGGAACCGCGAACTGTAGAACCGCAGAATGTCGAATGTCGATTGACAAATGTCGAAGTGTGGAATCGCTCGCGCAGCGCAGGCGCTTGCGCCGCGTGTCGCTCGGTCTTTTTAAAATAGACCGTTCGACAAAAAAGCTCACGACAGGCAGAATACATTACTTCGAAATTCGACGTTCATTAATCGAAATTCGATAATTGCTTTTTCAAAGTTTCTTTTTCGATTTGACTAGACGCTCGCGGCCTGCGGCGACGTTTATATGAAACATAAAATTCAAGGTCATTTAGATAGAAGTTAATGGGTGGTGGGAGTGGCCTCGATTCGGCTGAGCTCGTCGCAGGCCGGCCACGATTACTCGCGTAATCGCGGTTAAAAACCGCTCCCACAATCTATAATAGCGCTATGGATCAATGGCAGTTTCTTTTTCGATTTGACTGGACGCTCGCGGCCAGCGGTGGCGCTGAACTCAGAAGCCAGAACCTTGAACCCAGAACCCAGAACCTCTGAACCTCTGAACCCAGAACCTCTGAACCTCTGAACCTTTGAACCTCTGAACCTATATACACATGGAAATAAACGAACTCGAAATATTGTCAGTCGGTGTTGACGTCGGAAGCTCGACCAGCCATCTGGCTTTTTCAAAATTGCTGTTGAGAAGAGACGAGCCGTCCGCCACGCGGCGTTTCAACATCGAGGAAAGAAACATCATCTATGAAGGCCGCATCATTCACACGCCGCTGCTGGATGACAATACCATCGATATCGCCCAATTGACCGATTTTTTCCGCGAAGAATATAAGCTCGCCGGCATCGACCCGGCCGATATTCAAACCGGGGCGGTTATTGTTACCGGCGAATCCGCCCGCAAGCAAAATGCCCGGCAAATCGCCGAAGCGCTGTCCAGTGATGCAGGCAAATTCGTGGCTGCCACGGCCGGACCGAATTTCGAGAGCCTGATCGCTGCCATGGGGTCGGGGGCGGCGGTCCGCTCAAAGGACAATCGCCAAACGATCTTGTCCTGCGACATCGGCGGCGGAACTTCAAACATCGCCATAACCCGCGACGGTGAAACGCTGTCGACCAGTTGTGTCTCCGTGGGCGGGCGGCTGTTGGGTGTCGATCCAAAAGGAAAAATCTGGCGCATCGACCCGCCGGCGGCCAGGGTTATGGCGCATCTCGGCCTAAAGCTTGATGTCGGGGATACGATTTCTAAAGGTGAAATCGAATCCATCGCCGCCAAGTTTGCTGAAATACTGTTTGAAACCATTACCGGCCCTGCTGATTCCGCCCTGGCCCGGCGGCTCATGCTGACCGATGACCTGGTTTTTCCGGACCGCATCGATGAATATTCGTTTTGCGGCGGGGTGGCCGAACTGATGTATGGCGGGTTGAACAATTTTTGCGATATCGGTCATTTTCTGGCCGATAAAATCAAGGCCCTGACACCTGAATTAGCGGCCCCTGTCGTAGAGTTGCCGAATAAAATCAGGGCCACCGTCATCGGGGCGGGCGCCTATTCTTTGTCTATTTCCGGCTGTTCGGGTTTCAAAGATGACACGGTCACCTTTCCGCTGAGAAATGTACCGGTCATCCGGGTGGATGTCGATCAGTCCAAGTTAAGCGTCGAACATGTGGTGTCACAGATAAAGGCTTCCTTTCAAAGGTTTGACCGGAACGAGGGTGAGGACATTCTGGCATTATATTTTAAAGATCCCGTGCGGGTTTCGTATCCCCAACTGGAATTGTTTGCCCACTCGATTGAATTAGCGCTTGCCAAAACCATTGAAAACAGGATGCCGGTGATTCTGATTTTTGAGACCGACATTGCTTCCAGCGTGGGAAACGTTATCCGGCGGGAAACGGAGTTGAAAACCAACCTGCTGGCCTTGGACGAACTGAAGCTGAAAGAAGGGGACTGGATCGATATCGGTGAACCGCTGGTGGGCGATCAGGTCTATCCGGTGACGGTTAAATCACTTGTTTTTCACGGGGAATGAACAGAAGACAGATGACAGAAGACAGATGACAGAGAATAGATTGCGGATTGAAAGCGGTAATGAGATCTGATGACTAAGAGCAGGGGGCAGAAGACAGAATACAGATGACAGATAACGGAAGTGGGAAGTCGGAATGCGGATTGTTGGAGCAGGGCGCCGAGGGCTGAGAGTTGAGAGATTGGAACTCGGAGTGCGGCCTGCGGCAAGCTCAGGCGAGTCAAAGCGGGAAGACGGAATGAATGCGTTGAATGGGTCTAGTCCTCCGGCAGGCGAACTATCTTGAAGCGTGGATCTATCGGTATTCTGATCAATTGGTCCTCAAAATACCTTCTGATGGTGAACTCGTCGCCTTCAAATGCCATTTCCGGCAGCGGATCATTTTTCGCCAACCAACTTAGTTCTACCAAATCATCGCCGGGTTGGGGTGTTCCGTTAACCACCTCGGCCGTCAATACCGCGACGATGGTATGTAAATCGGGATTGATGCGGTTCGATGAAACGTTGACCAGCGAAGTAATTTTTATCTCAAGTCCGGTTTCTTCATATACCTCCCGGTGGGCAGCATCCAAATAATTCTCATGATGTTCGATAAATCCACAGGGAAAGCACCACTTCCCGCTTTCAATACTGCTTGGCGCGCGTTTCCCGAGCAGCAATTTATCGTCGTTTTCAATCATCACCGAAACACCCGGAAGCGGATTTATGTACTGGACATAGTGGCATCCGATGCAGTAATTCCGCGGGCAGCCATCGACATTTTTCTTCTCTAATTTGGTGCCGCATTTCGGACAATAGATGAAGTTTAATCCCGTTGAAATCTGGTTTTCATCATATGAATTGAAATATTGTTTGATTCGCATCGTCAGCTTTGCTCCAGGTTAATCCGTGGCATCAGTTTCGTTCGCCGGTCAGCTGCTGCTTAATCCGCCGGCTGATGGTGCGCGCGGCCAAATGGGTTGCATCGGCAATGGATTTCATTTTGCCGTCATCGAGGCTGGTCTTAAAGCCGACGGCCCAAATGGCGGATCGCAGCAGCCCCAATCCCAATAACGGCGAGGCCACCGCCCGGACCCCCATGATATATTCCTCGTCATCAACCGCATATCCCTTTTGCCGGACCTGTTTTAACTCCTGGTGATATAATTCGAAGTCCACGATCGAATTGGCGGTAAACCGGGGCAGGCCATTTGAACTGATGATCTCTGCTGCCTGCTCCTTCTCCATGGATGCCAGGAATACTTTGCCCACCGCTCCGGCAAACAGGGGCAGGTTGGATCCGACCGGGGCGGTAATATTGAGGTCCTGCCTGGCTTCGACAATATCGAGAATGGTGACATGGTCCCAGTTTAATATACCCAGAAAAATCGATGTCCGGGTCTTTTCCATCAGGTCTTCGGTCACCGGCCGCGCCGCGGTCTTCAAGTCGACCTGGGAGTAGGCCGATCGGCCGATTTCAAGCAGGGTAAAGCCCAGTTTATATTTCTTGGTTTGGGGATCCCGCATGACGGCGCCCAGTTCCTCCAGGGCCGAAGTCATGCCGTGGACCGTACTTTTAGCCATTTTAAGCTTATTGGCCAGTTCACTGACCCCCAGGCCTGTCCTGGAAGAACTGATGGCATTTAACATCGCAAATGCCTTTTTAACCGAGGGTGCACCATATTTTTTCATATCAACCGTTTACCGTTTAACGTATTGTTCAACGCATGCCTGGTCCAGTCGCCGAAGCCAGAAACGATCGACTGTGCCAGATTTAATTTTATCTTGGTTTCAGGTGTCAGGTGTCAGGTTTCAGACCTGCCGCCGATAGTGTAGCGGTCGGTCTGATGAATAAAGAAACTTTGAAAAAGCGAATATCGAATGTCGATTAGAAACATTGTTCATATGACAACCTAGGGTCGGCCACGACACGACGGAGCTCGTCGCAGGCCGTGCCGACCGGTTTTGGCGGGCACGGTGGCCCGCCCTACGTCACGAAAATAGCACCGAAATTCACGTAGTTTCACACGAGCTCGGCCTCCGGCTAAAGGACAGCCGGTCTGATCGGAAAAGAAACTTCGAAAAAGCGAATATCGAATCCTCCTCCGGCGGACTGCAAGTATCGAATAATGAATGTCGAATGTCGAAGGAATGTATTCTGTCTATTTTATAAAAAGACTGAGCGAAGCGATTCCATCCTTCGACATTCAATATTCGATATTCTGCGCTTCTGCGGTTCGCTTTTAACGCAGTTTCATAAGAGCTCGGCCTCCTGCTAAAGGACAGCCGTTCTGATCGGAAAAGAAACTTCGAAAAAGCGAATATCGAATCCTCCTCCGGCGGACTGCAAGTATCGAATAATGAATGTCGAATGTCGAAGGAATGTATTCTGTCTATTTTATAAAAAGACTGAGCGAAGCGATTCCACCCTTCGACATTCGATATTCAATATTCTGCGGTTCTGCGGTTCGCTTTTAACGCAGTTTCATAAGAGCTCGGCCTCCTGCTAAAGGACAGCCGGTCTGATCAGAAAAGAAACTTTGAAAAAGCGAATAACGAATCCTCCTCCGGCGGACTGCAAGTATCGAATAACGAATATCGAAGGAATGTATTCTGCCTGTCGTGAGCTTTTTGTCGAACGGTCTATATTAATACGACTGAGCGAAGCGATTCCACCATTCGTCAATCGACATTCGTCATTCGTCATTTCCGGCTTGTCCGGGTTGGGATACAAGGCCACAATCTAGCTGACTTCCGCCTGGCCCATCGATCTCCCTTGCTGACACCTGAACACTGCTAGCTAGGGCGCATGCCGGACTCACCGAACGCCGAATTTGCACTAATCGTATATCCCCCACATTATTTTGTCAACGAATTGTTCATCCAGATGAACATTTTATCCAATTTTATTTTTTATCATGCCTGATATTTTTATGAATGGAGATAATGACGCTCGGGAATATTTACAGTTTATATATAAAAATTAGAAAAATAGATATTTATACTTGATCAAACAGTTACACCGTGGTATGAATCTTCCTGAATCGAGTAGTTCATAATAATGAACGCTATTGACGGTATCAGATCAAAAGGAGGCGAGTATGGCAACCAAATCCAAGGGCCAGTCGACGGCTGAAAGTCTGCGCAAAACCAGGACTTATGGCAAGTTCCGCTGCCACAATCCCAGTTGCATGGAACGCATTCAGCCCGGGCAGGGAGACAAGACTGCCAAGTGTCCGACCTGCGGTATGGAATACCGGGTCCACTGGGTCAATCCCACGCTGCCGCGCATTCGAGGACCGGTTTGGGATGTAAACCGGAAATTGGCGGAAGAAAAATTAAAAGAGAAGGGAGTACAGTGATATGGCGCTGAACAGGAAAGTAGCATATATCGATCTTACCACCGGAGATGTCCAGACCAAGCCGATTCCGCTCGCCGTTCGAAAGAAATTTATCGGCGGGCGGGGCCTGGATGCCTACTTGCTCTATAACCACACCAAAAAAGGTTGTGATCCACTGGGTCCCGGCAATGCCCTGATCATCAGCGGCGGCATCCTGACTGCCACCTGCGCCTCGGCTACCGCCAGAACTCACGTAATGGCCAAATCGCCCCTGACCGGCATGCTGGGCAGCGCCAACATGGGTGGATTTTTCGCCCCTGAAATGGCCTGGGCCGGATTTCACCACCTGGTCATCACGGGTAAAGCTAATAATCCCAGCTACATCTATATTCACAACGGCGAAATCGAGATTCGGGAGGCCGGCGATATCTGGGGCCAATCCGTGACCGACGCCCAGTGGGCCATCCGGCAGGAACTGGGGGACGAGGAGATCAAAAGCTGCGTTTGCGGGCCGGCCGGCGAAAATCTGGTGCGATTTGCCAACGTCATGACCGGTGTAAAAAACGCCGCCGGGCGCACCGGAATGGGATGCGTCATGGGCTCCAAGAACCTCAAGGCGGTAGCGGCCCGCGGTACCATGGATCTCGAGATTGCCCATCCCATGGAAGCCCTGGAATACAACAAAAAATTTATCGAACAAATCACCAGCGCCAAGGTCAGCCAAACCCAGGGCGCCCTGGGTACCCCTTTTATCTGGGGGGCGACCAATTCCTGGGGCGGGATCCGGACCCGCAACTTCCAGTATAACCAATGTGAATATTCCGATGACATCGAGCCCGAACGCATCGATGAGATATGTGAAGAGACCATGGGGCCGCACCATATGACGGGCTGCTTCGGCTGCCAGGTGCATTGCCGGGCCCAGTATAAAATTCCGTCCGGTCCCTGGGCGGGCAAATATGATGAAGGTCCGGAATACACCTCCCTGGGCGCCTTTGGTGCCGAGACGGATACCCCGCGAGCGGAGACGGTGCTCACCGGCAATCACCTGGTCGATCAGTTCGGGATGGACAATCTTGAAACCGGCAGCCTGATATCCTGGGCCATGGAACTCTACGAACTGGGCATTATCACCGACAAGGAGACCGACGGACTGGATTTGAGTTGGGGCAATGACGAGGCCGTGATCGAGATGATCGAGCGCATCGCCTACCGTAAGGGATTTCTGGGAGATGCCCTGGCCGACGGCGGCATACCGGCCGCGAAGAAGATCGGTAAAAAATCATTTGACTACCTCATCCAGGTCAAAGGCATGAGCAATCTGCATTCGGATGAGCGGGCAACACCTGCTCTGGCCCTCAATGTGGCCACGGCCTCCCGCGGCTCGGACCATTTGCGGAGCCGACCGGCCATCGACCTGTATCACCTGCCCGAAAAAGTCCTGCGCAAGATTTACGGCAGCCCGATTCCTTATGACGGGCCGTTGAGCTCCGAGCATACGGAATACATCGGCAAACCGTGGCAGGTCTTCTGGCAGGAAAACCTGTATATGGGTGTCGACAGCCTGGGCATCTGTAAATACCATACCGTGTTTTTAGGGGTCACGCTGCCGACCTTCGAAGAGTGGTCCAAAGTACTGTACCTGAACACCGGCATCGAAATGACGCCCGAGGAAATCTGGCAGGCCGCCCGACGCTGCAACATGATCGAAAGGCTGTTCAACTTGAGAGAAGGGCTGCAAAGAAACGATCTTGAAAAAGGCGATATGTTGAATCATCGCTATTTCGACGAGCCCTGCCGCCGGGGCGCTTTGGATGTGATCGGGACTACGATCGACAAAGAAAAATTCGTCAAGATGATCGATGAATTGTATGCGCACAAGGGGCTTGATCAAAACGGGGTTCCCACGCCCGAGGCCTTGGAAAAATTAGGACTGGAAAACGAGCCGACGCATTTGCTGTAGTCCAGCAAGTAGTAATTCGTTATTAGTTATTGATAATTAGTGTTCGAACGGGTATCCAGAACTCTTTGATATTGCTGATTAATATCGCATAAAAGGAAAACGAAGATTTTCCAGTTTAATGCATTTTTTACTTGCATTAAAAACTCGTAAACGGTAGTTATCTT